>Ga0070739_10004506_pt1 | contig 16433 bp, 9 predicted proteins | sample Coa_R1_7_FD_66445 | JGI IMG/M metagenome (GOLD analysis project Ga0070739, IMG submission 66445) | Surface soil microbial communities from Centralia Pennsylvania, which are recovering from an underground coalmine fire - Coalmine... | ecosystem: Environmental > Terrestrial > Soil > Unclassified ... | reverse complement strand
CGGTCGACGTCGTCGCCGAGCAGGACAGCGTCGTCGTCGAGACCTACGTCCACACCGGCTTCCCGGTCCAGGCCGGCAGCCCGGTGGCGAACATCGAGCCGCGCGCCTCGGACCTCCAGGCCGTCCTGTTCATCCCCGTCGCGGACGGCAAGCGCGTCGCGCCGGGGATGGCCGTCCACGTCTCGCCGGCCACCGCCAGCTCGGACCAGTACGGCGTCCTGCTCGGCCACGTGGTCTACGTGTCGCCGTTCCCGACGTCCACGATGCGTCTGCAGGCGCTGCTCGCGGACTCGGACCTGGTGCAGTACTTCTCGCGCGGCGGGCCGTCGCATGAGGTGGCGGTCGAACTGGACCGCGACCCGAGCACGCCCACCGGCTTCCGCTGGTCCTCCGGCAGCGGGCCGCCCGTCCCGCTCACCGCCGGCACGCTAGCCAGCGCCGACATCGTGCTCGGCCAGAGCCGTCCGCTGGGCCTGGTCCTGCCGGTGTTCGACCAATGAGCGCGCCGAGCGAGGTGCCGCCGGTCGCCCCGCCGCCTCCGCCGCGCCACCACCGCGTCCGCACCCCGACCGTCATCCAGATGGAGGCCGTCGAGTGCGGCGCCGCGGCGCTGGGGATCGTCCTCGGCTACTACGGTCGCGTCGTGCCGCTGGAAGAGCTGCGGGTGGCCTGCGGCGTCTCGCGCGATGGCAGCAACGCCGCCAACGTGCTGAAGGCGGCCCGCGGCTACGGGCTGGAGGCGCACGGCTACCAGCGCGACCCGGCCGACCTGCCGGCGCTGCCGCTGCCGATGATCCTGTTCTGGAACTTCAACCACTTCGTGGTCGTCGAGGGCTTCGACCGGCACAAGGTCTACCTGAACGATCCGGCCGTCGGGCCGCGCACCGTCAGCTACGCCGAGCTGGACGCCAGCTTCACCGGCGTCGTCCTGACGATGCAGCCGGGCCCGGACTTCCGCAAGGGCGGCCACCTGCCCAGCTTCACCCGCGCCCTGGCCCAGCGGCTGCGCGGCTCGTGGGCCGGCCTGATCTACTGCATCCTGGTGGGGCTGCTCCTGGTCCTGCCGGGGCTGGTCGCGCCGATCTTCTCCAAGGTGTTCGTCGACCAGTACCTGGTGGCCGGCATGCACGGCTGGATCGGGCCGCTGCTGGTCGGGATGGCGCTGACGGCGCTGCTGCAGGCCGTGCTCACCGCGGTCCAGGAGCGCTACCTGCTGCGCCTGGCGACGAAGCTGGCCGTGAGCATGTCCGGCCAGTTCCTCTGGCACGTGCTCCGCCTGCCGATGGAGTTCTACGCCCAGCGCTACGGCGGGGAGATCGCCTGGCGCGTGGGCATCAACGACACCGTCGCGCGCCTGCTCTCCGGCCAGCTCGCCACCACCGCCCTGAACGTCGTCACGGCGGTGTTCTACGTGGCGCTGATGCTCTACTTCGACGTGCCGCTGACGCTGATCGGCATCGGCTTCGCCGTGCTGAACCTGGTGGCGCTGCACTACGTGGCCCGCCAGCGGATCGACCTGAACCAGCGCCTGCTCCAGGAAGAGGGCAAGCTGATGGCCACGGCGATGACCGGCATCCAGACCATCGAGACGCTCAAGGCCAGCGGCGCCGAGTCGGACTTCTTCGCCCGCTGGGCCGGCTACCAGGCCAAGGTGCTCAACGCCCGCCAGGCGCTCGGCGTGCCCACGCAGGTGCTGACGGCCGTGCCGCCCCTGCTGACGCTGCTGACCACGGCGGCGATCCTCGTCGTCGGCGGGCTGCGGGTGATGCAGGGCAGCCTGACCGTCGGCACGCTGGTCGCCTTCCAGAGCCTGATGGCGAGCTTCCTGGCCCCGTTCGCCCAGTTCGTGGACCTTGGCAGCCAGCTCCAGGAGGCGCAGGGCGACCTGCGCAAGCTGGACGACGTGCTGCGCGCGCCGATCGACCCGCAGCTCGCCGCCGCGCCCGCCTCGCCAGACGGGACGGTCGGTCCAGCCGCGGCGACCGCTCCGGCAGTGGCCGCGAGCCCGGCCGCCCCGGACACGGCCACGAACCCGGCCGCCGTGCCCTCCCTGGCTACAGCCACGAGCGCGGCCGTCGCGCCGGCCAAGCTGAGCGGCCGCCTGGAGCTGCGCGACGTCACCTTCGGCTACAACCCGCTGGGGCCACCGCTGATCGAGAACTTCAACCTCACCGTCGAGCCCGGGCAGCGGGTGGCCCTGGTCGGCACTAGCGGCAGCGGCAAGTCGACGCTCTCCAAGCTGATCTGCGGGCTGTTCCAGCCCTGGTCGGGGGCGGTGCTCCTCGATGGCCAGCCGCGCGGCAGCATTCCGCGCGACGTCCTCGCCGCCTCGCTGGCGCTGGTCGACCAGGAGATCTTCCTGTTCGAGGGCACGGTCGCCGACAACCTGACCCTCTGGAACCCGACGATCGGCGAGGCGGCGATGATCCAGGCCGCCAAGGACGCCTGCATCCACGACGAGGTCACCGCTCGGCCGGACGGCTACGCCAGCCCGGTCGACGAGGGCGGCCACAACTTCAGCGGCGGGCAAGCTCAGCGGCTGGAGATCGCCCGCGCCCTGGTCGGCAACCCGACGCTGCTGGTGCTCGACGAGGCGACCAGCGCCCTCGACCCGATCGTGGAGAAGGAGATCGACGCCAACCTGCGCCGGCGCGGCTGCGCCTGCGTGATCGTGGCGCACCGCCTGAGCACGATCCGCGACTGCGACGAGATCATCGTTCTCGAGGCGGGGAAGGTGGTCCAGCGCGGCACGCACGAGCAGATGAAGGACGAGGACGGGCCCTACGCCCGCCTGATTGCAAGCTGACAAATATCTTCGCTATGTGATGAGCCGCGGGCTCATCACATAGCCGGGTTTTAGATGGCTGATTCGACGCTCGCCGGTCGCTCGAAGCCCGCCGGGCTCGAGACGATCGGCACCCACACGCCGCTCCTACTCGACGATCCGGCGCGGGCCTGGCGCGTCGAGGCGGGCGAGGTGGCGGTGTTCGCCGTCGCCGTCGCCGGCGGGGTGCCCGTCGGCCCGCGCCACTACGCGTTCAGCGCGCGGCCCGGCGACGTCCTGCTCGGCATGGACCTGGCTGCCGGCGGCCCGCCGCTCGGCTACCTGGCCGTGCCGCTGGCCGACACGCGCGTGGCCGCGCTCGGCCTGGATGCTCTCGAGGCGCAGGCGCGCGACCCGGCCAGCGCCGACCAGGTGGCGGCGGCGCTCGACCGCTGGGTCGCCGCGCTCGAGGGCGGCCTGGTCGGCGGTCGCGCTCCCCATAGCGACGCCCAGCTCGTCCCCGCCCAGGCGGTCGCCTTGGCCGAGGGCCAGACCGCCCGGCCCCTGGCGGGGGTGGTCTGGGTCCAGGGCGCCGGTGGGAACGTGCGCTTCCTGGACGAGGAGCCCCTGGCCGCGCCGTTCCCCCTGGCCGAGAGCGCCTGGCTGCGCGCCGCCGCGGCTGCCGAGCTAGTGCCGCTCGCCACCGCCGACGCGCTGGCCCGCGGCGCGGCCTGGCCCGGGCTGGTGGCTTTCCACCAGGCGGTCCGCGCCTGCCAGCAGCGGCGGCTCGCGGCGGCGGCCGCGGCCGAGTCGGCCCGCCTGCGCGCGGAAGCGGCCCACGACCGTGCGGTGGGCCGGGAGGCGCTGGGCGACCTGTCGGCGCTGCTCGAGCGGCGCCCGCGGGCCGCGCGCGTCCCCCCCGGCGAGACGCCGCTGCAGGCCGCCTGCGCCCTGGTCGGCGCGGCGTTCGGCGTCGCCGTCCAGAGCCCGCCGCCGGCGCACGGCGAGGCGCCCCGCGACGAGCTGGCCGCGATCGCCAAGGCGTCGCGCCTGCGCACGCGCCCGGTGACCCTGCCGCCGGACTGGTGGCAGCGCGAGAGCGGGCCGCTGCTCGGCTACCGCGCCGCCGACGGCCAGCCGCTGGCGCTCCTGCCGGCCGGCCGCCGGCGCTACGACCTGGTCGATCCGGTCGCCGGGACGCGGGTCCGCGTGGACCAGGACGTGGCCAGGCAGGTGGCGGCCGGGGCGCACGTCCTGTACCGGCCGCTGCCCGACGGCGCGCTCGGCAGCCGGGACCTCGTCCGCTTCGCCCTGCACGACTGCAAGGCCGACCTGCTGAACGTCCTCCTGCTGGGCGCGCTCGGTGGCCTGCTCAGCATGGCCATCCCGATCGCCACGGGGCTCGTCTTCGGCGCGATCATCCCCAACGCCGAGCGGTCGCAGCTCCTGCAGGTCGCGGCGGCCCTCGCCGTGAGCGCGCTGGCGATCGCGCTGTTCAACATAACAAGAAATATGGCCATCCTGCGCGTCGAGACGAAGGTCAGCGGCCCCCTGCAGGCGGCGATCTGGGACCGCCTGCTGCGCCTGCCGGCCGGCTTCTTCCGCCAGTACTCGGCGGGCGACCTGGCCAACCGCGCCATGGCCATCGACAGCATCCGCCAGACGCTGAGCGGGGCGACGATCTCGTCGCTGGTGGCCAGCCTGTTCGCCGTGTTCAACCTGGCGCTGCTGTTCTACTACGACCTGCGGCTCGGGCTGCTGGCCCTGGGCCTGTCCGCGATCACGCTGGCGGTGATCGTCGTGGCCAGCTACCGCCAGCTCCGCTACCAGCGGCCGATGGCGGCCCTGGAGGGGCGCATCGCCGGCCTGGTCCTGCAGCTCATCACCGGCATCCCCAAGTTACGGGTCGCCGCCGCCGAGGCGCGCGCCTTCGCCGAGTGGGCGCGGGAGTTCGCGGCCCAGAAGCGGCTGTCGATGCAGGCCGAGAGCGTCTCCAACTGGCTCGAGGTGTACAACTCGGCCTGGCCGCTGGTCACCTCGATGGCCGTGTTCGCGGTCGTGGCCTACTCGCTGCACGGCGACATCTCGACCGGCGCCTTCCTCGCCTTCAGCGCGGCGTTCGCGCAGTTCCTGGCCGCGGCGCTGCAGCTCGGAGTGACGATCAGCTCGGTTCTCCAGGTCGTGCCGCTCTACGAGCGGGCGCGTCCGATCCTGCGCACCCCCACCGAGGTGGACGCCAGCAAGGCCGATCCGGGCCTGCTCTACGGCGGCGTGGAGCTGAGCCACGTCGCCTTCCGCTACCAGCCGGACCGCCCGCTGGTCCTCGACGACGTCACCCTGCGCGCCGAGCCCGGCCAGTTCGTCGCCATCGTCGGGCCGTCGGGAGCCGGCAAGTCGTCGCTGTTCCGCCTGCTGCTGGGCTTCGAGCTGCCCGAGCGCGGCGCGATCTACTACGACGGCCAGGACCTGGCGGGCCTGGATGCCGAGGCGGTGCGGCAGCAGATCGGCGTCGTGCTCCAGAGCGGCCAGGTCCAGCCGGGGACGATTCTGGAGAACATCGTCGGCGCCACGTCGCGCACGCTCGACGAGGCCTGGGAGGCGGCGCGGCTGGCGGGGCTCGCCGACCAGATCCAGGCCCTGCCGATGGGCATGCAGACCTACGTGACAGAAGGCGGCGCCACCTTCTCCGGCGGCCAGCGGCAGCTCCTGCTGATCGCGCGGGCGCTGGTGCGCCGGCCGCGGATCCTCCTCTTCGACGAGGCGACCAGCGCCCTCGACAACCGCACTCAGGCGATCGTCAGCGAGAGCGTGGAGCGCCTGCAGGCGACGCGGATCGTGATCGCCCACCGCCTGAGCACGATCGAGAAGGCGGACCGCATCTACGTGCTCTGGGGCGGGCGGATCGTCCAGCAGGGCCCCTACCGCGAGCTGATCGCCCAGGAGGGGCCGTTCGCCGAGCTGGCGCGGCGCCAGCTCGCCTGAGGGCCGGAGACGGCAACAGGGCTGGGCAGCGGGAGACCCCGCCGCCCAGCCCTGGTCCGTAGGTCGCGGTGACCATCTTACGGGACGCGGATCGTGCCGGTGCCCCAGCCGCAGGGGGCGATGCTGTACCGCCGCTGCCAGCTCCCCGCCGCGCAGATCTCGATGCCGCCGGCCGCCGCCGCGAGCTGCTCGTCGGACAGCTCGCCCTCGCTCGCCTTCGGCTTCTCCGGGATCACCAGGTAGATCGTGTTCGCCGACTCCTCGACGACCTTGACGTCCACGCCCTCCGGCAGCTTCTCGCCCAGCTCCTGCTCGACGGCCGCCTTCGGGTTGCTCCGTAGCTGCTGGGCGAACGCCGCGTCCTTCCAGGCGCGCGTGATCAGCTTGATCTCGAGGTCCCGTCGCGTCTGTGCCTTGTCCGCCATCTTCCGACTCCACTTCCGCTGCGGCGATCACGAGCGCTACCACCGCGCGCTCGTGTCACTGATGACTGTAACCAGATGGACAAATAGGCGCAATATTTTTTGGAAGCGGAATCCGGCGCGCCAACCGTGGCGGTGAGCGACCGCGGCGCTGCTAGAATTCGGCGCCGCGCCGGACGATCCGAGCCCGCCGAGGAGGGTGAGCATGCCAGGACCGGACGACGCCTCCCCCGCCCGCGTCGCGGACGGGGCGCTGCTGGAGCAGGCGCTGCTGCGCATCGCCCAGCGGGCCACCCCGCTCGCCGAGCGGCTGCGGTCGGGCGGCGGGCCGCCCGACGACGAGCGCTCGCAGGCGGCCGTCCAGGCTCGCCTCGCAGCCTGGTGTCAGGCCGTCGCCGACGGCGACTGGCAGACGTTCCGCAAGCGACTGGCCTGGGACGGCCTGGACCTGGACCGCGCGCGCGCCGCGCTGGGGCCGCCAGCCCTCGATCCGGCCCGCCCGCCGGCCTGGGTGGGGATCTTGCGAGCCGTGCTCGACGGCGACGCGGCACCGGCCGCCGCGCCCACGCCGCGCTTCCTCGATCCCGCGGCGCCGTTCCCGTTCGAGGAGGTTCTGGCCCCCTTCGTCCTCGTCGCACGTCAGCAGGTCGCCGGCTGCGTCGGCGCTGCCCACGACCTGCTCGCGGATCAAGCATGGGCCAGCCTGGAGCGCGGCCTGCTCGCCGCGCTGGTCACGCGGGCGGCGCCCACGCTGCACCTCGAGTTCTCGCTCCTGCGGGTCCGCGAGCGCGCCTACTGGCCGGGCAGCGCCGCCGCGCTCGGCCCCGACGACCGCGCCCTGTACGAGCGCTTCGTCGAACGGCTGCGCGGCGCCGGCCTGCTGGCCCTGCTCGAGGAGTACGCCGTGCTCGCTCGCCTGCTGGGCACGGCGACGCGGGACTGGGTGGAGGCGACGGTCGAGCTCCTCCAACGTCTCGCCGCCGACCGGGCCGCGCTCGCCCAGATCTTCGGCGCGGGCCGCGACCTCGGGCCGGTGGTTGCTATCCAGCCCTCGCTCTCCGACCCGCACCGCGGCCAGCGCAGCGTCCTGGCGCTGCGCTTCGCCTCGGGCCGCGCGCTGGTCTACAAACCGAAGGACCTCGGCGGCGAGGCGGCCTACAACCGGCTGCTCGCCTGGCTCAACGCGCGCGGCGCGCCGCTCCCGCTGCGGACCCTCGCCGTCGTCAACCGCGGCACGCACGGCTGGGTGGAGTTCGCCGAACAGCGCCCCTGTCGCTCGCCGGACGAGGCGCGGCGCTACTACCAGCGGGCGGGGATGCTCCTGGCGCTGGTCTGGGTCCTGGAGGGGACCGACTGCCACTACGAGAACGTCGTCGCCAGCGGCGAGCAGCCGTTGCTGGTCGACGCCGAGACGCTGCTCCACCCCCGCGCGGCAGAGGAGCCGAGCTACCGCACCCAGGCCGAGGTCCTGGCCAGCGACTGGCTCGCCCGCTCGGTGCTGCGCACGGGGCTGCTACCGGCCTGGGAGCTGGGGCCCGACGGCCGCGTCGCCTACGACGTGAGCGGGCTCGGCGGTGGCGGCGACCAGGCGGTCCCGTTTCGCGCCGCGCGGTGGGAGGGCGTCAACACCGACCGCATGGCCCTCGCCCACGTCCCCACCAGGCTCGAGGCCGCCCAGAACGTGCCGCTCCTGGACAGCGCGCCGGCCCGCCTGGAGGACTACGGCGCCGACCTGGTCGCCGGCTTCCGGGCGATGTACCAGCTCCTGCTGGACCAGCGCGAGGCGCTGCTCGGGCCAGACAGCCCGCTGCCCGTGCTGGCCCACCAGCCGGTCCGCTTCCTCCACCGCACCACGGCCGTGTACGGGTCGATCCTGCACCAGCTCCACGACCCCCAGTACCTTCGCGACGGCCTGGACCGCGGCATCCAGCTCGAGCTGCTGGCGCGGGCGCTGCTGCCCTTCGAGCAGCCGCCTCGCCTCTGGCCGCTGCTGGCGGCCGAGCAGGAGGCGATGGAGCGCGAGGACATCCCCTTCTTCACGAGCCGTCCCGACTCGGATGCCCTGGAGCTGGCGCCAGGCGGGTCGCTGGCCGGCTGCTTCCCGGAGCCGAGCTACGCGCTGGTCCGCGCCCGCCTGCGGGCGCTCGACGCCCGCGACCTGGAGCAGCAGGTGGCGCTGATCGAGAGCAGCCTGTACACCCACCGCGCCCGCGAGACGACGAGCGGCGCCAGCGGCTCGGCCTCCCGGCCGGCCGCGGCGGACGGCCTGGGCGCCGCGCCGATGGCGCCGGAGGCGCTCGTGGCGCGGGCGCTGGCAATCGCGGCGACGCTGCGCGAGCGGGCGATCGCCGCCGCCGACGGCAGCGCGACCTGGATCGCCCCGACCTTCCTCGTTCAGGCCGAGCGCTTCCAGCTCCGCCCGGTGGGGCTCGAGCTGTACGGGGGCGCCTGCGGGATCGCGCTCTTCCTGGCCGCCGTGGAGCGGGTCAGCGGCGGCGCGGGCTACCGCGGGCTGGTCGAGGCCGCCCTCCAGCCGCTGCGGCGGGCGCTCGACGCGCGGGACGCGCGGGTGGCGCGCTGGCTGGGCACCGGCGCCGGCGCGGGGATGGGCGGCGTCGTCTACGCCCTCACCCGCATCGGCCAGCTCCTGGAAGCCCCGGACCTCCTCGCCGACGCGCGGCGGGCGGCCGCCCTCCTGACCGCCGAGCGCGTCGTCGCCGACGGCGAGCTCGACGTGCTGTCCGGCGCGGCCGGCGCGATCCTCGGCCTCCTGGCGCTGTACGACACGACCGGCGACGAGCAGGCCCTGGCCGTGGCCAGCGCGGCGGGCGCGCACTTGCTGGCGAGGCGCACCGCCAGCGCGGCCGGCTACCGCGCCTGGGCGACCCTTGACGGCAAGCTGCTGACCGGCTTCTCGCACGGCGCGGCAGGCATCGCCTACGCCCTGGCGCGCCTGCACGCGGTCACGGCCGCGCCCGACCTGCTGGAGGCGGCCGCCGAGGCGATCGCCTACGAGGACAGCGTCTACTCGCCCGAGGCGGGCAACTGGCCGGACTACCGCGACGACGGGCCGCCGGGCTACCCGGTCCAGTGGTGCCACGGCGCCGCGGGCATCGGACTGGCGCGGCTGGGCGGCCTGCCGGCGCTCGACGGCGCGGCGATCCGCCAGGACGTCGCGGTCGCCCTCGCCGCCGCGGCGCGCCTGGGCCTTAGCGCGGTCGACCACCTCTGCTGCGGCAACCTCGGCCTGGCCGACCTCCAGCTCGCCGCCGGCCTGCGGCTCGGCCGCGCTGACGACCTCGCGGACGCCGGCCGCCGCGCGGCGGCGGTGCTCGCCCGCGCCGACGCGCGCGGCGCCTTCGCCCTGCATCCTCTCCTGCCCGCCGGCGCTTACAACCCCGGCCTGTTCCAGGGCACCGCCGGCATCGGCTACGAGCTGCTGCGCCTGGCCCACCCCGCGCTAGTGCCGTCGGTGCTGCTCTGGGAGTGAGCCGCCCCAGAGCGGTGTCCCGCCCGGCGGGCCGCCTGCGCTGTCCGAATGGCTGATCCTGTGCGACAATGTGGCCGGACCGCGAGGCGCCACGGAAGCATGGAGCCCAGAGAGACCGTCGAGTGGATCCTGGTGCTGCTCGCCGGCATGGCCGCGCTGGCCACGCTCGCGCGACAGCTCCGGGTGCCGTATCCGATCCTGTTCGTGCTCGGCGGCGCGGCGCTCGGCTTCGTGCCCGGGGCGCCGCGGATCGGCATCCCCCCCGACCTGGTCCTCCTCCTGTTCCTGCCGCCCCTGATCTACGACGCCGGCGTGTTCATCCCGCTGCGCGACCTGCGCGCCCAGGCCTGGGCGATCCTGGCCCTGGCGGTCGGGCTCGTGTTCGCCACGATGGCGAGCGTGGCCGTCGTGGCGTACCTGGCCATTCCGACCCTCTCCTGGCCCGCGGCCTTCGTGCTGGGGACCATCGTCGCTCAGACCGACATCGTGGTCGCCCTGGCGATCGTCGAGCGGCTGCCGGTTCCGGCGCGCGTGCTGACGATCATCGAGGGCGAGGGCCTGTTCAACGACGCCACGAGCCTGGTGCTCTACCGGGCCGCCGTCGCGGCCGCCGTGGCCGGCAGCTTCTCGCTGGCGGCGGCGAGCGTCGCCTTCGCGGTGGCGGCGATCGGCGGCGTGGCCGTCGGGCTGGCGGTCGGCTGGCTGGCCGCCGGCGTGCGGCGCCACCTCGGCGATCCCCTCGTCGAGATCACCGTCTCGCTGCTCACGCCGTTCCTGGCCTGGATCGCGGCCGAGACGATCGGCGCTTCCGGCGTCCTCGCCGTGGTGACGGCCGGCGTCTACGTCGCGCGGGCGCGGTTCTCGCTGCTGCCCCCAGACACCCGCCTGCAAGACACCGCCTTCTGGGAAGTGCTAACCTTCCTGCTGCAGGGGTTCCTGTTCATCCTGGTCGGCCTGCAGTTGCAGCCGGTGCTGGGCCCCCTCGCTGCCTACGCGCCGCTGACGCTCGTCGGCTACGCGGCGCTCGTCAGCGGGGTGGCGATCGTCCTGCGGATCGCCTGGGTGTTCGGCGCCGCCTATCTCGGGAATGCCGTCGCCCGCTCCTGGTCGCCGGCCGGCGAGCGCCCGGACTGGCGGGAGCTGACGCTCGTCGGCTGGATGGGGATGCGCGGCGGCGACTCGCTGGTCACCGCGCTGGCCCTGCCGCTCGCGACCAGCGCCGGCGCGCCGTTCCCGGGGCGCGACCTGATCCTGTTCCTCACCTTCGGCGTGATCTTCTGCACCCTGCTGCTGCAGGGCCTCAGCCTGGCGCCGCTGATCCGCGCCCTGGGGGTGTCCGGGGACGAGGCGGACCGCGAGGAGCGGATGGCCTGGCAGCACCTGACCCACACGGCGCTCGCCCAGCTCCAGGCGCTGGCGGGCGAGCCCTGGGTGCCGGCCCAGGCCGCGGACCGGCTGCGCCTGCACCTCGAGCACCGCGTGAAGGACTTCACGCGTCCGAGCGACCAGAGCCATCGCCTCGAGCACGCCGGGGCTCGGCGGCTGCGGCGCGAGGTGCTCGCCGCCCAGCGGCGAGAAGCGATCCGCATGCGGGACCGCGGGATCATCAACGACGCGGTCCTCCACCGCGTCGAGCGCGACCTCGACGTCGAGGAGGTGGCCCTCGAAGCCGAGAACTGATGGCAATCCTAGACAAATCCCGCGAAGCCTAGTATACGTTGGCATCCGCCGCTGCGCGCCGAGCAGGGGGCCGCGCGAGATCAGGTGCCGAGGACCGCGATGGCTCTACGCCGCGTCGCCGCGCTCGCCGCGCTGCTGCTCCTGGCGCTGCTCGCCTGCACGCCGGCCGGCCCGCCGCCGTCCGGCGCCGCCCCGCCGGCGCCGACGGCCGCCGCCACGCCCCAGGCCGAGGCCGCGCCCGCTCCCGAGGCGACGGCGGCGCGGCCGGCGCTGCCGACGACGCCGACCTCGCTCCCGGTGGGGACGCTGGCGCTGGACTCCTGGGCGGGCGTCTTCATCGCCGACGCCCGCGGCTACTTCCGCGAGCTGGGCTTGGCCGTCGAGCTGGTCCCGTTCGCGAACGGCACCGACATGCGCCCGGCCCTGCTGAACGGCGACCTCGCCGTCGGCGGCGCGGGCCTCAACGCGGGCACGATCAACCTGATCGGCCGCAACACGGACGTGAAGATCGTCGCCGACCTGGAGTCGTACCGCGCGGGGCACCAGGCCGCCGACGCGCTCGTCGTGCGCAAGGACCTCTGGGACAGCGGCGCCATCCGTACGGCGAAGGACCTCGAAGGCCGCGACGTGTACGGCCCCGGCGGTCCGGGCGGCGGCCTGTTCCTGCAGCTCATGCGCTGGGCGGACCGGGAGGGGCTCGACAAAAGCAAGCTGGCGATGACCAACATGGGGACGTCGGAGATCCGCGCCGCTCTCGCCGGCGGGGCCATCGACGTCGGCTTCGTCTCCGAGCCGAACCTGACCGCCGGCCTCGACGCCGGCGAGTTCGTGATCCTGGCCGACGGCCAGGACATGTACCCGGGCCAGCAGATCCTGGTGCTGCAGTACAACGTACGAGCGATGGACGCGGCCGGGCCACGGGCCGGCGAGCGCTTCATGCTCGCTTACCTGCGCGGCGTGCGCGACTACGTGAACGCGATGGTGTATCACCAGGACCAGGAGTCGGTGATCGACGTCCTGGTCCAGTACACGGCGGTGAAGGACCACGAGGTCTACCGCCACAGCCGGCCGAGCTGGATCGATCCCAACGGGCGGGTCAACGTGGCGAACCTGCCCGCGGACGCCGCTGTGTACGTCCAAGCGGGGATCATCCCAGCCGTGCCCAACCTCGACCACGCTTACGCGAGCGAGTACGCCGACTATGCCGTGGGCTACCTGGGCGAGTACCGGCCGCCGTCGTAGGGCCGCGCCCCCCGGCGCGGGCCGCCCACACGCCCCGAGGAGAACCGATGCGCTTCGCCGTGCGCGTGCCCACCTCCAACCGCGTCTCCGGGCGGGAGGCGCTGGTCGACGTCGCCCAGGCGGCGGAGGCGCTCGGGTACTACGCCATCTCGGCGCACGACCACCTGGTGTTCAACGGCTGGTGGGTCGCCTGCGGCGCGCGCGACGCGGTGGGGACCGGCGACGACCGGGACATGTACGAGGCGCTGACGACGCTGAGCTTCCTGGCCGGGAAGACCGAGCGCGTGCGGCTGATGACGGCGATCCTGCTCCTGCCCACGCGCGAGGTGGTCCTGGCGGCCAAGCAGGTCGCCACCCTCGACGCGCTATCGGGCGGTCGCGTGGTCCTCGGCGTGGGCGTGGGCGCCGGCTCGGCGCGTGGTAGCGGCGCCGAGCACGACGCCAACGACATGCAGCTCGGCGCCCACCAGGTCAACGCCCAGAAGGAGGTCGAGACGTTCAAGGTGCCCGCCGGACGCGGGCGCCTGGCGAACGAGCAGCTCCAGGCGATGCGGGCGATCTGGACCGCGGACCAGGCGACCTTCGCGGGCGAGTTCGTCCAGTTCCGCGCGATCGAGTGCTTCCCGAAGCCCGCGCAGCCGGGAGGGCCGCCGATCCTCGTCGGCGGGCGCTCGGCGGCGGCGCTGCGCCGCGTGGTGGACCACGGCGACGGCTGGCTGCCGGCCTCGCCGAGCCCGGCCCAGTACGCGGAGGGCGTGGCTGTGCTGCGGCGGCTAGCGGCGGCGCGGGGCCGGCCGGCGCCGGCCTACTACGGCCTGAACGTCTTCGCCACGGTTGCCGCGACGGACGCCGCCGCGGAGGCGATGTTCGCGCCGACGATGGGCCAGGTGTTCGCCGGCGAAGGGCTGCGCGAGCGCAACCTGGTCGGCTCGCCGGCGACGGTCGTGCAGCGGCTCCAGGCCTACCAGGCGGCCGGCGTCAACCTGGTGGAGATGAAACCGATCTACCCCAGCGTGTCGGCGCTGATCGGCATGCTCGAGCTGGTGGCGCGCGAGGTCATGCCGGCCTTCGCGGGCGAATCGAGCGGGGAAGCCGGTGCCATGGCCTGAGCGAGCTCTGTCGAAGCGAGACGCCATGCTCCACGTACCACTGACGCTTGCGCTCCTGCGATCGGGCGCTCTGGTTGGGGCAGGCGTCCTCCATAGGGACAGGGCGAGCGGAGCGAGCGATGATGCTGATGATAATCTTCATTATCATCAGCATGGCCGCGCAGCGGGGAGGCGCTGCGCGCCGCGGCCGCGCCGGAGCCGTCTACGCCTGCGCATCGCGGCGCTCGTCCTGGCCGTTCTCTGGCCGCTGCCCGCCGTCGGCGCGGCGCCGGCCGCTCAGGACACGCCGCCGGCGCCGCGGCAGGAGGCGGTTCGCATCGTCGGCGGGCCGGACTGGTGGCTCGCCCCGGACGTGCCGGGCTGGAGCGTGCCCAGCGAGGGCCGCCTGTACCTTGGCGTGACCGTCGAGAACGCGTCCGACGCGCCGCTGCTGGCCGCGCTGACGCTCCGCGCGGCCAGCGGCGCCGGCACCGGTCTCACGAGCTGCGTGGACGAGGTGATCGACCTCGCGCCCCACGCCCGCGGACGGGTCGTCTGCAGCCGCATCAGCCTGCCGCGCGCGACGACCGACCTGCAGGTGAGCGCTCGCGTCAGCAGCGTGACGCCGCTTATGTCACCACCGCTGGACTACAGGATCACAGACGGCGCCCTCACGATCCGACCGGCCACCCCCTTCGCCGCGACCTACGACGCCTCGGCGCTCGCCCAGGCGACCGGCAGCGCGCCCACCCGGGCCGCGCTCCTCTTCCGCCTCTACGATGCCGATGAGCTGCAGGTCGCCTACTGCTCGACGGCCACGCTGGGCGTGCTCGCGACACACCGCGACGCCTCGGCTGCAGCGGCACCCTGCCGCTCCTCGACAGCAGCACCCTGCCGGCCGTCCGCCTCGCCGTGGAGCCCGCGCCGCTCATCGCCCGCTGACAGCCGCCGGGCCGCGCGACAGCGCGGCCCGGCGGCCGCCGCGCCTTGCCCGACCGCCGGCCAGCCGCTAGTATCCGGCACCGGAGGGCCTCCCGCGGCGCCGCGCCGCGGTGCCGACAGACGGCCAGCAGCCGTCTGCTTTCAGCCCGCAGCCCTCAGCGTGCAGTCGTGGGTCGGACGGCCGTCGCCCGCAGGAGCGATCGGGCTCGGCGTCAGCCGCCTGCCGATGGCTGATCGCTGACGGCTAATGGCCAGCCGAAGGAGAGCGCGATGCGGCTCGTGGTGTTCGACGACTACCGCGTGGGGATCCTCGCGCCGGACGGCGTGCGCGACGTCACGGAAGTGGTGCCGGGCTGGGATCCTGCCCCACCGCAGACCTTCATGAACCGGCTCATTGCGAATTACGACAAGCTGAAGCCCCGGCTCGAGGCCGCGGCCGACAAGGCCACTCCCCGCCCGCTGGAGAGCGTGCGCCTGCGGCCTCCGCTGCCCGCGCCGCTGAACGTCTACGCCGCCCCGGCCAACTACCACGCTCACATCGCCGAGATGCGCTCGATGAGCACCAGCGCCGCCAGCACGACCCGCGAGCTGGGCTTCTTCCTCAAGGCGCCGGCCTCGATCTCGGGACCGAGCGACCCGATCGAGCTGCCCGACCGCCCGGGCCGCCGCTTCGACCACGAGGGCGAGCTGACGTTCATCATCGGCAAGCCCGCGCGCGGCGTGAAGCGCGAGAACGCAATGGAGTACGTCTGGGGCTACACCTGCGCCCTGGACATCACCATGCGCGTCGGTGAGGGCCGCAACGAGGAGCGCTCAATGCGCAAGTCGTTCGAGACGTTCACGCCGATCGGGCCCGCCCTGGTCACGGCCGACGAGGTGGGCGACTACCACGACGTCCACGTGCGCCTGTGGGTCAACGGCGAGCCGCGCCAGGACTCCTACCCGCGCGACCTGATCGTGGACATCCCTGAGCTGATCGAGATCGCCTCGAACACGGTGACGATGCAGCCCGGCGACATCTTCCTGACCGGCAGCCCGCCGGGCGTCGGTCCGATCAAGCCCGGCGACGAGGTGGTGGTCGAGATGGACCGCGTCGGCAAGCTGACCCTGCCGGTGAAGGCCCGCGCCTGGTAGCAACCGGACGCTGGAGAGGCGGCCGGCCCGTCGAGGCCACGGCTCGCGTTGCCCTGGCCGGGAAGGCGCGCGGCGGGCAACCTCCTACAGGTGGGTCTGGAGGTAGTCGACGAGCCGCGCCTCGAGGTAGCGGCGGCCGGCCTCGTCGCGCGGCATGTGGCGGTCGGCGGGCAGGACCAGCAGGTCGAACGGGCGCTCGGCCGTCTCCAGCGCCGCGACGAGGCGCGCCGTGTGGCGGAAGTGGACGTTCTCGTCGATCATGCCGTGCACGATCAGGACCGGCCGCGCGAGCGCGGCAGCACGGGTGAGGACGGAACTGGCCGCGTAGCCTTCCGGATTGTCGGCGGGCGTGCCCAGGTAGCGCTCCGTGTAGTGGGTGTCGTAGCCGTCCCAGTCCGTCACCGGCGCGCCGGCCACCCCGACCCGGAACGTCTCCGGGGCCTCGAGCAGGCACATCAGGGTCATGTAGCCGCCGTAGCTCCAGCCGTAGATGCCGACCCGGCCGGGATCGGCGATGCCCCGCTCGACCAGCCAGCGCACGCCGTCGACCTGGTCCTGCACCTCGATCGCCCCCAGCCGCCGGCTGATGGCGGCCTCGAAGCGCAGGCCCCGCCGCGCGGAGCCGCGGTTGTCGAGCTTGAACACCGCGTAGCCGAGCGAGGCGAGATACTGGGCGCGCAGGTCGACCG
>Ga0070739_10004505_pt1 | contig 16434 bp, 16 predicted proteins | sample Coa_R1_7_FD_66445 | JGI IMG/M metagenome (GOLD analysis project Ga0070739, IMG submission 66445) | Surface soil microbial communities from Centralia Pennsylvania, which are recovering from an underground coalmine fire - Coalmine... | ecosystem: Environmental > Terrestrial > Soil > Unclassified ... | reverse complement strand
CTATACCGGCGGCACCGTCATCGACGCCGGCACCTTGGCGCTGGGCGGGAATGGGGCGATTGCCGCCAGCGGCGGCGTCACCCTCGCCGCGGGGGCGGCGTTCGATATATCCGGGGCGGGCCGGCAGACGATCGGCGATCTGAGCGGCGCGGCGGCCAGCGCGGTCCAGGTCGGCGCCAACACGCTGACCTTCGGGACCGGCAGCTCGACGGTTTTTGCCGGCGTGTTCGGCGGCAGCGGCGGGCTCGTCAAACGGGGCGCCGGCACCGTTACCCTGACCGGCGCCAGCCCGTTCGCCGGCACGCTGACGGTCGAAGACGGTACCGTGACGCTGGGGCCGGACGCGGCGCCGAACGCCCGCTTCGGCGGCAGCGTCGTGGTCGATGGCGGGGCGGTGACGGGGTTGGGCACGATCGGCGGCGATCTCAGCAACCTCGCCGGCACGGTGGCGCCGGGCGGCTCGATCGGCAAGCTGACCGTCAACGGCAATTACGGCCAGAGTGCCGGCGCCACCCTGAGCATCGAAGTGAGCCCGACCGCCGCCTCGCAACTGGCGGTCGGCGGCAGGGCGACGCTCGCCGGCACCCTGGCGCTGCTCTACGACCCGGGGGTCTACAGCGCGCGCAGCTACACGCTGCTGACCGCCGGCGGCGGCGTCTCCGGTCGGTTCGACGCGGTCACCGGCCAGGTGCCGACCGCCGGTCTAGTGCAGACCATCCTCTACGACCCGAACGACGTGCAGTTGCAGCTGGCGCCGCCGCCGGTCGTCGCGCCGACCAACGACACGATCTACACCGCCGATACCAGCATGGTCGTGCTCAATGGCCAGCGCGCCGCCGCCATCGTGATGGACCGGCTGGGGTCGCGCGCCGGCGGCGGCGGCGACGGGCCGGTCGCCACGGCCGGCGTCGCGGCGATCCCGCAGCTTGCCGCCAACGGGGATCTTGCCGCGGTCGGTCAACTCGCCCGGGCGCTGCCGGATGCGCTCGCGGCAGAGGGCGCCTGGTTCCGCGGCATCGGCGGGTTCGCGTCGCTGAACGGCAACGCCGCCGCGCCCGGATTTACCGGCACCCAGGGCGGGTTCATCGCCGGGTTCGACCGCGCGGTCATGCCCGAGGTGTATTTCGGCATCGCCGGCGGCTATCAGCATTCCGAAGTGAGCGAGCATTCGACCAGCAGCGGCACGCTCGACACGGCGCGGGTCGCGCTCTACGGCGGCGGCCGCTGGGGGGCGAGCCTGCTGAGCGGCACCGCGGGCTACGCGCATGACTGGATCGCCTCGGCGCGCACCCTGCCGGCCGGCACGGCGCGCCAGTCGCATGACGGCGACGAGGTGAGCCTCGCCGGGCAGTGGAGCGCGCCGCTGCCGGTCCGGGGCCTGTCCGGCCCGGCGACGGTGACGCCCAAGCTCGGGGTGCAGTTCCTGCATCTGTCGGAAGGCGGTTTCGCCGAGAGCGGCGCCGGCGGCTTCGATCTGTCCGCCGCCGGGCACGACAGCGACAGCGTAGAGCCCTATATCGGCCTCGCCGCCGCCGAGACCTTCGTCACCGAAGGCGGCGCCGAGATCACGCCGGAACTGCGGCTCGGCTATGCCCGCGAGCTGGCCGACAACCGCCGCGCGCTGACCGTGGCCACGGTCAGCGGCGCCGAGTTCCCGGTCGGCGGCGTGCGCCCGTCGCGCGACATGGCGACCGCCGGCTTCGCGCTGACCGTGCGCGCCGGCCCCAACGCCGTCGTCTACGCCAGTTACGACGCGATCCTGCCCACCGGCAACACCGCCGACCAAACCCTCTCCGCCGGCCTCAGACTGCGCTTTTAGCCCGCTAACCGCCGGCGCGGGCGCGGCGCTCGCGGTCGAGATCGGGCAGGTTGCTGGCCGAGGCGACGTTGCCGAGCCGCGACCCGCGGGTCACCGCCAGCGCGGCGCGGGCCGCCTCGTTTTCGGTGATCTTGGCCATGATCGCCGCCTTGGCGCGCTCGAACACGCCGCGGTTGGTGGCGACGAAATCCCGCGATTCGCGCAGTTTGGCGAGATGGCCGTTGATCTCGGGCACCACGTAGCGGGCGACCATGTCCCAGCTGCGGAAGGTGTTTTCCGGGTTGGCCCAGTCGTGGACGAAGCCGACCACGGTGCCGAACCCGCCGCTCATCTCCAGCACCTGCTTGAGCCGCGCCACCAGGTCGTCGGGGGTGCCGATCGTCGCCGCGGCGCCGGGGCCGAACGCGGTCTTCTCGACCGCCTCGTCGGGGTCCTTGAATGCGGTCGCGCCCGGCCGCTGCAAGGTGCCGACGATGTATTCGTTGTGGTGGCGCAACAGGCCGTGGCGCGCCTCGGCGATCGCCTGTTCGCGGGTCTCGGCGATGTGCCAGGACAGCAGCACGCGCCAGTCCTTGCGGCTGACCGTGGTGCCGTGCTGTTTCGCGGCGGCCTCGGCAAAGCCCCATTGCGTCGGCAGCGCGTTGAGCCCTTCCTCGGCCAGCGAGCCGATCGAGATGACCCCGATGCCGTGCTTGCCGGCGAGCGTCATCCCCGACGGGCTGATCTGCGAGGCGACGGCGAACGGCATCTCCTCCTGCAGCGGCAAGAGCTGCAAGGCCGCGTCCTGCAGGGTGAACCAGTCGGTCTTCATGGTCACCCGCTCGCCGCGCATCAGCCGGCGGATGACGCCGATCGCCTGGTCCTGGCGGTCGCGCTGCACCATCGGATCGATGCCGAGCGTGTGCGCGTCGGAGGCGAGCGCGCCCGGCCCGGAGCCGAAGATCGCCCGGCCGCCGGTCATGTGGTCGAGCTGCACCATCCGCTGGGCGACGTTGAACGGGTGGTGATAGGGCAGCGAAATCACCCCGGTGGCGAGCTTGATGCGCCGCGAGCGCTCGCCCGCCGCGGCGAGGAACATTTCCGGCGAGGCGATCATCTCCCAGCCGCTCGAATGGTGCTCGCCGCACCAGAACTCGTCGTAGCCGAGCCGGTCGAGATGCTCGACCAGGTCGAGGTCGCGGCGGAATTGCAGCATCGGGTGCTCGCCGACCGGGTGGTGCGGGGCGAGGAAGGCGCCGAACTTGAGACGCGGCATCGCGGTACTCCCTAGAACGGTACCCGGAGCTCGGCCGGGAAGTTGACGCCGACCCGCCGCATCAGCCGGTCGAAACGGTCGGGAAACGGGTCGCGCCGGTGCATCGTCGCGGCATTGTCCCACAGCACCAGGTCGCCGACCCGCCATTTGTGCGTATAGACGAAGCGCGGCTGGGTTGCGTGATCGCGCAGGGCGGCGAGGAGGTCGAGGCTGTCGGCCTCGGCCAGGCCGTCGATGCGCGCGGTGTGGTTCATGCTGAAATACAGCGCCTTCTCGCCCGTCAGCGGATGCGTGCGCACCAGCGGATGCGATACCTCGGGGGCGCGGGCGCGCTGTTCCTCGGTCAGCGCGATGCCGACCCGGCGGTCGGCGGTTGCCGCCGAATGGACGGCGCGCCGCCCCTCGACCCTCGCCTTGAGCCCGGCGGGCAGTTCGGCATAGGCGGCGGCGAGGTCGCAGAACCAGGTGTCGCCGCCCTCCGGCGTCACCTCGACCGCGTACAGCAGGGTTCCGGCGGTCGGCCGCGCCATGAAGATCTGGTCCATGTGCCAGTTCAATTCCTGGTTACCGAGCCGCCCGATCGGCGCGCCGTTCTCCTTCTTGTTCGATACCAGCAGCACCTCGCGGCGGCCGCTGGTGCGGGTCTGGCGCAGATGTATCTCGACCTCGCCGAGCTTTTCGGCAAACCCCACCAGCCCGTCCTCGTCGAGCGACTGGTCGTGGAATACCAGCACCTTATGCCGCAGCCAGGCGGCCTTGATCGCCGCCGTCCCGGCGCCGTCGAGCCGGTTCAGATCGACTCCGGAAACCTCCCCGACAAAGCTCGGCGCCAGCCGGCGGACCGCAAGGCTCATCGCGCTCTCCTCGCTGCTTCGGCCAGTATAGGTGCGGCGAGTTTTCGCCGGAAGCGGCGCGGGCGCTCTGCTAACATGCCGCACGAACAGGGGGCGGAATGCGGTGAGCGGGACGGCGCAAATCGTCATCGACCGGGTCAGCCATACCTACCGGCCGCCGCGGGCGCGCCCGGTACTGGCGCTCGACAACGTCTCGCTCTCGGTCAGCGACCGCGAATTCGTCGCGCTGCTGGGGCCGAGCGGCTGTGGCAAGAGCACGCTGCTCTACCTGATCGGCGGCTTCATGCCGATCGAGGCCGGCACCATCTCGGTGGAGGACCGGCCGGTCACCGGCCCCGGTCCCGACCGCGGCATCGTCTTCCAGCATTTCGCCCTGTTTCCGTGGAAGACGGTGATCCAGAACGTGCTTTACGGCCTGGAAAAGCAGGGCATGGCGCGCGAGGCGCGGATGCAGCGGGCGCGCGAATACATCGACCTGGTCGGCCTGTCCGGCTTCGAGGACAGCTATCCCTCGCAGCTTTCCGGCGGCATGAAGCAGCGCGCGGCGATCGCCCGCACGCTGGCGATCGACCCCAACATCCTGCTGATGGACGAGCCGTTCGGCGCGCTCGACGCGCAGACCCGCAGCCTGATGCAGGCCGAATTGCTGCGCATCTGGCAGGCGACGCGCAAGACCGTCATCTTCGTCACCCACGACGTGCAGGAGGCGGTGTTCCTGGCCGAGCGCATCGCCGTGATGTCGGCGCGTCCGGGCCACATCAAGGAGATCGTCGAGACCCGCTTCGACAAGGAGGACCCGGGCCTGACCCGCTCGGCCCCGTTCGCCGAGATGGTCGATCACGTGTGGAACCTGGTGCGCGCCGAAGCCATCCTGGCGCAGCGCAGCGCCGGGGGCTAAAAGACGGAAACGACAGGGAGGAAGCCGATGCGTCTCGGGGCTATCGCCGTCATCGCCGCGTTGCTGGCCTGCGCCGCGGCGCCGTCGCGCGCCGATCCGGTGCCGATCCGGGTCGGCTGGGCGCAGACGCCGGGGCACCTCGCCCCGCTCGTCGCCGAGCTGGCCAAGCGCCACCCCGAGGTCCTGCCCAACGACGGCAAGAGCTACGACTTTCAGCCGGTCCGCTATGCCGGCTCGACCCCGCAAATCCAGGCGCTGGCGATCAAGGACCTCGAGGTCGCGGCGTTTTCGGATTCCGCCTTCGCGCTCGCCGTCACCAACGCGCATCTCGACGTCAAGATCGTCGCCGACGTGCTGCAGACCGGGCGGCCGGGCTATTACGCCGGCGAGTACGTCGTCGCCAAGGACGGGCCGATCAAGACGATCGAGGACGTCAAGGGCAAGAAGGTCGCCACCAACGCGATCGGCTCCGAGGCGGATTCGACGATGCGGGCGATGCTGCGGCGGCACGGCATCAAGGACAGCGACTTCACCACGATCGAGGCCAATTTCGCCAACCAGCCGGCGATGCTCGAAGGCGGCAAGGTCGACATGATCGAATTGCTGCCGCAGTTCTCGCACGATCTGATGGCGACCGGGAAATACCGGGTGCTGTTCACCTCGAACGAGGTGCACGGCATTTCCGATGCGGTGTTCTGGTGCATGCGCGGCGACTTCATCGCGGCGCACCGGCCGGCGCTGGTGGATTTCTATACCGACTATATGCGCGCGGTGCGCTGGTTTCTCGACCCGAAGAACCGCAAGGAGGCGCTCGCCATCGCCGTCGCGGTCACCCATTCGCCGGAGAAGAACCTCGAATATGCGTTCACCTCGCGTGATTTCTACCGCCCGCCCGACCTGATGCCGGTGATCAAGGCGATCCAGGACGAGATCGACGAGGACGTTAAGCTCGGCGTCCTGCCCAAGCGGATCGAGGTCAGCCCGCGCTACGTCGATCTCTCGGTGATCGAGGACGCCAAGAAGCGGCTCGACGGCCATGGCGCTTGAGCAGTCGCAGCCGCTCTTCGCCCGCGCCGTGCGGCGCGGCTCGCTCGGCCCGCTGCGGCCGGGCGAGGGGCTTGCCGCCTGGGCGGCGCGCCTTGCCGCGCTGTGGCGCTATACCCCGATCCTGCTGCTCGCGCTCTTGTGGGAAGGGGTGACCCGGTTGGGCCTGATCTCGCCCGCGGCGCTGCCGCCGCTCGACCAGGTCTTCGCCGCGTGGTGGGGGCTGCTGGTCGGCGGCGACCTGCTCGCCAACGCCTGGTCGTCGCTCGCCCGCGGCGGCGCCGGCTTCGCCCTCGCCATCGTCTGCGGCACTACGCTCGGCGTCTTGATGGCGTGGCTGCGCCCGGTGCGCATGCTGCTCAACCCGCTGGTCCAGGCGCTTTATCCGATGCCGAAATCGGCGCTGATCCCGGTCGCCGTGCTGTGGCTCGGCTACGGCAACGCCTCCAAGGTGGTGATGATCTTCATCGGCTGCATGCTGCCGATCACCTTGTCGGCGTTCAACGGCGCGCGCGGCATCGACCAGGTACTGATCTGGTCGGCGCGCAGCCTCGGCGCCAGCCGCGCCCGCACCCTGGTCGAGGTGGTGATCCCGGGCGCGCTGCCGGAAATCCTCGCCGGCATCCGCACCGCGCTCGCCTTCGCCTTCGTCTTGCTGGTCTCGACCGAGCTGATCGTCGCCCGCGGCGGGCTTGGCTACATGATCGGCTGGCTCGGCGACGGCGGGGTCTACGACGCGATGTTCTCGGTCGTGCTGACCGTCTCGCTGCTCGGCTTTGCCGCCGACCGCCTCTATCTCCTGTGGATGAACTGGGTGCTGCGGTGGCGCGCCTAGACGAGACGGTCGCCGCGCCGCCCGCCGCGGCCGCCGGCTTCGGCGAGGCGTGGCGCGGGCTCGGCCGCCATCTCGGCTCCGGCGTCACCATCCTGGCGCTTCTGGTGGCATGGGAAGCGTTCGCCCGCAGCGGCGCGGTCAGCGCCTTTCTGCTGCCGCCGCTGTCGGCGGTGCTCGAACGCATCTGGGAGGACACGCTGTCGGGCGACCTGCCGGCCAATCTCGGCGAGACGCTGTACCGGGTGGTGATCGGCTTTGCCATCGCCGCGGCGCTCGGCATCGCGATCGGCATCGGCATCGCCCGCAACCGCTTGGCGCGCTGGTTTTTCGACCCGATCATCTCGGTCTGCTTCCCGATGCCGAAGATCGCCTTCCTGCCGGTATTCGGGCTGTGGCTCGGCTATTACGACCTGTCCAAGGTGACGATGATCGTGTTCAGCGCGGTCTTTCCGGTGGTGATCGCCACCGTCACCAGCACCCAGGGGGTCGAGAAGGAGCTGTTGTGGTCCGCCCGCAGCCTTGGCGCCAGCGACCGGCAGCTGCTGTCCGAGATCATCCTGCCGGCGGCGCTGCCGCAAATCCTCACCGGGCTCCAGGTCGCCCTGCCGGTGTCGATGATCGTCGCCGTCGTCACCGAGATTCTGATGGGCGGCGCCGGCATCGGCGGGGCGATGATCACCGCCTCGCGCTTTGCCGACTCGCCCGGCGTGTTCGCCGGCATCGTCGAGATCGCGGTGGCCGGCTACGCCCTGGTCAAAGGCATCGCCCTGGCGCGGCGCCGCCTGCTGCGCTGGCACCAGGAGGCGCACGAGCCGTCGACGGTATGAACTATCGCGGCAGGGCGTAGCCGATCGCGCTTTCGATCTGGATCGTCTTCTTCACCGCCGGGCGCGCCATCATCCGCGCGAAATGGCCGTGCAGTTTCGGGAACTCGCCGGGGTCGGGGTTGAGCGAGGTGACGAAGCGCCAGTAGAGGCGGAACAGGTGGATGTCGGCGATCGAGTAGGCGCCGCCGACCAGCCAGTCGCCGTCGCCGAAGCGGGCCTCGGCGACGGCGAAGGCGGCGCGCGAGGCGTCGGCGCCGGCGCGCCGGGCCGGGTGGATCGCCGAGGCGATGTACGACATCCATTCCACCGCGCGCGCCTCCTCCTCGACCCCGCCCTGCGGCCACAGCCCCGCCGCGGGATAGGTCTTGGCGAGGTAGTAGAGGATGCCGGCGACCTCGGTCAGCGGCCGCCCGTCGACCAGCAGGGTCGGCACCTTGCCCGCCGGGTTGAGCGCCAGGTATTCCGGCGTTTTCTGCTCGCTCCGGGCGAACGAAACCGGGCGCGGTTCGAACGGGCAGCCGATCTCGTGCAGCGCAATGTGCGGCGCCATCGCGCTCGACCCGGGCGAGAAATACAGCACCAGCATCGTCGCCTCCTCGGCTTTGCGTTACAGTAAACCAGGAAGCGAGGGAGGAACGCCATGCCGTCCGAGATTTCCGACGAATCCCTGGATTTCCTGCTCGCCCGCGCCGGGCTGGTGCTGAGCGAGGCGCAGAAGGCCGAGCTCAAGGCGGTCTATCCCCGCTACGCCGAGATGGCGGCGCGGGTGCGCAAGCGCCGCGGCATCATGGCCGAGCCGGCGCATGCCTTCGGCTTCGCCGAGGAGGATTTGCCGTGATCCCGACCATCGCCGAGGCGGCGCGGCAGATCGCCGCCAAAGCGTTGTCGCCGGTCGAGCTGACCCGCGCCTGCCTCGACCGCGTGCACCGGCTCGACGGCGAATTGCACGCGATCGTCCTGCTGACCGAGGAGCGGGCGCTGGCCGAGGCCCGCGCCGCCGAGGCGGCGATCATGAAATCGGGCCCGTCCGGGCCGCTGCACGGCATCCCGATCGGCCTCAAGGACATCGTCGATACCAAGGGGCTGCGCACCACCTCGCAGTCGAAAATCCTCGCCGACAACGTGCCCGCGGCGGATGCCGCCTGCGCCGAGCGGCTCGCCGCGGCCGGCACCGTGCTGATCGGCAAGACGACGACGCACGAATTCGCCGATGGCGGGCCGAGCTTCGACTTGCCCTGGCCGCCGGCGCGCAATCCGTGGAATACCGCGCATTTCACCGCCGGCAGTTCGAGCGGCACCGGCGCCGGCATCGCCGCCGGGCTGTTCCTCGGCGGCATCGGCACCGATACCGGCGGCTCGATCCGCGGTCCGGCGGCGCTGTGCGGCATCGCCGGGCTGAAGCCGACCTACGGTCTGGTCAGCCGCGCCGGGGTCGCGCCCGCCGCCTACAGCCTCGACCATATCGGGCCGATGGCGTGGACCGCCGAGGATTGCGCGCTGATGCTGCAGGCCCTGGCCGGGCACGACCCGCGCGATCCCGCCAGCGCGCGGCGTCCGGTGCCGGATTACCGCGCCCGGATGGGACGCGGGGTCAAAGGGCTGCGGATCGGCGTCATCCACCATTTCCACGAGGTCGACTACCGGGTCAGCGACGGGGTGCGCCGCGGCATCGACGACGCGATCGCCACCTATCGCGGGCTCGGCGCGGAAATCCGCGAGGTCAACCTGTCGCCGCTGCAGGACTGGTGGGCCTGCGGCTCCTTGATCTCGATCACCGAGCGCGCCGCCGCCTACGAGGAATGGGCGCGCGAGCGGCTCGGCGATTTCGGCGAGCGGGTACGGCGCCGGCTGCATCTCGGCGCCCTGGTCTCCGGCGTCGACTACGTCCAGGCGGTGCGGCGGCGGCGCGAGTTGCGCGCCGAGCTGCAGGCGGCGATGCGCGATCTCGACGTCGTGCTGACCGCCTCGCAGAACGCCGAGGCGCCGAAGATCGACGCGGTGCCGGAATGGGACAGCTTTGCCGCGCCGAGCTTCACCATCCCGTTCAACGTCGCCGGCTATCCGGCGGTCACGGTCTGCGCCGGGTTCGGCGCCGGCGGCCTGCCGGTGGCGATCCAGCTCGTCGGCAAGCCGTTCCAGGAGGCTGGCCTGCTCGCCGCGGCCGACGCGTTCGAGAAGGCGACGCCCTACCGCGACCGCCGTCCGGCGCTCGTCGGGTAGGCGTGGGCGCCGCCGATGGCGGCGAACGTCGAGCGCTATCAGCGGATCGCGCCGGTCTACGACCTGCTCGACCTGCCATTCGAGCGCCGGCGCTACCGCGCCTTGCGGCCGCTGATGTTCGAGAACCTCGGCGGCCGCCTGCTCGACGCCGGCATCGGCACCGGCCGCAACTGCGCCTATTATCCGGCCACGGCGGAGGTGTCGGGGATCGACACCAGCCCGGCGATGCTGGCGCGGGCGCGGCGGCGCTGCCCGACCGTCGCGGCCGCCGGGCGGCTCTACCGGATGGATGTCACCGACCTCGCCTTTCCCGCCGCCTCCTTCGACGCCGCGGTGGCGACGTTCCTGTTCTGCGTGCTGCCGGACGAGCTGCAGGTGCCGGCATTGCGCGAGCTGGGGCGGGTGGTCAAGCCGGGCGGCCCGATCCGGCTGCTCGAATATGTGCGGCCGCGCGGGGCCCTGCGGCGCCTCGTCTCGCGGATCTGGCAGCCGTGGATCGCCTGGGCCTACGGCGCCAGCTTCGACCGCGAGACCGAGCGGCACGTCCCCGAGGCCGGGCTCGAACTGGTCGACAGCCGCTACGTCGTCGCCGACCTGATAAAGCTGATCACCGCCCGGGTGCCGGCGCCGTCGGATAGGCCTGGCCCGGCGGGTAGGTGTCGTAGCGCGGCACCGCCGGATCCATGTGATCCCACGGCTGCGCGCTCTTGACGAAGATGTTGGCCTCGGGGCGGAAGCCGCTCGGATCGTCGAGGCTGGTGACGCGCAGTCCGATCAGGTCGGGCCGCGTCGCCACCGCGACGTAGAGCGGGCTGCCGCAATCGCCGCAGAACACCCGGGCGATCTCGTTGCCGGCGTCGGAGCGCGAGACATAGCGGCGGGGTTCGCCCTTGGTGATGCGGAACCCGGCGGCGGGTACCCGCATCGCCGCGATAAAGGCGCTGCCGCTCTGCCGCTGGCAGTCGCGGCAATGGCAGAGCAGCGAAAAGACGGGCTCCCCCTCGCTCTCGTAACGCACCCGGCCGCACAGGCAGCCGCCGGTCCTCGCTGTCGGCATCGGTCCCTCCCTTGCCTGCCGCCCGCTTCCGCCCCAGGATAACCCGGTCGCTGCGGGAGGACGGCATGGCCTACGAGCATATCCTGGTCGAGAAGGAAGACGGCGTCGCGATCCTGACCCTGAACCGGCCCGACAAGCTCAACGCGATGAACCGCCTGCTGTCGCGCGAGCTGCGCGATGCGGTGCTGGCCGCCGATGCCGATGACGAGGTCGGCTGCATCGTCATCACCGGCGCCGGCGACAAGGCGTTTTCCGCCGGCGGCGACATCCACGAGCAGCGCGAGGACGACCGCCGCTACACCCAGGAACAGCTCGACGCGATGCGCACCCGCGGTCCCTACGAGATCGCCGCCAGCAAGAAGCCGACGATCGGCATGATCAACGGCCTCGCTTACGGCGGCGCCGCGGTGCTCGCCTCCTCGCTCGACATGCGCATCGGCTGCGAGAACACGCGCTTCCGCTTTCTCGCCGCCGCCTACGGCCGGATCAACAGCACCTGGACCCTGCCCAACCAGGTCGGCTGGCCGATCGCCAAGGAGCTGCTGTTTTCCGCCCGCATCGTCGAGGCGGAGGAGGCCTACCGCATCGGCCTGCTCAACCACCTGGTGCCGCGGACCGAGCTGCGCGCCAAGACGATGGAGCTCGCCCGCACGATCGCCGGCAACAACCGCGCCGCGGTGATCGGCATCAAGGCGCTGCTGTTGAAGCAGATGAAGCAGGACCTCGCCGAGCAGTACGAGGAGGAGCGCCACTTCACCACCCATGTCGTGCGCGGCGCCAGGGCCGAGGATGCCTTCCCCGAATTCATCGCCCGCAAGGGCCGCGCGCTCGGCTAGGCGGAGGGCGACGCGGCCCGGGTCTTCCCTCAGGGCTGAACGCAACCCTGGGGCGCCCTGTGCGCATAGCTGACTGTTCCACTCAGGAATAGACTTCGAAAAAAAACGGGCCGGACCCCGCCGCAGCCCGCGCAGCGACAGGAGGAAATGCGCAATGGCATACGATCTCTTGATCAGGAACGGTCGGGTCGTCGACGGGTCGGGCGCGCCGGCGTTCAGCGCCGATGTTGCGGTGTCGGGCGGCAGGATCGTCGGGGTCGGCAAATATGCCGGCGCTGCGGCCCGGCGCACGATCGACGCCGAGGGCCGCGTCGTCGCCCCCGGCTTTATCGACCACCATACCCATTTCGATCCGCAGGCGGTGTGGGACCCCTATTGCGGCTCCTCGGTGCAGAACGGCCACACCACGGTCGTCGTCGGCCAGTGCGGCCAGGTCATCGCCCCGGTGCGCCCGGGCGACGGCGAGTGGTATCTCGAATTCTTCTCCGACGCCGAGCAGATCCCGATGTCGGTGTTGAAGGCCGGCGTCGAGGTGAGCTGGGAATCGGTCGGCGACTATCTCGATGCGCTGGGCCGGCGCCGCGGCGTCAATGTCGGCACCCTGGTCGGCCATTCCGGCGTGCGCCGCTACGTCATGGGCGAGGCCGCCTCGGAGCGCCAGGCCAGCGAGGACGAGCTGAAGCAGATGCAGCAATTGGTGCGCGCGGCGATGCTCGACGGCGCGCTCGGCTTCTCGACCGCGCCGAAGGACCGCGGCGACCCCGCCGGCGTCGGCAACGACGAAGAGCGCTGGGCGCTCGGCAGCGTCCTGGCCGAGCTCGGCACCGGCATCTTCCAGGTTGCCGGCGGCGCCCCGGGCGGCACCGCGGCGACCCGCGAGGTGGCGCGGCAACTGGCGGCGCGCACCGGGCGGCCGTCGATCTACAACCTGGTCTCGCAGCCGATCGCGCAGCCCGACGAGTGGTCGAAGCACCTGCAATGGCTTGAAGCGCAGTTCAAGAGCGGGGCGCGCTGCTACGGCTCGTGCACCTCGGTCGTCGCCGGCGCGATCTTCGACCTGCGGCGCGGCCTCGACGTGCCGCAGGACGAGGACATCACCAACCCGAACGGCGTGTTCCAGGGCATGCCGACCTGGGACAAGGTGATGAGCCTGCCGGTCAAGGACCGCGCCGCCGCCTTCCGCGATCCCGAACTGCGCAAGGCGCTGTCGGCCGAGGCGGTCGAGGGCACGGTGGCGCAGCAGGGCGGCATGACCGACCGGCGCGGCCGGCGGCGCGGCTTCTTCAACCGCCGCTGGGACCTGATGCAGGTGTTCATGGCGGCGCGGCCGCACAACCGGCACTACGAGGGGCAGAACCTCGCCGATATCGCGCGGCGGCAGAACAAGAGCGTGATGGACGCCTTCCTCGACCTCGCGCTCGACGAGAATCTGGAGACCTGCTTCATCGCCGTCGACCGCAACACCGATCCGCTGGCGCAGAAGGCGATCCTCGGCTCGCCCTACACCGTCATCGGCACCAGCGACGGCGGCGCCCGCCCGCATACCGCCGACCGCCAGGAATACTCGACCCACCTGCTCGGCCATTGGGTGCGCGAGCAGCAGGCGATGACCCTGGAAGAGGCGGTCTACCGCCTGACCGGCAAGACCGCGCTGATGCACGACCTGCACGATCGCGGCTTCATCCAGGCGGGCAGGGCGGCCGACATCACGATCTTCGACCCGGCGACGATCGCGCCGAAGCCGCGCGAGCCGGTCGCCGATCTGCCCGGCGGCGGCGTCCAGGTGCATCGCGACTCGGTCGGCATCGAGCACGTCATCGTCAACGGCACGGTGCTGCTCGACGGCGGGGTGATGACCGACGCGCTGCCCGGCCAGATCGTGCGCGGCCCGCTCTACCGCGGCAAGGCGGCCGCCTGATGCCGCATATGGTCCGGCTCGATCCCGCGCTCGATGCCATCGTCGCGGCCTCGGAGCCGATCCAGCACCTCGCCGACGGGTTCGGCGGGGCGTTGGGTCCGGCCGAGGGGCCGCTGTGGTGGCACGAGGGCGGCTACCTCCTGTTCAGCGACATCCACAACAACCGGCGCATGAAATACGAGCCGGGCAGGGGCGTCTCGGTCCATCTCGAACCGACCAACCGGGCCAACGGGCTGACCCGCGACCGGCAGGGCCGGCTGGTCGCCTGCGAGCACGACAGCCGGCGCGTCACCCGCCTCGAGGCCGACGGCAGCACCACCGTCATCGCCAACAGCTTTCAGGGGCGCCAGCTCAACCGGCCCAACGACGTCGTCGTCAAGTCCGACGGCTCGATCTATTTCACCGACCCGTGGACCAGCCCCAACCCGCCGCAGCAATGGGACCTGACCTTTTCCGGGGTCTACCGCATCACCGCCGATCTCGGCACGCTGAGCCTGCTGGTCGACGATTTCGTCCTGCCCAACGGCCTCGCCTTCTCGCCCGACGAAAGCGTGCTCTACATCAACGACACGCGGCGCGGCCACATCCGCGCCTTCGACCTGATGCCGAACGGCATGCTGGCGCGGGCGAGCGACCGGGTGTTCGCCGACCTCAGGGGCGATGCGCCGGGCGTCCCCGACGGGATGAAGGTCGACAGCGCCGGCAATGTCTATTGCGGCGGCTCGGGCGGCATCTGGATCATGAACCCGGCCGGCAAGAAGCTCGGGCAGATCGTTCACGACGCGCCGGCGACCACCAACATCGCCTTCGGCGGCCCGGACTGGAAGACGCTCTATTTCACCAGCCGCAACCATCTCGGCGCGGTCCGGCTCAGGATCGCCGGCATCCCGGTGCCCGCTCCGGCGAAATAGGCTAAGCTCCCCCGCGGCAACGCGAGGTGACCATGCTCGTCGAACAGATCTGGACCGGCAATGCCGGACGCAACTTCAATTATCTCGTCGCCTGCTCGGAGACCGGCGAGGCGCTGGCGATCGACCCGCTCGACCACCGGAAATGCTTAGCCCGCGCCAAGGCCAAGGGCTGGACCATCACCCAGGTGCTCAACACCCACGAGCACCGCGACCATACCGGCGGCAACGCCGAAATCATCGCCGCCACCGGCGCCAAGCTGCTCGCCCACCGCAACGCCCGCATCGACGGCATCGACCGCGGCCTCGCCGCCGGCGACGTCATCAAGATCGGCCGCACCGCCGAGCTCGAATGCCTCGACACGCCGGGCCATACGATGGCGCATATCTGCGTGCGCGCCCACGGCGACATCCCGGCCCTGTTCTGCGGCGACACGCTGTTCAACGCCGGCGCCGGCAACTGCCACAACGGCGGCCACCCGAACGAGCTTTACAACACCTTCTCGCAGCAGCTTGCCAAATTGCCGGATAACACGCTGATCTACCCCGGCCACGACTACATCGTGAACAATCTGCGCTTCACCCTGTCGCGCGAGCCCGATAACGCGCGGGCCCGGGCGCTCTTGCCCGACATGGAAAAGCAGGACACCGAGCGCGCGCTGGTCACCACCCTGGCGCTCGAACGCGAGATCAACACCTTCTTCCGCCTGTCCAGCCCGTCGGTCATCGCCCATCTGCGCGAGGCCTTCCCCGACCTGCCGGAGCACCCGGACGAGCGCACCGTGTTTCTCAAATTGCGCGAACTGCGCAACAAGTGGTGAGGAGAGAATGGCCGCTTACGATCGCTATGCCGAAGACCTCGGCAACATCGTCGGGCTGGAACACGTCAACCTGCAAATCCCCGATCAGGCCACGGCGACGCTGTTCTACATCACCGGGCTGGGGCTGACCCGCGATCCCTATTTGAATACCGGGCTCACCAATATGTGGATCAATGTCGGCAAGAGCCAGTTCCACCTGCCGACCGGCGACCCCTGGGTGTTGCGCGGCGCCATCGGCCTGGTGACGCCGGATCGCGACGCCCTCTTGCAGCGGCTCGACGGCGTCGCGAAGCAGCTCGCCGGCACCCGGTTCGCCGTCGCCGAAACCAATGACGGGGTCGCCGTCACCTGTCCGTGGGGCAACGCCTTCATCCTGCACACGCCCGACGAGGAGCGTTTCGGCCCGATCAATCTCGGCATGCCCTATCTGCGCTTCGACGTGCCGATGGGCACCGCCAAGGGCATCGCGCGCTTCTACAAGAAGGTGTTCGGCGCCAGGACCGCGCTCGAAGGCAACGGCTCCGGCAAGACCGCGCGCATCTCCGTCGGCCACTGCCAGTATCTGCTGTTCCGCGAGACCGAGGCGCCGCAGGCTGCCTATGACGGCCACCACATCCAGGTCTACGTTCAGGATTTCGGCCGCCCGCATGCCGAACTCTTGAAGCGCGAACTGCTGACCGAGGAGAGCAACCCCTACCAGTACCGCTTCGAGCACATCGTCGATCTCGACACCAACGAAACGCTGTTCGAGATCGAGCACGAGATCCGCAGCCTGACCCACCCGCTTTATGCCCGGCCGCTGGTCAACCGCAACCCGATGCAGAGCCAGCAGAGCTACCAGATGGGCGGCGACGAATGGGCGTGGAACCTGCGGCGCAGCAATGTGCGGCTGCCCGGGGTGCCGCCGATCGCCACGCCGCGCGCCCAGGCCCTGGCGGCGCGGCGGGCGCAGCGCATGGCACGCCAGCCGATGTAGCCTCGCCATGATGCGGTTTGGGGGGATCGTCGCCGCGCTGCTCGCGCTTCCGGCAGCGGCGCAGGCGGAAGAGGGGAATTGGGCCGGCTTCCATGTCGGGGCGCATTTCGGCGGCGGCTGGGGGCATTCGAGCTGGTTCGACCACGGCGCCGGCGATATCGGCGCG
>Ga0070739_10004504_pt1 | contig 16436 bp, 13 predicted proteins | sample Coa_R1_7_FD_66445 | JGI IMG/M metagenome (GOLD analysis project Ga0070739, IMG submission 66445) | Surface soil microbial communities from Centralia Pennsylvania, which are recovering from an underground coalmine fire - Coalmine... | ecosystem: Environmental > Terrestrial > Soil > Unclassified ... | reverse complement strand
ACCGCTGGCCAGCCTGACAACTGCCGGCCGCGCTCTCTTTAGTCCGTCTGGCCCCATCACCTATAATCGGTTAGCCGCTGAAGACATCCGGCAAACGGAGGTTGGCGTGACGACCGAAGCACAGGTTCTGCTCGATACCAACGCCATTCAGCAGATCCTGCCCCACCGGCACCCGTTTTTGATGGTGGATGCCATCATCGAAATGGAGCGGCTGAAGCGCGTCGTAGGCCTCAAGAACGTGACGATCAATGAGAGCTATTTCGTGGGGCATTTCCCCGGCAAACCGGTCATGCCGGGTGTGCTGATCATCGAAGCCATGGCCCAGGCAGGGGGCGTGCTGCTGTTGCAGGAGGTCGAAGACCGCGAACGGAAGTTGCTGTACTTCGTGGCCATTGACGGCGCCCGCTTCCGTAGGCCGGTGGTGCCGGGGGACCAGCTCCGGATTGAGGTCAATGTGCTGAACTGGCGAGGAACCTTTTGCAAGCTCTCGGGTACCGCCACGGTGAACACCGAGCTGGCGGCCGAAGCGATCCTGATGTGCAAGATGGTGGACCGCAGCGCATGACCCGGGTCGATCCGCGGGCCACGGTCTCGCCGCGTGCGCGTCTCGGAGCGGAGGTCCAGGTCGGCGCCTACGCCTATGTCGGCGACGAGGTCGAGTTGGGTGACGGCTGTATTGTGCATCCCCATGCCACCCTGCTTGGACCGGCACGCTTCGGGCGAAGGAATGTGTTCTACCCGTACTGTGCCATTGGCGCCGATCCCCAGGACCTGAAGTACCGCGGAGAGCGCACCGAGCTCGAAGCCGGCGACGAGAACCAGTTTCGGGAGTTCGTGACCGTAAACCGCGGCACCGCGGGCGGGGGCGGCGTGACGCGGCTCGGGAGCCATAACTTACTGATGGCCTACGCCCACGTGGCCCACGACTGCCAGATCGGCAATCACGTGGTGCTTGTCAACGGAGCAACGCTGGCCGGCCACGTGGTCGTGGAGGATTATGCCACGGTGGGCGCGTTCTGCCCCGTACACCAGTTTTGCCGCATTGGCCGGTACGCCTACATTGCCGCCCACACCGTGATCACGCAGGACGTGCTGCCGTTTTCGCTGGTGGTCGCGCCCCGTCAGACGCGCTGCTACGGGGTCAATCGTATCGGCCTCGAACGCCACGGCTTTAGTCCGGAACGGATCCGCAGGATCGAGCAAGCGTACCGGCTGCTTCTGCGCTCGGGCCTCAACACCACGCAGGCCATCGAGCGCATGCGTCAGACGCTGGCGGATTCCGAAGATGCCCTAGAGCTGATCCAGTTCATCGAAACTTCCGAACGCGGCGTCGTTCGACGAACTCCCGGATGATGGCAGCATCTGAACCCATTCTGGAACGAGAAGGCTGGGGCCTGATCGCCGGCAATGGCGATTTTCCTCTGCTGGTGCTCGAAGGGGCCCGTCAGCAGGGCATCGAGATGACCGTGATCGCGATCCGCGAGGAGGCCTCGCCGGAACTGAACCGTCTGGCCGCCCGGGTGCACTGGGTCGGGCTCGGCGAGCTGGGTCGAGCACTCGAGCTGCTGCGCCAGGCCGGCGTACGCCAGGCCGTTCTGGCCGGGCAGGTCAAGCACCGGCAGATTTACAGCGACATCCCACCCGATCCCATCCTGGCCACCGTTCTGGCGGCTCTGCCGGCGAAGAACACGGACGCACTGATCGGCGCAGTCGTTCGCGTGCTGGAGCAGGCCGGTATCCGGCTGGTGGATTCCACGCTGTTTTTGAAACCCCTGCTGGCGGCTCCCGGCGTGCTGACACGGCGGGCTCCTGACGCACGCGAGCGAGCCGACATCGAGTATGGCCGCCGGCTGGCCCGGGAAGTTGCTCGGCTGGACATTGGCCAGACCGTGGTCGTTGCGGATCGGGCCTGTGTAGCCGTCGAAGCGATGGAAGGTACCGATGAAACGATCCGGCGTGCGGCCCGGCTGGCGAACGGGCGCCCGCTGGTAGTGGTCAAGGTCAGCCGGCCCGAACAGGATATGCGCTACGACGTGCCGGCCGTGGGTCCTGAGACGATTCGCGTCATGGCCGCGGCCGGAGCCACAGCGCTGGCCATGGATGCGGGTCGAACCTTGCTGCTCAATCGGGACGCGATGCTGGCGCTGGCTGATGAGGCCGGCATTGCCGTCGAAGCCTCGCTTCCACCTGACGCGGGCACCGACCCATGAGCGAGCCTGTACGGATTGCCGTCGTCGGTGTGGGGGATTTTGGCCGTCAGCATGTGCGGGTGCTGCGGACCCTGCAGGAAGCCGAGCTGGTCGGGGTGTGCGATACCCATGCTGGGCGCGCGGCCACTGTGGCGCGGGAGTATCAGACAACTGTTTTGCCGAACCTGGATGCCGTGGCAGAGCGCGCCCAGGCAGCCTGTGTGTGCGTGCCCACGGTGGACCATGCGCGTGTCGGTTGCACGCTGCTCGAGCGCGGCGTGGATGTGCTGGTGGAAAAGCCCATGGCGGCCACCCTCGAGCAGGCCGACGCTTTGATTGCAGCGGCCGACCGCAATGGGTGCATCTTACAGGTGGGGCATGTGGAGCGCTTCAACCCCGCCGTCGTCGCGGCGCAGAAAGTTGTGATCGCTCCACTGTTTTTCGAGGTGCACCGGCTGGGGGTGTTCACACCACGCAGCCTGGACATTGACGTCGTTTACGATCTGATGATTCACGACCTCGACATCGTGCTGGCCCTGGTGAACCGGCCCGTGGAAGACATTCGGGCTGTGGGCATCCCCGTTGTCACCGACAAAGTGGATATCGCCCATGCGCGGCTGGAATTCGCCGGGGGAGTCGTGGCCAATCTGACCGCCAGCCGCGTCTCGACGGAAAAAGTGCGCAAGCTACGGCTGTTCCAGCATCACGAGTATCTCTCGGTGGACTACGGGCGCCGCGAACTGTTGCGCATTCGCGTAGCGGAAGGCAGCCATCCGCCCCAGTTCCGTTTCGAGAAGCTGCCCGTCAGCGACGAGGAGCCTCTGCGCGCGCAACTGCGTGCCTTTATCTCCGCCGTTCAAACGCGTTGCCAGCCGGTGGTGGACGGGCATGCGGGCCGGCGGGCCCTGGCGCTGGCAGATCAGGTGATGGCCGCCGTTCAGGCGCATGCCCGGCGCACAGTGCTGGCTTCAGCGAATCTCGGGTCGGTCGAATGATTCCGCGAACGGTCGTACCGCGCGACTGCCGGCCCGCTGCGGGCCCGGCGGAAGGGCGCCGGCGCAGCACGAAGCTGGATGACCGGGTGCTGCTGCCGCCCGAGCTGCCGGTTGTTCCGTTTTCCGGGCCATCGTTGATTCCGGCCCATGTGCCCCTGTCGGTTCTGGAAAACCGAGTCCTGATTCCGCGCGATCTTCCGGTGGTGCCGCTGGCGCCCTCCGAGCACGCCGTCGAGGAGTCGCAGCCCCCGACGGAGCTGGACCGGCGTGTGGTGGTTCCGCCCGATGCCCGGCTGAACGAGCTCCCTCCGGCTCCGTTGCCAGTCGAAGAGCTGCGCGTTCTGGGTGAGGGCGGAATACTGGTCGAAGGCGAGCCACGACTTTTGCCCGAGCTTCCCAGGCGTCTGGCCTGGGAGTGGCTGGCACCGGTAGGCTCGATCGTAGCGCACCTGCTGTTGCTGGTGTTCCTGCTGAACATTTCGCGGGTGCTCGTCGCTCAACCTGAGCAAGCCGAGCTGGCGCTCGAGCAGCCACGCGTCGGCTACATCTACCTTCCCCGGTCGATTGAACGTGTCCCCAAGCCTGTCGAGCGCCCGCAGAAACCCAGCGATAAAATTCGTGTGGATCTAGGCGCGTTGCGACGTCTGGCTCCACTCCGGCCGGAAGTATCGCCCGAGCGAGGCCCGGCGAGGTCCGAACCTGTCACGCCGCCGGTGAGTCAGCAGACGCCCCAGAGTGCTCTGAATGCCGCCCCGCCTTCACCGCCGCCTGCTCCTCCAGCCCGTCCAGCGAGGCCACAGCCGCGCCTGGAGCCTGTGGTTCCTGAATCGCCATCAGGATTGCTGATTCCACGGCTCTCACCTGGTCGAGCAATCGAACAATCTCTGCGCGCTGCCGTTGAAAGCCGGCAGGCGGGGATCGGTTTTGCCGATCGGCTGCCGCCGCCACCGGCGCCGGGAGGCCTCGATCGGCCTGGCGGACCAGGTCCGGGGTATCTGGCGGGGAGCCTCCAGGTTTTGACGCCAACCCAGGGAGTCGATTTCACTAGTTATTTTGCTCGGATGCTGGCTGTAGTCCGCCGGAACTGGTACACGCTGATGCCCGAATCGGCCCGGCTGGGCGATCGAGGCCGCGTGGTTCTGCGCTTTCGGATTCTCCGCGACGGAGAGGTTGCCTCCGGAGAGCCGATTCTGGAGATGAGCTCGGGGAAAGATCCTCTGGACCGCGCAGCGGTCGGGGCGATCACACTCTCGAACCCTTTCGAACCTTTGCCTCAGGCGTTCACCGGCCCGTATATCGAGCTCCGGTTCATCTTTCTGTATAATTTGCCTCTGAACTCCCAGTGAAGCTACCACGCGAACAGCTCGTGGGCGCCCTCCTGCTGGTAGCGCTGCTGTTAGGCTACTTGACCATTCGCTTCTGGACCGTGTTGCGATGACCCGTCCTCTGGTGGTCATTGTCGGACCGACCGCGTCCGGAAAGTCCGCCTTGGCGATCGAACTGGCCCGGCGCTTTGGGGGAGAAATCGTGGTGTGCGACTCCACCCAGATTTACCGAGGCTTCGACATTGGGACGGCCAAGCTGCTGCCGGATCAGTGGCAGGGAATTCCCCATCATCTGACCGATCTGGTAGACGCCGAAGACGTGTTCCACGCCGGAGCCTATCGCCGACTGGCCCTGGCGGCGCTCGATAGCATTGCAGCGCGAGGACGGTTGCCGATCGTCACGGCTGGAACGGGGCTCTATCTGCGTGCCCTGCTCGAGGGTCTGTGCGAGGCTCCGGAACGCGATGAGGCCCTGCGGGAGCGACTCCGCAGGCGCGGCGAACAGCGAGGACCAGCCTACTTGCATCACATGCTCCAGCGCCTCGATCCGGAAGCGGCTCGGCGCATTGCTGTGCGGGACGTACCGAAGGTCATTCGCGCCATTGAAGTCGCTCTGTTGGCCGGCCGACCGCTGAGCGAACTCCAGCAGGGGGGCCGTCCTGGGCTGCCTGGTTACCGAGTCCAGAAAATCGGCCTGCTCCCGCCTCGCACGTTGCTGTATGAGCGGATCAATCAGCGCGTACTCGAGATGCTGGCCCGGGGGTGGCTCGACGAGGTGCGCTGGCATCTGGAGCGCGGCCTTTCGCCACGCGCTAAACCCTTGCAGTTCATTGGCTATCGCCAGCTCTATGCGTATCTGCAGGGCAGCGTTGCCTATGAGCAGGCGGTCGAGCAAATCCAGCGCGCCACCCGGCGCTATGCCAAGCGCCAGTTGACCTGGTTTCGGCGAGATCCTGAAATTCGCTGGCATGCGGGTTTTGGCGATGATCCGGCCGTGGTGGAGGCAGCGAGTGAGCAGGTCCGGTCGTTTCTGCGCCAGCAGGGCGTGCAGGCGCCTGCACGCGTGACGGCCGTGCAAGAACAGCGACAGCCATGGCGAAACGATTCGACCAGTCTGAGCGGGCACAGCACGGCCGTGCCAGCTGGATCTGGTCTCCCGCAGCCATGAACCGGACGCACGCAGTCGAACGGCGCGAGCGCGTCTTGCTGCTGGGCTTTCTGAGCGGGCGGAGCGTTGGTGAGGACGACCGCTGTTCAGCCGCCCTCGAGGAGCTGCAGGAACTGGCCCGTAGCGCCGGTGTCGAAGTCGTGGGCCAGCTCACGCAGCATCGCAGTCGCCCTGATCCGGCCACGCTTTTTGGTCTGGGCAAGCTCGAAGAGGCCCGCCGCCAGGCTCTCGAACGGGGAGCGGCGCACCTGGTGGTGGATCGCGAGCTGACACCTGTTCAGCACCGGAACATCGAGCGTCTGACGGGTCTGGCCGTTATGGATCGCACGCAGCTCATCCTGCGCATCTTCGCGCGGCATGCCCGCAGCCGGGAAGGGCAACTGCAGGTCGAACTGGCCCAGTTGACCTATCTGCTGCCGCGGCTGGTAGGCCATGGCACGGATCTATCCCGGCTGGGAGGTGGGATCGGTACGCGCGGCCCGGGCGAGCAGAAGCTGGAAAACCAGCGGCGGCGGATTCGTCAGCGGATTCGGAAAATCGAACAAGCGCTCGAGGCCGTACGCCGCGAGCGCGAAGTGCGGCGGAGCGCCCGCCGTGCCGTGCCGCTGGCGGTGGTGGCCCTGGTGGGCTATACCAACGCGGGCAAATCGACCCTGTTCAACGCGCTGACCCGTGCCGGGGTGGTGGTTTCCGACCGGATGTTTGCCACTCTGGATCCCACGCTCCGCCTGCTGCACCTGCCCTCGCACCGGCGCGTGCTGCTTTCCGACACAGTCGGGTTTATTCGCGACCTGCCGGCGGGCCTGCGCACGGCTTTTTGCGCCACGCTCGAGGAGCTTTACGAGGCCACGCTGCTCCTGCATGTCATCGATGCCTCCAGCTCCCGCGCTCTCGAGCAAACGGCCGATGTCGAACGATTGCTGCGTGAACTGGAGCTGGATGACCGTCCCCGCCTCCGGGTCTACAACAAAATTGACCGTCTCGGGCCAGAAGAACGCAACCGCCTGCTTCCGAAGAGCTGCGGTGTTGCGGTTTCTGCCGTCACGGGCGAGGGTCTGGCGGTGTTGCTGGAGCAAATTGATCGAATGTTACCTCTGGATCCTCTGGTGGAACTGGAAGGGAACCTTTCGCCGGACGATAGCCACAGCCTTGCTCTGCTTCAATCCACCGGCCACGTGCTCGCGTGTGAACTGCGGGATTCGCAACTGTGGATTCATGCCCGCGTGCCGCGGTCGGTGGCCGCGCGCATTCGCTTGCGAGACTAGCTGTTTGAGGTTATGGATCGGTGCTCAGCAGGGCCTTTTGGCGGCTGTGCAAAATGTGTGGAAAAGATTCGCGGACGCTGATTTCTTGCGGCTTCCGGAGGCCTGCACAACGAGAGAGAATAAAGTTTTAGAGTTAAGTCCTTGCAGATCAATAGAATGTGGAACGTATGGTCCGGACACAGGCGTTATACGCCCGGCAGGGCACTCGGTTCGGTGTGGGAAGTTTTGCACAGTCTGGGAGAACGGTTTAGGCCCAGAACGGCTGATGGTTGGACACATTCAGCGGCGAATCTGAAGGAGGTTGTGTATGAGGACAACGGGCTATGCCATGACCCTTCTAATGACTCTCCTGATCCCAGTGTGGGCGGTGGCGCAGACGGAGCAGGCTGTGCAAACCGAAATCGTTCATTACCGCTCCGGTACAGAGACGGTAAGCGGCTATCTGGCAAAACCTGGCAGGGCGGGGCGGCATCCGGCTCTGGTAGTGATCCACGAGTGGTGGGGACTGGTGCCGTGGGTGAGGGAGCAAGCTGAAAAATTCGCGGCGGCCGGGTACGTCGCACTGGCTGTGGACCTCTATCGCGGCCAGACGGCCACAACGCCGGAGCTGGCTCATGAGCTTTCGCGGGGGCTACCTCCGGATCGCGCTCTGCGCGACCTCCGGGCCGCAGTGGATTATCTGGCGAGGCGGCCGGATGTGGACGCGCAGCGTATCGGCGTGGTGGGGTGGTGCATGGGAGGCGGGCTGGCGTTGCAACTGGCTGTGCACGAGCCGCGGCTGGCGGCCTGCATCGTCAACTACGGGGCATTGGTGACAGATCCGGCAGCGATCGCGGCGATTCGTTGTCCGGTGCTGGGAAACTTCGGAGCCGACGACCGCGGCATTCCGCCTTCTGCGGTGCAAGCCTTCGAAAAAGCCATGCAGGCTGCCGGCAAGCAGGTGGATATCAAAATTTATCCCGGGGCCGGACATGCTTTCGAGAATCCCAACAACAGCCAGGGCTACCGGCCCCAGGCAGCGGCCGACGCGTGGAAACGGACGCTGGATTTCCTCCAGCGCACGCTGCAGCCGGCTCGCGGCATGTGAGAGCCGTTCAACGCTCGCCTACAAGCTGCGGTGAATGTAATGTTTTGTTGACTGCCGCGCAGGTGCCGACTATAGTGAAAGCACCGCGAGGCCGACTGGACGCTCGGGGAGAATGCCGGGCCGGCGATGAATCTCCCGAATGCGCTGACCATTCTCCGTATCTTCTTCGTGCCTTTACTCGTGGTCGTCCTGCTCACACGCAGGCCGAATCTCGAGCTTTTCGGTCTGCCCGTCCACTACGAAACCTGGGGCGTGCTAATTCTTCTGATTGCTGCTGCCACGGATGTGGCCGATGGCTATCTGGCGCGCAAACGTCGCGAAGTGACGACGCTGGGCATTTTGCTCGATCCCATCGCCGACAAGCTGTTGATCGCATCGGCCTTTATCGCCCTGGTCGAAATGGGACTGGCGCCAGCGTGGACAGTGGTGATCATCATCGGCCGCGAATTCACGGTGATGGGTCTACGGAGCATCGCCTCGGCGACAGGCCTGACCATCCCGGCCTCGGCCCTGGGTAAGACCAAGATGGCCCTGGAAGTGATTACGGCGGCGCTCCTGATTCTGGCGGCCAAACACCATGGCCTGCGCCTGCTCGGCCAGGGGATGTTGTGGCTGGTGGTTGTGAGTGCGGTCATCTCGGCCGCGCACTATTTCATGGTCTTCTGGCGGCAGGTGGACGGGCGACTGCGAGGTTCAGCAGAGTTTCCACAGGACTTCAGCGCCGTGGCGGAGAAGAAAGCCGAGGATGTCGTCGCTCGGTACTGATGCGCAGCAGCTTCTGCTGGGTCTGGCCCGCCGCGCGATCGAGGTCTGGCTGACCGAGCATGCCCTGCCGGTCGTGCCTCAGATTGCTCTCCTGCAACGGCGGCAGGGCGCTTTCGTCACCCTGTTTCGCAACGGCGAGTTGCGCGGCTGCATCGGCCAGGTCGAGCCCTTGGACGGTCTGGGGGAAGTGATTGTCTGGTGTGCGGTGGCCGCCGCCACGCGGGACCCGCGGTTTCCGCCGCTGACCCTGGCCGAGTTACCCCAAACCGAAGTGGAAATCTCACTGCTTTCGCCGCCAGTGCCGGTGCGTCCGGAAGAGCTGCTGGTGGGCCGGCATGGAATTCTGGTCAGTCGCGACGATCGGCACGGTCTGCTGCTGCCGCAGGTGGCGGCCGAACGGGCGTGGACAGCCGAGCGCTTCCTGTCCGAAGCCTGTCGCAAGGCGGGGCTCGCTCCCCAGGCCTGGCGTGATCCGGGAACCCAACTCTACGCCTTCACCGCCGAAGTATTTCGCGAAAGCGAACTCGCCCTTCTCAGGCAACGCGGAGCTATCGAGTAGTCACGGTTGCCTAGCGGGTGAGCCAGCCACGTGCCCGGACGGTCAGGGCCGCGTAGGGGAAAATCCATGTGAGCGCAAACAGGGAGAAGTACGCGTAGGCAACCCCGTAAAGGAAATCCAGTGACCGCTCACTGCGAAGGTAATAGAGCGCATACAGTGTGCTGACGAGACCGACCGCCACAAGGAAACGCAGGACGGTCATCGGATCCTGGCGTGCCAGCAGGAGCACCAGGAGAAGCGTTCCGTAGTTGACGGGGTACCGGAGATTGGTGACCAGACGATCCCAGAGTGCCAGAAACCGGTACAGCGGCGGCCGTTTGCCCACCACTTTCAGGAAGCGAAGCTCCTCGCGCACGTAGCTGCGGTCCCAGCGCAAAAACATCCGGCAGAGCTGGCGGTAATCCTCGGGGACCAGTGTGTGGACAACGGCTGCGCGTTGATAGACCGCGTGATAACCCAGCTCGAAGATGTAATTCGTGAGTGCACGGTCCTCCCCGTATGTGCACGGGCATCCGAGAAAGGTCTGTCGCAGCCAGCGTGGGAGCACCCGACGCACGGCGCTCGCGCGATAGGCTGACAGAGCTCCCGGGCAGCAGTAGACCGTGCCAAAGGCGGATTCCGAGGCGCGCAGCACGTCGAAGGAAAGGATGTAGCGCACGTGCAGCATGCGCGGCAACCAGCCACGTCGGCGGTTGTAGGCGCCTACCTTACCTGCCACCGCTCCGACCGCCGGATCACGAAACGGACCCGCAATGGCCAGTAGAGCTTCCGGCTCGAGCACGCTGTCGGAATCAATCGTCACGAAGATCTCGCCGCGCCCCCGGCGGAAGGCAGCGGCCAGGGCGGCACGTTTGCCTCGGTTCTTTCGGAAACGGATGGGGCGGACCAGCTCCGGCCAGCGGCGCGCCGCTTCCGCAATGTAGTTCCAGGTGTCGTCCCGACTGCCGTCATCGACGGCAAAGATTTCCAGACGATCCCGCGGGTAACGTGCCCGCACGACCGACGCAATGGCCTGCAGCACCATCGGTCCCTCGTTATAGGCGGGGATGACCACGGTCAGGGGCGGCGCTGTGCAGAAATCAACCGGAGGAAACGGACGATAGCGGATCCACATCAGCGTGCGGAACAGCAACAGCAGCGTGCCCATGGCCAGCCATAGCAGGCTGGGCGGAATGAGCACGTGGATCCACGGATGCGCCTGAGCGGCCGCGGCGACGGCTCCCAGCAGCACATGGTGCGCGTGGACGCGCCAGAGAATCAGCCAGCCCACGAGCAGGGCGCCGTACAGGAGCCAGTCACCGGGAGCGCGCAGACTTTCTTCGAGGTCCCGCCCGACGAGACGGGGCCCCACTTCGCATCGATCGACAGCCATGGTTGTGTGCGGTCGGTCTTTATGATTTGTTGCGCGCAGGCGCTGAAAGGTTACCTGTCATGTGTCACCGGTTGAGGTTTGGCAGGTTCGCCGGCTGCATGTTAAAAGCAAAGTCTACACGGCGAGCATGCCTGACCGGACCCGATTTTCGGCCGACCCTGTATGCGCCGTCGTGGCCGCGACCAGCGCGGCTTCGATGCGCCGGCAGTTACAGCAAGCCCTGCAGCAGACGCGAACCGTGGAGCTGCGTCTGGACTGGCTGTCGAGCGAACGCGAGCGGGGCCGATTGTTGCGGTGGTTGGCGCAGCAGCAGATTCCGGCGACACTCATTGCGACCTGCCGCCGCCGGCGGGCCGGTGGTCGTTTTCGCGGCAGCCTGGCGGCACAACGGCGCATTCTGGAAGACGCTGTGACCGCCGGCTGCCAGTGCTACGACATCGAACTCGAAAGTTTGCGCGAGGGCCTGCCGTTTCCTCCAGTCGCCGACGGCCATGCGATCGTCTCTTTACATTGCTTCACTGCGACGCAACAGACCCCGCAAGCGCTGCTCGGCCAGCTACGGAACTATTCTGGAGCGATACCGAAACTGGCGCTTCACTGCCAGCGCATCAGCGAAGCCATGGCCCTGCTGGGAGTTGGCCGTCGGCGAAGAGCGATCCTGGTTCCTATGGGGGAGGCGGCGGTGCCGGCGCGCGTGCTGGCACTCGCCTATGGCAGCCTGCTCACGTACGCCCACACGGGCAGACCTACGGCGGCGGGTCAGCTTTCACTCCAGGAGGCGCTGTCGCTCTACCGGGTTCGGAACATCGGGCCGCGCACGCAACTCTTCGGCCTGGTGGGCCATCCCATCGGCCATTCACTCTCACCGCTCGTGCACAACCGCGCCTTTCAGGTGCGCCGGCTGAACGCCGTATATCTGCCGTTTCCGACGCCCGAGCTCGCGGATTTTTTGCGTGTAGTCGAGCAGCTGCACATTGCAGGGTTCAGCGTCACGCTGCCCTACAAGGAAGCGATTTTGCGCTATCTGGCCTGGGTGGATCCTCTGGCGCGCCGCGTCGGTGCCGTGAATACGGTGGTGGTGCAAGGGCGCCGGCTGCTTGGATACAACACTGATTACTGTGCCGTTCTGAGCGCGTTGCGGGGAGCCCTAAAGTTGCAGAGATCGCGGGCGGTCGTGCTGGGAGCCGGCGGTGCAGCGCGAGCAGCCGCCTTTGCCCTGACCGATGCCGGTGCGGAGGTTTTCATCTGGGCCCGACGGCTTGAACAGGCAGCCAGTTTGGCCCGGGCCGTCGGTGGAACAGTCATCGATCGCCGCCGGCTGGCGCAGAAGGACTTTGACCTGCTCGTGAACGCGACACCGGTGGGCATGATGCCGGACTTTCGGCGCACACCGCTGCGCGCTGACGAGTTGCACGCTGCAGTTGTTTTTGACATGGTGTATCGACCCGAGCGTACGCGCCTGCTCCAGTTAGCGGCACGAAAAGGCGCGCGGACGGTGTCGGGACTGCGCATGTTCGTCGCTCAGGCTGCCGCGCAGTGGGAGCTGTGGATGTCACGACCGGCTCCGGTGCTGGCGATGTGGCGGGCAGCGCGGAGAGCGGCCGCAGAATGATTGTCCCGGACCTGCCAACGTTCCGTCAGCTTGCCCGTCAGGGCAACTTGATCCCGGTGTGCGAGGTCTTTCGCGCGGATCTGTTGACGCCGGTCGGTGCCTTTTTGCGCCTGGCACGGAGGGCGCCGTACGCCTGCCTGCTGGAAAGCGTCGAGGGCGGGGAGCGTACGGGGCGCTATACATTCATCGGCGTCCATCCGACGGAAATTTTTCGCTACCGGGCAGGACGCTGCGTGCTCGAATCCGGGCGCCATCGTCGCCTTCTGCACGAACATCCGTTGACGGTATTGCGGCAACTGCTGAAGCGCTACCGTCCCGTTCGGCTGCCGGGCCTGCCGCCCCTGGTGGCTGGCGCCGTTGGCTACTTCGCCTACGAAATGGTGCGTCTGGTTGAGCGCGTGCCGGTGCCCGAGGGCGACGGTTCCAATGTGGATGAAGCGTTGCTGATGTTTTTCTCAGGATTGGTGGTCTTCGATCACGTCCGCCATTCGGTCTGGGTGGTCGAGACGGTCCCGGTCGAGGCGGGGGAGCCTCTGGAGGATCGCTACCATACTGCAGTCGGCCGCGTGCAGCGCATCCGGCGGCTGCTGGAGGGCCCCTTACCGTCTCGAACGCAGCGACGTGCGCGGCAGTTACCGGTGCACGGCGAGAACGGTTTGCGTCCGGTGAAGTTCGGTCCGGATATCGGACTCCGCATCTATTCCAACTTCACGCGAGAACGCTTCCTGGCTGCCGTGCGCCGCGCACTGCGCTACATCCGTGCTGGTGACGCCTTTCAAATCGTGCCCAGCCAGTGCTTCGTTGCGGAAACCCGAGCGGACCCCTTCGAGATCTACCGTGCGCTGCGCGTCATCAATCCTTCCCCGTACATGTATTTCCTGCGGCTGGGGCCCGTGAGCGTCGTTGGCAGTTCCCCTGAGATGCTGCTCCGGGTGCAGGGGCGCGAGGCCTTCTACAGCCCCATTGCCGGCACGCGGCCGCGGGGGCGGGACGAAAACGAAGATCGCGCGCTGGAAGCCGAATTGCTCGCCGATGTCAAGGAGCGAGCCGAGCATGTCATGCTGGTTGATCTGGGCCGCAACGACCTGGGCCGTGTCTGCGAGTACGGTACGGTGCGGGTGGAACAGCTCATGACCGTGGAACGTTACTCGCACGTTATGCACCTGGTCTCCCGGCTGCGGGGGCACCTGCGGCCGGAAGTGGATTGTCTGGAAGCGCTGATGGCGTGCTTCCCGGCGGGAACCCTCACAGGGGCGCCCAAGGTGCGTGCGATGGAGATCATCAGCGAGCTGGAACCTTCGCGCCGCGGGCTCTATTCGGGGGCGATCCTGTATCTGGACTTCTCGGGCAATCTCGATTCCTGCATTGCCATTCGCACAATCGTTGTCGAGGGGGGACAGGCGCGATTTCAGGCGGGAGCAGGCGTGGTGGCCGATTCGGTTCCCGAGCGAGAATACGAGGAAACGGTGAACAAGGCGCGGGCACTCGCTTTTGCTCTTCAGGAAGCGGAGCTGCCCCGCCGGGACGGTAGGCGTTGATTTTGCTGATCGACAACTACGATTCATTTACCTACAACCTGGCGCAGTATCTGGGCCAGCTCGGGCAGCAGCTCGTCGTGCGGCGCAACGATGAGATCAGTGTGGAAGAAATCGCCCGGCTGCGGCCGGAGCGCATTGTCATCTCTCCCGGACCGGGAACGCCCCGCCGCGCCGGGATCACACTGGACGTCATTCGCCAGTTTGCCGGGCGGATTCCGCTGCTCGGCGTGTGCCTGGGGCATCAGGCGATTGGTGAAGCGTTCGGCGGGCGCGTTGTGCGCGCGCGTGCGATCTATCACGGAAAAACCAGCGAGATTCATCACGACGGCCGCACAATCTTCCAGGGCCTCCCGTCGCCGTTTCTGGCCACCCGCTACCATTCGTTGATCGTCGAGCGTAGCAGCATCCCTGCAGAACTCGAGATCTCGGCGGAAACGGCCGACGGAATTGTGATGGGCCTCCGGCATCGTCGGTGGAAGGTGGAGGGCGTGCAGTTTCATCCCGAGTCGGTTCTGACGGCGGTCGGGCTGCGGTTGCTGGAGAATTTTCTCCGACTGTAAGGCAAACGCTGCGCCGGGCGCGCCGGTTGAGCGAGCCGATTTCCCGCCAGAGCGTCGAACAAAGGGGGAGTCGGAACGAAGCTGCGGCGGATGGGACGTGGTGGCCAGCTCGTAACCGATCAGGAAGAATAACCGACCATCCTCGACCAGGCCCTGCAGATTCCAGTCGGGCTGAACGGTATCGGCCGGTTTGTGGTAGCGCTCGGCCGTGTATTGTTGCCGAACCTTGATTCCCCAGCCGAGTGGCCGGCCAATGAAGTCAATCCCCGGGTTGGGATCGAATGCAGGAACGCCAGCGCGGACCAAACTGAAGTGGTCCGAGCGGAAGAAGAAGCCTTTCTCGGGTTCCGGGTCGGGGCGGACCTGCCGTCCCAGAGCTGCTGCGGCCTGAGCGACGAAGTCGTCCATCGAGGATTCCCCCATGCCGATACTGACGATGTCGCGCGTGGGTCCCCAGACATTCATCGCATCCATGTTGATGGCCCCGGTGGTCTGGCCTACCGGACAGGCCGGGTGGGCCGCGTAGTACTGCGAGCCGAGCAGCCCCTGTTCCTCGCCCGTCACTGCCACGAACAGCACGCTGCGGGAAGGCGGTCGCGGCAGCGTGCGGTAGGCGCGGGCCAGCTCGAGCAGCAGCGCGACGCCCGAGGCGTTGTCCACCGCTCCGTGGAAAATTTCACCCCCGTGGCGGCCCAGATGGTCCCAGTGAGCGAGGTAGACGACGCATTGCTGCCGCAGGGACGGCTCCGAGCCGGGAAGCCGGGCAATCACATTATGTGAGATCACCCGCCGGACCGTATTCTGCAGCCGGGCCTGTGCCTGCACGCCCAGGGCCATCGGGCGGAAGTCCGGCCGGCGCGCGGCTGCGAGTGCCTGTGCGAAGTCCTGACCTGCCAGGCGGAAGATTGCCTCGGCCTGCTGGCGGGTGATCCAACCTTCGATCGGAATGTGCTGCTGATTTTCCTCGGGCTCATCGAGATCGAACTGTTCGCCGGTCCAGCTTCCGCGCACCACTTCCCAGGGATAACCCGCCGCCTCCGTGTCGTGGATGATGAAACAGGCAGCGGCCCCCTGCCGTGCTGCTTCTTCGAACTTATAGGTCCATCGGCCGTAATACGTCATGACCGTTTTCCCGTTCACAGTTCGGAAGGGTGGATTGTTGACGAGGACCAGCAGCACACGCCCGCGAAGATCGGTTCCTTTGAAGTCGTCCCAGTGGTATTCCGGAGCCCGGATGCCGTAGCCCACGAAGACCACCTCGCCGGCTGCTTCGCTGTGCGGGACCGGGCGCTTGCTCCAGGCGACGAAATCCTCGCCGAAGCGCGGCGTGAGGCGGCGGCTGCCCTGAAGCAACTCAAGTGTTGCCGAGCGAGGATCGGCCTGGATGCCCACCAGCGGAACGCGCTGGAAAAAGCTGCCCGACCAGCCCGGTTCGAGCCCGGCGACTCGGAAGGCGCGCGCGATGTAGCGAATCGTCAGGGTCTCACCCCGGGTTCCGGGGCCACGACCTTCGAAACGATCCGAGGCGAGCGTGCGGATGTCGGCCAGCATTCTGTTGGCTGAGAATGCGCCGAACGCGCGGACGACCCCCTCCGGTAGAGTCTTCTGCACCTGCGTTCGCACCAGGCGAGTGCCCGCAACGAAAGTGACTCCGGCAATGACCGCCCAGAGTGCTGTGGTCCGGCGATGCAGCATGAAGTACCTCCGCAAGGTCAAGCTCCAGGTGAGCGGGCGTGCGCTTGGATTCCCCTTAAGCTTCCAGGTGGCCCGAGAGCACGCTGACCGCCATGCCGCTCACGCGGGGAATCAGCTTGCCGCGATCTTTCTGGATGCTCACAAAAATCTCGCTGCGCCGTCGCATCTCAACGCCCTGCACGATTTGCAGCGGTCGACCCACCGGCCAGTGGCCGTGCCGCACCAGGTAGGCCCCCAGCGACCCGGCAGCAGACCCCGTGGCCGGATCCTCGCCCAGCTCCCAGGGCAGAATGCCGCGCGCGCGGA
>Ga0070739_10004503_pt1 | contig 16437 bp, 19 predicted proteins | sample Coa_R1_7_FD_66445 | JGI IMG/M metagenome (GOLD analysis project Ga0070739, IMG submission 66445) | Surface soil microbial communities from Centralia Pennsylvania, which are recovering from an underground coalmine fire - Coalmine... | ecosystem: Environmental > Terrestrial > Soil > Unclassified ... | reverse complement strand
CCTTGTCGAAGACCTGCGGATCGGCCAACACTACCGCGGCGGGACCCGCCTCCGGTCCCCGTTCGCGGGCGTCTCGTTCGTCGTCCCGCCGGACTGGCGGGCCACCCTGCCAGCCGGAAACTCGGTATTCCTGGACTCCGGCACCAAGGCGGGCTTAGGCATCGTCCATCTCTTGAGCGAGATCAGCCGGGACGAATTGATCGTCCTCCTGAATGAACCCCAGATGTTCGACGTCGGGCTGGTCCTGTATCCGGTCGGATCGGTAAATAGAGAAGGCTCTCGTCTGACGGCGGTCTATACCGGCGGGGATCACGTCGGGCGGGCCGTCGCTGTGCTCGGACCGGCCCGTAACGCGATCGTGTACCAGATGGCCGGTCCGAAAGAGGAGGCGCGCTACTTCGAGAACCTGCTGGACGAAGTGGCCGCTTCGACGGAGTTCATCGGCGAGGAGGCGGCCCAGGCACTGAAAGAATGGTACGCACGTCTCTCCGGCATGATGCTGACGCGGAAGCTCCAGGCCGCAGGCGCCGACGCCTATACGGCGCAGACCTGGCACCTCTGCCAGGACGGCCGCTACTACGTTCGGTTTTGGCGCGAGCGCCTGCGGGACCCTGGCGCTCCCGAGCCGGGCGAAGGAGGCGAACAGGACACCGGCACCTGGCGCATCGACGTGCGGGACTCGGAAGCCGCGCTGGTCCTTACAGCGACCAACGATCTGCCCAGGCGCTATCCAATCCAGTTCGATGGAGAGCAAGCGAGGTTGAACGGCGAACCGGTCACCCGCGAACGCAGCAGCGAGTGTCCCTGACGTCGGCGGGCTCTAGGCCGTTGTCCGTGCGAAGACTCAATCTGATTTGGCGGCGGTCTTCTCAACCTTGAGGCACTCCCCTTCGCGTACGGGGCCTTTGCTTTCGATCACTTTCCCTTCCAGCTTCGCCAGTTGCTTGTAATCCTTCTCCGGAAGGACCACCCGGTATTTAAACGAAAGCGACCCGTTGCGTGCGGCGACAAATCCATAGTCATTCCGGTCGAAGGCCGGGGAAAGGCCCAGCATCGGGATCGACGCCTTGTCTCCGAGCATATAGATTTGGCCGACCGTGGTGATGGGCATCCGCCACGGATCACCCGTGGAACAGACATAGGACTCTCCGTTCTGCAGCCCCAGTTCGGCCGTGAACACGAGGGAGCTGATTCGTCGCTGAAAATATTCGAGAATTTTCGGATCGTTGCTGATCCGCACGGCGCGCGCCTGCAACGAAATCATCCCGACGTCGACCTCCAGCGTCGCATCCATGCTTTGCCCGCCTAACTCGCGGGCCGCCGTTTCCAAAGCGTCACGCGCGGCCGGCGAGGCCTTCAGCGTCACGTCAATCGTCAGACGGTATTCACCGGACGCCAGAAGTTCCGCCCGCTTTTTGATTTCGTCCAGCGGGGTCAGCGTGACGACGAATCCTTGGTTGAGGATCTTTTCGAACAGCCGGTCCACGACGGTCTGTCGAGCGCCTTGGTTGTTCACTGGGGCGGCCAGGATCGGGGATGTATCTCCCAGCGGCAGGACGAAGCAGAAGACGCTCGCGAGCACGAGCCGCGGTCGGAAAGCGCGTATGGTGGACATAGGCAGGTCCCTCGCTTGTGAGGTTAGAGAAAGACGCCCCTCTCCCGGGGCGCAGGCATGGTCTCGACTCTGCGACGGTCTTGCCGGCCGTTACGCAGGACAAGGTTCACCGAAGACTTCCCGATACACACCGTTCCAAAATTCATCCCACGCCTCGACGGTCGATCGGGCGCCGGCGGCGACACGGGCTACAGCCTCCGGAGTCGTCGCGGTCTTGCGCACGGCTGACAGAAGCCAATCGCTGTGGTTCTGCTCTTCCGTCACGTGCAACTTGAAGAACGCGAGGTCTTGGGCCGTGAACTCCGGATATCGTTTCAGACCCGGGTAGAAGTAGCGAAACTCCGACGCGGCCGTTGTTTCCACCGCCAACTCGGCTCCCAGGGCGGCTTGATAATCCGACCCCGTGAACAAGCCGTCGAGGAGTCGGAGATAGGCCGCCACTTCAGGAGCCGGTTCCGTGGCGGAGAGGTCGGAGGGGAGCACGCCCAGCGCCTCGCCGAACCGTTCGAGTTGCCGCACATGTGCGCGCTCGATCGAGCCGGCGCCCAGCTCGGAGTACAGCGTCTTGACCAGCTCCACCCGCACTTCGAGTTCATCGATCGGCATGGCACAGAGCAGCCCTTCCAGGGATTTGACGAACTGTTTGCAGAAGTAGTGGTACTGGCGGAACCACCGCCGCAGTTGCTCGCGGCTCAGACGCTCGTCCCTGAACCGCCGAAAGAACAGGTGGTCATTCACCGGATGGTGAACCAGTTCCACCATCAATCCGTCCACGGACCAGTGGGGCGTCTGCACGGCAGGCATGACCGCTCTCTCGCTCCTGGGTGAGTCGTCTGCAATTTGACCATGCCGAGCGGGGCATAGGCAAGCCCATGTTGGCCTGGGACAGACCACACCGATCCGCGCCGCGGCGGTCACCGGACTTCGGCAGGATTGAACAGTGAGGCCATGCCGCCGGCTTTTGCGCGCACCTGAGAGATGAGGGCTCGGGCTTCCGGGAGAAAGTCCGCGCGCTGGTGAGCTTGGGCCAATTCGAGCGCTTGCAAAGCCAGGGTCATCGCCTCTTCGTGACGGCCTCGGGCGCAGTAACTTTTAGCCAGGCTCAGGCGTGCATTCACCGCCCGGGGCTCTCGCTGAATGACTCGGCGGAGCAGGTCCTCGCCCTTCTCGACATTTCCCCCCAACAGGACCGGAAGCCTGACAAGAAAGGTGCCTTTGGCGGAGAGGGCGTCGAGATGATTCGGGGCGAGTTCCAGGGTGCGATCCAGTTCTTTCAACACGCGCCGGAGCCCGAACACCGACGTGATCCGCTCGCCGTCGATGCGAATCTGTTCGCCGAGGCTGCAGAATAGGGCAAAATGCGCGTCGGCGTGTTGCTCGTCGAGCGCCACCGCTCGCTCGGCCAGGGCCTGGCCCCGTGCGAAATGGGCGAGGCGCTTGTCCCGCTCCTGGGCCAGACGACCGAATTCGCATTCGCGCTGAGCTTGGACCGTCAACTCGGTCGCGGATTCCGCTGCGGCGGCCACGGCAGGCAACAAGGCGGCAAGGGCAAACGCGAGCACCGGCGGTGGAATCTTCGGCATTGGTGGGTCGCTCCTCTTTTTTTCTCGCGACAAGACGGCCCTCGACGGTAGTGCAAAGCGGGTGCCATGAACACCCCGGTTTACCGTGTTCGGAAGACCGAGGATAGACTGAGGGTTGGGTTCCGTCGGCGCCTGTCCTGGTCGGTGTCGACTGTGGGCGGGATGAGACAGTTGAGTTCGGTCGTGTGTCGAAACGTCATAGTCCGGTCGCCCAGCCGGACAGGAATCCGTCCGGAGACGACCCGCTGCGATCAGCCTGTGGCTACCGTGCTTCCTTCAATGTTGCTCCAAGAATTGTTGCAACTGCCGAAGCAGGTCCCTGGCTTGCTCCCTCGACTCCACGGATCCTGTTCGGAATCTGGCTGACGGGTCGGCGCTCGGTAGCGGGGTGGCCGGTTCATTTTCCACGACGATGCCGATTTTCCCTTCCTTGTCCCGCTCCCGTTGGCGCTCCAGCTCCCGGGCAATCCTGAGCCTGGTGAGTTCCTCCTGCAACTCGCTCCAGTTCTTAGTCATCCCATCGAGTTTCTCGACCGCAGCGCCAAGTTTACCCACCCATTCGTCCATTTCCTTCTTGCGTTCCGCGTGCATCTTTTCGATGGCCTGCACCTTGAGCCGTTGCTGGTGGAGTTCCCGCTGAGCGGTTTCTGCCTCTCTTTTGACGGCTTCGTAGGTGCCGCTGCTCACGCACCCCGCGCCGACCAAGATCGCCAGCCCGACTACCGCCATCGCTGCGCTCTCGTATCGTCCATGCGCTGTTTCGTTCATGGCTTCCCTCCAAACCAAGCTTCGCTGGGCCCGCTCGCTCTTCGCCTGTTCATTATAACTGATGCGAGCGGATAGAATCTTCAACCCACCGAGTGGTTCGCGGCAATAGTCCTAGCGAAAAGTGGCGAGCCGTTGAAGCTTCGGTATCTTTAGTCTTCTACGTATGTGTACCATCCGCACGGGAAGCGTTTTCACGGGCGGTGCTGGTTCGGACTCCGAGCGCCGTCTTCAATTCACCGAACAGCGCGAGCATCTGCCGGTAGGAGTAATGGGCGTTGCGTCCGCTCGGATTGGGCAGGACGAATACCTTGGCGCCGGCCAGACGAACCGGCTGCCAGCCGACCCGCGGGCGATTCCTCCGGGGTTGCTCCGAGCGGCGGGCGCCTGATTGATCCGGGAACAAAATCCTGTAGAGCGTGACGCCGAGGAGCACCACCACCGGGGGACGGTGTCGTCGAATCTTCGCCAACAGGGCCCTGCGCCCGGCGACGTATTCGAACGGCCTCAGGGCATCGATGCCGCGGCTGGGTCTGGCGATGAGATTCGTCAAGCCGAAGCCCCAATCCGGCAGCCGACCATCGTCCTCGTAGGTCACCGGCTCCGGCACAAGCCGCGCTTCGTAGAGCAATTTCCAGAAGCGGTTGGAATAGCCGGCGAAATGGTGGCCCACGGCGGCCGATCGCGCCCCAGGATTGATCCCGACGAACAGGACGCGGACCCCCGGTCTGATATGGTCCGGCAGCTTGTTCGAGCTTCGCGTCACCGTAGCGTCCTCAAGTTCCGTTGCTCCGCGATGAGCCGACGGCCGATTCCCAGAATAAACGCGGCCTGGTCGAACCCAGGCGTGAGGGACACTTGGAGCCTGCGCTCATCGAACAGGCAGTTCGTCCTGCCATTGCATCCGTTTCGCCCGTTCGGCCAGGAGATCGGCTTGCCGTGTCGGCTCCGGTACCCGATAGCCTTTGCCGCAGGCCAGGGTGAATCGAATGGCCTGCTCCAGATCGATGTTGTGCCCCACGGAGACGAACACCGGCCGAACACGGTCTTTGGTCCGGACCGCCGCGCCGATGACTCGGCCGGCCTTGTCGTGCAGATACGAGAAGGAGGACCGGGATGGCTTCGGCTCGACATATGAGCCGAACAGCGGCGATTTTGCGCAGCCGATGACCGGCTTCTCCAACAACAAGCCGATATGGCATGCGATGCCCAGTCCGCGTGGGTGAGCCATGCCTTGACCGTCGACGAAGATCACGTCCGGCTCATGCTCGAGTTGCTCGAAAGCCCGGAGCAGGGCCGGGGCCTCGCGGAACGACAAGAGTCCGGGAACATAAGGAAACGAGACCCGATCCCGCAGGGTCACTGTTTCCACCGGCTTCAGGTCGGGAAAGGAGAGCACAACGACCGCGACATACATGGAATCGGACCGCTTGTCGTACGCGACATCCGCGCCGGCGACAGCGGAAGGTATCAACACCGCGCCCGTGGTCTTGACCTGTCGGCGGAGTTGGACTTGGACTTGTATGGCTTCCTTGGGCGTGAGGTCCCACCGATGAAGGATCTTGACCTGCATGGCTTCGCCCTGAGTGAGGACCAAGGAGATGTGCCGAGAGTGTAGCCTCGCCCGAGCCATTTTGCTACAGACCGTATGGAAGAGCAGACAGAGTTTTTCGGACCGCTCTCCCAACAATATGAGATGCCAAGAGTTTTATACTCGTGCAGGACAGGCATTGGATTTGCTTGTCTCTCGATCGGATCCATTGTGAAGAGCTCCCGGAGACCAGGCCCGGGCATTCGTCACCGGATTCATGCGGTGAGCCATCCAACCAAGGCCTGTAAGGAGCGCGGCGGCTGTGCCACGCCGCGCGGAGGTCCTATCTTCCTCCTGGATGGGACCTCCCTTTCAGCGTACAACCGTCCACGCCGGACGCGTGGGATGTTCGGGAAAAGGACAGGTCGCTTTTCTCGCTTCTCCTTGCGCGGTTGATACCAGTCTCAAGCCCGAGTACGCGCAAGGCAAGAGAGGAAAACCGGCCTGTCCTCCTTTTTTGCACCGTCCAGAAGCCTGTCTGCTTCAGCGACCTTTCTACTGACGAAGAGGGCGTGAGGCAATTTAGTCTTTCCCGCACCATTCCGCCACAGTCGGAAGCAGTCGTTCCTTCAGCCATCTGGGCGCATCGAACGTCGAACTCATTGAGCTCCAAGGATTTCCTTGCCGCCTGACGCCCGGCACCGGCCTTGCTCACGCCAGGAGCGCCTTCCGGAAGGCATAGTTCAGAGACCGAAAGGAGGTGAGATCGAATGAAGCGCTTCCTGATGGGTTTCCTGGCGATCGCGATGCTGGTGGCCTTTACGGCTCCGTCGTTTGCAGGCGAAGAGAAGAAGGAAGAGAAAAAGAAAGGCGGCAAGCTCATTGAGCAGATCTATGCCGACGACATGAAGAAAGGCGAGAAGAAGGACGAGAAGAAGGGGAAGTAATTGAACGTGTGAGGCGAGGCTGGTTCGCTCGAGGGGGTTGTCGTGCTGCGGAGACCCCTCGAGCGACCGGCTCACATTCCTGTCGAGTCGAGAAACACCGCCTGCAGCCCGACGATCGTTTTCCCGTCCCGGATCGTTCCATCCCGAATCTTCGCAATCGCCTGCTTGAGCGGCATCTCCACCACCTCCAGCACTTCGTCGCGGTCGAGTTGCTGTCTGCCGCGGCTGAGTCCCGTGGCTTTATAGATGTGGATGACTTCATCCGCGAAGCCCGGGGCGGTCCAGATGCTCGACAGCAGTTCGAACGACGACGCGCGATAGCCGATCTCTTCTTCCAACTCGCGCGCGGCGCAGTCGCGCGGGTCCTCGCCCGAATGCAGCTTACCGGCGGGAATCTCGTAAATGAATCCCCCGGTCGCATGCCGGTACTGGCGGATGAGCACCACCGTCCCGTCTTCTTTCAGCGGGACGACCGCAGCGGCGCCGGGATGGCGGATCAGTTCCAACTCGACCGACGCGCCATTGGGAAGCATCACCGTTTCCAGATTGAGGGTGAGCACCCGTCCTCTGAAAATGGTTTTCACGTTTTGTCCGTCGCCTGTCGCCTCTCCCGCTTTGCCCATAGCCTCTCGCCTCGCGCCCGCACAAGGCTACGCCTTGCGCTTGTAGAACGGCGGCCGGACGACCGCGGCGGGCACGGCCTTGCTCCGGATCTCGATCAGGAAGGTCGAGCCGGGAGTCGTGTATGTCGGCGGCACGTAGCCCAGTCCGATGCCCTTCCGCAGCAAGGGAGAAAAATTGCCGCTGGTGACCTCGCCGATCGGAGCGCCTCCGGACCGGTCGAGAATCTTGCATCCATGCCTCGGCACCGCCCTTTCCAACAGCTCGAAGGCTACAAGCCGGCGTGTCGGTCCCTCGGCCTGTTGCTTCGCCAGTCTTCCTCGTCCCACGAAGTCGCCCTTGTCGAGGCTCACCACCCACTGAGCTCCCGCCTCGATCGGCGTCGTCTCCTCGCCGATATCGTTACCATAAAGCAGATAGGCCATCTCCAGCCGCAGCAGATCGCGCGCGCCCAGGCCCGCGGGCTTCAGACCTTCGGGACGTCCTGTCTCCAACAGGTCGTTCCAAACCCGGGCGGCGGCATGAGCCGGCACATACAACTCGTACCCCAGCTCTCCCGTGTAGCCGGTCCTGGTGATCAAGCAGGATATCCCGTTCAAGACGGCGTCCAGACATTGCCGGGGGTTGAGATTCGCCACGCCCGCGGCTCCCAGCTTCTCCAAAATGGTCCGTGAAGCCGGCCCTTGGAGGGCGAGTTGAGCCAGTTCGCCGGATCGGTCCCGCACCGTACACCGTGGCGCGGTCGCCAGATGGTCGCGCAACCAAGCCGCAATTTTTTCCCGATTGGACGCGTTCACGCAGAGCAGGAACTCGTCCTCTTTCAACCGGTACACGAAAATGTCGTCTTTGATTCCGCCCTCCGGATTACAGACCATCGAATAGTGAGACTGCCGGATCGGCAGCCGGGCAAGGTTGTTCGTGGTCATCCGCTGAAGGAAGGCGAGTGAACCGGCCCCCGAGACTTGGAGCCGCCCCATGTGACTGACGTCGAACAGGCCCGCTCTGCTGCGGACCGAGTGGTATTCGTCGACCACACCGGTGTACTGGATCGGCATTTCCCAGCCGGCGAACTCCACGAGCTTGCCGCCACCGGCCCGATGCGCTTCATAGAGCGGAGTGCGATTCATGGGGCGATCCGTGCTCACCACCGGAGGGAGACATCTGCGACCTCATCGGCACCGGCTAGCGCAGTCCCAACAGCTCCACTTCGAACGTGAGGGTTGCGTTCGGCGGGATAACGCTGCCAGCCCCGCGCGCGCCGTAGCCCAGGTCCGGAGGGATGATCAGTCTGCGCTTGCCGCCCACCTTCATGCCCTGCACGCCTTCATCCCATCCCTTGATCACACGCCCCGCGCCGACGCGGAACGAAAAGGGCTCGCCGCGGTCCCGCGAGCTATCGAATTGTTTCCCGTTTTCCAGCCAGCCGGTATAGTGCACCGTCGCGGTATCACCGAGCTCCGCCTGGCGGCCAGTGCCGACGACCAAATCCACGTACTTGAGGCCGGATTCCGTCGTGACTTCCTTCCCGACCTCCTCGCCTCCGCCGACCGCCATCGGGACGAGCGCCAACGACAGGATCAGGACAGACCCGAACGTTCTCATGATTGCTCTTCTCCCGGATGGACGTTGACATGATGCGCGGACGCCACGAGCGAGGGGCGATGGCGAGGCATGGTCACGAGTCAGGCTCGGAAAACAGCGCGACGCTGGCCGTGTATCCGTGCAGGAAATTGCTGCCGCCGACCGGTCCGATCTCCCCCTGAGCGAAGAACCCTGCGATCGGGATGTCCCCCAGCCGTTCGCGCAACACGGAGACATCGTGGTGCGGCCGACCGAACAGCCCTTCTCCCCGCCCGCAGCAACTGAAGAGCAGCGCCCCCAGCGGGGCTTTCCGACGCTGCGTCCGATAGGCGGCCAGCAAGAGGTTGAGGTCTTCATGCGCCGACTTGGCGTCCCGCAGATGGAACTGGACGGTTTGGCCCTCCTGCACGATATCGCCGACGGCGACGGCTCCCGTGCTCTGATCCGCACCGATGAGATTCCGAACGAGAAAGTCCCCGCGCTCGAAACGATTTCTGTGTTCGTCGATCACGATACCCAGGTGCAGCGCCCGTTGCGCGATCTGGCGCTCCTCGCCGGAGATCGACTCGAACAGCGCTTGCAGGCGCTCCAGCGCGGGAGCACCGCCCAGTTCGTAGATGACGTTGTGTTCCGCCTTGGTGACCACGTACCGGTCGCCGATCGGACGGCATCCCTGCGAAATCACCGTCCCGATGGACACGGGCCCTGAAAGAGCGACGCCCACGAGCCCGCCGTCATAGACATCGTCGCCGAGGACCATCCGATTCTCTCCGACGTCGTGTCCGCCCCCTGCTAGGCCGCCGATAGCGACCGCCCCCGGATACCGCTCCTCCAGCATCGCCAACACTTCTTTCATCGGAATCGAGAAAGGATCGGCCAGGAGTACGAACACCGGACCGGCGCCGATCGTCTGAGCGTCCGGCCAGCCACCGACCGAGAAGCGGTCGAGTTCCCGGGAGAAGCACAGCCGCAGGGGGCTCACGCGGACGCCTGGGAGGCGGGCAGCCCACAGCGTCACCGCCGGGTCGGTTTCAATCTCCTCTCCACCCGCGATCACTCCTTCCCCCGAGCATCCGAGCAACACACGCGGACCCGCTTCTTTGCGCACCGCCGCGCACAGCGACTCGGCCCGCGCCGAGTAGTGGTTGGAGAAAAACAGAAAGGCCAGATCGATCGGGTCTTCGCCGATTTGCTGTCGCACCGCCTGCGCGACCGCCCGGCCAGCGGCCGCGGCGTCGGTCAGGCGGGACAGGGCGGAGGCAAACCGAAGTGTCGCAGTCGTGGTCAAAATCATCGTGCCAATGCGCGCTAGCTAGACATCGGGATTGACGCGGTCTCCCCGCTCCTTCATGAGCTTCTTGTAGTACCGCCACATATATGAATAATAGTCGTCCAGTTGCGCCAGCAGATAGTGGAGCTCGGTCGGATCTTGAGTTTCCAGGGCGCGGATCATCCTGGTCTTGAGGAACTCGGCGAAACCCTCCGTTTTCTCCAGGGCCGTCAACAGCCTGAGCCCTCCGCCGATCTGATAGTCGCCCATACGATTGCTCCCGCTTGCCGGCACCGCGGCAGCAGCATAGCGACGCCGCTCCTCAAAATGCAAGCTACCCGATCGAGGGGAAACGCATCTTATTGCGGGAGCGACAGCAGCGTCCGCAGTCGCGCCAAAGAAATGGCTTCAATTCGGCGATTGTCCCGCCCGACGACGGTTCGCGCCATCGTCAGTGCGTTCACGATGGCCTCCTCTGTGGCCTCCACCGTGGCCGTCAGCAATGGGTTCAGGTGGGTGTCCGCCAGGTGTATCATGGAGAACGTGGGCGCTTTCGGATAATGCGGGATGACGTTGGCGGTCGAGAACGCGAGCATGAAGTCGCCGCTGCCGTGCCGAGCCGTGGAGCCGGTTCTGGCCAGCCCCAACGCGGCCCGTTTGGCGAGCCGGGAGAGTTGGCGGCTGTCCAGCGGCGCATCGGTCGCGATGATCACGATGATCGAGCCTTCGCTGGCGCCCAGCTGTCCCTCATGCGCGACGGCATCCGACCCCTCCAGCGCACTCGACTTCTCGCTGAACGGCTCGCTTCGATCGTATAACCGGCCCACGGGGACGCCGGCGATGACCAACTCTGGGCGCCGCCCGTGGTTGGCATTGACCAGCACGCCGACCGTGTAACCGCCTTCCTCATCCGGCAGCCGTCTCGAGGAAGTGCCGATCCCTCCCTTGAACCCATACGACACCATGCCGGTGCCGGCTCCGACCGTGCCCTCGGCGACCGGACCGGTGGAGGCGTGGTCCAGCGCTTCAATCACGTCCTGCTCGGACACGTGCCGCCCCTGAATGTCGTTGAGGCGGCCGTCGTCGCATTCGGCGACGACCGGGGTCAGGGTGTCATCGGTAATGCCGATATCGGGATACCGGGTGATCATCCAGCTGATCACCCCGTTAGCCACGCGCGGCACGTTCAGCGTATTGGTCAGCGCGATCGGATATTCGAGAAAACCGGATTCCGCCACCCAGGCCAACCCTGTCATCTCGCCTGTGCCGTTGAGGACAAAGGCTCCGGCCGGCGCCTTCTTCCGCCAGACATCGTCGCGCGGGATGACGACCGTGACGCCGGTTCGCACAGGACCTTCGCCCGGCTTGAGCGGGCCCTCCCCTTTGATCAGGGTCACATGCCCGACCTTCACGCCGGCCACGTCGGTGATCGCATTGAGCGGTCCGGTCGGGTAGCGGCCGATGACGATCTGCAGATCTCTCGCCCGCGCGCGCGGCTCCTCCGCGCCGGTCCCGGAAGGCTCGGCGGTCAGACCTGCACTGGAGAGGGAACAGGCCGCCAGGATCGCGCCGACGATCACCGTCGTCATGCGGGCGAACACCATATGGCGGTGACGCATCACCATCTCCCTGTCGGTCGGTCAGCCCCGACGGTCCTTTCCGTCCGTCAAACGGGCTCGGCACTGCGGGCACCGTTCCAGCGCCGCTAGATCGATGATCCAGGAACTGTGGGGACGGGTCGCGGCCATGGTCCAGACCAGCTTGGCCAGGCAATAGGGGCAACGGAGCGCCGCGGTGAACCACGCGAACGTGGCCATGCCCAGGAACATGCCACAGGCGACCAGGGCCATGAACTGGCCGTCTCTTTCCGCGAGCGAAAAGAGGGCCAGGGTGAACGACCCGAAGGAAGCGCCGAACCCCCCGACGGCGACATAGAGCTTCCAGCCTTGCCCTGTCTCGATGATCCAGTTCATCTCTTCGGCAGTCGTTATGAACCGCCCGCTCACCTACGCATGATGAAAATCATGGCTGGACGAGGAGCAAAGGGCAAGGGGTTCAACTCCTAACTCTTCGCCTCCAGCCCCTAGCCGCGCACCTCATATCTCATATCTCGTGCGACGATCCCCGCTCCGGCACAATCACGTCCGTGCGCGGATGCTCGGCTTTGATGGCTGCCGCCAGCGAGAGCGCTTGTTTTTCTTCGCCGTGCACGACAAACACCTTGGCCGGCGCCGGCTTGATCGATCGGACATAGGCCAACAGGTCATTGCGGTCCGCGTGGGCCGACAGACCGTTGAAACGGACCACTTGCGCGCGGCGCGGCGTCGGCACGCCGAAGATCGGCACCACGTCCCAGCCCTCGACCAGCTTGCGCCCCAACGTGTGCTCGGCCTGAAAGCCGACGATCGCGATGATGTTGGCCTCGTCCTGGACAGCGTGCTTCAGATGATGCAGCACCCGTCCGCCCTCACACATGCCCGACGACGCAATGATGACACAGGGCCCCTTCATCGCGTTCAGCCGCTTGCTTTCGTCGACGGACGATACGTAGCGGATGTAACGCGCGGCGAATGGGTCGCCCTCCGCTGCAAACGTGCGGAGGGTCTCCTCGTCGTAACACTCCGGATGCCGGCGGAAAATCTCCGTCGCCTTGGAGGCCAGCGGCGAGTCGATGTAAATGGGCACCGGATCAATTCGTCCCTCGCGGACCAGTTCTTTGATCCGCATCACCAGTTCCTGCGTCCTCCCGACCGCGAACGCCGGCACGATGATCTTGCTGCGGTTCGTCTTGGCCCGGAGGAGCAGTTGCTCCGCCTTGGTTTTCAGCGAGTCCCCGACCTCCTCGTGGAGCCGGTCTCCATAGGTCGATTCGATAATCAGCACATCGCAGGCCGGTGGTACCGCGGGATCCCGGAGAATCGGCATACGCGGCCGCCCCAGATCACCGGTGAAGAGGACGGTCGTCGTGGTCCCGCGCGCCGTATACCTGAGCCGTATCGCGGCCGAGCCGAGGATATGGCCGGCATCGTGGAACGAGGCGCTCATTCGCGGGCCGACTTTGATCACATCGCCGTAGCGGGCACCCGCGAAACGCCGCACGATCGTCCGGACATCGTCGGCATCATAGAAGGGTCGGAGACACCGCCGCCCCCTGCGGCCTTCCTGTCGGTTGACATACTCGCAGTCGCTCTCCTGGATGCGGGCAGAATCCTCCAGCATGACCCTGGTCAGGTCACCGGTGGCGGGCGTCACGTACACCCTGCCGGCAAACCCGTGTTTAGCCAAGACAGGCAAGGCCCCGGAATGGTCGATGTGGGCGTGCGAGAGGAGGACCGCGTCCACCGCCTTCGGATCGAAGCCCAGAAAGCGGTTTTGCCGGTCCGCTTCCTGGCGGCGGCCTTGGAACAGGCCGCAGTCCAACAGGACGCGGCAACCGGGGGTCTGGACCAGGTGCCGGCTGCCCGTCACCGATCGTGCAGCGCCGTGAAAGGCAATGATCATGCAGTTGGGTCGATCCGGTGGCGGGCGGCGATCAAATCCCAGGCCTCCCGGGCCGTCTCGGCGTAGTGAAAGAGCGTGAGGTCTTCCGGACTGACCAAACCGTCCTCGACCAGCATCGACCAGTTGATGAGCCGTTCCCAGAACGCGCGCCCCACCAACACGACGGTGACGCCGGTCACCTTACCGGTCTGGAGCAATGTCAAGGTCTCGAACAGTTCATCCAGCGTGCCGAACCCGCCGGGAAAAGCCACCAAGGCCTTCGCGCGAAGCAGGAAGTGCATCTTGCGCAGCGCGAAGTAGCGGAACTGAAAGCACAGCGACGGCGTAATATACGGATTGGGCCGTTGTTCATGCGGCAGGGTAATGTTCAAGCCGACGGACTTCCCTCCTGCGTCGGCCGCGCCGCGGTTGGCCGCCTCCATAATGCCGGGTCCCCCGCCGGTGACGACGACAAAGTCGCACAAGCCGTTGACCTGGCAGGTGGAGGAGACCAGTCTGCCGAACTCGCGCGCTTCGTCGTAATAGCGGGCGAGCGCCAGACGCCGGCGCCCGACTTCCACAGCCTGCCGCCTGTCCGGGTCGTTCGGCCGCATCGCCAGGTCTGCCTCCGCGCGGGTCAGATGTTCTTTCGCCTGAGCCGGCTCCACGAGTCGCGCGCTGCCGAAGACCACGATGGTGGAACGAATGCCCTCTTCTCGCTGAATCAGCTCGGGCTTGAGGAGTTCGAGCTGCAGCCGCAAGGGGCGCAATTCGTCGCGTTGCAGGAATTGCACATCCCGGTCGGCGGGAATGTAGGAAGGAGAGCGCAACAGCGCGTCGGTCCTCCGGTCGTTATCGGCATCGCGGGCGCTCATCCCGACAGCATTATAGTGGGACGGCTCTCATGCGGCAATGTGAGTGACCTGGCGCCTGACAGGTCAGAAAGGCCACGGGTTGAAGCGGGAGTTGCTGGTATGTTTCGCGAACGCATGCTCGCGGACAACCCATCGGGAGTCGAACACAATCTCAAACACATCCGTCCCAAGGCCGCCTGCGGAGAGGATCAAATCTGGGGAAGCCGTCAACCAAAACCGGGCCGGCCAACCGAAGTTGACCCGTGAATACTTGGCGTCTCGAAAGTGATACAGCACGGCCGCACCCCCGTCCAGACCGACCAGTTCGTCGGGAGCCCCGAGATGTTTCACGACATCCGCGAACGTGGTTTGCCCCGGGACAATGAAAGCGATGTCCTCTGGGCGGATCGGGTCGTTGATCGAGAGTCGAGCGAGGGTTGCGAACCCGCAGCCGGAGAGCCCCGCGATAACGAGGCACACGGCCACCTTCCAGAGAGGAAGACTCAAGGCCCACAGTCGGGGAACGAGGCCCCCGACCTTGCCGCTCGCACGTTGTTTGCCCATGGCCGCTTGCCTCTCATCACCATTTTTTAATCACCGAACGGCCAGAACTGGAATTTCAGCCGATCCGTACGGCTGCCGAACACCACGTCTTCGACGACCCCGTCACGATTGAACAGGATATACAGGTCGTCGCTCTTGATGTTGACCCGCGAAAAGTTCACCAGGAGGAGCAGAAGACTCCCTGACTTCAGATCGTAGCGGTAATAGTGGAAGATATCGTGACCATTGGCTTGAACGATCCGGTCGGGCGCTCCCAGAACCGAAACCACTTCCGATCGGGTCGTGGCCCCCTTTTTGATCTTCTCCACGTCCTCCGGCTTGAACTCGTCCCCCAGGTTGCCCCTGCTGAACGCGCAACCGCTCGCAAAGAGCAGGCAGATGCAGAACCACAGACTGATCGTTCGAAGATCGATGCCCCTGGGACCGGCGCGTCTCGGGAACACGGAACAGACCTCCTCTGCTGAATGGCGTTGCAAACGACCGTCACGGCGCGGGCGTCGCTCGGACTCCCTTCGACAGCACAAAATCTTCCTCGAACACGGCATAGGCGGTACGCGAGAGACCGACCCGTTGATAGACGGTCTGCGCCGCGCAATTACCGTCTTCGACATAGAGACGAACTCCGCACACATCCTTTCGCGCACGGGCCTGGCTGACGATCGTCTCGTGCATGCGCCGATAGACACCTTGCCGCCGCCACGCGGGATCGACGTAGACGCTTTGAATCCACCAGAACTGGGCGTTGCGCCAGTCGCTCCATTCATAGGTCACCAGGAGCTGGCCGACGATCACCGGCTGAGCCCCTTCCTGGCGCACTTCCGCCACAATGAAAAAACCTCGTTCCGGCGCCTGCAAGACGGCCAGTGTGCCGAGCCGCAGTCGATCCCGGTCCAAGATCCGGCCTTCAGTTTCGAGCGCCATGGCCGCGCTGAACGACGCGATGACGTCCACGTCTTCCGGCCGGGCGTGTCGGACGATCAGCCGATCGAGCAACGGCTTGGTCATACGCTTCCCCTTGGATCGGCAAGCCAGCCCCGAGCCGGTTTGTAGAAGCCGGCCGAGAACTCCATCTTCATGGCATCCTCCGGCGGCAGATTGATCGGACGGACGTGGTGACGCGGGACAAACGCCAGATATCCGGTGAACGGATGGATCGCCGTCGGGACGAACACCATCACCAACTCGGTCCCCGGAGCGACTTGCAGCGGCGCAGGAGCCGATCCCATCACGAACCCCAATGCCCAGAGTCCGTCGCGCGGAAACGGAAAGGCCACTACGGTGCTGCGGCCGAATCGGGATCGGAAGTTGAACAGGTCCGTCATGCCCTTGAGCGTCATATACACACTGCGCACAACCGGGATGCGTTCCAACCAGTCTTCCGCGCGACGAAACAACCGCTGTCCCAGAACATGGGTCGCGATCACGCCGCCGAGGAGAATGAGCGCGAACAACGTCAGCACGCCCAATCCGGGAACGCCGGATGCGATGCGGGTGCCTAGCAGGTCCACGATCAGTTCGTCAAGCGCGGCGAACAGCGTGGAAAGGATGAGGAACGTGGCCCAGGCCGGCACCAACAGCAGCAAGCCGGTCAGCCAGTAACGCCACAGTTCCCGAGGCCCAGTCATG
>Ga0070739_10004502_pt1 | contig 16444 bp, 11 predicted proteins | sample Coa_R1_7_FD_66445 | JGI IMG/M metagenome (GOLD analysis project Ga0070739, IMG submission 66445) | Surface soil microbial communities from Centralia Pennsylvania, which are recovering from an underground coalmine fire - Coalmine... | ecosystem: Environmental > Terrestrial > Soil > Unclassified ... | reverse complement strand
GCCGTGCGCGACGGCAAGGGGAGGTGGACCGAGATGAACGGAGCGCGCCTGCTCGCGATCGCGGCGACACTGGCCTCCATGCTGGCCGCCGGCTGGTCCGGCCGGGCGTCGGCGGCGCCGGACGGGGACGCCGGAACGATGGTGGTCGTCGTGGACGCGCCGCCGGCTGGGAGCACCGTCGGGGCCGCGGGCGTCGTCCGCGGCTGGGCGGCGGATCCCGCCGACCCGTCCGGCAGCGGCATCGACCGCGTCGATGTCTACCTCGACGGCGACCGGGGCAGCGGCACCTACCTCGGCGCAGCCGCCTACGGTAGCCCGCGGCCGGACGTGGCCCGGAACCTGGGCGGCGCGCGGTTCGCGGCCAGCGGCTTCGCCTTGCCGGTCGCCCTGCCGCCCGGGCCGCACACACTGTACGTGTACGCCCACGACGCGGGCCAGCCTCCCGACGCGGGCTGGAGCGACCCGAAGACCCTGACGCTATTGGTCGGCCAGGGCGCCCCGCCCGTAGCCGCCGGCGGCGCCGCGCCGAGCCCGCCAGCGGCCCCCTGCCTCGGCGTCCCGGCCCCGTTCGGCTACTACGGCCTGGTGACGCCGCAGTCCTACGGGGCGATCTACCCGACGGACGTACCGTTCGTGTTTGGCGATCCGGCCTTCTGGGCCAGCTACGGCTCGCCCGGCGCCCCGGCCTACGTGGACTTCGGCAGTGGGACGGTCTACCCGAACGCCTACTTCTACCAGCCCCGGCCGGCGCGCGGCATCCCCATCGCCTGCTGAGAAGATCTAGATGAATCATCGTCCCTCCCCTGGAAGCGCGGTCTCCGTCCGCTTGACCCTCACAGGCCGACGTGGCAGAATTGCCCCGGCTTGCCGCTCGGCAGTCAGCAGCGGTAAAGGAGGCGTCATGGCCACCGCGCTCCATCCCAGCGACCTGCTCGAAGCTCGCCTACGCGCCCGCGAGGCCCGGGTCGCCGTTCTCGGCCTTGGCTATGCGGGTCTGCCGATGGCCGTCGCCTGCGCCGAGGTCGGCTACCCCGTCCTCGGGCTAGACGTAGACCAGGCGCGCGTGGCGGCCGTGCAGGCGGGTGTGAGCCCGGTGTCCGACGTCGCGGATTCGACGCTCGGGCCGCTGGTCGCGGAGGGCAGGATGCGCGCCACGGCCGACATGAGCGCGCTGCGCGACGCGGACGTGGCGCTGATCTGCGTGCCGACACCGCTGACTGCCGAGCGGACCCCCGATCTACGCTACGTACAGCAGGCGGCCGCCAGCATCGCCGCGCACGCGCACCCCGGGCAGCTCGTCCTGCTTCAGAGCACATCGGGGCCGGGGACGACCCGTCGCGAGCTGGGCGGCCCGCTGCAGGCGCGCGGGCTGCGCGTCGGCGACGACATCCACGTGGCCCACGCGCCCGAGCGCATTGACCCCGGCAACACACGGTACACCGTGCGGAACACGCCGAAGCTCGTCGGTGGGCTCAGCCCCCGCTGCACCGCGCTGGCGATGCTGTTCTACCAGCCGCTGGTCGAGGAGGTCGTACCCTGCGCCAGCCCGGAAGTGGCCGAGCTGAGCAAGCTGGTCGAGAACACCTTCCGCTTCGTGAACATCTCCCTGATCAATGAGGTAGCACAACTTTGTGACCGGCTCGGGCTCAGCGTCTGGGACGTGCTGCAGGCCGCGGCGACGAAGCCGTTCGCCTACCTGCCGCACTGGCCGAGCGCGGGGGTGGGCGGCCACTGCATCCCCATCGTGCCGTTCTACCTGGCGGAGGCGGCGCGTGAGAACGGCGTCGAGGCGGAGATGGTGGCGGCCGCCGGGCGCGTCAACGACGCGCAGCCCGCCTGGGTCGTCGACCGCTTGGCCCGCTTGCTAGAGCAGCGCGGCGAGTTGCTCGACGGGGCCCGCGTGCTGCTGCTCGGGGTCGCCTACAAGCCCAACGTGGCCGACCTGCGCGAGTCGCCGGCGCTCCGCGTGCTGGAGTGCCTGGTGGCGCGGGGCGCGGACGTGGCGTTTCACGATCCCTGGGTGCCCCGGCTGCGCGCGGCCGGCCGCGACTGGGCGAGCAGCGACCTGGAGCACCTGGAGCAGTACACGGCTGCGATCGTGCTGGCCGCCCATCGTGGCGTCGACTACGAGCGCGTGGTGGCGCAGGTCCCGCTCGTCCTCGACACCTCTAACGCGCTGAGCGGCCTTCAGGCGCCGAGCGTTGTCCCGCTCTAGTAGATCATCAACGATGATTTGACGGGTGTTGGCGCTTGCCAACACCCGTCAGTCTCTCTGTGACAGAGTACTAGTACGTCGTCACAGGTGGCCCCATTCTTGCCGGCGTGGGTCACGAGCGGGTCTGGATCTGCAGCGTGACCATACGTGTCGCGGCCGGACCGTTAGACAAGGAGTTGCCGTGATCCAGGACGTAATCGTCAAACCCCTGCGCATCATCCCCGACGACCGTGGCTACCTGATGGAGATGCTGCGCTGCGACGATCCGTTCTTCGAGCGGTTCGGCCAGAGCTATCTCACGGCCTGCTATCCAGGCGTCGTGAAAGGCTGGCACTTCCACAAGGTGCAGGTGGACCATTTCGTGTGCGTGGGCGGCGTAGCCAAGGTCGTCCTGTACGACAACCGCGAGGGCTCGCCCACGCGCGGCGAGCTGCAGGAGTTCTTCCTCGGCCCGCTGAACCCCATCCTGTTGCGCATCCCTCCGCACGTGCTCCACGGCTTCACTGCTGCGGGTCCCGAAACGGCGCTCATCCTCAACTTCCCGACCGAGCCCTACAACTACAAGGAGCCGGACGAGTTTCGCGTGCCCTGGAACTCACCGGACATTCCCTACGACTGGGCCGTGAAGAACGGCTAGCACTCGGCTGATAAACGCGTCTGGGCCCGGGGCTTCTAGCGGTAGCGGGCGTGATGCGAGCCGGTATCCTCCGCACGTGGAATGTGGCAGAATGACCGTAGCGGCCGCTCGCTCCTAGAGCGGCGCCGGCCGGCCCGGCGCGCGCGCCCGGGCACGTAGCTTGCACCAGCAGGCGAGCTGGCAACTCGTCAAGGATGGATCGGGATGCGTTGGGCGCTCCCCATCGATCCCGAATGGTCATTGACAAACTATCAGCACCAACGGACGGAGGTTCGCCATGCGGCGCGGTCCTGGAGTCCCTGGCTCCTCGCTCCTGGTCGGTATCTTCCTGGCAATAGGCTCCTTTCTGTGGGGCCTGGCCTGCGCGCCGCCCGCGCCGCCTCCCAGCCTGAGCGTCCCGCTCGCCGACGGCGCGGCCGACGTGCCGATCGACAGCGCCCTCAACGTGACGGCGAGCGGCGCCACGCTCGACTCTGTCACGCTCGAGCGCGTCGACGGGCCGGGTCCCGCCCCACGGTTCACGCTCGGCGAGAATGCCGCCCACCTGGACGGCCCGCTGGCGCCCGATGCCCGCTACCACCTGGTGGCGCACGCCGAGGCCAAGAGCGCCGGTCCCCGCGCGCCCTGGCAGCCGCCGCAGCCGACAGAGCTGGTGCAGGAGCGAACCTTCAGCACCGTGGCCGGGCCGAAGCTGGTGGGACCCAGCGAGCCGGTGCTGGTCGAGAAGGGCAAGCCGCTCGAGCTACGCTTCTCCCAGCCGCTGGCCCGCGCCGAGGTGACCGCGCCGTCGCCGGTCGAGGCGCAGGGCACGATCGACACGGGGGACCCGCGCGTTCTCCGCGTCCAGCTCGACGGCGTGGCGCCCGGCCAGGACCTCACCCTCCAGCTCAGCGGACTCAGGGGGCGCAACGGCGCGCCCGCGCCGGATCGCACCGTGGCCTTGCACGCGCCAGCAGGAGCGGAGCTGCTGGCCGTGAACGGCGCGCCGCCCGATGACCGCGTCGCCGTCCCGCTGGCAACCTCGGTCGCTCTGGACTGGAGCGAGCCGGTACAGAGCGTCCTGTACCGCGTGGCCGACGAGACGGAGACCTGGAACGGCCCGCCCAGCCAGCACGTCGAGCTGCCGGTGGCGCTGTCCCAGGGCCAAACACGCACGCTGGCGATCGAGGACGCGCGCACCACCGACGGCGGCTGGCTGCCCGAGCCACGCACGATCGAGCTGTTCGCCCCGCCGCCCCTGAAGCTAGCCGCCGTCTGGCCGGCCCAGGGCGCCGCGGACGTTAGCCCGCAGGCCGACCCCACGTTCCGGTTCAGCGAGCCGATCGCGGACCGTGCCGCCGCCGAGGCGGCGATTCACTTCGATCCGCCGGTCCCCGGCCACTTCGCCTGGCTCTCGCCCGAGCGCGTCCACTTCCTGCCCGACAACGGCTTCCCGTCGCAGACCGAGGTCGCGGTGACGATCGACGGCGGCCCGAACAGCCTCACCGGCGCCTCGGGCAGCTACCTCGCGGACGACGTGAGCCTCTCGTTCCGCACCGGCAAGAAGAAGGTGATCGACGTCTCGCTCGGCAGCCAGAAGATGACCTTGCTCGAGGACGGGCAGCCGGTCTGGAGCGCACCGGTGGCGACGGGCGTGCGCGGGGCGGAGACACCGCCCGGCACGTACCAGGTTCTGTACAAGATGCCGATCGCTCGCTTCCGCGGCGTGAACCCGAACGGCTCGCACTACGACATCCCGGACGTGCACTGGGTGATGGCCTTCTACGGGGACTACACGATCCACGGCGCCTACTGGCGGCACAACTTCGGCACGCCGGGCTCGGCGGGCTGCATCAGCCTCACCGACGCCAATGCCAAGTACGTCTTCGACTGGTCGCCAGAGGGCACGATCGTCCAGGTCCACCCCTAGGAGGATCTGGCAGGCTCAGCTCAGGGACGCCTCGTAGCGCGCCCAGGCGACTGGCGACTCGACCAGCGTGATCCGCAGCAGCCCCGGCCGGCCGGCGAGTGCGGCGGCCAGGCGCTCGTGCACCCAGCGACAGAGGACCTCGGTCGTGGTGTTCCGGCCGGCGAACTCGGGAAGCGCGTCGAGATTCTGGTAGGCGAGGGGCGCGAGCGCCTGAGCTAGTGCGTCGCGCAGCCGGCCGATGTCCAGCACGATGCCATCGGCGTCGAGCTCGGCGGCGACGACCTCGGCGCGTACTTCGTAGGTGGCGCCGTGCAGCCGCTGCGCCGGGCCGAACACCGCGCCGCGCAGGCTGTGCGCCACCATCACGTGGTCCGACACACCCACCGTATACATCCACGTCCTCCTCCGCCGGCTGACCCAGCGCCGGCATTCTACTCGGGCCCGTGGGCTCGAGGGAGCGCCCGTCAAGGCGACGCGCCGGCCCGGCCCGTGGCTCTGGCCTCTGCGGTCCTCGGAGCGCGATGGTCTCACCCGGCAGCGCGCAGGAGCGGCGCCGGGGGCGCATGCGCCCGCGGGGAGCGACGCGGCGGGCATGCCGTGTGCAAGGGGCACGCCACTGCACACAGCGCGAGCGCGATTGCCGGGCGGGCGCTGCTGCCGGCGGCGGGGCGCCTGACGGCGGTCCGGGTCCCCGCTGGGACGAGGGGGAGCGCATGCCGGCGAACCACACTGCCCGACGGGACCCGGCGCGGCGGGTCGTCGTCACCGGCATTGGCGCGATCACGGCGCTGGGCTGCGGCCGGGACGCGCTCTGGCAGGGCGTGCTGGCGGGCGCCTCGCCGATCCGCCGCGTCACCCGCTTCGACGCCTCTTCCATGCGCTCGCAACTGGCGGCGGAGGTGGACGACTTCGATCCGCTCGACTACCTCGAGCCGCGGCAGGCGCGCCGCCTCGACCGCTTCGCCCAGTTCGCCGTCGTCGCCAGCCTGATGGCCGTGGGCGACGCCGGTCTGTGTCTCGCCACGGAGACCTCCGAGCGCGTGGCGGTGTACCTGGGCACCGCCCTCGGCGGCGTCGCCTTCGCCGAGGAGCAGCACTGCCAGTTCGTCGGCCGCGGCCTTGGCGCCGTCGAGCCGAGCCTGGCGCTCAGCGTCTTCGGCGGCGCGGGTGCGACCAACGTCGCGATCGAGCTGGGCATCAGCGGGCCGGCCCTGGGGAACACCAATAGCTGCGCCTCGGGGGCCGTGGCGATCGGCGAGGCGCTGCGGCTGCTGCGCGCCGGCGCGGCGGACCTGGCGCTCGCCGGCGGCGTGGAGGCGCCGCTCGCGCCGCTCACGTTTGGCGCCTTCGCGCGGATCAAGGCGATGTCCACCCGCAACGACGAGCCGGCTCGCGCCTGCCGCCCCTTCGACGCGAATCGTGACGGGTTCATCATGGGTGAGGGCGCGGCCGTGCTCGTGCTGGAGACGCTGGCGCACGCCCGGGCGCGGGCGGCGCGCATCTACGCCGAGCTGCTCGGCTACGGCACGACGAACGACGCCTACCACATGGTCACGCCGCTGCCCAGCGGAGCGCAGGCCATGCGGGCGATGCGCCTGGCACTGACCGATGCTCGCCTGGCACCGGCCGACGTCGATTACGTCAACGCGCACGGCAGCTCGACGCCGCTCGGCGACCGCGCCGAGGCGCTCGCCATCGGCCAGGCGCTGGACTCGGCAGCGGGCCGGGCCTTCGTCGGCGGCAGCAAGCCGCTGTACGGCCATCCCCTCGGCGCCAGCGGCGCGATCGAGGCGGCGATCACCACCCTCGCCCTGCACTGCGGCTTCCTCCCCGCCACGCCCAACCTGGCTGCGCCCGATCCCGCCCTCGTCCTGCGCCACGTTCCGGCCGGCGGCCTGCGCACGCGACCGCGCTACGCTCTGACCAACGCCTTCGGCTTCGGCGGCATCAACGCCTGCCTCGCCCTGGGCGCCTGGCATTCCTGACCAGGCGCTGTGTCATAATGGCACAGTGCAGCCGCGCGAGGAGTAACGTACGTGGAGTTCTACTGCTTTCACCTGATGCCGTATCCGGGCTTGCCGGCCAATTTCGAAGAGCACTACGAATCGGCCTGGGTCACCTGCCCCAATAGCCTCTACGACCCGGCCCTGGGCACCACGCTGTACAACCGCTACCTGGACGAGATGATCTACGCCGAGGAACTGGGCTGGGACGGCGTCTGCGTCAACGAGCACCACCAGACCGCCTACGGCCTGATGCCCGCGCCGAATCTAATGGCCGCCATCCTGGCCCGCCAGACCAAGCGGGTGCGGATCGCCCTCCTCGGGAACGCCGCGCCGCTGTACGACCAGCCGCTCAAGATCGCCGAAGAGGTGGCGATGCTGGATGTAATCTCCGGCGGCCGGATCATCGCCGGCTTCGTGCGCGGCATCGGCTGCGAGTACTTCTCCTTCGGGCTCAGCCCCGCCGCGTCACGCGAGCGGTTCGACGAGGCGGTCGGCCTGATCCTGCGCGCCTGGACCGAGGACGGCCCGTTCTCCCACCACGGCAAGCACTACCGCTTCCGCTACGTGAACCCCTGGCCCAAGCCGCTCCAGAAGCCGCACCCGCCCGTCTTCGTCCCCTCGACCGGCAGCGCGGAGACGCTGGAGTGGGCGACGCGCGAGCACTACCCGTTCATCCGCGTCTACGACGAGGTGGCCGCGGTGCAGCGGATGTTCGACGACTACCGCGAGCGGGCGGCCCGCCAGGGCTGGCAGGCCGGCCCCGAGCACCTGGGCTGGATGGTGCCCGTCTACGTCGGCGAGACCGACGCGGCAGCCCAGGCGGAGGCGGAGAAGCACATCCTGTACCTGTTCCGCGAGCTGACGCACCGGCCGGTGGAGATGCTGATGCCGCCGGGCTACAGCAGCCCGCAGTCGATGGCCCGCTTCGCGGAGAACCTGCTCAAGCGGCGGGCCGCCGGCCGGCGCAGCTACCAGGACATGCAGGAGGCGGGTTTCATCGTCTTCGGCAGCGCCGAGACCGTCCGGCAGCGGCTGACTGAATATCAGAAGCACCTCGGCTTCGGGAAGCTCGTCACGCTGATGCAGTTCGGCAGCCTGCCCGCCGACCTGACGCGGCAGAATATGGAGCGCTTCGCGCGCGACGTGATGCCGCACCTGCGGCCGCTCGGCGTCAGCCCGGCGCCGGCCGCCGTCCCGGGCTAAAGGCGCCTTCGCAAGCGGCCCGACCCTGGGGTGAGCCCGCGCCTGACCCCAGGTATCGATGGATGGCTCTACCGGCCTTCCAGCTCGCGGCGCACGATGGCGGTCCCTCCGACGAGCGCGCGCAGCTTGCCCATGGCGACCCAGTACGGGGTAGCGCCGAAGCCACAGTCCGAGCTGAGCCAGAGCTTCTCGGCGGGCACGTAGCGCAAGGCGGTGCGGATGCGCTCGGCCACGAACTCGGGCGTCTCGATCGTGTAGCACTTCTGGTCGACCACACCCACCACCAGCTCCTGCCGCGGCTGGTACTGCTGCCAGAGGTCGATGTCGGCCATCTGGCGGTTGGTGAACTCGAACACGAACTGGTCGACCCGCGCCTCGAGCAGGTCCGGGAACAGCGGGCGGTAGGTGCGGTTGTAGCCGCGCGGCCGGCCGCGGTTGGTGCCGAAGCAGACGTGCAGGGCCACCTTCGCGTCGACGCCGTCCACTACCTCGTTCACGAGGTCCACGATACCGCGCCCCTCGCCCGGGATGATGCCCAGCGAGGGATCGTCGATCTGAACCAGGTCGGCGCCGGCCGCCACGCAGGCTTTCAGCTCGGCGTTGACGATCTTCGCCACGTCGTGCGCCAGGTCCCAGACCGTCTCGTAGGGCGGCGCGAGCTGGCAGAAGCCGGCGAAGGTGAGCGGCCCCGGGCAGGTAGCCTTGGTGCGGTGGCTGGCGTGGGCGCGCAGGTAGGCGTAGTCGCGGGCGACGCCCAGGCCATCCGGCGCGCGGACCGGACCGACCACGCGGTGGACCGGGTCCATGTCGTAGTGGGGCGGGCCCCACTTGCGCCGCGTCGGCGCCTCGGTGGTCAGGCCCTCGATCGGCGCGAACAGCGTCTGCACGTAGCCGCGCAGCCGCCGCATCTCGCCGTCGGAGATCACGTCGATGCCGACGCGCTCCTGGTCCAGGATCGCCAGGTCGACGGCGTGGTCGAGCGTCTCCGCCTCGTCCTGCGTCCCGAAGCGCCCCTCGCCGATCGCTTCCGCGGCCAGGTGCCACCAGGCCGGCCGGGGGTGGCTGCCGACGACCGTCGTCGGCAGCAGTGGTAGCGCGCTAACCGCGGACATGGTTCACCTCCGTTACGATGGGTAGGCTGCGCGGCGGCGCGCAGCCCCAGGGCTAGACGTGGAAGCTGTAGCGGGTGTTGGGCGCGAACAGCTCGTCCACACTGACGCGGCGCTCGGTCAGGCCCTGCTCCTGGGCGTACTGGCACATCGCCTCGAGCGCGGGGCGGTTGGCGTCGATGCCGTAGGGCCACGGATCGGCGCCCATGATCCGCCGCGTCTCCTCGAGGTCCGGGATCAGCCACGGCAGTGTGTAGCGCAGCGCGTTGAAGTCGTAGGCCAGTTCCAGCGCCAGCGCCTTGGACGCCTCGAGCGCCTTCATCAGCGTCTGCGCCACCCAGGGATGCCGCTCGTACAGGGAGCGCTTCAGCGCCACGGCGTGCATAATCGGGAACAGGCCGGTCTTCTCGAAGTAGGCGCGCTCGGCGGCCTTATAGTCCGGGAACAGCCGCTGGACCCGCGGGTCGCCGTGGACGAAGCTGAGCGGCATCCGCGCGCCGATCACGGCGTCGATCTCGCCGGCCACGAGCATGGCGTCGAGGGTCTGGTCCGGCTCGATCTCGCGCAGGCGGATGCTGGGCGGCAGGTGCAGCTCGACGCGCTCCTTGCGGCCCGGCTCCTGCAGGCCACCCTGCAGCCACTCGACGTCGGCGGCGGCGACGCCGTACTCGTGCTCGAGCATGCCGCGCTCCCAGAGAGCGGCAGTCATGTGGTAGTCCGGCACGCCGATGCGCTTGCCCTTCAGGTCGGCGGGCGAATGGATCCCCGCGTTGACGTTGATGAAGATGCAGCCGTGGCGGAAGGTGCGCGACAGGAAGGCGGGGATCGCCACGAACGGGCACTCGCCCCGGGCGGTCAGCGTGATGTACGCCGACATCGACAGCTCGGAGACGTCGAAGTCCTGGTACTGGAGCATGCGCCAGAAGATCTCCTCGGGCACCAGGGGCAGGTAAGTCAGGTCGATGCCCTCGGGACGGATCGTGCCGTCGGCGAGAGCGCGGGTGCGGTCGTAGTCGCCGCCCGCGAAGGTCAGCGGCAGCGCGGCCATGGGGACCTCCTCGTCCAGGGTCGAGTGTCTCGGTCATACGTCGTGTGAGCCGGGGGCCCCAGATGAGGCATTCCCGGATGCGTTGCAGCCTCGTAGCGGCCGGGGGGACCGCACCGCTCGTTCCGGGGCATGCTACCGGCCCTCGCCCAGGCTGTCAACGCCAGCGGCGCGCCTCGCCTCCCTAGGACTTCGGCGACCCGCACCTGGCGCCGCTCCGCCGGGACGCTGCGCCGACCCGCGCCAGGCATTGCGGCGACGCGCCCAGCGGCTAAGATGTGAGCAGGGTGCTCCTCGCGCGCGGCCGCGGCCCCGGCCGGACGGTGCGGGCTGGGATGCGATCGTAGCGCCCGGCGGCGCCAGGGCCCTGGCAGTTTCCCCCGCCGGTGCTGGACAATGCGAGACGATGCTCTCCAAGCTACTACCGTTCGCCGTCGGGCTGGTGCTGCTGGTCGTCCTGGCGGTCGTCGTCCCGCTGGCGCGCGAGCTGCCGCCGGCCGGTCCGGCGAAAGCCGACCTGCAGGCGGCCGCGCGGGCGCGCGGCGCCGAGTGGGTGCCTCTTTCCCGCGTGCCGCGGACCCTGCAGGAGGCGGTGATCGCGACCGAGGACGCGCGCTTCTACGAGCACCGCGGCCTGGATCTGGTCGGCATGCTGCGAGCAGGGCTCGCGAACCTGCGCGCCGGCCATCCGGTCCAGGGCGGCAGCACGCTGAGCCAGCAGCTCGCCAAGCGCTATCTGGAGCGCGAGGAGCCCACCCTGGAGCGGAAGCTCCTCGTCCTCGGCATGGCGGTTAAGCTCGAACTGGCCTACAGCAAGGCGGACATCCTCGAGATGTACCTGAACAGCGTGTACTTCGGGCCCTACGCCTACGGGGTCGGCAGCGCCGCCCAGGTGTACTTTCACCAGCCGGTGGAGTCCCTCGGCCTGGCCGAGAGCACGCTGCTGGCCGGACTGCCGCAGGCGCCCTCGATCTACGATCCCCTGCACCGCCTCGACCGCGTCAAGGCCCGCCAAGCCGTCGTGATCGCGGCGATGACGCGGGCAGGCTACCTCACCGACGCCCAGGCCGTCGCCGCGCGCTCGACGCCGACCGCGCTCGACCGCTGAGCCATGGCGCCGATCGCCGGCGGCCACCCGTCTGCTATAGTCCCCACGGTCCGCGCCGCGGGCTCGTGGCCGGCCCACCCCGAGCGCCAGGAGTAGGACGATGCCCCGAGCCGACGGCCGCGCGCCCGACCAGCTCCGCCCGCTGCGCCTGCAGCCGGGCTACCTGCCGCTCCACCCGGCCAACTGCCTGGTCCAGACTGGCAACACCTGGGTGCTCTGCGCGGCGACCGCGCGCGAGCAGGTCCCGCCGTTCCTCGAGGGGCGCGGGCGGGGCTGGGTGACAGCCGAGTACGGGATGCTGCCGGCTTCGAGTCCCGAGCGCATCGGCCGCGAGCGCCAGGCGAGCGGGCGCACGCAGGAGATCAGCCGCCTGGTGGGCCGGAGCCTGCGCGCGGCCGTGGACCTGGTAGCCCTCGGCCCGCGCTCGATCACGGTCGACTGCGACGTGCTGCAGGCCGACGGCGGCACCCGGACGGCGGCCGTGACCGGCGGTTACGTGGCGCTGGCGCTGGCGATCCGCCAGCTCGAGACGGCGGGGCTGATCGAGCGCGGCGCACTGGTCCGCGCCGTCGCCGCGGTGAGTGTGGGGCTCGTGGACGGCCAGCTCCTGCTCGACCTGCCCTATGTCGAGGACTCGCGGGCCGAAGTGGACATGAACGTGGTAATGACCGACGCAGGTGAGTACGTCGAGGTGCAGGCGACCGCCGAGGGGGCGCCGTGTCCGGCGGACGCCTTCCAGGCGCTCCTGGCCCTGGCCGGCGGCGGCATCCGCCAACTCCTGGCCGCCCAGCAGCAGGCGCTCGCGCCGCGGTGAGGCGCCTGAGACGGACTGCACCAGTGCTCCGCCGACCGGAAGGGCGGGCCTGAAGACACCTCGGTAGGCTTGCCCTTCAGGGCGCCCCGGTGCAGCCGCTGCCTGCTTATTGCCTGAATCTTCATCAGGCCGGCTCGGTGCCAGTGCAAACTGGAATGGACGCTGCGCAGATCCCCGAAACCGTGGGGCCCGCTGTTCGGTAGACGGTATTGTTAAGATAAGGCTAAGCGGGCATCACCGGTCGGCGGTCGTTCGGCAGGAGGCGACCCGGTGCGTGGCGGCCCGTGGCCGAGGCCCCTCGCTCACCCTCGTCCGATGGAGATTTAGCCGATGCTCTCGGCGTCGCCCCGGTCGCGCGGTGAGTGTCTCGTTCGCGTGGTCAGCAGCCCGGTCCCTGGCCGCGCGCGGCTGGCCGTGGCCGGCCTGCAGCGCAGCGCGGCGCGTGGACGGCTGATCGAGGCGGCCCTGCGCAACCTGGCCGGCGTGCGGGCGGTCGAGGCGAGCGCCCGCACGGGCAATGTCCTGGTAATGTTCGACCCGGCCGTCGCGAGCGTCGATACACTCGTCTCCGGCGTCGCCCAGGCCCTTGGTGGCAGCCCGGCCGACGCGGAGCAGGGCGCGGGCGCCGCCCTGACCGTCCGCAGCGCGACGCCGGGGCGCCTGCGCCTGACTGTTCCCGCCCTGCATCACCGCCCCAGCCGGGAGGCACCCGTTGCCGCCGCCGTCGCCGCGCTGCCGGGCGTGCGCGCGGCGACGGCGAGCGCCCTCACCGGCACGGTGCTGGTTCGCTACGAGCCGGGGCGCTGGAGCGTGGAAGCGCTGCGGGAGGCGATCGGGCGAGCGTTGGCCGCCGCGGCCGCGCCGGGCGGGAACGGGGCCGGCGACGGGGGGCCGAGGGCGGCGCCGCCCTCGGCCCCAGGGCCGGGCGCGATGGCGCCGGTAGCGGACGCGGCAGCCGTTGCCTGGCACGCTCTGTCGGCGTCCGAGGTGGCCGACGCGCTCGACGTCGACCCCACGCGCGGGCTCGACGAGGCCGAGGTGGTCGAGCGGCGGGCGCGCTGGGGCACGAACCGCCTCGCCGAGCCCGAGGAGCCATCCTTGCTCGCGCTGTTCGCCGACCAGTTCAAGAACGCGCCGAGCGTGCTGCTGGGAGCGGGGACCGTCCTCTCGCTCGCGACGGGCGCCCTGCTCGAGGCCGCGCTCATCGCCGGCGTGCTGGTGGTCAACGCGGCAATCGGCGCGGCGACGGAACGCAGCAGCCAGCGGGCGATCCGCGCGTTGCGCCACGGGGTGGCGATCCGCGCCCGCGTGCGACGCGGCGGTGTCGAGCAGGTGATCGACGCCGGTGACCTGGTCCGGGGCGACGTGGTGCTCCTGCAGAACGGCGATCCGGTGCCGGCCGACGCGCGCCTGATCAGCGCCGAGCGCCTGCGGGTCGAGGAGTCGGCCCTGACCGGGGAGTCGCGGCCGGTAGAGAAGCACGTCGCTCCCTGCGACGAGCGCACTGTCCTGGCCGACCGCACCAGCGTCGTCCTCCGCGGCACGACCGTCGTCGGCGGGCACGGCGCGGCAATCGTCGTCGAGACGGGCGACCGCACGGTGTATGGCGCCCTGCGCCTGCTGGCCGGCGCCGCGGAGGCGCCGCCGACGCCACTGGAGCGCGACCTGGAAGCCCTGGGGCGGGGCGTCGCGATTGGGGCGACAGCGATCTGCGGCGCGGTGCTCGGCCTGTCGCTCTGGCGCGGCGCGGGCCTGTTGCCGGCGATCAGCACCGCCGTAGGGCTCGGCGTGGCGGCGATCCCCGAGGCGCTGCCCACAATTGCGACGACCGTACTGGCCCTCGGCTCGGGTCGCATGCGCCGCAACGGCACCCTGATCCGAACCCTTTCCGCCGCGGAGGGGCTGGGGTCGGTGACCCACGTCTGCGCCGACAAGACCGGCACGCTGACCGAGAACCGTATGGCCGCCCGCGAGCTGTACGTGGCCGGGCAGGTGGTGCGGCTGGCCGGACCGGCGCTGGCGCCGTCTGGCGCCTTCACAGTCGACGGCCACGGCGTGGCGGTCGCCGACTGGCCGGTCCTCGCGGAGGCACTGCGGGTCGGCGCGCTCTGCTCGGACGCCGAGATCGTGGACGCGCGGGGGCCGGAGGTCGTCTGCGACGGCTCGGCGACGGAGGCGGCGCTGCTGGTGGCAGCGCTCAAGGGCGGAATCGACGTTACCGCCCTGCGCGCCGCCTGCCCGATCCTCGACCGCCGCGACCGCGCCGAGGGGCGCCGGTACATGCTAACCGTGCACCGGCGCGCCGGACGCCTCGTCGCCGCCGTGAAGGGCTCGCCGGAGGAAGTGCTGGCCCTCTGCGATCGCGCCGCCGGGCCCGACGGCCCCGAGCCGCTGACCGCGGCGCGCCGGCTCGAAGAAGCCAGCCGCAACGCGGACATGGCTGGCCGCGCCCTGCGCGTGCTCGGCCTGGCCGAGCGCGAGCTGCCCGAGGACTACGGCGAGGCCGACCTCACGGCCGGGTTCGTCTGGTACGGGCTGATCGGCCTGGTCGACCCAGTGCGGCCGGCCGTCCCGGCGACGATCCAGGCCCTGCACACGGCCGGCATCCGCACGATCATGATCACCGGCGACCAGGCGCTGACGGCGGTCGCCGTCGCCCGCGAGCTGCAGCTCTCCCGCCGCGGCGTCCTGAACACACTCGAGGCCGGCGACCTGGCCACGGTCGATCCCGAGACGCTGCGCGGCCTGGTGCGCGAGGTGGGGATCTTTGCGCGGGTGCCGCCCGAGATGAAGCTGGCGGTCGTCCGTGCCCTGCAGGCGAACGGCAAGATCGTCGCCATGACCGGTGACGGCGTGAACGACGCGCCGGCCCTCCGCGCGGCGGACGTCGGCGTGGCGATGGGCGAGCGCGGCACCGAACTGGCGCGCGAGCTGGCGGACGTGGTGCTGTCGACCGACGACTTCGCCCAAATGCTCGACGCGGTGGCCGAGGGGCGGCTGGTGCGGGCCAACGTGCGACGAGTGCTCCACTACCTGCTGGGCACCAACGCCGCGGAGGTCTGGGTCGTCCTCGGCGCCACGGCCGTCGGCCTATCCGCGCCGCTCAACGCGCTGCAGCTCCTCTGGCTGAACCTGGTCACCGACGTCGCGCCGGCGATCGCCCTGGCCGTTGAGCCACGCGACCCGAGCCTGATGGCGCAGCCGCCGCGCGATCCGCGCGAGCCGATCATCCCGCGGCCGCTGGCGCTGCGAATGCTCGGCGAGTCCGCGGTGATCGCGCTGGCGGCGCTCGGCGTGTTCGGCCTTGGCCTGCGCCGCTACGGGCCGGGCCCCGCAGCGCAGACGATGGCCTTCGCCACCCTGGTCACGGCCCAGCTCCTGCACGCGCCGCTGGCGCGGGTGGGCGGCCGCTCGGCGCTCCTGACGCGCGGGCCGGGCAACAAGTGGCTGGCGCTGGCGCTCGGCGTGTCGGGCGCGCTCCAGCTCGCCGCGCTGTTCTTCCCGCCTCTGCGGGTCGCCCTCGGCAGCGCCGCGCTCGGCGTGACCGACCTGCTGCTGGCTGCCGGCGGCGCGCTGGCCGCCGTGGGCACGATCGAGGCCGAGCGCCTGGTGCGCGGCCTGCTCGCGGCACCGGCTCCGTCCGTGCCCGACCCGGCGCTGTCGTGAGCGAGCGCTGAGTAGCCGCGCTCAGTCCGCCGCCGGCTGCGGCGGCGCGACCGGCAGCCGCACGGTGGCGATCACGGCCAGCGCCACCAGCGAGGCCAGCGCCAGCACGACGAAGGTGACACGGTAGGTCCGGAAGTAGTCGATCAGGAAACCGGCCAGCACGACCGAGGCCGGCAGCGCCACCGACTGCACGGTCGCGCTCAGGCCGGCGAACACGCCGCTTCGCTCCGGCGGGATGAGCTGGGTGAGCAGCGGCCACCAGAGCACCGTCAGCGCCGCGTTACCCACCCCCGCCAGCACGAGCAGGACGACGAGCTGCGGCAGCGAGGTCGCCACCGTCCCCAGCAGCGCGGCGATCGCTTGCACGACGATGCCGAAGGCCAGCAGGCGCCGGTAGGCGGGGGCAGGACCCACCCGCAGCCGCCAGCGGCCGCCGCTGCCCGGAATCACCAGCGCGCCCCGGTCGCCCAGCCGCCCGAAGGGCACCGCCAGCACGCCGGTCACGGCCACCACGACCACGAACAGCAGCAGCGCCGTGCTCTCGCTGGCGCCGATCTCGTTCACGGCGTACAGGGTCAGAAACGGCACGACCGCGTTCAGGCCGAAGTAGAGGGCGAACAGTCCGACGAAGAAGCGCAGCGCCTCGCGGCAGGCCAGCAGGCTCGCTGCGTACTCGCGCCAGGGGACGCGAGGCGAGCCGTCGCGGCCGGGCGGCGGCTCGCGCACGCCGAC
>Ga0070739_10004499_pt1 | contig 16451 bp, 11 predicted proteins | sample Coa_R1_7_FD_66445 | JGI IMG/M metagenome (GOLD analysis project Ga0070739, IMG submission 66445) | Surface soil microbial communities from Centralia Pennsylvania, which are recovering from an underground coalmine fire - Coalmine... | ecosystem: Environmental > Terrestrial > Soil > Unclassified ... | reverse complement strand
CTCGCCGCGGCGGGCCTGGCCGCGGTGACCATGACCGCCACCGCGGCGACCGCGCCGTGCCAGGTCTCGTACTCGGTGACCGGCAGCTGGCCCGGCGGCTTCCAGGCCGCGATCAGCATCACGAACAACGGCTCGCCGATCACGAGCTGGACCCTCGCCTTCGCCTTCCCCGGTGACCAGCAGGTCAGCAGCGGCTGGAACGGCACGTTCAGCCAGAGCGGGCGGAACGTGACGATCGCGAACGCGAGCTACAACGGCTCGCTCGGCACCGGAGCCAGTACCTCCGTCGGCTTCACCGGAACCTATACGAGCTCGAACGCCGACCCGACCGCGTTCACACTGAACGGCGTCGCCTGCAACGGCGGCGGCGGTCCCACTCCGTCGGCCTCGGGATCCTCGCCCACGCCGAGCCCGTCCGCGTCCACGTCGCCCTCGAAGTCCGCATCACCGAGCCCGTCCGCCAGCCCCTCCTCCTCGCCGACCCTGCCGGGCCAGCCGAGCGTGCCCGCCACGTGCCAGCCGCTCAGCGCCACCCTGGCCACGAGCAACGAGCAGTTCTCTTCGAGTGCTGAGTCCGCGCCGCCGGACACCTCGCGTATCCAGTCCGCACTCAACAGCTGCGCGGGCAGCGGCAAGGCCGTCGAGCTCAAAGCGAGTGGAAGCAACACCGCGTTCCTCAGCGGCCCGCTGAGCATCGGCAGCAACGAGGTGCTGCTCGTCGACGCCGGCGTGACTCTGTACGCCTCGCGCAACCCGGCCGATTACCAGATCTCCGGCAAGAGCACCTGCGGCACCATCGCCTCCAGCGACAACGGCTGCAACCCGTTCATCACGCTGAGCGGTTCCGGAGCCGGCCTGATGGGCACCCGCAGCTCATCCGGCAGCCAGGGCATCGTGGACGGGCGCGGCGGCCAGGACATGCTGGGCACCAGCGAGACCTGGTGGCAGCTTGCGGCCGCGGCCAAGAGCGGCGGCTCGCAGAACAACCCGAAGCTGGTGCAGAGCAACGGCGCGAGCAGTCTGACGCTCTATGACATCGACCTGATCAACTCGCCGATGTACCACGCGCTGTTCAAGGGCGGCAGCGGGATCACGGTGTGGGGCATCCGGATCAAGACCCCGGCCAACTCCCGCAACACCGACGGCGTGGACCCGGAGAACGCGACCAATGTGCTGGTCAACGACTCCTACATCCAGGACGGCGACGACTGCATCGCGGTGAAGTCGGACGCGGGCTCGGCGGCCAGCCACATCACGGTCGAGAACACGCACTGTTGGGGCACCCACGGCCTGTCCATCGGCAGCCAGACCGCCGGCGGCGTCAACAACGTCACGTTCCTCAACGACACCCTGGCCGGCACCGACACCGGCGGGATCACCAGCTCCAGCAACAACGGCATCCGGGTCAAGAGCGATTCGAGCGCCGGCGGCACGGTTTCGCAGGTGGTGTATCAGAACATCTGCATGACCGGGGTCAAGGACCTGATCGTGATGGATCCGAACTACTCCAGCGGCAACGGTTCGGCGATCCCGAACTTCGCCGACATCACGCTCAACGGCGTCGTGTCGGTCAGCTCGGCGTCCAGCGCCACCTCGCAGCTGGACGGATACGACTCGGGCCACCCGCTGGGCCTGAAGCTGGAGAACATCAAGCTGGACGTGACCAAGACGACGGCTCAGTACGCGAACATCGGGCTCTACAACTCCAACATCACCGCCTCCGGGACCGGCGTGACGGTCAGCAACATCTCGGGCAGCGGCAGCGTCCCGTCTTGCAGCTTCCCGTCCTTCCCGGCGCTGTAAATGCTCTGATCTCCTAACCGGTAGCTCCATAATTCGATATTTGATGCGCGTACTGTGCGGCACCGCGGGGCTTTAGCCCGCGGCGCCGCACAGTCGTCTGCGCCACAGTCTTGACGGCTCCGGCCGAGCGGTGCCTTAATGGCTCTCATTACAACGATGGAATCCGCCGCCTCGTTGCCAGCCTGCCCGTACCCACTTCTCAAGACCCCTTTGCAGCAACGTTTTCTAACGTTGTAACCGCCGCCGCCTCCAGTCATTCACCCTGCCCGCATTCTGGAGCGACCCATGCCCGAAACCGGTGAACCGGCCGAATCAACCCTCGCAGTCAGCCGCCGCAACCTGTTGCGCAGTTCCGGCGCGGTAAGCCTCGGCGCGGCCGGCGCCGTCCTCCTTCCGGCCCTGATCCAGCCCGCCCACGCAGCCACGACCACCTCGAACACCACCACGCCGGACACGACCGGCTCCGCCTCCGCCCAGCCGCCGATCTTCGACCCGCTGCGGCCCCCGGCCGTTCCGCTGGCCGTCCGATCGCCTTATCTGAGCACGTGGATGCCGTCGAGCATCCTGGCCGGAACCTGGGCGAACTTCTGGACCGGCCGGACCACCGCGATGACCGGATACCTGCGCGTCGACGGGGTGGATTACCTGTTCCTAGGCGCGCCGAGCGTTTCAGGGCACCCCGTCTCGCGCGCGGTGATTCAACGTTCGTTGACGCTGACCGCGACACGCTCCGAGTACGTGCTGGAGGCGGGCGGCGTGCGGCTGACGCTGACCTTCCTCTCCCCCGTCGAACCCGGCGACCTGCGCCGCCAGTCGATGCCGTTGTCCTACATCCTCGCCGACGTGCGCAGCGCGGACGGCCACGCTCACGACGTCGGCGTCTACTTCGACATCTCCGGTGAATGGGCGCACGGGGATTCGAACACGCAGATCCGCTGGTCGCAGGAGCAGATAGCCGGCAGCGGCGGCGGCCCGTCGCTGACCTCCCTCTCATTCACCCCGAACAGCCCGCAGGCGCTCGCCGAGAACGGCGACATGGCGTCGTGGGGAACCGTGGTGTTCAGCGCGTCGCATCGGTCCGGGCTCACCTGGCAGATCGGCGCGGATGCCGCGGTGCGCGGCGCGGTCCTCGGCAACGGCTCACTGGCGAACACGGTCGACGGCAACCAGCCGCGCCGCATCGACGACAACTGGCCGGTGTTCGCCTTCCACTTCGACCTGGGCAGCGTGCGCGGCTCGACCCGCTCGGCTGTGCTCTCCGTCGGGCACGTGCGCGAGCCGGCGGTCAGCTACCTCGGCGACCAGCTTCCGCCGCTGTGGCGGTCGTACTGGCCCACCTGGCAGGACATGGCAGCCTTCTTCCACGCGGACGCCGATTCCGCGCAGGAGCGCAGCAGCACGCTGGACCGCAAGGTGGCACGCGACGCGACCGCGGCCGGCGGGCCGAAGTACGCGGCGCTGTGCGCGCTCGCGCTGCGGCAGGCGTATGCGGGCACTGAGCTGGTCAGCCGGAACGGGCAGCCGTGGGCGTTCCTCAAGGAGATCTCCAGCGACGGCAATGTCTCCACGGTGGACGTGACCTATCCCGGAATGCCGGTCTTCCTTTATCTGGACCCTGACTATCTGGGCCTGCTGCTGGCCCCGCTGCTCGACTATCCGGAGCACGGTGGCTGGCCGAAGCAGTTCGCCGAGCACGATCTGGGCAGCCACTACCCGAATGCGACGGGCCACAACGACGGCAACGAGGAGGACATGCCGGTCGAGGAGTCCGCGAACATGCTCATCATGTCCGCGGCATATCTCGCCCGCACCGGCGCCGCGGCCGCGAAGTCCTTCGCCGCACAGCACTATCCGATCCTCAAGCAGTGGGCCGACTATCTCGTCGCCAACGCGCTCGATCCCGGCTATCAGAACCAGACCGACGACTTCACCGGCTTCATCGCGCACAGCGCCAACCTGGCACTCAAGGGCATCATCGCGATCGGCGCGATGAGCCAGATCGCCGCCGCCGCAGGGAACTCCGCCGACGCGGCGAGCTATCAGGGCACTGCCAGCAGCTACATCACCCAGTGGGTGGCCAAGGCGCAGGACAGCGGCGGCGGCCATCTCAAGCTGGCCTATGACCAGCCGGGGACCTGGAGCCTGAAGTACAACGGCTACCCGGACGCGCTGCTCGGCACGGGCCTGGTCCCGCGCTCGGTCGCCGACGAGGAGGCGGCCTGGTATCTGACGCAGGCGAACCAGTTCGGCGCGCCGCTGGACCTGCGCCACTCTTACACCAAGGGCGACTGGGAGATGTGGACCGCGGCGTGGTTGCGCGGCCGTCCGATCAGCGGCTATCTGATCTCAGCGCTCTATGACTTCGCCGATACGACGCCCAACCGGGTGCCGTTCACCGACTGGTACGACACTGTCTCGGGCAACCAGGCCGGATTCCAGGCCCGGCCGGTGGTCGGCGGCGTCTTCGCCCTGCTCAGCCTAGGCCTCGGCAGATAGCGGGAACGCCGACCGGCGCGGACGTTCGGTAGCCGATGATGTAAAGCATGCTTGACACCAGCACGCTCCAGCGCGACACTGGAGGTGTCAAGCATGCTTTACATGCATGCGCGGGCAGTGGGTGGACCGACGAGCGGAGCGTCAACCATGGAGCTGGTGGTCACCGGCAACGCCGTGCGCGAGCTGCGCGTGGCGAAGAACCTGTCGCAGGGCGACTTGGCCGCCGCGCTCGGGGTTTCCCGGCAGACCGTCAACTCCATCGAGACCGGCCGCTACACCCCGTCGCTCGCCCTGTCCATCGCACTGGCCAGGTTCTTCGGAACCACCGTAGAGGAGGTCTTCCATGTCGCAGAGCGATAGCCGGGCCAAGGGGCGTGGCCGGGTGCACAGAGGGGTCTTCTGGATCACGCCCGCGGTCGCGGTGGCGGGCGGCATCGCCTACCTGGTCGCCTCGGTCCTCGGCGGACACCCGGTCCTCGGCGTCGTGCTCTTGCTGATGATGCTCGCGTTCGCCGCGCTCCTGGTGCTGGTCGCCCAACACAGCGAGACCGTACGAGGCCTGATGGACCACCGCGACGAGCGCATCGCAGGCATCGATCTGCGCGCGACGGCGCTGACCGGCGTGGTCCTCAGCTTGGCCGTCATCGCCGGCGCGGTGGTCGATCTGGAGCGTGGGCGCTCCGGAACGCCGTATACGTGGCTGGCCGTCGTCGGTGGCGTCACCTACATCGTGTCCGTGGTCGTGCAGCGCGTGCGGCAGTAGTCTGCAGTCCGCGCGGGGCGCCCACCTGCGCGGTCGGCACGGCGGTCTCAAGCCCTACGCCGTCACCGCCAGCTCCCGCTCCCCCGAGCCCCGCGCGAGCAGCCGGGTCGGCATCAGCACTCTGCGGGTCGGCCCCCATCGGCCGGCCAGCCGGTCGAGCAGCAGTTCGGCGCCAAGCTCCCCCATCTGCTCCGGATCGTGCGCTATCACCGTCACGCCCAGCAGGTCGGCGAGGTCGAAGTCGTCAAAGCCGATCAGGGCCGGCGGCCGGCTTAATCCACGCAGCGCGCGCAGCGCGCCGATCGTGATCCGGTTGTTCGCGGTCACCAGCGCGGTCGGCGGAATCGGCAGCGAGAGCAGCGCGCGCACCTCGGCCTCCGCGCTCTCCGAGGCGTGCGCGCCGTCGCGCAGATAGTGGCGCCAGTCGGCGATACCGCCCTCGGTGACGGCTTGTTCGAAGGCTGCGACGCGTTCGAGATGCGTCGGCAGCCGGCTCAGGTCGCCGACGAACGCGATCCGGCGGTGTCCGCGGTCGAGTAGTTGCCGCACCGCATGGGTGACTCCGGCGTGGTTGTCCAGCACGACCGAGTCCGCGTCGATGTCCTGCGGGGCACGGTCGAGGAAGGCGAGCGGAGTGCCGAGGTTGCGCTCGGGCTGCAGATAGCCGTGATCCGAGCCGCAGGTCACGATGAGCATCGCGCTCACTCGCCGCTCCAGCAGGTCGGAGACCAGGGCGCGCTCGAGCACCGGATCCTCGTCCGTGCTGGCCGTGATCAGCCGCAGCCCCGCGTCACGCAGCCGGCGCTCGGCTCCGCGCGCGATCCGCGCGTAGAAGGGGTTCGCGACGTCGCCGATGATCAGGCCGACAAGGGCGGACCTGGCCCCGGCGCGCAGCTCGCGGGCGATCGTGTTCGGCCGGAAGCCGAGCTCGGCCGCCGCCGCGCGCACCCGGGCGGCCGTCTCGGGCGCGACGTACTGCTCCTCGTTGAACACCCGCGAGGCGGTCTTGAGGCTCACTCCGGACAGCTCGGCGACCTGCCGCAGCGTGGGTCGGCTCGGCTCGATCGACGCTGGCCCGCTCATCTGGCTTCCTGTCTTTGTCTGGCTTGTTCTGGTGTGCTCAGGTTCGGGGCGCGCCCTAGGGTCCGGCCCGCGCCGGAAGGGTTGACAGCCCTCCGGCGGGCGGCGAGGATTCCTCTGACAACGTTGTCATACCCGAGAAGGGTAGGGCCTGCACCATGGCCGTGTCTCGCCCAGGGTTCCAATTCGCCGGCGCCACCCTGCTCGCTCCGCAACCATCAGAAGGCGCCGTCGAAGGGGGAACCGTGCGACCTGTCGTGTTCGCCGAGGCGACGGGGTCCGCCGTCGCCGCCGAGGCGGGCACGGGATCCGCCACGGCGCCCTGGCCGGGTTCCTTCGTGCTGCGGACCCGCGCACCCCGGATCGGCGCCGCACCACGCATCGTCACCTTCGCCCGGCAGCAAGCACGCTACGTGCGCGTCACGATCGAACCGACCGGTCTCGCGGGCTCGCGCGTATCGATCAGGACCTTGTCGGTGATCGACGGCTCGCGCCCCGCGATCGATCTCGCGCTGCGCAAGCCCGTGACCGCGTCCTCTGCCGCGCCCGCACCCGCGCACTCGGCAACCGACAATCCCAAGGCCGCCGCCAGTGCTGTGGACGGCAATCCGGTCACTCACTGGTCGCCCGCGGCAAACGACGAGCGACCGTGGATCCAGCTCGATCTCGGCGAGTCAGAGTTCTTCGACCAGCTCTGCGTCGTCTCGAACGCCTTGGACGCGGACGACCTCGCGATTCGCGTCTCGGTATCGCAGGACTGCGAACTTTGGACCGAGCCCGAACCGGCCGAGGACCCGCTCTGCGCGCTGCGCATCGACTTCGGCACCAGGGTGCCGCCCTGCTCCGCCGATTGCGGACCACTGCACGTCCAGCCCGACACCGAGACGTGGCAGATCTACGCGGTCAACCACACCGCGGTGCGCGTCACCGGAGCCAGCCTCTGCGCGCGGATCTACGAACCCTTCGGCGAGCAGCTCAGCCACATCGAGCAGCAAAACGTGACCATCGAGCCCCTATCGGCAGCACCCGGTTTCGTCGTCTCCCGACCGGCGTACTTCCCGCCGACGCACCTGGTCTCTCTCCAACTCCACGACGCGGACGGCGCTCTGCTCTCGGAGCACAACTGCTGGCGCTACCGTGTGGAGGCGCACGCCTCCAAACGGATCAGAGCCCTGTGATTCGTCCCGTACTCGGCGAGTCAGGAGCCGGAGATATCGTCCAGCTGCTCCGCCGCGGGTGCGATCGGATAAAGGTCTCCGGTTTTCGGCGCGGGGACGTGCGGGAGCGCAACCCTCGCGTGACGGTCACCTGCGTCGGCCGCCGCGTGCACGACGTCCAGCGCGGCGTCCTGCTGGAAGCTCAGTTCCGGGTACGGCCACGCGGACTGTCCGCCGACGGCCGCCGGGAGCAGGAAGTCGACCGCGCCGAACAGGCCGCCGCCGGCCGGGGAGGTGTAGTGCCAGAGGTCGACGCCGACGTGACGGCCGATTTGCGCGAGCCTGGTCAGCGCGACCAGGTTGAAGGTGGAGTAGTGCCAACTGCGCGTCCGCGAGATCTCCAGCGGCTCGGTTCCGGAGGCGCTGATCTGCACGTCGATCCGCTTGGTCTCGGCCTGCTGCACGATGCCACGCGCGGTGTCGCTCTGCCCGATGTAGAGCGCGAGCGCGGCGCAGAGCAAGTCGTAGAAGCTGCCGTGGTTGTTCGCCTGGGCCGCCTCGTCGGCTCCATTGGAGCTGGAGCGCAGCCAGGTGAGGAACGCGGAGTACCAGGCGGTCATGCCGCCGTGGTCGGTGCGGGTCCAGCCGGGCGCGCCGTCATCGAGGATCGCGGTGGCGTCGATGACGTCGGTCAGCGTTTCGGAGAACTCGATGATGCCGATGCCGCGCCCGGCGACCTGGCATGGGATCCCCTGCGCGTAGTTCAGGTTCGGGTTCATCTTCGTCGCCGCGTCGAGGAACCAGGTGCGCAGGTCGAGTTCGGCGCGCTGCGCGTAGCGCGGGTCGCGGGTGTAGTACCAGGCGAGGGAGAGATCGTAGATGGCTGAGAAGGCGCTGCCGCGCTCGGCGTGGTCGGGGATGCTGTCGACGATCGGGTCGCGCTGGCCGTCTTTCTGAATGTACGGACAGCCCCAGGGATTCGAGGGCGTCATCGGCTGCGTGGGCCACCAGTAGGGCGCGAGGCTGAGGTAGTCGTGCTTGTCACCGCTCGGCGGCAGCATCGTCTTGTCGGTGACGGACCACGGTCCCGCGGTCAGGTCGGGCTGCGCAACGGCCAGCAGCGCGTTCAGCGAGGTGTGCAGCGTGGGATCGCCGGCCAGCAGGCCCAGCCGGTTCAGCAGCAGCCGGTTTCCGTCCAGGACGACGGTCGCGGGCGGGCAAAGCGATTGCGGTACCGGCCAACCGCAGTGTCCTGAGATATTGGCCGGGGCGCCGACCGTGGCGGTGGCTGCCGATGCGGAGGCTGGAACGACAGCCACAGCGCACGCGCAGCTGAGGGCCGTGGCGAAGACGGCGAGTTTCTTGAGCAACACGGCTTTCTCGAGCAACACCGCTGCACCTTTCACATATGTGAATCATGGGCATCTATGTGAATGAGCTCCGCAGCTGAATGTACTCGCGCTCCGCGTGAATGACACCCCTCCAAGTGAAGGGAATTAACCAGACTGGGACGGCTCCGCGTCGAGTTGCCGGATCAGGCGCGCCGGGGCGACCGCGCGGTACGCCTCGGACACCAGCTCAACGATCTCCATCCAATCGACCGGAACGTCGAGGTAGACCCCGAGCCAGCCGCGATGCCCGACGTACGGCGGCCGGAAGTAGTGCTCGGGGTCCGCGGCGGTCAGGTGCTCCTGCGCGCCCGGCGCGGCGGCGCACCAGAAGGCCACGCGGTCGTCATGGTGCCGGTCCGCGAACATCACGAAGGTCTTCTTGCCGCCGACGAACCAGGTCGGCTCGCCGTGGCTGGGCCGCTCGACGACCTCCGGCAGCTCGAGGCAGAGTGCGCGCAGCCGCTCGAGCGGCGCCGCCGCGGACTTCGCCGTGTCTTCGCCGGCCATGCTCATCGCCCTCCTGCAGCGCCGGCCCCCTTCTTCGCCCGCTTCCCATCATCCTGCCGCCTGCCACCGACGGTCTCCGCCGCTTCATACGGCAACAGCGGACTCCCCTCCCAGGTCGCGAAGATCAGGTGCGTCTGGAGCCTGGCCACCTCGGGCCGCGCGGTGAACTGGTCGAGCACCAGGCTCTGCAGGTCCTGCACGCTGCCGCAGGCGACGTGCACGAAGAAGTCGTCCGGACCGCTGGTGTGGTGCAGCGACCGGGTTTCCGGCAGTGCGAGCACGTGCGCGATGAAGGGATCGACCAGCGGCCGCGAGTGCGGACGCACCTGCACCGCCAACAGAGCCTCGATCGGCCTCCCGATCGCCTGGGCGCCAACGCGGGCCGTGTAGCCAGTGATCGCGCCGACCCTGCGCAGCCTGGCCACCCGATCAAGGCAGGTGGAAGGCGCGATGCCGACCTTTTCAGCAAGGTCTTTGTTCGGCATCCGGCCGTCGTTCTGCAACTCACGCAGAATCGCGATGTCCACCGGATCAAGCCTGGCGTTTTCTCCATTCATCCGAACAAGATACGGGAGTTGTGGCACTTGGCCGTGTCTGTGCCGACTATGAAGGTCATGACGCAGCGCCTCTCCGCTCTTTCGGCCCATCGCGGCGTGCCGAGCGCCGCCCTCGCTACGCGCGCCGTCCACGCCGGTCGCGACGACCTGGCCGATCTCGGTCTGCACGCGGTGCCGCTCGACCTGTCGACCACGTATCCGTCGCGCGACAGCCGGGGCGAGGCTGCGCGCCTGGACGTGCTGGGCACCGGGGAGCTCTGCTCGGGGCCGCCGGTGTACGCGCGGATCGGCAACCCGACCGTGGCCCGGTTCGAGAGCGCACTCGCCGAACTCGAAGGCTGCGAAGCGGCGGTCGCGTTCGCCAGCGGCATGGCGGCGCTGACGGCCTGCCTGCTCGCGGCGGTGAACGCCGGAAAGCCGCACGTCGTCGCGGTGCGTCCGCTTTACGGCAGCAGCGATCACCTGATCGCCTCGGGCTTGCTGGGCAACGAGGTCACCTTCGCCGAGCCGGAGAAGGCCGCCATCGCGCTCCGGCCGGACACCGGACTGGTCATCGTGGAGAGTCCGGCGAACCCGACGCTCAACGAGGCGGACCTGCGCGAGCTGGCCGAGGCCTGCGCGCCGGTGCCGCTGCTCGCGGACAACACCTTCGCCACTCCGGTCCTGCAACGGCCGGCCACCCTCGGCGCCCGGCTCGTGCTGCACAGCGCCACGAAGTTCCTCGGCGGTCACGGCGACGTGCTCGGCGGCGTCGTGGCCTGCGACGAGGAGTATGCACGAACGCTGCGACAGCTGCGCTTCCTCACCGGCGCGGTCCTGCATCCGCTGGCCGGATACCTGTTGCTGCGCGGCCTCTCGACCCTGCCGCTGCGTGTCCGCGCCGCCTCGGCGACCGCGGCGCAGCTGGCGAACCGGCTCGCCGGCCATCCGGCGGTCGCCCGCGTCCACTACCCCGGCCTCGATCGGCAGCGCCCTGCGGCGCAGATGGCCTCGGGCGGCGCCCTCGTCTCCTTCGAGACGACCGGTGACCCGCACGCCGTGATCGGCGCCGTCCGGCTCATCACGCCGGCGGTCAGCCTCGGCAGCGTCGACACGCTGCTTCAGCACCCCGCGTCGATCAGCCACCACATCATGGACGCCCAGGATCGGGCCGCCACCGGGATCAGCGACCGGCTGCTGCGGATGTCGGTGGGCCTTGAGGATGTCGAAGACCTTTGGAACGACCTCGACCAGGCCTTGCACGCCAGCCTCGGATAGGCCAGTTTTCGCCCGTTGTGTCCGGGTAGCGCGCTGCACCGACCGATCAAGTCCGAGCGCGCGAGGAGCAGCGCATGGCGAACGTCAACCCGATCGACCTGCAGAAGGCGCTCAAGGGCGTCGAGTACCCGGCCAGCCGCGACAGCCTGGTCGACTGCGCCAAGAACAACCGGGCGCCCGAGGACCTCGTCGAGACGCTCTCGCAGCTGAAGCGGGACCGCTTCGACGGGCCGAACCACGTTGAGAAGGCGGTTTTCAACGAAGGCTGACCCTCACCCGGCGCACCATCGCACGTCCGGGCACGTCCATGCGGGTCTTCTGGACAGCCGCTGCGCACGTTTAGCCCCGATTCGCCGGGTACTAGGCGGGCCCACCCGAGGTGAGTCGAGGGAGTGGCGGTCAGCTCGATGGTTCGTCTTGCACAGTTTCACAACGTGAGGTCGCGTTCACAGCGTTCTGTCCTGTCCACCGCCCGCGCCGCGGCCGGCTTCACACTCGCCACGACCGCCGGGTCCGCACGCCTCGCCGCCGCGACTGCTCGGGGCACGGCCACCGTGACGCGAGCGGTCGCCGGCGCGGCGGCTGGTCCGGCGGCCGCCGCGGCCGTCGGGACCACCGCGCGCGTCACCGCCCAAGCCGCCTCACGCGCCGCGAATAACCTGCCGTATCGCTACACCTCCGCCCTCGGCTCGGTGGCCGACGTCGGGCCGAGCCGCAGTGTGCGACGGGTGTGGTCCCGCGCAGGCCGCGCACACGTCGAGGTCAAGGGCCTCACGGGTTCCGGCGAACAGCACCGCCGCATCGCAGAAGACGTCACCGACGCGCTCAACCGCCTCAAGGGCGTGAAGTGGGCGCAGGTCAATGCCGTCACCCAGCAGGTCCTGCTCGCCTTCGACGAGGACCGCGTCGGTCTCGAGGACATCCTCGCCGCGGTCAAGGCGGTCGAGGAGATCCACGGCACCGCGGACTGTGACTTCCCCGACGGGGAGGCGGCCGGCTGCACGCCCGAGCATCCGGCGGACGACGCGCCGGTCGCCATCATGGCGCTGGCGCTGATGGCCGACCTGGCCGGACTCGGCGTGGCGACCACAGCTCAGCTCTTGAACGTCTCGCTGTTGTCACGCAGTGCTCGTATACCGCTGCTGTTCGCCGATACCTATCCGCGTCTGCGTGAGCAGCTGGCCGCGCGGTTGGGGCATCAACACGCGGAACTGCTGATCTCCCTCGCGACCTCGACCGTGAACGCGGCCAGCGTCGGACCCGGACCGCTCGCGGTGGACAGCCTCCAGCACGGGGTGCGGCTCGTCGAGCGTCTCAGCCGGCAGTCGGTGTGGCGGCGGCGCGAACACGAGCTGGTGCGCGAGGGGCAGGGGCTCGTGAAGGAAACGCACGAGCACGCGCCGCGCCCCGCACCGCTGCCGGAAGGGCCGGTGGAACGGCTCGGCGAACGCTCGTCCATCGCCTCGCTGTTCGGCGCGGGCGGCGCGCTCGCCTTCACTCGCGATCCGGGCCGGGCCGCGGACTTGATGCTCGCCACCATGCCGAAGGCCGGGCGGCAGGGCCGCGAGGCGTTCGCCGCGGCGCTCGGCTGGGATCTGGCCAGGCGCGGCGTGGTACCGATGGACGGAACGGCGCTGCGTCGCCTCGACCGCGTCGACACCGTGCTCATCGACTCGTCGGTGCTGTGCGCGCCGAAGCCGGTCGTGCTCTCCGCCGAGGCGGCAGGCGGCACGAACGGAGCAGGGCTCGAAGACGCGGAGGTCTGGCAGATCGCCGAGCGGCTGATCACGGCGGCGTCTCAGGAGGCTGATCCAGCTTCGGACGCGCGGTAGGATACAGTGCCGGACTCGGCGCCGGATTCGGCCGCCGAGCACGCCGAGAAGGCGACCGCGGCCGTCATCGAGGCCGCGCTTCTCGGCACTGTGCCCACGCGCTCCACAGACCTGTGGACAAACGATCGGTGGCGGCTGCGCTACTCGACGCGCTCTACCGGCGGCCGGTCGAACCGATCGCGATCCGCCGCCGAGCCCGGAGCGCTGACCCTGGACCTTCTCGACAAGGCCGGCACCCGGCGCGGCACGGTAACGGTGGGCTGCGCGCTCGATCCGCTGGCGGACGCGCTCCTCGCCGCGGCGCACGCGGCCGTGGACAAGGTCGTGTTGACTCAGCATTCGAGCGTCGCCGAACTGCTGCAGTGGGCTGACGAAGTACTGCCGCGCGACGAATACTTGCACAACCATGTGCGCCGGCTTCAGAGCGAGGGCCACGGCGTCCTGGTCGTCTCCACCGCTCACGACGCCGCCCTCGCGGCAGCCGATGTCGGGATCGCGGTCTTGCGGCGGACCGAGGGGGAGGTCACCGGGGCGGTCGCCTGGTCGGCGGACCTGATCTGTGGTCCGGGGCTTGAGCAGGCCTGGCGCATTCTGAACGCGGTGCCGATCGCGCGCGCGGTCAGTGAGCGGTCCAGTCGGCTGGCCTGGGGCGGCAGCGCGCTCGGCGCACTGCTGGCCACGACCGGAAACCGGCGCCGTGGGCGCGGACCGCAGCTGTCCCCGGTGCACAGCGCCGCCCTGATCTCCGTGATCGGTGGCGCTTACAGCGGTCTGCGGATCGCGCGCGCGGCCAAGCCCCGCGGCACCGTATACGAGTCCTGGCACGTACTGTCGGCGCGGGACGCGTTCGCGAGGCTGCGCGATTACCGGCTGGAAGAAGACCGTCAGGCTGCCGCGGCGCAGCCACCGGCCCTGGTCCGCGCGGCCGGCAGCGTGGCGCATCGGGCCGCCGCGACCACCCCGATACGCCAGCTCGTCGTCACGCCGGCGCGCGGCACGGCCGAATTCGCCGGCGCGATCGCCGAGGAGCTGCGTGACCCGCTCACTCCGGTGCTCGCGCTCGGCGCGGCGGCGTCCGCCGTGGTCGGCTCGGGTGTGGACGCGATCCTGGTCGGCGGCGTGATGGGCGGCAACGCGGTCATCAGCGCGGGGCAGCAGTTGCGTGCCCGGCGCGCCTTGAGCCGATTGATGCTCGGCGAGCGGACCAACGCCCGCGTCGTTGCCTGGTCCGGACCGCAGAATCAGCATCCGGACACCGCTGCCGACACGGACGCCGACCCCGCTGCCGACACCGGCTCCCACGGCGACGCCGACTGGACCGCCGGACTCGCCGAGGCGCCGACGAGGACCGTTCCCGCCGAACGGCTGCGGATCGGCGACGTGATCGCGCTGCGCGCGAGTGACATCGTGCCCGCCGACGCCCGGCTGATCAGCGCCGAGGAGCTGGAGGTCGACGAGTCCGCGCTCACCGGCGAATCCCTGCCGATCGCCAAGTCCGTACAGGCCACACCCGGCGCCGAGCTCGCGGACCGGACCTGCATGGTGTACGAGGGCTGCACCATCGTCGCAGGGACCGGATACGCCGTAGTCACCGCGACCGGCTCGGACACCGAGGCCGGCCGGGCCTCGGCCGTGGCCAGCGCCTCCGCACCGCCGCGGGTGGGAATCCAGGCCCGGCTGAGCGAACTGGCCCAGATCGCCTTGCCGGCCACCGGAATCGGCGGCCTCGCGGTCACCGGCCTCGCGGTGCTGCGCGGGGTCCCGCTGCGCCAGGCAGTCGCGTCGGGGGTGGCCATCGCGGTGGCCGCCGTGCCGGAAGGACTGCCACTCGTGGCGACCGTGGCGCAGCTGGCCGCCGCGCGCAGGCTCTCGCGTTACGGGGTGCTCGTCCGCTCCTCGAGCACGCTGGAAGCGCTCGGCCGCGTAGACACGGTCTGCTTCGACAAGACCGGAACGCTGACCGAGGGCCGGCTGTCCGTGACCGGTGTCGCAGCGTTCGATCAAGACCTTTCGCTCGACACCCAGCGCGGTCGCGAAGTACTGCACGTGGCCGCGTGTGCGTGCCCTGACGTCGGCGACGATCCGGCCCGAACCCTGGTGCACACGACGGATATCGCGGTGGCGCAAGCGGCCCGCGAACACGCGGCACAGGAGCGCGAGGGCTGGCATCTCGAATCGGAGCTGCCGTTTGAGACCACCCGCGGCTACTCCGCCTCGCTGGGCAAGCAGGACGGCCGCATGCTCCTGACGGTCAAGGGCGCACCCGAGGTCGTCCTCGAACGCTGCGACAGCGTCGTCACCGAGAAGGGCACGCGCCCGTTCACGCCGCAGCGCCGCAACACCGCCTCCGCCACGCTCAAGCGCCTCGCCGATGAGGGCCTACGCGTCCTGGCCGTCGCCGAGACCGGCGCCGTCGCCAACGAGGGCGCGGCTCGCGGCGACTCTCCGGACCACCTCGCCGACTTGGTCGGCGACCTCACCCTGGTCGGCTTCGTCGCCATCGCCGACACCGCGCGGCCCGGCGTGGAAGACACGATCGCGCAGCTGGCGGCGTCCGGGGTGCGCACCATCATGATCACCGGCGACCACCCGCGCACCGCCGTGGCGATCGCCAGGCAGCTCGGCATCCCGAACGCAGAGCACGTACTCACCGGCTCCGAGCTGGACCGGCTGCCGAAATCCCAGCGCGAAGCGCGAATCGCCGCCAGCACGGTCTTCGCCCGGGTCTCCCCGCAGCACAAGGTGCGCATCGTGCAGGCGCTCCAACGGGCCGGCCGGGTAGTGGCGATGACCGGGGACGGCAGCAACGACGCCGCCGCGATCAGGCTCGCCGACGTGGGCATCGCGCTGGCCGGCAAGGGGACCATGCCGGCCCGCAACGCGGCCGACCTGGTGCTTTCCGCTCCCGACCCGGCGCGGATCGTGGACGCCCTGGCCGAAGGCAAAGCGCTGTGGCGCAGCGTGCGCGACGCGGTCTCGATCCTGGTCGGCGGAAACGCCGGCGAGATCGCGTTCACCGTGCTCGGCACGGCCCTCGGCGGCCGCGCTCCGCTCGGTACCCGCCAGTTCCTCCTCGTCAACATGATGACGGACATGCTGCCCGCGCTCGCAGTCGCGCTCGCTCCGGCTCGGCCGCCGGCCAACGGCGAGCGGGCGGAAGGGGCCACGGCCACCGGGGACGGCGCCGCGGGCGGCGGTCCGCTGGCCGGACCGTGGGGGCCGGCCCTCGCCCGGGACCTCGCCGCCCGCGGCGGCGCGACCGCGCTCGGCGCGACGCTCGCCTGGCAGGCCGGGCGGATGACCGGCCGCGGCCGCCGGGCCTCGACCATGGGGCTGGCCGCGCTGGTCGGCACCCAGCTCGGTCAGACGCTGGTCACCGGGCGGCACAGCCCGCTGGTCATCGGCACCTGCGTGGCCTCGGCGGCGGCGCTGGTGGTGGTCGTGGAGACGCCGGTGGTCAGCCGGTTCTTCGGCTGCACGCCGCTCGGACCGGTCGCGTGGGGCATCGTCGGCGCGTCTTCGCTCACCGCCACGGTCGCCGGCGCGGCCGCTCCAGCGCTGATCGACAGATTCGCCCACCGCAACGGCAACGGCACGCACCAGACGCC
>Ga0070739_10004498_pt1 | contig 16452 bp, 19 predicted proteins | sample Coa_R1_7_FD_66445 | JGI IMG/M metagenome (GOLD analysis project Ga0070739, IMG submission 66445) | Surface soil microbial communities from Centralia Pennsylvania, which are recovering from an underground coalmine fire - Coalmine... | ecosystem: Environmental > Terrestrial > Soil > Unclassified ... | reverse complement strand
CCGGGCCGTCACCAAATCGCGAGTGGATGAGTGGCGGTTCGAGGGGGGATCGCACGAACAAGAACAACATCCTGGAGAAAGGTCGGACCGCAATGACCTCCCCAGCACCGGCCCCTCAGGGAGGTGAACGACGCGTCGGCCGCGTTTTGCCAAGTGCTACTTGTCGAGCATGCCATCGCTCGATGTGAGGTCGGAGCCAGAGGCACGGACGTCCTGGACCGAGATCGAGGACTGGACGCGGCATCTCTTGGTATCGCCGCTGGTACTGGCTGACTGTGTTTCGGTGGCTCAGACCGAGGATCTGGGCTACTGCGTGAGAATCAATCAGGTCATCGAGCACGACTCGTCGAGGCACGCGGCAAGCCTACGCCGGTTGGCGGACGTATCCTACGGGCGCAACCTTTCCGTCCGACCCGCGAAGTAGCCTACGCGCGTAAGACAAACCAAAAGGCGACCCCGGCGGTGGTGGAACACCCCGGGGTCTGGCCGAGACCTACTGGGAGGTCCCGACAATGCAAGCGTACGCAATCGCGGAGATGGCGCCGCCCGCCGACCTCCGCTTACTGGATCGTCGTCCGGCGGTCCCTGACAGCCCGAGCGAGATCACGGCGTCCCGTAACCCGGTTCTCGACCAGCTGCTGGGCCAGTTTGCGGAACTAGTGGCCGCGAAGGTCGCCGACCGGCTCGCAACGCCGCTGAGCGAGGCGGCAGAGGAGTGGTTGGACACACGGCGGGCGGCCGAGTACCTCGGGATCCACCGCGACCGGCTCCGTCGTCTGGCTGCGGAGGGCGCGATCCCTGCGGAACAGACAGCTGCCGGCTGCAAGCTCTTCTTTCGCCGGTCGGATCTCGACGGGTGGCGGTGTCCGGGCTCGGTAGTCGGCATCCGGAGCCGGCGCCATGGCTGATGCGAGACCAACTCGCCGGCGGGTACGGGTCGAGCGGGGGATCTACCGCCGCTCGACCGGCGTGCTCGAAGTCTGCTTCAAGGATGAGAGCGGACGCCTGCGCTGGAGGACCGTGGACGGCGGGATGCTGGCGGCTCGGACGCTTCGCAACGATCTTGCTGCTCGCCGTGCTCGCGGCGAGCGTGTGACGCCGAACCCCAAGCTGCGGTTGGGCAAGCCGCTGATCAGTGGCTCGACGGACCAGTGCTCGACCTGCGAGACACCACACAGGTCAAGTACCGGAGCATCGTCAACGAGCATCTTCGGCCGCGGTTTGATGCGCGATTGCTCGACGGTATCGCTGCTGACGATCTGGCACGCCTCGTTCGGGAGCTTCGCGCAGAGGGCATGAGCGAGGCGACGATCTCGGTAGCTGTCGGAGTCGTGGGACGGATCTACAAGTTCGCTTCTCGGCGGCTGGGATGGAGAGGAACGATCCCAACGACGCTGATGTTCGCCTCGGAGCGCCCAAAGCTCTCGCAGTCGAACCGCCGACCCATCTTCACCGGCGCGCAGATCGAGCAAACGATTGCTGCCGCGCACGAACCATTCAGGACACTATTCGCGGTGGCGGCACTCACGGGCGCTCGGATCTCGGAGCTGTGTGGGCTGACCTGGGCCGACGTGCGCATCGATGATCTCGACGAGGCCGAGCTTGAGTTCGGCTGGCAGGTCGATCGGCGCGGCAACCGACGGCCAACAAAGACGGACGGCTCCGCGCGCACTGTGCCGATTCCGCGAGAGCTCGCGCTCGTCCTCGGTCGTCACAAGCTTTCCGCGAAGTACTCCACCGCGACGGACTTCGTCTTCGCGACGCGCAGCGGCAGGCCCTTGCAACAGCGCAACGTGGCGCGTGTTCTCAGACAAGCACAGGTCCGGGCCAGCGATGCGAATGGACGACCCACTTTCCCGATCCTTCACGAGACGGATCTCGATGGACACCCTGTCCCGGTCCCGCGCGGGACGCTTCCCTCGATGCATTCCTTTCGGCACACGGTCGCTTCGCTAGCGCTGCTGGCCGGAGAGAGTGTCGATGAGGTCGCGTTTCTTTTCGGCCACAGGGACGGCACGGTGACGCGGACGGTATACGTGCGAGAAGTCGCAGATGCCCGACGGCGCGCCTTGCGGCGGTCGCGGATGGCGGCGGAGTACGCTGGCACCCTCCGCGTGGTACTCGACAGTCAGAGTGAGACGGACCGAGCGATTGGGGAACGCCGCACGTAAGCCGCTCACGGGTGATCGCGTAGCCACCGGCCGAAGGCGCGACTACCCTTTGGGCATGACCGCCAAGGAGCAAGTTCTCGCCGAGGCGCCGAGCTGGACAGAGGAGCAGGCCAAACGTGCGCTGCAGGCTGCCCGTGGCAACGGCTCTGGAGAGGCACAGCCTGCGTTCTCGCTGATCGGAGCCTTCCGCTCCGGCCGGGGCGATCTCTCTGAGCGCGCGAGTCGCGACGAGTTCGAGCCCGAGCCATTCCGCTGATCTTCGACACGGGGCCATTGGTCGCTGCGATCGACGCCGACGACCAGCACCACCAGCGGTGCGCCGCGCTGCTTGCGTCGGAAACCGAGCGGCGGGTGGTCCCCGCACCGGTACTGGTTGAGCTCGACTATCTGCTCGCCCGGGAGCTGGGAACAGACCAGTTCGCGGCTTTTCTGGACACAATCGCGCGTGGCGAGCTGGACGTCGAACACCTTACCCCGACGGACCATGCGCGCGCCGCTGAGCTGATGCGAACTTACAAGGACCTGAGGGTTGGGTTCGTCGACTGCGCCGTACTGGCGATCGTCGAGCGACTCGTCCCGCGCGTGCGCTTCAGCGAACGCGACCCGACTACCCACGCGGACGGCGTGTCCGTGGACTTCGATCTGGCCGGAGTTTGCCTGGCGGGGCTTGAGGAAGCTGACCTTGAGCTCGATCGTCCCGTAGCCGGCGCCGGCGGGCAGCAGCGTTTGCACGGCGCAGCCTGCGGCGGAGTCCAGCAGCGTGCACAGCAGTCCGCCGTGGACCATCACGATCGGGTTGTAGGTCGACTCGTCGGGTGTGCAGCGGAACACCGCTTCGCCCTCGCCGATTGCCGCAAGCTCGGTGCCTACCAGCGTCGCGATCGGTGGCGGGGGCAGCCGGCGGTCGATGATCGCCTGCAGGAACTCGCGGCCGGAGCGCTCGGGTCCGGCGGCGGCGAGGATCAGCGGGTCATACCAGCGGACCCGCTTGCTCGGCGGCGCTCTCCACCCGTCCTCAGGCCGCCCACGCTGCGCGAGCTGTGTGAGGGCCATCAGGAGCGCTCCACCGAGTCGATGTGTTGGAGACGCACCTGGCCGCCCCGCGCGTCATCGCGTGAAGCGGCCATTCCCGCGCGCCGGTGAACATGGCCCGAACCGGCCAGCCGCTGGGAATCCACGCTAGCGTGGGCGTGCGCGAACCAGACACCCAGACTGGCGGAGAACTCGACGCAGTCCGGCTTTCCTTCGGCGCGCATCGCGCGTTGCGCACGAAAGACGACGACGTCGGCGAGCACTTTGGCGACCCGTCGATGTCGTGGGTGTTAAAGGTATCTGTCCCCACTCGAATGCCTCGCGTGTGGTCATGGTCAGAGCCCCCCTTTGGTCGGTGAGGCCGGACGGCTATCGCACGCCTCGATCTGATCATCGATCGTGATTCGGAACGCCCGTGCGTGCATGCCTGCCTCGCCGATTCGCGTGTGGTCGTCGTCGGTACTCAGATGACCGTTGCCTCAACGATCCGCAGTGGGCCTCTGGTCTCCGTGACCGTGGCGTGGCTGAAGCCGGCGCGGCGCAAGAGGTTGTTGAACTCGTCCGCCGTCCGCTCTCGCCCGCCGGTGACGGCGAGCATGATCACGTCGAGGGTGTGGCCTCGCGGGTCGGCCTGGTCATCGAGAAGCACGTTCTCGATCACCAGGATCTTCGCGCCTTGCGTTGCGGCGCGATGGATCGCGCCGAGGATCGAAGCGCATTCTGGGTCCGGCCAATCGTGAAGCACCTCCATGAGCACATACGCGTCGGCGACCGGCAGCGGATCGGCGAAGAAGTCGCCTGCGTGTGTTGTCAGCCGCTCGCGCTGGATGTCGAGCGTGTCGATGACGCCGGGCAGGTCGAACAGCACACCGCGGGCGCCGGGGGTTGCGTCGAGCACTGCTCGGAGAAGGTGTCCGCGGCCACCGCCGATGTCCGCGATCGTCTCGAACTCGCTGAAGTCGAAGGCGCCGAGTATCGCTGCGATATCGGCGGCAGCTTTGGCGGTCATCGCCTGGTCGAAGATCTGCGCTTCGTCCGGGTGGTCCTGGAGGTATGACCAGCAGCCGTTCGAATCGACTATTTCGATCGCTGGTGCCCCTGTTGTGACGGAGTGCCGCAGGTTGCACATGACCGTTGACCACACGGGCAGACCCATCATCCGCGGGAAGGCGCGCATCGACATCGGATCGTCGCTGCGCAGCAGCCGCGACGCCGGCGTGTGCCGGTAGGCACGGCCATCGCGCTGGAAGATCCCGTGCGCGGCGAGCAGACTGAGGACGCGATCAAGCGAATCCGGGTCCGCGTCGCAGCGCGAGGCCAGCTCGTCGATGCTGACGGGCTGGGCCCCGATTTCGTCGGCCACGCCGAGCTCGGCCATGAGGTGCAGGCAGGTGGACGGTACGACCGCGTTGGTGAGCGACCAAATCAGCTCGTGCGGTTGCGGTACGGCGCTGGGGCTGCCGTCTTCTGGCTTGCTCCCAGGCGATGAAAGCGTGGTTGACATTGCAGGCTCCTGTTTGCTTGGCAGGGTGCTGCGAATCGTGCCGGTCGGCTGCTTCCGTCGCTACGGGGGCGACCCTGGACCGCGACCCTACGATTTGGCGGTCAGTGCGTCCGCCAGCTGGGAGCGGCCCGTGATGTCGAGCTTGCGGTAGGCGTGCGTGAGGTGCATCTCGACGGTCTTTATGGTCAGGAACAGCGCCTGGGCGATCTCGGCGTTCGATGTGCCGTTGGCGGCCATCTCTGCGATCCGCCGTTCGCTGACCGTGAGCGAGTCGGCGCCGCTCAGCGCCTCGCGGCGCAACCGGATCCCGCTCGCTCGCAGCTCCGCCCGAGCCCGCTCCGCCAGCCCACTCGCGCTGCACTGGCGTGCCCGCTCGTAACCCTCGCGCAGTGGCTCGCGGCTGTCTACCCGCCGGCCGCGTCGGCGCAGGACCTCCCCGAGCGACACGAGCGCACGGGCCAGCTCAAGCCGCACGGGTGAGCGCCTCAAGTTCCCGATGGCCTCGTAAAGGACTTCTACAGCATCCTGGCTGTCATCGAAACGCGCGGCCGCGTGCAGCGCCTGCCCGATCGAACCCGTCGTTCCCCATCGTTGCGCAAGCGCGAGTGCTTGATCAACCACCGACCTCGCGGCCTCAGGGTTGCCAACGGCATGATGGATGTCCGCGACGACCACGAGGTCCTCGATCCAAGCGGGGCTGATCCCGCGCAGGCGCTCGGCGCGGCGGAGTGCCTCCTCCCAATCAGCAAGCGCGCGCCGGTAATCGCCCCGGCCGGCGCGCAGCTTCATCCGTTCCAGCAAGAATGGGGTCATCGAGGGCGCATCGAGGATTTCCTCCTCCGGGTGCACGGCGACCAGCTCCTCGGCGGCTTCCTCGAAGCGGCCCTGATCGATCAGCGAGCCAAGCAGGGGAGTTATGCCGGCAGGACCCACCCATGAGAAGCCCGGCGCGGCGGCGAGGGCGCTGCGAGCATCGGCCTCCGCTTCCCGTAGGCGTCCTGCACGCCGATACACAGACGCACGGTGAGTGAGCGCAAGCGAGAAGTCGGTTGTCGAGCCGCGACGGCGCGCGATGGACAACGCGCGGTCAAGCAATCGCTCGGCTTCCTCTAGCCGATCGGACCACCGCAGCCCTAAGACGATTCCCGTGATCACAAGCGATGTCGCACCCTCCTCAAGCAGCGCATCGGCCTGGCGGGCCGCCCGCTCGGCGATGTCGGCAACCTGTTCCGCCGTCGCGCCCGCATTGGTCTGAACGAACGTCAGATGTCCAAGCAGCACGGCTTCGCCCGGCGTGGCGCCACGCAGGCCGGCACCCTCGGAGGCGGCCGCCGCCATCGCCCCGGGAGTCCGGGCCGATAGGACCAGCTTGGCGGCGCGCAGTCGCAGCGCGAGTTCCCGATCCTGATCCTCCAGCTCCGGCAACCTAGCCGCGATCAGAGCCGCCAGCGCCTGCTGGCTCTCGAGATCTCCGGGACCCGCCTGCATCAACGCGATCAACGCGCGCCCGCGGGTGCGCGCATCCACCGCGCACCGATGAGCGTCCTCGAGGTGCACAACGGCTTCGTGACCCTGCCCGACGGCGTACTCGGCCTGCCCAAGCTCCAGCAGCAGCTCGCCGCGCGTCGACGCTGAGGGGGGCTCCGACAACCCGCGGCGCAACAACGTCACCGCCGTCGCCGGCGCTCCGCGCGCCTGGGCTCGCTCCGCCGCCAGGCGCAGCTCGCTGACGACCTGCTCATCGCTAGCCGGAGAGGTGTGCATGAGCTGCAGCGCGACCCGCTCCGGCCCCGCACCACGCGTGCGTAGCAGCTCGGCGGCACGCGCGTGCGCGGCGGCGCCCTCCGCGGCAGAGATGTCAGACCGCACGGCGGCCGACAGCAGCGGGTGAACGAACCGAAGCGGCAGCGCATCATCCAGCACCCCCGCCCGCGCGAGTTCCCCAACAAGCGCAGCCGTCTCTGGCATCGGCACGTCCGCCAGCTCAGCCGCCAAGTCCAGCTCCGCGTCGTCGCCCAGAACCGCCACGGCCCGCGCAAGCGCCCGCGCGGCGGGACCAAGGCGAGCGAGAGTCGCCCGTACTCTGCTCGCGACGGTCGGAGGAGCAAACCCGCCGATCCGGGCAGCATTCGCAGACGTAAACAGCACGCGCTTGGCCCGCAGCTCCCTCAGCAGTTCGCTCAGCAGGAACGGGTTACCACCTGTCGCGTCCTGACAGGCCCGCGCGAAGTCGTGCGCGACCTCGCCTTCGGCCGAGAAATGCAACACCGCCTCGACGCCCGCGAGGCCAAGAGGACGCAGTTCAATGACCTCAGTGGACGGAGCCGCACGAATCTCCGCCAAGACTTCCGCGGCCGCGTCCGCGCCTTGGCGGACCCGCGTGGCGATCACCAACGCCACCGCCAGCGATTCGACACGCCGAGCCAAATACGCCAGAAATCGCAGCGACGGTTCATCCGCGCAATGCGCATCGTCGATCGCCAATAGCACCGGGACGCGCTCCGCCAGGTTCGCCACCAGCCAATAGAGCCCGTGCAGAACGCCCCCGGGTGGTGCCTCGGGACCGTCGTCGAGATCGAGCACAACACCGCGCGCAAGTCGCGCAGCGCCCGCGAATAGGTCCTCACGATCCCCCTCGCCGCGGGCCAGGGGCTCCAGGGCCTGGCGGACCAAGCCCATGGCGTAATCACGCTCGAGCTGGGTGCCGCCCGCGCGCAAAACGTGCATCCCGCTCCCCGCGGCGCGCTGGCGAGCGCCCGCCAGCAAACTCGTCTTTCCGATCCCCGGGGCGCCCTCGATCAGCAAGACAGCACCGATACCCGACCGCGCTGCAGCCAGGACGGCATCCAGGCGCGCGAGCTCCTCATCCCGCTCAACGAGCGTGGGCCCACCCGCCTCGTTCCGTGTCACCCCGACTGCCGTCGAGCAAGTCTAAGACCGCTGCTCGCTCAGAGGTTGCGAAAGTAGGACCCGGCGTCGATCTCGGTATCGAGATGGACGAATCTGAGAAGCGCTGCTGATGCCGTGATGCGCTGCTCCAATGCCATCTGGAAGCGGTCGCGCCCTGACTCGAGAACGCTGTCGAGGGCCTCGTCCAGCTGGCGTTGAAGCGACGGCTACAGAGGTCCGCGGGGAGCATTGGCGATTCCAACGCCGCCTCCGGCTCGGGTACTCCCGATTTGACGACGCCCGTCCAGGCCGTCATCAAATCGGGAGTGGACGCCGTGCGGTGGGAGAGGAATCGCACAAACCACACGGACCAACAGAACGGCATGGCGACCGCCTCGGGAACCAATCAACGATTGGAGCGACGCCTGGGACGAGTCCGTCCTTGGCTGACCTGCTTCTCGTGCCACCGCTCAACCTGCGGCCTGAGCCAAAGGCTCGGACGACCGGGCCCTAGATCGAGTACCGGGTGCGGCATGTCGGGATATCGGCGCTGGTATTGGCTCACCGTGTTGCGCTGCGCCAGCCCCAGAATCCGGGCGACCTCGTGGGCGTCGATCAGATCATCCAGTTGTACTCGCCTAGGCATAACGCAAGCCTACACCTGTGGGCGGACCGATCCTACACGTGTCGGCTTTTCCGTCCGGTGTGGGTTGTAGCCTGGGCCCGTAATCCCAAACAAGGCGACCCCGGCGGTGCTGATACACCCCGGGGTCTGGCCGAGACCTGTGTAGGAGGTCCCGACAATGCAAGCGTACGCAAGAGCGAAGCGGACATCGCCAAGCGCGGAAGTCCGGCTCCTACCGACGCTTCCAAATAGCGCGGTCGCGGGGGCGGCATCAACCGCTGCTACCAGCGAGGCTGTGCTCGAGCAGTTGGTTTCGCGCCTCGCTGATCTAGTCGCTGAGAAGCTCGCGAGCCGGATGCGCTAATGCCGCCAGAGGAGCCCGACGCCTGGCTCGACACGCGCAGCGCCGCTGAGTATCTCGGTGTCCATCGCGACACGGTTCGCCGACTGGCTGCGCTGCGAGCAATCCCGACGGAGCAGGCCGGCACCGGCTGCAAGCGCTACTTCCGCTGCAGTGATCTGGACCGGTGGCGGATGCGGATTGAACCCTCGGCTTCTGCCATCGCATCGAGGAGCGCATCGTGATGGCCGCGCCAACACCTCCGCGCAGAACCCGCGTCGAGCGGAACATCTTCCGGCGGTCGAGCGGCGTTCTGGAGATTGGCTTCAAGGATGTCGCAGGCATTCAGCGGTGGCACCGTCGACGGGGGACTTCTTGCGGCCCGCAAGCTCCGTGATGACCTCCTTGCCCGCCGGGCGCGAGGCGAGTCCGTCGTCCCGAATGCGCGCCTGCGCTTCGAGGAAGCGGCGAGCCACTGGCTTGAAGGTCCCGTGCGAGACCTTCGTCCAGCGACGCAGGCCGGCTACCGCAACGCGGTCGAGCGGCATCTTCGGCCGCGATTCGGGAGCCGCCGACTAGATGGCATCACCGCCGATGACCTCGCTGCTCTCGTGCGCGAGATGCGGTTTGAGCGCAAGAGCGAGGCGACCATTGCAGTCGTCGTCGGAGTGACCGGCCGGATCTACCGGTTCGCTGCCCGACGTCTCGGCTGGCAAGGCGCCAGCCCAACGACCCTGCTGCTGTCATCGGAGCGGCCCAAGATCTCATTGGCGAAGCGACGCCCGATATTCACGGTCGAGCAGATCGAGCAGACGGTTGCCGCATCAGCCGAGCCATTCCGCACCCTGTTCACCGTTGCGGCGTTGACCGGTGCTCGTATCTCCGAAATCTGCGGTCTCACCTGGGCCGAGGTCCGGCTCGAGAATCCGGAGGACGCCGAACTCGAATTCGGCTGGCAAGTTGACCGCAGGGGCAATCGCCGCCCCACGAAGACCGACGGCTCGGCGCGAACCGTGCCGATTCCGCGCGAACTCGCGGTCGTGCTCACGAGACACAAGCTCGCGGCGCATGACTCGCGGCCTGAGGCGTTCGTGTTTGCGAGTCGGACTGGTCGACCGCTTGGTCAGCGAAATGTCCCGCGCGCCCTCAGGGCGGCGCAGAGGAAGGCAACTACCCCAGAGGGGCTGCCGACCTTCCCGATCCTTCACCAACTGGACGAGCACGGCGATCCCGTCGAGGTGCGGCGCGGCGTGCTGCCGTCGATGCACTCATTCCGGCATACCGTTGCATCCCGCGCACTGCTCGCTGGCGAAAGTGTGGACGAGGTGGCCTTCCTGCTCGGTCACCGCGACGGGACCATCACACGGACCGTCTACGTGCGCGAGGTTGCGGACGCTCGGCGGCGTGCAATGCGCCGGTCGCGGATGGCGGTCGAGTACACAGGCGCGCTGAGAGCAGCTATGGGCTCCGACCCGAAGCGTCATGATTGAAGCCAGCCAGACGTGCGCGCCTGGAATCGGAAGGCCGCGAACTCGGCATCGCGTCCGCGGTCAAAGACGATCTTTGAAACCAGCGCCGAGGGCGTGCGCGCGTAGGATCGTGGCGCTTTGGCGGAAAGCATGATCGGTGAAGACGGGACGCAGGTCACTAGCAGGACCCTGTTCCAGACCGAGGACATCCGCATCGACGTCGAGAATCCCGCACCCGGGACGAGGCCCGGTCAGCTCCACCTCCAGGACGTAGCCGGCAACAAGTACCTCTACGACTTCGAGGCTGACGCCTTCAAGGGCCTCCCGAGATCCATCGCGGACAAGATTGCTGACGATCCGGCTGCAAAGCGGGCCATCGTCACAGGCAAGCGCTATCTTGGCCTGGATGGCGGTAGCTAGCAAAACTCAGACGCGACTTCAGCTGGTCCACGAGCCAGGGACGTGGACGGTCACGCTGCACTCCGGGGAGGCGTTGCACGTCACCGCTCACGCGTACGGCGAGGTCGGTGGCGATTACCAGTTCGTGCTGCTCATGGAGGGCAAGCCGCCCTTCGAGACCGAGGTACTGCGCGTCCCGCGCAAAGCGGTCTCGGAGATCCATGGGGGATAGGCTCGCGGCCGAAAGCATGGAAGCTTTTTGGAAGCCTCAGCTTCCACGATCCGTGAACCAACCGCCTGCAAACGGCGACCGAATCTCCTGATTTCAAGCCAGAAATCATGATCTGCGGGACATCGATCACGACCCGCTGACGCATGGTAAGGAAGGGGTCGTCGGTTCGAGTCCGACAGAGGGCTTGCTGCTGATCGATCGGAGGCGGCAGCCAAGGGCCGAAGCGATTTGACCACCGGCAAGAGGATCCTTGTATGTGCCCACGACGCCTTGCTGCTGGTCTCGTCGTCGCGGCGTTGATCGCTGGATGCGGCTCCTCGTCCAAGCCGAAGACCCCGCCGACCACTTCCACTGCGGCCGCCAAAGCGATTCCGGTGTCGAAGCTCGAGGCCTCGATGAAGGCCGTCGTGATGACGCGGTACAAGGCAGCCCAGCCGGTGACCGTCCAGTGCGATCCCGGCACCGTCCGTCCCCGGCAGGTGCTGGAGTGCGATGTGATCTCGAGCGCGGGTCAGGGCTATAACGTGCAGACGGATCTGCCGTGCTGGACGGCGACGTTCAACGGCAAGATCATCGAGGGCCTCGGTTTCTTGCCCCCCGGTCAGCGGCCCAAGGGCCCCATCGCGACCGGCCCTAGCAACCTGCCGAACAGGTTCGTTGGCTGCGTCAAGCCTTGAGACGCGACCTATCCGCGTCACGCGGAATCAGAACCACCCCAATCTGGCCAATCTCCCCAATGGGCTAACGGCTCAGCCTCCTGGTGCTCGATCAACGCCCTGCTGGTTGGCGGCTCGGCTTCTCCTCAAGCAGCGGTGGGGCAGCGCGCGAGCGTCATCGGTCCGCGGTACGTGAGGGCTTCGAACGCGAGCCTCCCGGACGCTCGCCGCTTGCACGATCCGAATCCGGGCCGGATCAGCTGCCGCTCGGGCTGGGAGTCGTCTGGATCCTCCAGTGCGTGCCATTCCAGCGCTCAGCCAACGTCCAAAAGGCGAAAGCGCCGCTGTCGTATTCGCTGTCGCTGTAGTCGCCGACCGCGGTGCACGCGTTCGCCGCGGTGCACGAGACCCCCGACAGCGAGCTGCTCTTCGCGGCACTCGGGCTGGGGAGCGTCTGCATAACCCACCTGGTTCCGTTGAAACGCTCCAGAAGCATCACTGAATGGTTGGCTGGTTTGGTGTAGGTCCCGACCGCGGTGCACGGCCAAGTCGAGGGGCACGACACCGCGGATAAGGAGCTGGTGGTCGCACCGCTCGGATCGGGAGTCGGCTGGAGCACCCAGCTTGACCCGTTCCAACGCTCGGCCAATGTCTCCGGGGTGCCGGCGCCGTTCGTGAAGCTCCCGACAGCGGTGCACGCCTTGCCCGAGACACAAGAAATCCCGGTCAGCGAGCCACTCTTTGCACCGCTCGGCTCGCGGGTCGTCTGGATCGTCCACCTACTCCCGTCCCAGCGCTCTGCCAGCGTCACCTCGATACCGGTGCCCGTGACGTATTCGCCGACCGCGGTGCACGCGGTCGCCGCGGTGCACGAGACCCCCGACAGCGAGCTGCTCTTCGCACCGCTCGGGTTAGCGGGCGTCTGGATCCTCCAGCCCGTCCCACCAAGACGCTCCAGCAGCATCCGCGCTGTCAGGGTCGGAAGCGTGCGACCCGCCAGATAGCTCCCCACGGCGATGCACGCATCCGGCGAAGTACACGACACCGCCGAGAGGAAGGGGAACTTGCCGTTTGGATCAGGAGTTGAGCCCACAGTCCAGCGGTGCGTCTCGTTCGAGCGCTCGGCCAATGTCACTTGGATGGACTTGCTGTTGGTGTATTCGCCCACCGCGATGCACGTGCTCATCTGAGTACATGACACTCCCAACAGAGGGAGCCCGTCCGGGCTGTTCGCAGTGGGAGTCGTCTCGATCGCCCAGCTCGTCCCGCCCCATCCCTCCGCCAGACTTCGCCAAGTCGCCCCGCCCCCGCTGTTATGAGCCAGGGTGCCGCCCACGGCGGCGCAACCGCCCCCAACCATGCACGACACCCCCGACAGGTTGCTGCCCGCGCCGCCCCAGACATCGGCGGCGGCTGATGCGCCCACCCCGGCGATCGTAGACAACATGAGTGCCCCCAAGACCACCACCCTGAACGGGCGAACCAACACCCACGAGCGGAAGCTTCGCTGATGCGAACTACCCGAATAGGTCCTCCTGCGCATGCCCCGGTCGCTCCTCGCGTCCGAGTGTAGGCATTTCAGCCTGCAAATGAACCCAGCTCAGCGGGGGGACAACCGGCCCGTGAACAGATCGCGGGCCGTGTCGTCCGTTCCGCTCTCGCTAACGCGCGGTTCGGTCCATGCTGGTAACCGGCGGGCATGCACCAGCTTGGGCGACGCCCGTCACTTCGAACCCGTGACGTTCATAGAACGAGATCGTTCGAGGATTGGGGGTCTCGAGAAACGCTGGAAGATGGTCGGCGTCGACGATCGCCAGACACTGCGCCAGCAGTGCGCCGCCGAGTCCTGCTCCCCGTCGCGGAGGGTCGACGCCCAGCCACGGTAGATACCAGTGCTCGTAAGCTGGATGCAGGCGTTCCATCTGCTCCAGCACCGCGAACGTGTCCCCGTGCTGGTTCGGTGCGACACACTCCGTGAGCACGGCGCTGATCGCGTCTGAGTTCGGCTCGGCACCCGGTGGAATCCACATGGCTGCAGCCGCGAACTCATCCAGCGTCCACACCGTGCCTCGGATAGACGCCTCGCCACCGAATGCGGCGACGAACCGCGGGAAGTGTGTCAGGTACTGCTGGGGCTCAGGAAACAGCCAACGCTCGACCGGATCATCGATGAAGGCCGAGACAAGAGTTGCGATCACCCTCGGCTGGTCGCTCTGGCAGGCTGGCGCAAACGACAACGTGCTCATTCGACGGGGTCCCGCTACGGGCTTTGACCCATCAGTCCGAGCTGAGTGAGGAGCGCAAACTGGTCGTAACAGGTGTGGTAGGCCACGCAGCCCCCATCGGTTCGCCCTCGCCGTCGTTGGTCGGGAGAGGGCCGGTGTGGGCGCCAGTGAACCGGCCCTCTACCGCCACGATCTCGCCAGATTCAACGGTCTGCTCGACGATCGCGCGCGCATCTGGCATCGCGCGCTCGAATACCTCCAGATACTCGCGAAAGCCATCGCGGCCTCGGACCTGTCCCATGCCCGGATCGCCGATCTCCGGATCGTCTGCACAGACCCACAGTGCAGCGTCGATGCTCCCGGCGCCGAACTGCTCGTAGAAGCGACCGACAACCTCGCCCGCTGCATCCGAACTCATATCTCGCTCCTCTGACCGGGGACGGCGCGAACGAACTACCGGGCGGCATGGCATTACCGCAAGCCGCAGGTCGATTTGACGCGCCAATGCCGCTGTTGGCGTGCTTGCGCTCGTCATCCGCAGCTGAGGTTGCTCGGTGGAGTTCCGCCGATGTAGGTTCGCCACTGGCTCGGGGTGAGCGGCCGGCCTGCAGTGGTGCAGGCGGATTGGATCAGCGTCCTGGTGGAGAAGTCTCGGTCGATGATCTGTGAGCTGTTGAAAGCCAGAGATTGCACGATCGTGAGCAGATGGCTGCCGTCAGGAGAAAACGTCAGGCCGAGCTTCAATCCGTCGGACGGTGGAAGCGGGGAAGGGATCGTTGCGAGCGTCGTGCCCGAGGTCAGGTCCACAAGAACGATTGTGCCGTCCGAGCGCTGGCGTGCGACGAGGTGTCCGGTTGGATCGGGGATCGGGAGAAATTGGCTGTAGCTCTCATCGCCGGGGATCACTCGTTGGAGTGTCGTTCCGCGAGCATTCCACACGTAGAGGTTTCCGTCCGATCCCTGGATCAGCAGACGCGATCGGGCATAGCTGACGAAGAGCGCGTCAGTTGTTGCGTTGCGCGCGATCGTGCGTCCGGAGTTGAGGTCAATGATCACCACCGTCCCACTGTTGTCGAGCGCAACCAGACCGTCGGCTGGGTCGATCGCCGGCACTCCGGCGTACACCGCGCCGGAGGCCATATTGAAGTTGCGAGGCGCGCGGATCGTATGCACGACCACTCCGGTGCCACGATCTTGAACGAGAATGTTGCCCGACTGGTCGACGAGAATCAGCCGGCGATGATCCGAGGTCAGCGCCATCGCCAGGATCGGAGCGCGATCGTCGAGTCTGGGTAGCGCTTGGACATCGGCCGGCAGTGCTCTCACCTGCGCGGTACGAGAGACCAACAGCTGACCTCCGTCCCACAGCGGGGTGCCGTTCGTAGCGGCGCTGACGGACTGTGGTGGCGCTGCGCTCTCCAAATTTTGGATCAGCAGCTGACCGGTGGTGTTGTTGAGTATCGCTACCGTGCGCCCGTCGGGCGAAATCGTTGCCAGCGCGCCGCCGCACCCATTACAAGGTGCGGTTAGCGCAGTTGTCTGCACGCGCGCGAGCCGGTCCAGCTGTAACAGATTCCAGCGTGCGATTACATCGGCTGTCGCTGACAGCAGATGGTTGGCATCACCGACGAACTGCAGAGCGTCGGGGTTTATGCTGCCGTTTCCGGTCAGGGCGATTGGTGTCTCAGCCGCCGCGTTGGCCTTCGTGACGGGGCTCACGTAAACCGTTCCGCTGTCTCCTGCTGCCAGCGCACGACCGCCGTAACTCAAGGCGAGCGCGGTTGTTTGGCTAAGCGGGGCGTGCGCATCAAAAGGCTCGTCGCCAGGGAAGTAGTCGGTGGCTCTGTCGGTCGGCCACACCGGGATGGTCGGGGCGCCGTTCGTGGTCGTGACAAAGCTCGCATCAGGCGATACCGCGACGTCGCTCTGATGGGCACCCAGAGCGCCGGCGGATGAACCTTCGGGAGCCCAGTCCGATAGCCGGTGCCATTGCCACGGTCCACCCTTGGACAACATGAACACCGTGCTGTCCGAGTTGAGGATCGTTGGCTCGTACAGCGCTGGCGCGCCGAGCTGGTGGATGGCGGTGACCCTCCCGGAGGCGCCATTCACAACCTCGACATACTCCGGCCCGCCTGAGGACGGCGACTGGCAGTTCACGATCGCCGTCTGCCCGGTGGACGATATGCCGACTGAGGTCGCCATCGCACCGGAGCCGCATCGCAGCGGCACCGAGCCCCGTCCGGGCCACGCAAGTGTCGCGGCGGTGCCGTTGGTGGCGACGATCGTACGGCCATCAGCGCTCACTTCGACCTGGCTGACCACTCCATACTGACCAATCGGACGACCGCCCAGCGACGCGACCTGCGTCAAGCCGGATCGCCCCGGCACACGACGCATCACCCGGCCGTCTGAAAGCTCCGCCACCACGCTGCTCCCGTCGGCGCTGCCCGCCAACGAAGCCACCGTGCCTCCCATCGGCAAGTATTGCTCTAGGTGTGGGCTGTACAGGTCCGCCTGAATCAACGCTCCCAATGTCTGCGGGTTCGGATCGGTCCGGTAAGCCCTGACCGCCAGCAGCAGCGCCACGTCGAGGTTGGAGCCAAGCTCACTCTCTGTCACGGCGGCGAGCTGACGCGATGTCGCGACCCGCGCCTGGGTCAACGCGTTGCTGCGCTGAACAATCGCAAAAATCGTCGCCGCGACCATCCCGACCAACAGTGCTGTCAGCGTCACCGCCACACCACGAACCAGCCGCCGGGTACGACGGCGCTCGCGCGACGCCGCCGCCACCAATTCGTCCTTATCGACGCCACGAAGCGTCGCCGCCACACTGACGATGGCATCCTGAAGCTGAGGATTGATGTTCGACAGCTGCTCCGCCTCTTGGCGGATCGGCGCCTCGAGCCA
>Ga0070739_10004497_pt1 | contig 16456 bp, 13 predicted proteins | sample Coa_R1_7_FD_66445 | JGI IMG/M metagenome (GOLD analysis project Ga0070739, IMG submission 66445) | Surface soil microbial communities from Centralia Pennsylvania, which are recovering from an underground coalmine fire - Coalmine... | ecosystem: Environmental > Terrestrial > Soil > Unclassified ... | reverse complement strand
ACCGCGTGCGAGCCCTCCCGCTCGACCTGGTAGCCCTCGAGCGGCTTCATCGAGACGAGCACGTCCTCGGCGGCCAGCTCGTGTTCGGTGCCGCCGACGTTGATCCCGACCGCGCGCCCCTCGCGCAGCGCGCCGGTCACGCTCGTCGCGTCGAGACCGGCGATGGCGGCCGCGACGAGTGGCATCTGCCTGCCGAACCGCGGCCCCAGCGTGCGGTAGTTGGGCTTGACCTCGACCTGGCCGAGCTCGTCGGCCTCGGAGACGAATCTCAAGCTCCGGACGTTCAGCTCCTCGCGCACGACGTCCCGCATGCGCTCGATCGCCTCGCGCTCGGCGCCGCTCGCCACGACGACTGCGGCGTGCAGCGGCTGGCGCACCTTGATCTGCGCCTGGCTGCGCGCCGCCAGGCCGAGCCTGACGGTCTCGCGCGCGACCTCCATCGCCGCCTCCAACGCCGTGTCACGCGCGTCCCCCTCCCGGCCGCCCAGAGGGTAGTCGCACAGGTGGACGCTCGGCTCTGAGCCGTCGAGGTTGTCGTAGATCTCGTCGGCGATGAAGGGGGTGAACGGCGCGAGCAGCTTGGCAACGGTGGTCAGGGCGGTCCAGAGCGTTCCGAACGCCGCAGGGTCGCCGTCCCAGAAGCGCCTCCGCGAGCGGCGCACGTACCAGTTCGAGAGCTCGTCGACGTAGTCCTGGATCGCGCGGCCGGCGGTCGTGGCGTCGAATGCGTCGAGGCTGGTACAAACCTGCTCGACCGTGGCGCTCAGCCGCGACAGCGCCCAGCGGTCGAGCTCGGACGGTTCAGCGGCGGGAGCGCGCTCGATCCCGTTCGCGTTCGCGTACAGCACGTAGAAACCGTACGTGTTCCACAGCTGGAGCATGAACTGGCGGACCGCCTCGCCGATCGTCTCGAGCGAGAAGCGGTAGCCGTCCCAGGGGTACTTCGAGGTGAAGAAGTACCACCGGAACGCGTCGGCGCCGTACTGGTCGATCACGTCCCACGGGGCGACGACGTTGCCGATCGACTTGCTCATCTTGCGGCCCTCCTCGTCGAGGATCAGGCCGAGGCAGACGACGTTGCGATACGACGACTCCCCGAACAGGAGCGTGGCGACGGCCAGCAGCGAGTAGAACCAGCCCCGCGTCTGGTCGAGAGCCTCGCAAATGAAGTCGGCCGGAAACCGCTCCCGGAAGTGCTCTTCGTGCTGGTGAGGCGCACCGTACTGGGCGAAAGGCATCGAGCCCGAGTCGAACCAGACGTCGATCACCTCGGGCACGCGGTGCATCGCCTGGCCGCAGTTCTCGCACGGGAAGGTGACCTCGTCGACGAACGGGCGGTGGGGGTCCTCGAGCGCCACGCCGCTCAGCGATTGCAGCTCGCTGAGCGAGCCGACCACGCGGACGCAGCCCTCGGGGCAGCGCCACACGGGCAGCGGCGTTCCCCAGTAGCGCTCGCGCGAGAGCGCCCAGTCGACGTTGCCCTCGAGCCACTTCCCGAACCGTCCGTGCTTGACGTGGGGCGGCTGCCAGTTGACCGCCTCGTTGGCGCCGAGCAGCCTGTCCTTGACCTGGCTCGTCGCGATGTACCACGACGGCTTGGCGTAGTAGATCAGCGGCGTGTCGCAGCGCCAGCAGTGCGGGTAGGCGTGCTCGTAGCGCTCGGCCCGGAGCAGCTTGCCGCGCGCCCGCAGGTCCTCGATCAGGTCGGGGTCGGCGTCCTTGACCCAGCGCCCGGCATAAGGGCCGATCCGCTCGTCGTAGGTGCCGTCGGCCCTGACCGGGTTGACGACGTTCAGGCCGTAGCTCTCGCCGAGGCGGAAGTCGTCCTCGCCGAACGCGATCGCGGTGTGGACGAGGCCGGTGCCGTCCTCGGCGGTCACGAAGTCGCCGAGCAGCACGGTGTGGCCCCGCGGGCCGTATTCGCTGCCGGGGATGAAGTCGAACGGCGGCTCGTAGGGAAGGCCCTCTAGCTCGCGGCCCGGGAAGCGCTCGACGATCTCCGCGTCCGGCCCGAGCACCCGCTCGACGAGCGCCTCGGCGACGATGTAGTCCTCGTTCGTGCGGACGTAGACGAGGTCTGGGTCGACCGCGACCGCGGCGTTCGAGACGAGCGTCCACGGGGTCGTCGTCCAGATCACGAGCTTCCCGCGCTCGCTCGGGAAGATCACGTACACGGACGGGTCGAGGACGTCCTGGTAGACGCCGGGCTGGCCGAGCTCGTGGCTCGACAGCGCGGTTCCGCAGCGCGGGCAGTACGGGACCACCTTCAGCTTCTCGAACAGCAGCCCGTCCTCGTGGATCCGCTTGAGCGCCCACCACACCGATTCGACGTAGGAGGGGTCGAGCGTCCGGTAGGCGTCGTCGAGGTCGATCCAGAAGCCGATCCGCTCGGTCAGCCTGTTCCAGTCCTCGACGTGGCTGAGGACCTTCTGCCGGCAGCGCTCGTTGAACTCGGCGATCCCGTAGCGCTCGATGTCCTCCTTGGAGGTGAAGCCGAGCTCCTCCTCGACGGCCAGCTCGACCGGCAGCCCGTGGCAGTCCCAGCCGCCCTTGCGCTCGACGTAGTAGCCGCACATCGTCCGGTAGCGGGGGAAGATGTCCTTGAACACGCGCGCCAGCACGTGGTGCGAGCCCGGCGAGCCGTTGGCCGTCGGCGGGCCCTCGTAGAAGCCCCACTTCGGTCCGCCGCGGCGGCGCTCCACCGACTGCGCGAACACGTCGCGCTCCCGCCAGCGAGCCAGCACCTGCTCCTCGAGCACGGGGAACGAAGCGCGCGGATCGACGGGGCGGTGGGACATGGCGGGACGATTCTAGGATCAGCGTTGATGCGGCTACGGCTCTATCACCACGGCGACGGAGCACGGGTCGCCTACCGAGAGACCGGCACCGGGCGCGGCCTCGTCCTCCTCCATTCGCTCGGGCTCTCGCATCGCGAGTGGGAGCCCGTCGTCGAGCCGCTCTCGGCGCGCTTTCGCGTGATCCTGCCCGACCTTCCGCTGCACGGCGACTCCGAGGACCGGCCCCGGCATCCCTACACCGCGCAGTGGCTCGGCGAGGTGCTGAGCGGCTTCTGTGCCGAGGTCGTCGGGCCTCGCCCGCTGATCGCCGGGCACGACTTCGGCGCCGAGCTGGCCCTGCGCGCGATCGTCGGCGCGGGCCTCGAGCCAGGGCGGCTCGTGCTGATGCCGAACCGCCTGCACCGCCCCGAGCGCTTCCCGCGCAGGCGCAGGGCGTGGCGTCTGGCGACTCGGCTCGGCGCGCTCCCGGGCGCCGATCTCGCGCTCTCGCACGCAGCGCCGTTCGCGTTCCGTCCGAAGCTCGGCGACCGCCTGAGCGCCCAGCACAACCCCGCCGCCCGCGACCTGATCCGCCACGCGTTCGCCGATGTCGCCGGCAACGCCAACCGGGCCCGGTCCTGGGCGCGGTTCGTGCGGCGCTGGCCGTTCGGCGCCCAGCGCGACCTGCTCGACGCCTACCGGCAGATCGGGGTCCCGGTGCTGCTCCTGTGGGCCGACGAGGACCGCTTCCATCCGCTCGAGTGGGCCAGCGAGGCCCTCGACCTGCTCCCCGACGCGCAGCTGCGCACGCTGGCCCGGACCGGCTTCCTGATCGCCTACGACGACCCGGTCGGGGTGGCGCGGGAGCTGATCGCGTTCTGCGGGTGAGTTGTAGCCTGAGTCCTAGAGCGAGTCGGCGAAAGGACAGGCGGCATGGGCGTTACCGAGCAGGAGCAACTCTGGGGCGGCGAGACGACCAAGGCGGTCGCCAACTTCCCGATCTCCGGCGAGCGGGTGCCGGTGCCGGTGATCCGTTGGCTCGGCCGGATCAAGGGCGCATCGGCGCGTGTCAACGCCGAGCTCGGGCTGCTCGACGCCGGGCTGGCCGAGCGGATCGCCGCCGCCGCCGACCGGGTGGCGGAAGGGGAGTTCGACGAGCAGTTCCCGATCGACGTCTTCCAGACGGGCTCGGGCACGTCCTCGAACATGAACGCCAACGAGGTGATCGCGTCGCTGGCCGGGGGCACCGCCGGCGAAGCCGGTGGTCGCGCCCACCCCAACGACCACGTCAACATGGGCCAGTCCTCGAACGACGTGTTCCCGAGCGCCGTGCACCTCGCCGCGCTCGGCGAGTGCCGGGCCGAGCTCCTGCCCGCCCTGGAGCGGCTCGAGCGAGCGTTTGCCGCCAAGGCCGAGCAGTTCCACGACGTCGTCAAGTCGGGGCGCACGCACCTGATGGACGCCGTGCCGGTGACCCTCGGCCAGGAGTTCTCGGGCTACGCCGCGCAGGTGCGCCTCGGCGCCCGGCGGATCGAGAACGCGCTGCCCCAGGTCGGCCAGATCCCGCTCGGCGGCACCGCCACCGGGACCGGGCTGAACACCCACCCCGAGTTCGCCAAGCGCGTCCGCGAGCTGCTGATCGAGTCGAGCGGCCTGCACGAGATCGCCCCTCCCGAGGACCCCTTCGAGGCCCAGGCCAACCGCGACGCGCTCGTCGAGCTGTCCGGAGCTTTGAAGGTCCTCGCCGTGTCGCTGACGAAGGTCGCTAACGACCTCGCGCTGATGGGCTCGGGCCCGCGCGCGGGGATCGGCGAGCTCTACCTCCCCGAGCTCCAGAAGGGCTCCTCGATCATGCCCGGCAAGGTCAACCCGGTGATGTGCGAGGTCGTGCTTCAGGTCAGCGCCCAGGTGATCGGCAACGACGCCGCGATCACCGTCGCCGGCACGCAGGGCAACTTCGAGCTGAACGTGCGGGTGCCGCTGATCGCGCGCAACCTGCTCGAGTCGATCCGCCTGCTGTCGACGACGTGCACCGCGTTCGCCGAGAAGTGCGTCGAGGGGATCGAGGCCAACCTCGAGGGGTGCGAGCGCTCCGCCGAGTCGACGCTCGCCGCGGCCACCGCGCTCAACCCCTACATCGGCTACGACAAGGGCGCCGAGATCGTCAAGGAGGCCGCCGCGTCCGGCCGGATGCTCCGTGAGGTCGCCTACGAGAAGGGCGTCGACGAGGAGACCTACGAGAAGGCCATGGACCTGCGCAAGATGGCGCAGGGAAATCTCTAGCGCACGGCGCACAGTGCGCTCCGGAGGGCGCGCTAGTAGCGGACGATCGTGAGCTTGGTGACGATCCGGGGGAGCGCGCCGCGGCGGTAGCTGCGCGAGTCGTCGAACTGCACCGTGTAGCTGTCGTAGCGAGGCTTGCCGCCCGGGTACTGGAGCTCGCGCTTGCGCAGCAGCCCGCACGCCCCGCTCGTGCGCCCGAAGCTCTGCACGGCCGCCACCCTCCCGCGGTGGACGTAGTGCGCGTAGATCGCCCTCCCCGGGAGGAAGCCCGAGAAGCGGAACGTGACCTTGCGCTTGAACGAGGCCTCCTGCGGGTTGACCGAGAAGGCGAGGTTGGCGACGAGGAAGTTCGTGTCTGCGCTCTGGCCGGTGGCCGGCGTGTTGTCGGCCGCGTTGCCCTCGTCGGTGGCGGTCAGGGTCTCGGGCTGCTGGGCCGGGCCGGACGTGCCGAGCACGGCGCCGCTGATCGTCTGCACGAACGTGCCGTCGGCGCCGACGGTCGCGGTGCCGCTCAACTGCCCGCCCGACAGCTTCACCGTGTCGCCCGGTAGCCACCCGGTGCCCCGGACGGTCACCGGCGCGGCGCGGAACGCGCTCGCGTTCACGTAGCAGGGACGATCGACGTGAATCGCGGCGCCCGCCGCCGCGGCGGGCCCGGGCGCAACCGCCAGCGAGGCGACAGCGGCCACGACTGCCCCGGCTCGGGCTGGAAAAGCGCCCATGCGGCGCAGACTATCCTGATCTCCGGACCCGCGCCGCTTCTCAACCACCGGCTCGAATCTGTCGAACTAGACCAAGTGATCGCAGCGATCTCTCGTTTCTCCGCGCGCCGGCTCGCGCCGGGCGCAGCGGCGCTCCTCGTCCTCGTGGCGGCCGCGCCGGCGGCGTCTGCCTCCCCGCGCGACGTCGGTCACATCGCCGCCCAGACCTCCGTCTCGGCCTCGGGCTTCTACATCCGGGGCGGCGGCTTCGGCCACGGGATCGGGATGAGCCAGTACGGCACGCTCGGGTACGCCGAGCACGGCTGGTCATATGACCGGATCCTCGCCCACTACTACCAGGGCACGAAGCTCGGCACGGTGTCGCCGTCGCAACTCGTCACGGTGCTCCTCAAGAACGGCTCCGCCTCGTTCGGCGGCGCGACCCGCGCCGCCGGGCACCGCCTCAGCCCCGGCACGACGTATACGGCCAAGCCGGCCGCAGGGGGCGGGGTCGAGGTGGATGGGGGCGGCAAGAAGGTCGGCACCTTCGCGGCGCCGCTGACCGTCAGCGGCAAGGGACCGCTGACGCTGTCCGGCGCCGGCTCCTATCGCGGCTCGTTCGTCCTGCGGCCCGACGGCTCCGGGGGCATCGAGACCGTCAACTCGGTCGACCTCGAGGACTACGTTCGCGGCGTCGTGTCGGCCGAGATGCCCTCGAGCTGGCCCGAGGCCGCGCTCGAGGCCCAGGCCGTCGCCGCGCGAACGTACGTGCTCACCGCCGGCGCCGCCGGATCGGACTTCGACGTCTACTCGGACACCCGCTCGCAGATGTACCGCGGCGTCGCCGCCGAGACGCCGAGCACCGACGCAGCGATCGCCGCCACCCGCGGTCAGGTCGTGACGTACGCGGGCAACCCGGTCGTCACCTACTTCTTCTCGAGCTCCGGCGGATGGACCGAGAGCATCCAGAACGTCTGGCCGGGCGCGACGGCCGAGCCCTGGCTGCGCGGCGTGCGCGACCCGTACGACGGCGCCGGTGGCAATCCCTACCACCGCTGGGGTTCGAACCTGAGCGTCGCGGCGGCGGCCGCTCGCCTGCGCGGGCTCGTCGAGGGCTCGCTGGTCGGGATCCAGGTGGTCCGCCACGGCTTCTCTCCCCGCATCATCACCGCCGAGGTGGTCGGCACCCGCGGCCGCGTGACGGTCTCGGGCGCACGGCTCCAGAGCATCTTCGGGCTGATGAGCACACTCGTCTCGTTCACGACGATCTCGGTGCGCGGGACGACCGCGACCGGAGCCGGCGCCTCGTCGGCCTCGGGTTCCGCCTCGGGCGGCGCGGCGCCCGGCAGCTCGTCCGGGCGCACGGTGTCGGGCAGCATCTTCCCGACCCGTTCTCGCGTGCAGGTGATCATCCAGAAGCTCGGCCGCCACGGCTTCACGACGGTCGCGCACGTGCGGACCGGGCGCGCCGGCTCCTACCGGGCAGCGGTCTCCGGCGCCGGCCAGTACCGCGTCTCCTACGGCGGCGTGAACGGGCCGATCGTCAACGTGCGGTAGCCGCCGGATAGGGTGAGCGGGAGTGTCCGCCCCGCTGCTCGTCGTCGACGCGCCGTTCCTCCTCTATCGCTCGTTCTTCGCGCTGCCCGAGTCGATCCTCGGGGTCGACGAGCGGCCGGTCGGCGCGCTGCTCGGCGCCGTCAACGCGCTCCTGCGCGTGGCGGCCGACCGCCGGCCGCGCGCGGTCGTGCTGTGCTTCGGCGCCGAGGCCGCCACCTACCGGGTCGAGCTGTTCGCCGGCTATCACGCGGCGCGCCCGCCGGTCCCGGACGCGCTGGGCTGGCAGTTCTCACGGGCCCCGGAGCTGTTCGGGGCGTTCGGCTGGGCGTGCGAGGGGTCAGACGAGCTCGAGGCCGACGATTTGCTCGGGTCCCTTGCCCGCGTCGAGGGCAAGGCGGGCGGCTCGACGCTGATCCTCACCGGCGACCGCGACATGTACCAGTGCGTGGGGGAGCGCGCCACGGTGCTCTACCTGAAGTCGGGAACGACCGGGTTCGAGACGGTCGACTCGGACGAAGTGCGTCGCCGCTACGGGATCGCCCCCGAGCTGGTCCCGGACTTCATCGCCCTGCGCGGCGACCCCTCGGACGGCCTGCCGGGCGCCCCCGGGATCGGGCCGAAGACGGCCGCCGAGCTGCTCGCGCGCCACGGTTCCCTGGACCGCGCTCTGGCCGCGGTCGGCACGGTTGATGCGCCGAGCGTGCGCCACGACGAGCGCCCGCGCGTCGCCGAGTCGCTGCGGACGCACGCGGACGCGCTGCGGGCCTACCGGGAGATCGCGACGCTGCGGGTGGTCGAGCTGGAGCGCCCGCCGGATCGTGAGACCGACCTCGCCGGCGGCGCCGCCGCGGCGCGGCGGTTCGGGATGAACCAGCTCGCGGCGCGGCTCGAGAAGGCCGGGTCGCTGGCGGACCTCTGAGCCCTCCAGTTCAGGGCGTGAACTTGACCGTGATCACGTCGCCGTCCTGGACGACGTAGTCACGTCCCTCCAGGCGTAGCGCGGCGCGCTCGCGGGCCCCGGCGTAGCCGCCGGCCTGCACCAGCGCGTCCCAGGAGACCACCTCGGCGCGGACGAACCCGCGCTGGATGTCCGAGTGGATCAGCCCGGCGGCGTGCCAGGCGGTCAGGCCGCGCCGCAGGTGCCACGACTGCGCGGGCTTGTCCTCCCCGGCGGTGAAGAACGCGACGAGCTTCAGCAGCGAGAACGCGCCCCGCACGACCGTGGTCAGGCCGCTCTCGCTGAGCCCGAGGTCGGCGCGCATCGCGGCCGCATCCTCCGGGCCCAGCTCGGCGAGCTCGGCTTCGAGCCGCGCCGACACAGCCACCGCCTCGGCGCCGACCGCCTCGGCGTGCGCCACGATCTCCGCGGGCACCGCCACCTCGCCCTCGCTGACGTTCGCAACGAACAGCACCGGCTTTGCCGTCAGCGGACTGAGCAGCTGCATCGCATCGGCGGCGTCGGCCGGCGGTGGCACGGTTCGCGCCGGCCGCCCGGCCTGGAGCGCCTCGATCACCTCGCGCAGCCAGTCCGCCTCGGCGACGGCGCGGCGGTCGAGGCTCTTGGCCGCCTTGGCCACGCGCTCGAGCCGCCGTTCCGCCTGCTCGAGGTCGGCGTACACCAGCTCGGTCTCGATCGTCTCGATGTCGGCCAGCGGGTCGACCCGCCCCTCCGGGTGCACGACATTGCTGTCGTCGTGCACCCGCACGACGTGCACGAGCGCGTCGGTCTCGCGGATGTTGGCGAGGAACTGGTTGCCGAGCCCCTCGCCGCGGTGCGCTCCCGCGACCAGCCCGGCGATGTCGTGGAAGGCGATCGTGTCGGGCACGACCTTCGAGGCCCGGACCGTGGCCGCCACCTCGTTCAGGCGATCGTCGGCGACCGGGACGACCGCGACGTTCGGCTCGATCGTCGTGAACGGATAGTTGGCAGCCTCGGCGGCCACCCCGGTCAGCGCCGAGAACAGCGAGGATTTGCCGGCGTTCGGCATCCCGACGATCCCGACCTTCACCGTGGCCACGCTCCCGCCAGGGCGGTCCCGAGCAGCGCCCCGGCAGCGACGTCGCTCGGGTAGTGCACGCCGAGGTATGGCCGCGAGATCGCGAACAGGGCCGCCGCGCCGTACAGCGCGCTCGCTGGAGCCAGGCCGCGGAACGCGCGCGCCGCGGCGAACGAGGTCGCCGCGTGGGCGCTTGGAAACGACAGCCGCGAGACCGTCGGGCTCAGCGGAGGCAGGCCGGGGAGCTTCGGCCGCGGCCGGCGGACGGTCAGCTTGACGACGTAGTTGAGACCGTAGGCCGCGACGATCACCCTGCAGCCGCGGCGCCACCTCGTGCGCCGCGCCGCCGCGCTGTCGAGCAGCGACCCGGCGCCACCGAGGGCAAGCCAGCACGCTCCGTGCTCGCCGAGGCGCGAGTACGAGCTCGCGGCACGCTCGAGCGTGCGGGCATGGCCGCGGGTGCGCAGCGTCACGAGCAGCGCACGATCGATCTCCACGAGGCGCATCGCCGGGACTGTAGGGGGCGCAGGAGGGCGGCGTTCGGCGCCCGAGGTGGCTCGTATCAGTCCGTACTAACTACCAAGCAACAGTCGTTGTTAACACGGTCGCGCGTATCGAATCGCCCCCCGATCATTTCCCCAGACGCCCTACCGGGGGCTGCGAACAAAAGGCCACAGAGCGGCTTCACCTCCTGCACTGAGCGGCCCGTCAGATCAAATCGCGCCGGCGCCAGCCAGCGCGAACCCCGGTCCCAGTGACTTGAAAGCGCTCATCAATCGTCCGCCACGGGCGTTCGAGGGGGCAGCAGTGTGGGGGCACACGTAGGGGAAGGGCCACTTGGGGGCAAACGTGGACCGGAGCACAGTAGTGGGGGTTGCCCGGCTCTCGCCGCAAGGCGGGGGCCGGGCCTTTTTTTGTGGTCGTGGGCCCGGGCCGGGCGCGCCGGCGGCTCGGGTCAGAACACGGCCCGGCGATCAGAACCCGACGCGGTGCTCCTCGTCGTCGACCAGCAGGTAGTCGACCCGGCCGAGGTCGAACACGATCGTGCCGTCCTCGGCGCTCAGCTCGTGCCAGCCGCCTGACCCGAGCGCGCCGCGCAGCCGGGAGAGCTCCTGGGGCGCGACTCGCGCCGCCAGCACCTGGCCTCCGTGAAAGCCGATGCTGATCTTCTGGGGCTTCTCGGTCGTGCTCATCAGTGTCCTCCATGCGCGGGTTCGACGATCTCGGTGAGGACTCCGCCGGTCGAGCCCGGATGCACGAACGCCACGCGCGAGCCCCGGATCCCGATTCGCGGCCGCTCGTCGATCAGGCGCGCTCCCGCCGAGCTCAGCGCGGCGAGCGTCGCCTCGATGTCCTGCACCCTGTAGGCGACGTGGTGCAGCCCCGCGCCTCGCCTGGCCAGGAACTTCGCCACCCCCGTCTCCGGGCCGATCGGCGCGATCAGCTCGATGTGCCCGTCGCCGACGTCGAGCAGGGCGGCGTGCACCCCCTGCTCCTCCACCGTCTCGCGGTGCACGAGCGGCATCTGCAGGACATCGCGGTACAACGGCAGCGCCGCGTCGATGTCCTCGACGGCCACGCCGACATGGTCGATGACGCTCAGCATCGGCCGCGCAGAATACCCGGCCGCCGCAGACCTACTCGACCCGGGCAAGCCGCGGGTTGGGCTTGTACTCGCGGCCCGCCTTCGCGCACGGGCGTCCGTCGACCACGACGACATCGGCGGTGAAGTCGTTCTGGCCGCGGATCAGCGACGAGCCGACCCCATAGGCGTCGACCGGCACCCCGTCCTGCTCAAAACGATTGATCCGCTCGGCGGTGAAGCCGCCGCTCGCCACGATCCGCACTTCGCGGAACCCGGCGTCGTCGAGCGCGGCACGCACCTTCTCGACCAGCCGCGGGTGCACGCCTCGCAGCTCCTCGGCGTCGGGCTCGTCGGCAAGCGAGCGGTCGACCATCTGCTCGGAGGTGTCGAGGCGCACGCCCCACAGGGTTGGCCCGAGCGCCTCGGCCACCTCGAGCGCCGTTCGCACCGAGTCGTTGTCCCAGTCGACCAGCACGGTGACGTTCATCTCGTCCTTGAAGCGCTCCGCGAACACCTTCGCGGCCGCGACCGTGTCGCCGCCGTACGCAGCGATCAGGCCGTGCGGGACCGTGCCGATCCCGCGCCCGCCCCACCACGACGCCTGCGCGTCGGTGGAAACGCCGATCGCCCCCGCCACGTGGGCGGCCCAGCCGTCCCCGGTCTGGACGAGCCAGTGATCGTGCCGGGCGGGGAAGTAGAAGATCGGCTTGCCGCGCGCGGCCTCGACGACCTCGGTGACGTTGCGCATGATCAGCGACCGCCGGGCCAGGCAGCCGAGGTACACCGTCTCGAGGTGGGCGAACAGGCTGTAGTCGCCCTCGATCGTCATCACGGTCTCGTACGGCGAGATCGCGTCGCCCTCGTGGAGGGCGTGGACGACGAGCGACTCCCAGCCCTCCACCCACCCGTCCGCGCCGTCGTGCCCCGCGCCGACCCTGAGCACAGCGATCGCCTCGTCGATCCCGCCCAGCCGGGAGGGCTGCTTCTGGAAGACCTGCATGACGACCCGGGGGTGACGATCCTGTTCCTCGAGCACCCGCTTCGTCGTCACGAAGTATGCGTCGGCGTAGTACCCGCTCCGGATCCGCTGCACCGGCAGCCGGAAGACGTCGGATTCCAGGCGCGTCACCGCGGCGAGTCTATTTGCGGGTCGACTGTTAGGTTCTCCGGGCCATGGTGGATTTCCCGCGCGCATCGCTGGTCGAGGGGGTCCGCTTCACCGCCCAGGTGGCCGTCCCGAACGTCGTCCAGGGTCTGTTCCGTCGGCGGGCGGGCGCGGTCGCGGTGGCAAGCCGGATGGGCGCCGATCGCCTCGCCCACTCGTTGATGGCGTCGCTGAAGCGCAGCTATGGCGAAGGGCCGCTGTGGATCCGGGTGGCCAGGGACAACGCCCTGCTCGTGCTCGGCGAGCCGGCGATCCGCCACGTGCTCGAGAACTCGCCCGAGCCCTTCGCGTCGGACCCCGAGCCCAAGAAGAGCGGCATGGCCCACTTCCAGCCCGACGCGCTGACGATCTCCCGTCTGCCCGCGTGGCAGCCGCGACGGCAGTTCGCCGAGGCCGTGCTCGAGACCGAGCGTCCCGTGCACAGCCTCGGCGATCGCTTCGCCCAGGTGTGCGTCGAGGAGGCGAGCCGGCTGACCGGCGAGGTGGATTGGCAGGCCTTCAACGAGGCGGTGCGCGCGAGCGCGCGGCGGATCCTGTTCGGCGACGCGGCCGGCCCCGACCGCGAGCTGTCCGACCTGCTCGGGAGCCTGATGGACAAGTCGAACCCACCGGGGAGCGGCGACGACGAGCTCTACGCGCGCTACCTGCGCAAGCTCAGGCCCTACGTCGCCGAGCAGGCGCCCGGCAGCCTGGCCGGTCAGGCCGCGCACGCCCCGGCGCCCGGAGGCGACCTCGCCGGACAGTTCACCCACTGGCTGTTCGCGCTCGGCGACACGCTGGCGGTCAACGCCTTTCGCTGTCTCGCTGTCCTCGGCGGGCAGATCCAGATGCGGACGCGCGTGCTGCGCGAGCTCGACGGCGTCGCGCTCGACACCGCCGACGGCGTCGCCTCGCTGCGACTGCTCGGTGCCTGCCTGCACGAGGCGATGCGCCTCTGGCCGAGCACGCCGATGCTCTCCCGCGTCAGCACCCGCGAGGTCGAATGGGATGGCGTCACGGTTCCCGGCGGGACCCAGTTCCTGATCGTCTCGAGCTTCAACCACCGCGACTCGGGGGCCAGCGAGCTCGCCGACCTGTTCGCCCCCGAGCAATGGCTCGACGGCCGCGCCGACGGGGATTGGTCCTACAACCATTTCAGCCACGGCCCGCAGGGCTGCCCCGGGACGGCGCTGGCGATGTTCGCCGGGCAGGCGATCCTCGGTGCGCTCCTGCGTGACAACGAGATCGAGTACGACGGGCCGTCGCTCGTCGCCGGGAAGCCGCTCCCCTACGGTCTCGACCACTTCGCCCTGAAGTTCACGCTCACCCCCCGGTAGGGCCGGCGCGGTATGCGGGTTCTTCGTCACCGGGACTTCCGGCTGATGTTCTTCGGCCAGGCGGCGAGCTCGGTCGGTGACCAGCTCGTGATCGTCGCGCTGGCCCTGTTCATCATCCGGCGCACCGGGTCGGCCAGCGACCTCGGCTTCGTCCTCGCTGCCCAGTCACTGCCGCTCGTCGGACTGGTCCTGCTCGGCGGCGTGTGGGCGGACCGGCTGCCGCGTCACCGCCTGATGATCGCCTCGGACACCGTGCGGGCGCTGCTGCACGGCCTGTTCGCCGCCCTGATCTTCGCCGGCGCGATCGAGGTGTGGCAGATGGCCGTGATCGAGGCCCTGTTCGGCGGCGCCCGCGCGTTCTTCCAACCCGCCTACAGCGGTCTGTTGCCCCAGACCGTGCCCGAAGCCGAGATCCAGGCGGCGAGGGCGCTCACCGAGTCCGCAAACAACGTCTCGGTGCTGGTCGGCCCGGCGCTCGGCACCGCGCTCGTCCTCGGCGTCGGCGCGGGCGAGGCGTTCCTGGTCGACGCGGCGAGCTTCGTGCTCAGCGCGGCGCTGCTCGTGCCGGTGCGCCCCCGCGTTCGCGGTGACGCGCCGGCCGCTCGTGAGAGCGTCCTCGCCGAGCTGCGCGGCGGCTGGCGCGAGGTGCGCGCGCGGGCCTGGGTGTGGGCGACGATCGGCGCATTTGCCGGCGCCCTGTTCTGCGTGTACGCGCAGTGGTATGCGCTGGCGCCGCTGATCGCCCGTCAGGACTACGGCGGCGCGGGGTGGTTCGGGATCCTCGAGGCGATCATGGGGCTCGGAGCGGTGGCCGCCGCCCTCGTCGGCGTCTACTGGCGACCGGCCCATCCGTTGCGGACGGGCCTGCTGCTCGTGCTCGTGTGGCCAGTGCAGAGCATTTCCTTCGCGCTCGTCGCGCCGCTCGCGCTGGTCGCCCCGATCACGCTGGCCACCGGCTTCGCCTTCGGGCTGTTCATCGTCTGGTGGGAGACGGCGCTCGCCCAGCACGTGCCGCCGGAGGCGCTCTCGCGCGTCAGCTCCTACGACTGGATGGGCTCGCTCGCGCTGCTGCCGCTCGGCTTCGCGGTCGCCGGGCCGCTGGCCGCGGGGCTCGGCGCGCGGACCGTGCTTGGCGTCGGCGGCGTCCTCGGGCTGGTCCTGCTCGGGCTCGCGCTGCTGCCGCGCTCGACGCGCCGGCTAACCGAGCAGCTCCCGCGCGATGTCGGTGTAGAACTGGGCGGCGAAGCCTAGGTCGCGGACGTCGATCCGCTCATCGGCGTTGTGGACGAGCGGCGCGGACTCGAGCAGCGGCTGGTGGCGGTGCGGGAAGAACCCGTACGCGATCAGGTCCGGGAAGGCGCTCCGGAACCAGCTCGAGTCCGAGAACCCCGGCAGCAGCACCGGCACCGTCCCCGCTCCCGGATCCTGTGCGCCGATCCAGTGCTCGATCGCGTCCATCAGCGGCGTGCGGGCGGGGGAGACGTTGCCGAACACCTTCTCGGTGAACTCGACCTCGATGCCGTCGGCGGTCTCGCCGAGGACCTCGTGCAGGCGCCGGAGTGCCACCTCCTCGCCCATCCCCGGCGGCACCCGGCAGTCGATCTTCGCGTACGCCCGCGACGGGATCACGTTGATCTTGTCGGAGGCGTGGACCATCGTCGGGGTCAGCGTGACCCCGAGCATCGGCTCGATCAGGATCCGGAGCGCAGGGTGGTCGAGCGCGATCCGCTCGACCGCACGGGCCGGATCCGAGGGGTCCTCGCCGAGCCGCGCCAGCAGCGTCTCGGGTGCCTCGGTGATGTCGTACCTTGGCTGCGCTCCGGCCAGACGGCTCAGCACGGGGGCGAGCTTGAGCAGCGCGTTGTCGCCGGTGCGGGGCAGCGAGGCGTGACCCGCCGCGCCCTTGGCCGTGACCTTGATCCGGAAGATGCCCTTCTCTCCGCAGCACACCCCGTAGAGCCGCCGGCCGCCGTACTCGAACGATCCCCCACCGCCCTCGTTGAGCAGCAGGTCGCAGCGGACCTTGTCGGGGTGGCGCTCGGTGAGCCAGCGCGCGCCGACGTCGCCGCCGGTCTCCTCGTCGGCGACGAACACCAGCTTGAGCGCCCCTCGCGCCGGGCGCCAGCCGCCGCGCGCCAGCGCGGCCGCGGCGACCGCCTCGCCAGCGACCTGCGACTTCATGTCGAGCGCGCCGCGCCCCCACAGGTAGCCGCCCGAAAGCTCGCCCGACCAGGGATCGAAGGTCCACTCCTCGGGAGCGGCGAGCACCGTGTCGACATGGCCGAGGAACACCATCACCGGCCCCGCGACGCCGCTCTCCAGGGTCGCGATCAGGTTCGGCCGCTCGTCCTGCACCCCCAGCAGCTCGGTGAAGAAGCCGGCCTCCCGGAGGTAGGCCTCCAGGTACTCGATCGCCGGGCGCTCGTTGCCAGGTGGATTGACGGTGTTGAAGCGGACGAGCGCCTGGAGGACCTCCGTCGTCTCCTGCTGGAGATCGGGCATCGTCCGCCAGCCTAACGCGCCGGGTACGATCGCCGTCCGTGACCGGCGGCCTCGATGACGACCTCCGATTCGCGCTCGAGCTCGCCGACGCCGCCGACGCCATCACGATGGCCCGCCACCGGGCGGAGAACCTCGTCGTCGAGACCAAGCCCGACCGCACGCCGGTCACCGACGCCGACCGCGCCGTCGAACAGGCCCTGCGCGAGCTGATCGCCCGCGAGCGTCCGCAGGACGAGGTGATCGGCGAGGAGTTCGGCGACTCGGCGGGCGGCGGGTCGCACGCGGGCACCGGGCCGCGCGCGTGGATCATCGACCCGATCGACGGCACCGCCAGCTACCTGCGCGGGATGCCGACCTGGTCGACCCTGATCGCGCTGCGCGAGAACGGGGTGATCACGGCCGGGGTCGTGTCGATGCCCGCCCTCGGCCGCCGCTGGCGGGCCCGCCGCGGCGGGGGCGCGTTCGCCGACGGGCAGCGCATCCAGGTGTCGGCCATCGCGGCGCTCGAGGACGCGCAGCTCACATGGAGCGGGATCCGCGAGTGGGACGAGGTCGGCCGGACCGAAGCGATCG
>Ga0070739_10004493_pt1 | contig 16462 bp, 14 predicted proteins | sample Coa_R1_7_FD_66445 | JGI IMG/M metagenome (GOLD analysis project Ga0070739, IMG submission 66445) | Surface soil microbial communities from Centralia Pennsylvania, which are recovering from an underground coalmine fire - Coalmine... | ecosystem: Environmental > Terrestrial > Soil > Unclassified ... | reverse complement strand
ATGGAGCGAGGCGGCTGCCCTACCTCGATGCCGTACGGCTCGAAATCGTACCGAACCGCGAGCTCGAAGCCTTACGCTTTCGCCAGGGCCACATTCACGCCATCACGGGCGTCGATCCCGAAATCTTCGGGCAGTTGGCCGGGGCGCGGGACCTCGGCCCTTCGCTCGAAGGCGAGCAGATGTGGTTCAACCAGACCGGGAGCGTCACGCCTTACAAGCGCGCCTGGTTCGCCTCCCGCCGGTTCCGCAATGCCATCTCGTTCGCCATCCGGCGCGCGGACCTGTGCCGCATCGTCTACCGCGGCCACGCCGCGCCAGGCATCGGCCCGTTTCCTCCGGCCAACCTCCTGTGGTTCAATCGCAGCCTCCATCCGCGCGACTTCGATGCGGCCGCGGCCCGGCGCCTCCTGGCCGAGGACGGCTTCCGCTCGAGCGGCCAGGGATTGGCCGACCGCGACGGGCATCCGGTGGAATTCTCGCTCATCACCAACGGCGGCAACCGCGCGCGGGAGCGTATGGCCGCAATGATCCAGCAGGACCTGGCGGGCCTCGGCATCCGCGTCACGGTGGCGCCGCTCGATTTCGCCTCGCTCATCGACCGCATCACCCGGACCTTCCGCTATGAAGCGTGCCTGCTCGGCATGAACAACGTGGACCTCGATCCAAACGGTCAGATGAACGTGTGGCTGAGCTCGGCGGCCAACCACCAGTGGAACCCGAGCCAGCCGGCGCCCGCTTCCCCTTGGGAGGCCGAAATCGACCGGCTGATGCGGCAGCAGGCAGCCACCCCCGACGACCGGCGCCGCAAAGCGCTGTTCGATCGCGTGCAGCAGATCGTCTGGGACGAGGAGCCTTTTCTCTACCTGGTCAACCGCAATGCGCTGGTGGCCATCTCGCCGCGGCTGCGCAACGCCGAGCCTGCGGTGCTCAGCCCCCAGGTGGTGTGGAACGTGGAGCGGCTATGGCTGGCGCCGGGCACTTAAGCACCCCGGATATCCTGCTCGAAGCGGATATCTCGGCCGATTACCCGCAGCGCCCCGGCGTGCTGGAGGGGATCCGCTTCACGCTGCGGCGTGGTGAGGCCGCCGGACTGGTCGGCGCGAGCGGCTCCGGCAAGAGCACGCTGGCCTTGGCCTTGCTGCGCCTCCTCGAGCTGCGCGGCGGCCGCACGCGCGGCTCGATCCGCTTTGCCGGCCGCGAACTGCTCGAGGCCAGCGCGCGGGAGCTGCGCAGTCTGCGCGGCAGCGAGATGTCGCTCGTCTGGCAGAGCCCTATGTCCGCACTCAATCCCGCGCTGCGCATCGAAACACAACTGCGCGAAGTGTGGCGCGCCCACGCCGCGGAGCGCTGGAGCGCCGCGCGGCCCCGCATGGCAGAGCTGCTCGAACGCATGGGCCTGCCGCCCGCGCCCGAGCTGCTGCGGCGCTATCCGCGCCAGTTGAGCGTAGGACAGGCGCAGCGCGTTGCCATCGCCATGGCGGTGATGCACCGCCCCAAGCTGCTGATCGCGGACGAACCCACCAGCGCTCTCGACCCGGCCTCGCGCGCCGGCATTCTCGATCTGTTCGCCCGCCTCAACCGCGAGTATGGGATCGCGCTCCTCTATATCTCGCACGATCTCGCTTCGGTCGCGCAATTGTGCGGGACCGCCGGGGTCATCGAGGCCGGCCGTCTGGCCGCCTGGGGCACCACTGCCAGGGTTCTCGCTCATTGGGGCGAGCAGCGGCGCCCGCCGGCTGTGGCATAGACGGATAGCTCGCGGGCGCCCTGATTATGTGGAGCCCGGCACAACGGCCACACCCATGCAATTCTCACCGCGGGAGGAGAGATCACCCATGCTTTTGCTGCTGATCATTCTCATTATTCTGCTGTTTGCGACGGTGCCCGCGTGGCCCTACAGCCGCAGTTGGGGATACTACCCGAGCGGCGGTCTCGGGCTCGTTGTGCTTATCCTCGTCATTCTGCTGCTGCTCGGGCGGATCTGAGCGCCGCCGCCCCCCTTGCACCCGTCTGTGCTTTTCGTAATAATACGGCTCAGATTGCAGAGTTGACCAGAGTTAGTATGGTTGCCCGACGCCAGGACCTGGTAGCCGCGCTCAGCGCGTACACCGAGAACCCGTTCCGATCCAAGACGCGGCGTTTCCTTCTCGGCCTTTCCGCGGACGAGCTCGAATTCATCGCCGAATTCCTCGGCTCCTCCATCCTGGAGGGCGGCGATCCGTGCGGCTGCTCGCGCGCGCAGGTGGCCGAGCGAATCGCGGCATTCCGCGGCAGCCGCCCGGGTGGGCAGCGCGGGATCGATAATGACCACAAGCTGATCCTTCTGCTCGAATATCTCTGCCGCAGCGGTCTGAAGCGGATCGGCTTACCGCAGTCGCCGGCACGCACGGCGCATCGCGCGAACTAACGATCGCCCTGGTGCAGGGCCGCATCTCCCGGGTTCATCCGGAAGGCCTGCGCATGCGCCGCGGCCGGATTCGCGAAAATCTCCACCCACTGCCCGCGGCGCTCGAAATGCGCAACCGCCGGGTACGGGATGCGCTCCCGCACCTCCGCCGCGCCGGCGCCGGGCACATAGCCGAAGAACCGCGCCCAGAGCGCGCGCACCGGACCCAGATGCATCAGGTTCGCCCTCGGGTCCCAGTTCCGGCAGAAAACGGCGGCGATCTCCACCTTGCTCCAGTCGAGCCGGCCGAGCGTCTCCGGCGCAAAATCCGGCAGCACCGCGACGCGAATCGGGCGATCCACAAATCCGAGCTCCGGCTGCGCAAGCTCCGCCGTCATGGGCCAGGCCGTCGTCACGATGGCGCCAGCATACCAGTGCGCCACGTAATCGGCGGCCTGGCGCTGCAGCTCCACGAAGTCCCGGAATGCCAGGTTCTCCTCGAACGGGAATGGATAGGGCGGGTTAATCCAATTGCACGCAGCCATCCCGGCGAGGAGCAGCGCAGTGACCGTGACCCGCCGCATGCGCGGCAGCGCGTTCACCGCCACCGCCATCGCGGCGAACAGGATCGGCAGCACCGGCAACAAATAACGATTGAGCACCGCGCCGCCGAGCAGCGTCAGCATGGCCACGTGCGCGGCCAGAACCGTCCCGGCGATGCGCCACGCGCGGCTGCGAAACAGCCGCGTCGCGCGCCAGGCGGAGAGGATCGCGAGCGTTCCTACCCAATGAAAGTTGGCGGCGGTCAGGAAATACAGTCGGCGCGCCAGCGCGATCGCCAGCCGTACCGGATGCAGCGGATAGAGCAGGTTATAGCGGATAAACTCCGCATTCCCGGCCCAATATCCGGTGGCGTGCGCCAGCGCTGCGATCCACGCCCCGAGCGCCGCCGCCGGAAGCGCGAACCAGACGGCATCGCGCCAGCGGCGCTCCCCCACCAGCCACGCGCCGAAAACCAGCGGCACGACCATCCCGGTTTCCTTCGCCAACACCAGCAGCACGCAACATCCGGCCGCGAGCGGAATCCGGTCCTGCAGGAAAAATAGAAGCGCCAGCGTGGTGAACAGCATCGCCGGCAGGTCGAGCTGTGCCAATTCGCTCTGCGCGAAGAACAGGGGCGAAACGCAAAGCAGCGCGGCGGCCAGGAACGCGGGCGCGCCGCGAGCCTCGCGCGCCAGCTCGATGGCCAGCAGGAAAGCCGCCAATACCCCGCACGAGGCAACCAGCAGCATCGCCGTCCGCGTGACCGCGGGGTCGAATCCGGCCAGGCGCCACACTCCGGCGAGGTAAGCCGCCAGCAGAGGCGGGTGAAGATTCGGCACGGTCGAGCGCGGAATCAGATGCCCGCCGTGCAGAAGATCGAGCGCCGCTGGGATGAACTGGCCGGCTTCATCCCAGAAGTACGGCAGCCGAGCCAGCCAGAGGTGACTGGGGATCACGATCGAGGCGAACAGCGCGAAGAGAATCGCGTAGCTGGCGGGGCGCGTAGCCCTTCGTTTGCCGCGCCAGTCCGCTGCTTGCCCCGCCATCCCCGGTTATTGGACGATCCCGCCGCCGGGCGTCACGGCCTCGAGCCGGATCTCACCGAACGCAGTCTCATATTGCGTGACGTTCTGCTGCAGCACGTTGAGCAATGCTTTTGCCTGCTGGGGGCTGACGTAGATCGCCTGGAAATTGTGGATGGTCACCGCGTCGGGACCGGTCTGGGCGATGCGCCCGAACAGCAGCAGGAAGTCCCACAGGTTCACCCGGATCTGCACGCTGTTGGAGTAGTTTTCGCGATATTCGGGCGTGTTCATTAATTGGATCTTGGGCGCGGGCGCTTGACTCATAGCTTTCAGGTTATCACTGGCCCGCCGCGCTGCCCGGAAGCGGCCGGTCCGATTCCGCACGCGAACGCCCGGGCCTCCGGTGGCACCCACGGGAAGCACTCGCGTCGCCGCCGCACCTGGGCAAACCGATCGTGCCCGCCCCAGCCTCTCCATTTCGCGTTCGCCGCGTCCCCCGGGAGCCGCGACGCGATCCGGTCCAATTGCGCAGCGGCCCCGCTTCAAGGCTCCGCCTGGTCCGCCGCTCGCGTGCAGGCGGTCCAGGTGCAGCACGCGCCCGACGCTCTTGCTGCGCGCCGCGGCTACCAGCCGCCGCGACGCGACGCGGGACCAATTGCCAAGCGCCGCCTCCGCCATCCCGCCGCCCGGCTCGCCGCTTGTCTCAAACAGCTACGGTCCGGTTCCACACGGCGGGCCTTAAGAATCTTTACGAATTTGGTACAACCCTTGCTCCACCATCAGCGTCCCATGAAGTGAGGGTAGAGACATGAAAGCGCTCACGGACAATCAAATGAAGGGGTTGGCGCACTGTCCCATTTGTACGCATACAGTGCCCGCGGACATTGACCTGAGGGGAAAATCTGCTCGCGTCGCTCCCGGCCAGAGATGCCCGCGCTGCCATTCGTCCCTGGACGTGGCAGTCGTAGTTCAAATTCCCGAGGCCGCCTAGCCGGTATGAACCCGTCCAAAGCGGGTTGTACCGGACCGGGGAATTTTGCGATAGTATTATCGAGTTTATCAATGAGACGGAAGCCACAAATCAAGCCGGAGCCGGTGGTCGCCGCCGAAGTTCTGGAAGCCGCCAAACGATCGGTCTCGGCCGATCGGCTGAAGAAAGCCGCCAAGTGCTCGGTGTGTGGCGACGATACTTCCGGAATCGGCGCGGAGCCGCTTTGCTGGGTTTGCCGCCGTCTGAAGATCAGCGCCTGGAAAGATATCGAGCAACAATTGCCCGTGCAGGAGTAAGCGCGCCGCCGCGATTCCGGTTCCCTGCCTCCTACCTGCTATCATCGAACTTCAGGAGGCCAGGATGCCCCAGGAACTCAACCGCCGTAATTTCCTCAAATCTGCCGCAATTGCCGCCTCGCCGGCCGTCCTTTCCGCCCGCGCCGCCAACGAAAAAGTGAACGTCGGGTGGATCGGCGTCGGCACGCGCGGCTACGCGTCGCTCGAGTGGATGCACACCGCCGAGCCCGAGAACGTCGCGATCACCGCCATCTGCGATACCTATCAGGGCTACATCGCCCGCGCCAAGGATCGCATGCAGACCGTCTGGGGCACGACTCCGAAGACCTACGTCGACTACCACGATCTCCTGGCGGATAAAGATGTCGACGCCGTCTTCATCATGACGCCGGAGCACCTGCACCACGACATGGCCATCGCCGCCCTGCGCGCCGGCAAGCACGTCTATGTCGAGAAACCGCTCGCCCACACCATCGAAGAGGGCTTCGAAATCGTCAAGGCGTGGGAGGATGCCAACAAGAAGGCCAAGGTCATCTGCCAGGTTGGCACCCAGAACCGCAGCTCCTCGCTCTACAAGAAAGCCAAGGAACTGATCCAGCAGGGCATGGTCGGAGACGTGCACTTCGTGCGCGCCTTCTGGTACCGCAACGGCCTGCCCGATGAGCCATCGTGGCGCTACGCCATCCCGGCCGAAGCCACCCCCCAGAACACCGATTGGATGCGGTTCCTCGGTAAGGCGCCGAAGCGCGAGTGGGATCCGCACCGCTATTTCCAGTGGCGGCTTTACTGGGACTACTCGGGCGGCATCTCGACCGACCTGCTCGTCCACCAGACCGACATCGTCAACTTCATGCTGGGTAAGACCGTGCCGCGCTCCTGCATGGCGTCCGGCGGCATCTATCGCTGGACGGCAGCCAGCGACGACCGCGATGTTCCCGATTGCCTCAGCGCCATTTACGACTACTCCGACAAGCTGCAGATCAACTACAGTTGCTATCTTGGCAACGAGTTCTTCGGCTACGGCGAGGAGATTTGCGGCAATGAAGGCACCATTCGCGTGCTCAATCGCCAGGATCTCTATTACACTCACGAAACCTACAACTCGCGCCGCCCCGGCGCGGCCGACCGCGCACCCGTGAACATCAAATCGCGCCCCGACATCCACCTCAACGGCAAGGCCGATTTCAACGAGTCGGACGGCGCCATCAACCACTTCCGCAACTTCATCGAATCGATCCGCGGCAACGAGACCCCGATCGCTCCACCGCCCGTGGGCCAGCAGGCCGCGATTTCCGGCCACATGGCCACGCTCTCGTTCAAGAACCAGCGCAAGATCGTCTGGGACGAAACCGCCAACAAGTACCACTTCATTTGACCGCGCGATGGCATCCCTTGCCCACACCGCGCCTGCGGCCCCCGGCAGCTTCGGAGCCCGCTTCGACCTCCGCTGGATCATCGGCCGCGGCGTCGATCTCGCGCTCATCAACGGCAGCGCCCTCGCCGGCTACCTCTATCTTCTGCTCTTCACCGCCCTGCACGTTCCGGCCACGTGGCTGTGGTGGGTGTGGTCCATCGGCTTCGACGGCACCCACATCTTCGCCACCGCCTCGCGGACCTACTTCGATCGCGAAGCGCGCGCGCGCCATCGCGCCCTGTTCTACGGCTCGCTGGCCTTTTTCTTCGCGCTCGGCCCCACGTTGGTGCTGGCCGGCCTGAAAGGTTGGCTCTACCTGCTGGTCGGCATGTGGGCCTACTATCACGTCATCCGGCAGCACTACGGCTTCATGGTGCTGTACAAGGTGAAGAACCGCGATCTGCGCCCGGCGGACAATTTCCTCGACCGCCTGCTGCTCGGCGTGACCACCGTTCTGCCGCCCTTCCACCGCTTCTTCGTCCACCATCCCGAAGAACTGGGCCTGCCGTTTTCCTTCCCTCGGCTCGACCCGGCGCTATGGACCGTACTCGCCGCGACGCTCGCGCTTTACGCCGGCCGGCAGGCGCAGCGCTGGCGCGCCGGCGACCGCGTCGATCTCCCGAAATTTCTGCTGCTCGGCGCCGTAATCCCGCTGCACTGGCTCACCTTCGCGTACCTGAGCTGGCAGGCGGCGGTGCCGACCGTGACCATCGTTCACAACCTGCAGTATCACGCGATCGTCTGGTTCCACAACCGCAACCGTTATGCGGCCGATGATGGCAGGCAGCACGGCCGCATTCCCACGGCCGTCAGCCGCAGCCTGCTCGCGTATTTTGCGGTCGGCCTCGTGTTCAGCGTGCTGTACCGCGTCCCCGGATTCCGCCTCGGCCAGGTCTCCGATCTCGCCTTCGGCTTCTTCTGCGGCTTCGGCCTGACGCATTATTATCTCGACAGCCGCATCTGGCGCGTCCGCCACGATCCCGGGCTGCGGCAGGCGCTGCAATTGGGGTAGCCGGGCGGCCTACCGCTCGATCACCCAAGAGCCGGCCCTCCGCACATTCCGGCAGAGGAACACGCGCCGCGGCGGCTGCCCGTCGCGCCAGACGGAGGCGCCACAGCCGGATTGTCCCGCAGCAAACGGCGCAACCAACTAATCCCCGCTCTGCTGCAGCAGCTTCGCCACCAGCGCCGTCCATCCCGTCTGATGGCTGGCGCCCAGGCCCGCCCCAGTATCCCCGTGAAAGTACTCGTGGAACAGGATCAGCCCGTCCTCCCATTGCAGGTTTGCGTGCGCCGGGCGGCGGCCCGCCTCATCCTTCAGGAATAACCGCGAAAGCCGCCGTGAGAGCTCGGCCGCCACGTCGGCCAGGTGCATCTTTTTTCCGGAGCCCGTGGGGCATTCCACCTGGAAGCTTTCACCCAGGTAATGGTGGAACTTCTGCAGGGATTCAACGATCAGGTAATTCAGCGGGAACCATACGGGCCCGCGCCAGTTGGAGTTCCCGCCGAAGAGGCCGCTCCGCGATTCGCCCGGCTCGTACGCCACCGTCCGCACACTGCCGTCTGTGCGCAGCACGAAAGGATCTCCGGCGTGCGCGCGGGAGAGGCTGCGGACTCCGAAATCGCTGAGGAACTCCGCCGGGTCCAGCATCCGCTTCAGAATCACCCGAAGCTGATCGGCATCGACCAGCGAAAGCAGCTTCCGCTCGCCCTTCCCCGCGACCGCCATCGACGCGACGTTGTGCGTCAGGTCCGGCCGGTGCTCCATGAACCATTCCATGCGCTTGCGGAATCCGGGCATGCCGTGCAGCACGCGCGGCTCGAGCGTCTCCACCGCGAACAGGGGAATCAGCCCCACCATCGAGCGCACCTTCAGTGCCTGGTGGTTGCCATCCGGCATGTGGACCCGGTCGTAATAGAAGCCGTCCGCCGGGTCCCACAGCGCTTCGCCATCGCCGCCGATATGGTTCATCGCGTACGCGATGTAGAGAAAGTGCTCCCAGAACTTCGAGGCCACGTCTTCGTAAGCCGGCTCCTCGCGCGCCAGCTCGAGCGCCATGGCCATCAGGTTCAGGCAGTACATCGCCATCCAGCCGGTGCTATCGGCCTGCTCGATGTACTCGCCGCCGGGCAGCGGTTCGCTGCGGTTGAAGACGCCGATATTGTCGAGGCCGAGAAATCCCCCCTGGAACACGTTCTTGCCGGCGGCATCCTTGCGATTCACCCACCACGTGAAGTTGAGCAGCAGCTTGAAGAAGACGCGTTCCAAAAAGGCGCGGTCCGCCTTGCCGCGCCGCTTGCGCTCGATCTTATAGACGCGCCATGCCGCCCAGGCATGCACCGGCGGGTTGACATCGCCGAGGTTCCACTCGTACGCCGGCAACTGCCCGTTGGGATGCATGTACCACTCGCGCATCAGCAGCACGAGCTGCTCCTTGGCGAATTCGGAATCGATCAGCGCCAGCGGAATCGTGTGGAACGCCAGATCCCAGCTCGCATACCACGGATACTCCCAGGTATCCGGCATCGAGATCACATCCGAGTTGTAGAGGTGCCCCCATTCGTGGTTGCGGCCGAGCTTGCGCTGCGCCGGAGGCGGAGGATACGCCGGATCGCCCGCCAGCCACTGCTGCACCACGTAATGGTAATACTGCTTGTTCCACAGCAGGCCGGCAAAGGCGCGGCGCATCACCAGCGCGCCATCGGTGGAAAGCTCCCGCGGCGTTACCGGCGCGTAGAACTCGTCGGCTTCGCGGATGCGGTCCGCGAAAACTCCGTCGAACGCCGGGCCGAAGGGCGTATCCATCTCCGCATCCGAGAGGCGCAGCTCCATGCGCTCCGCCGCACCCGGAGCGATGCTGAACGAGTAGTGCGCGGCCGCCTTGGTTCCCCGCATCGCCGGATTCACCGCACCGGACTCGCCGTGGATCACGTAGCGATGAAAAGCGTCCTTGGTATACGGCGTCGGGTTCGGGCTGTTCCATAGCGCCTGGCGGTTGCTTTCATTTTCCGTGAACAGTAAAGCCCGGAAACCCTGGCTCTGCCGCACGTAGAGCCACCGCTTGCCGTAATAGGGCTCGGAGATTTCCAAACAGTCCCCGCCAACAGCCGTAATTCCCGCCCGATCCCCAACGCCCGATCCCCGATTCCCGCCCCAGCTCCACCGGTTCCGCAGCCACACCGACGGAAGCACGTCGAGCCGCGCGGGCTCCGGCCCGCGGTTGACCGCCTCGACGCGGATCAGGATGTCATCCGGCGCCGCCTTGGCATACTCCACCGTCACATCGAAGTAGCGGTTTTCCGCAAACACGCCCGTATCGGCCAGCTCGAACTCCGCGTCGTCACGCGTCCGCCGGCGGTTTTCCTCCCGCAGGCGTTCGTAGGGAAAGGCGGCCTGCGGGTATTTGTAGAGCGCCTTCATGTAGGAGTGGGTGGGGGTATTGTCCAGGTGGAAGTAGTATTCCTTGACGTCCTCACCGTGATTGCCCTGGCTGCCGGAGAGGCCGAACGGGCGCTCCTTGAGGATCGGATCTCTGCCGTTCCAGAGAGCGATCGCGAAGCAGATGCGCTGATGCCGGTCGGAAATCCCCAGCAGCCCGTCCTCATTCCAGCGGTACGCGCGCAGATGCGCGTGCTCGTGGGGGAAGTAGGCCCAGGGGTCGCCATCGGCGCTGTAATCCTCGCGCACCGTGCCCCATGCCCGCAGCGCCAGATACGGGCCCCAACGGTTCCAATGAGCACGGTGGGCGGAGTTCTCTTCCAGGCGGGCCTGCTCGGCGGTCATCCGACGACCATCAGGCGGTGATCGGGGCAGTCCAGATCGATCGCGCGGTACACGCTGCCCGCCAGATCGAGGCCGTGCGCCGCCAGGAACGGGAGGAACGAGTACAGGCGCTCCTGGAGGCGGCGTTCGGGGTAGATCAGGCCGTAGATGTACGCGGCATCGCGGGCGGCGCGCTCATCGCGCCGCATGGCTTCGCGCCCGGCCTTGCGGTCGATCTTGCCGAGTTGGTACTGAATCTTGCGGCCGCTGCGGTCCATGGCTGCAGCGAGCGTGGGGTCGAACGCGTCCAGCTCGCGGCGCAGGCGGCGCAGCGCCTCCTCGACCGTCGCCGTGGTTTGGCCCATCGCCTGGCGCACCGCCGGTGGGACGAGCCGCCCGGCAATCCGCTCCCGCAGCGCCTCCTCGCCATGAAACAGATCGCTGAACACGATCCCATAGCGGTGCATCAGCTTTTCCGTGCGCTGGTCCAGGATGGTGAACCCGGTACGCGGCACCGCGACGGGCATGCGGCCCAGAAGTTCCTCGTAAATCGCCGCCGATTGCGCCAGATAGGCGATCTCCGCCGGACCGCCGATGTACGCGACCGTCGGCAGCACGGAATCCTGAATCACCGGGCGCAGGATGGCGTTGGGAGAAAGCGATTCGGCGCGGTCCGCCAGCTCGGCGGTGGTGAAGCGGCGGCCGTTCAGCACGTACTCGGCGCCCTGCCGCCGGAGGGTGAGGCGCTTGCCGCCTTCCAGCAGAAAAAACAACGAGGTCTGCGGCTCGACGTGCACCTGCGCGTGGTAGCCGGCCGCGAGGAGCGCCTGATTCCGCGCCAGTACGGCCTCCGTGAGCTGCGGCGCGGCGGAAACCGCGGCGCGCATCGCCGGAGCGGCAAGCTGCCGGAACTCCGGCTGCATCGGGTCGACCTGTGGAACGTCGAAGCCGGCCAGCAGGCGGCGCAGGAGCTCGCCGAAAGCGCGTCCCATGGTCGAGCCGCCGCGATAGCTCTCCTCGACGGCATCGGCCACTTCCTCCCCGAAGGGCATCCCCTGGAACGCCGCGCGCAACTCGCGCACGGGCGGCTCGAGCAGCGTCACGTCGCCCACCGGTTGCGTGCTCGCCGAGCGGCGCATTTCGAGCTTCACCGGCCGGTGCGCGGCGTCGAAGACCCAGGCGTGGTTGACCTCGGCGAAATCGTGGTCCTCCGTTGCCAGCCAGAAGAGCGGGACCGCGGGCAGCCCGTTGGCCGTCAGCCATTCGGCCAGCTTGACGGCATGCAGCACCTTGTAGATCGTGTACGACGGACCGGAGAACAGTCCGACTTGCTGCCCCGTCACTACCGCCACGGTCCCCGGCTGCGCCAGCCGGTCAAGCGCCGGGCTCGCCGGGTTGCGGCCGCGCAGTGCGGCCACCAGCGCGGCGCGCCGGTCCTCCGGCAACCGGATGCGCGCCGCGGCCGCATGATAAGCCTCCAGATCGCGGATGGGATGGGGATAAAAGGAAGACGTGCGGTCCGGGTGATAGAGCACATCCGCGAACAACGCGGAAACGCCTGGGAGCTCGGTATGCCGGACGCAGGTACAGTGCATGGCTTGGATCAGCTTAACAGATGAATGCCCGCCGCCTCGGGATTCAGGACGTTAATAACCGGGGAGCTCCAGAGTCTTCTGTTTCATCATGATGAAATCCTGCTTCCCGATGCTCCTGGCCCTTCCGGCCGCTCTCGTGGCCCAGACTTTCGAAGTGGCGACCATCAAGACCGCCGGACCGCTCAATCCCATGCTGGTCATGTCCGGCCAGCAGCGCGTCGGCATGAAGACCGACGGCGCGCGCCTGGATATCGCCAACTGGTCCCTGGCCGACCTGATCCGCGCCGCCTACCGCGTGAAGCAATTCCAGGTGTCCGGTCCGGACTGGATTAGCCGCGATCGCTACAACATCACGGCGAAGCTCCCGGAGGGTGCCGCGCCCGCTGACATCCCCCGCATGCTCCAGGCGCTGCTGGCCGAGCGTTTCCAGCTCGCCTTCCACCGCGACACGCGCGAGCACGCCGCCTACGCGCTCGTGGTCGCGAAAAACGGACCGAAATTGAAGGAATCGTCCGCCGATAGCCTCCCTCCCCCGCCTCCACCCGGCGGCATGGACCACGGGAATATGGCTTCGCTCCTCACGGATGCTCAGATGGGCCCGATGAACATCGCTCCAGCCGGCGGCGCCATGCGGCTCACCGCCGTCCGCGTCAGCATGCCTACGCTGTGCGACATGCTTTCGCGCTTCCTGGACCGCCCTGTCCTCGACAAAACGGAGTTGAACGGCGTTTACGATGTGTCCCTGGATCTCTCGATCGAAGAGATGCGGAATGTCGCCCGGAGTATCGGCGTCACCGCTCCCGGCATGGGGCCCAATGGCGAGATGGCCCGGCACATGGCCGCCGATGGCGACGGGCCGGCCGGCTCGGTGTTCCAAAGCCTTCAGGAGATGGGCCTCCGGCTGGAGAGCCGCAAATTGCCGGTCGAGATCATCGTGGTCGACCGGGCGGAGAAGCTCCCGGCGGAAAACTAGCCCGGAATGATCTTCGAAATGTCGTTGTAGATCGCGAACGCAAAGATCACGATAATCGCCACAAAACCGAGCTTGAACACCGTTTCTTTGACGTTCAGGCTCAAATCGCGGCCCATCACCATCTCGACCAGCAGCATCAGGATCACGCCGCCATCCATAATCGGGATCGGCAGCAGGTTGATGATCGCCAGCTGCAGGCTGACGGTCGCCATCAGCATGAAGAACATGCTGGGGCCTTCGCGCGCCGCGTCGCCGGCAAGCTGCCCGATCCCGATCGGGCCGGACAGGTTCTTCGCCGACATGCGGCGCTGCACCACGCCCTTGAGGAATTCGACCATCAGCATCGCGCCTTTTTTGTTCTGGTGCACGGATTCGCGCAGGGCGTCGGGAAAGGAGAGCCTCGTGGTGATGAGGTTGAGTTTCTGCGTCGGAACTACGCCGATCATCCAGCGCGCGGGGCCGTCGATCTTGGCATAAACCGGCTGCACGCTGACTTCGTGCGTTTGGCCGTTGCGCTGGTATTCGATCTCGATGGGCTTGCCGCCGCTGCTCTTCGTGATTTCCTGGAACTTGATCTGGGAATGGATCGGCTGGCCGTTCACGGCAATGAGAAGATCGCCCTTCTTGAGCCCCGCCTTATCGGCAGGGTAGCCGGGTTCGACCTGGCCGAGCTGAATCTGCCCGCGCTCGTCCCAGCCGGCAAAGCCGACGCCGAGACGCTCGCTGAGAATCGGAACCACCGTCGTGTTGAACGTCTTGCCATCGCGTTCGACCGTCAGGTACATCGGCCGGTAGGCGCTGGTGACTTCCTTGAGTCCGATGTCTTCCCAGGTGGGGTTCTTTTTGCCGTCCAGAGCGACGAGGCGGTCGCCGTCGCGAATGCCGGCCTTCGCAGCCGGCGAATCGGGCATCACATGGCCGATCACCGCCTGTTCGTCGGCGGGCGAAACCTTCTCGTACTTGACCATGAACAGGCCCGTGAGAACGGCAACGGCCAGCACCATATTCATGAACGGGCCGGCGAAGGCGATGATCAAGCGCTGCCAGCGCGGCTTGGAAGGCAGAGCGCGAGGGTCGTCGGTGAAGACGGAGGCCGAGGCCGTTTGCGGGTTGCCGTCGCCGGCCAGTTCTCCGGCCATCTTTACGTAGCCGCCGATGGGCAAAAGGGAAAACCGGTAATCGGTTTCGCCGCGGCGGAAACCGAAAAGGCGGGGGCCGAAGCCGAAGCTGAAGGCCTCCACCTTGACGTCGAAAAAGCGGGCCGCCCAGAAATGCCCGAGCTCGTGGATGTTGATCATCACCCCGATGAGCACGAGCAGCCACAAAAAATCTTCTAAAACACCAACCATAAAAATCCTTAGGCCGTTACGGCCCCGGCGCGCGTGGCGGCCTGCCGCCGCGCAACATCGCGCGATTCCCGGTCTACTTCCAGGATATCGGCTACACTCCGCGGATGCCGCTGCGGCACCCTGGACAAAGTCTCCGCCACGACTTCATGGATTGCCGGAAAGGAGATCTGGCCTTGCAGAAAGGCGGCCACGGCGACCTCATCGGCTGCGTTCAGGGTACAGGTTGCCGACCCGCCGGCCTCCTGGCACTCATAGGCCAGCTTGAGGAGCGGGAATTTGGCGAAATCCGGAGCGCTGAACTCCCATTGGCGGGCCTGCGTCCAGTCGATGCGGGGAACAGGGGCATCGCATCGCTCCGGATACGTAAGCGCGTACTGGATGGGCATGCGCATGTCCGTCGCAGAGATTTGGGCAAGCACGCTGCCATCGTTGTACTCGATCATGGCGTGCACGGTCGATTGCGGGTGAATCACCACATCCACCTGCGAAGGAGAGAACCCGAAAAGCCAGCACGCCTCGATCACCTCGAAACCCTTATTCATGAGCGTGGCGGAATCGATGGTGATGCGGTTCCCCATCTTCCAGGTCGGATGGTTCAGCGCCTGTTCGGGTGTGACGAAGGCCAGCTCCGCGAGCGGGGTGTTGCGGAAGGGGCCGCCCGAGGCCGTCAGGATCAGCCGGGCAACCTGGCCGCGGCTGCCAGCCCGGAGGCACTGGTGCGCGCCGTTGTGCTCGCTATCGATGGGGAGAAGCTCGGCGCCGCATTCCTGGACCGCATCCATCACCAGCCGGCCGCCCGAAACCAGCACTTCCTTATTCGCCAGTCCGACCCGCTTGCCGCGCCGGACAGCTTCGTAGGTCGCTTCGAGGCCAGCTACCCCCACGATCGCGGAAACCACGGTATCGGCTTCCGGGGCCGTGGCGATCGACACCAGTGCGGCGGAGCCGGACGCCAACTCCGGCCATTGCCTTCGCGGAACGCCGGAGGCAGCCAATTGGCCGGTAAGCCGCTGCAGGGCGCCGGAATCCGCCACCACGGCAACTCGCGGCCGGAATTCCAGGATTTGAGCCGTCAAAATATCGGTATTTTGCCCGGCAGCAAGGGCAAAAACCCGGTAGAATTCGGGGGCGCGCCGGATCACGTCCAGGGTGTTGGTGCCGATCGATCCTGTGGAGCCCAGGACAGTTAAGGTTCTCATTGGCGCCGGAACCATAGTATCACGGCGTTGCATGGGGTTACGGGTCCGGAGTGGGGGATCGAAGCAGACGGTAGCTGTCGAAGATGCGGACACGTTTGGAGTGGCTGTCTCTTCTTCGGTGGAAGACCCAACCCTTTCGGGCGCCGGGGAGGATTGCTTCAGGGGTCTTTTATTTAGAGGTTAGTCTCGCTTTGGTGGGAGTTGCCTCCCCGGCTTAATTCCAATAATAGTAGATTCCTCTTCCGAAATCAACAGAAATCTGTATTTTTCTAGCTAGCCTTGACCTGGACCCCGACGATTTCCTCTAAAACCTTGATACTAGAGCAGAAATCCTCTTCGCCGAGCCCTTTGGCGATCGCCGTTTGGAAAAGCTGGGAGGTCACGCCGGTCAAAAACAGTGGTACTCCTAACTGTTTTCCGGATTCCAGCATCAGGCTGACGTCCTTTTCCATCCATTTTGTGGAAAAATTCGGCTCCCAGTCCCGGCGGAAGACGAAGGGAGCTTTGTAGGAGATGAGGCCGCATTTGGCAGCGCTGTTATCCAGGATGTCGAGCATCAGCTTGGGGTCGACCCCGCCCTTGGCGGCCAGCACCATGCCCTCATTGAAGGCCATCATGATGTTGGAAAGAATGAGGTTCTGGGTGAGCTTGGCTTGCAGGCCGAGGCCCGGGCCGCCGCAATAGTAGAGCCGCTTGCCCATGGGCTCGAAAAATGGCTTCGTTTTGTCAAAAACCTCGCGATCGCCGCCGATCATGAAGGTCAGGGTGCCGCCTTCGGCGCCGGGGGTCGAACCGGTGCAGGGGGCATCGAGGAAATCCACATCCTTGGCCGCGAGGGCAACACCGATGGCGCGGCTCTCGCTCGGGCTGATCGTGCTGGCATCGGCGATCACGGCGCCGGGACGCGCACCGTGAATCAGGCCGTTTT
>Ga0070739_10004492_pt1 | contig 16462 bp, 18 predicted proteins | sample Coa_R1_7_FD_66445 | JGI IMG/M metagenome (GOLD analysis project Ga0070739, IMG submission 66445) | Surface soil microbial communities from Centralia Pennsylvania, which are recovering from an underground coalmine fire - Coalmine... | ecosystem: Environmental > Terrestrial > Soil > Unclassified ... | reverse complement strand
CGGAGGCTTCTGGCAGAGACCCGCCGCGCGCTCTACCGCATCCTCGCCGAGGACGCAGAAGAGGGCGAGGCTGACGAGGAAGCGCACCAGGTCTGACCTGACGCGCCAACCACGCAGAGGGAGATTCAAAATGACCAACCAATACTTCTTGGCCCTGATCGGGAATCGCAATCCGAGCCTCCGCGCGGCCGACGCGGACCGGGAGGCGGTCGCCGAGCGCCTTCGCAAAAGCCACGCCGAGGGCCGTCTCGACCTGACGGAGTTCCAGCAGCGACTCGAACGCTGCTACGCGGCGAAGACATTCGGTCAGCTCGACGAGCTCGTGCAGGATCTGCCGAGAGAGTCCGACGAGCGAACAGCTCCGTCGCGGTTCACGATGCCACCCTGGCGCTTTCCCCGACTCGTCCCGATCCTGATCGTGCTGATCGTCCTCGTGGCCGCGAGCGGACACCACGTCTTCTGGCTATGGATCCCGCTCCTGTTCCTGATCTGGAGGATGAGCTGGTGGAGGCGGCGGTGGCACACGAGCTCGCGCGGCAGGCCGGACGGCTGGTTCTGACGCACCCTGAAGCACCCGCATAGCGACGCGCCGGCTGCCCCGCCCGGCTGATCGCTCGACGATCCGGGCAAAGTACGCCAATGGCCTCCTCGCCGACGGCGTCTTTGCCAACGCCATCCTTGCGCCGGATTAGAAACGCCCTGCTGTTGCTGCTCACGCTGACCGCGGGAGCGACGGATGCGACCGCGTTCCTCCGGCTCGGGCACGTGTTCGCAAGCGTGATCACCGGCAATCTCGTGGTGCTCGGCCTCAGCGCCGCCCGCGCCGACGGTCATCTCGCGCTGTTTGCTGGGTGCGCACTCGGCGGATATGCGGTCGGCGTGGCTTTCGCGGCACCGCGCCGGCGTGAAGGCAGCGGCAAGGAACCGATCTGGCCGCCGGGCACGACGCTTGCGCTGAGCGCAGAGCTGGTGTTGCTGGTCGCCTTTACGGTGGTGTGGGAGATCGACGGTCAAGCCCCGGCACGGGCGGTCCAAATCGCGATGCTGGTGCTGTGCGCGGCGGCGATGGGAATCCAGAGCACGGCCGTCCGGCGCATCGGCCAGGTCTCGACGACGTATCTGACGAGCACCCTGACCGGTCTGCTCGAGGCAGCGGTCGCGCGACGGTGGGGTCAGACCGAGTCCCGCAGCATCGCGATCCTCGTGGCGCTCGCCTGCGGCGCCGCGGTGGCCGCGATCCTGATCAGCCACGCCCGCTCGTGGTCGCCGGCTGTGCAGCTGCTGCCGCTCGTGATCGTGGTCGTGACGTCGCTGCGGCTGGTCCGTCGTCCAGCCGGGTCCTGATCCCCGCGAAGCCGACCTCAGCCGGCCAGCTCGGACACCTGAGGGCTTCGATCCGCCTCGGAGGCGGATGGCTCAGGCTCCTCGACGATGATCAGTCGAGACGACGCGACCGGCACCAATGCGGGCACGATCACCGTCGGAAGCAGGAGCGGCAACAGCATCAGGTGCAACCAGTCCCAGAGGGTGTTACCGCGAAAGCTCGTCCACGACCAGTTGCCGACGTAGCCTCCGATCACGATCGCGACGAACACGGCCAAAGCCGCGGCCGCGAACACCCAGTAGCGGGAACCCCACCTGCTGCGAAGCTCCGGGACGACCGGAACCATCGCCACGGCCAGCGGGAGCGCAAGCAGCTCGAGCCAGTCCCACAGCCTGTTGCCCTCGAACCCCGTCCAGCTCCAGGGAACCGCGTAGCCGGCGGCGACGATTAGAGCAAGTACAACGGTCGCAACCAGTGCAAGCAGCTTGCGGCGTGGCCGCATCCGCGTGCGGCGGCTCAGCAGGAGGGGAAGCAGGCCGAAAGCGGCCGGGAGGAGGAGCAGGTGCAACCAATCCCAAAGCGTCGCGGTCCGCCCGCTGATGCCCATCCACGGCCAGTGGCGCCCATATCCGCCCCACAACACGACAGCGACGATCGCTGCCACTGCGGCGCTCACACCGACACGACCAGGACGCTTCAACATCTCATCCATCCGCTCCGTCGAGAACTCCAGACGGCCCTAGCGCAACGCGCGTTCCCCAGTGGGCGATCCAGGACTCGAACCTGGGACCTCTTCCTTATGAGAAATGCACGGGTAGGCGGACGTGGGTCGGACATGGGGATTTGCAGGCAAGACGGGCGATTGCCCGATACCTGCAGATCAGAGAGGAAGGTGCTCTGGAAGCTGAGGCTTCCATCAGGCTTCCACGGCTGGCCATAGCGCCCCTGAGTCACGCAACAAGCGACGCGGACGTAACCTCGGGCTCCACGAACTCGAATTCGTCGCCGTCGTGCCACGCAACCAGAGCCGGATGCGGGTTTGGTGAGCCGCGGTAATGGACGAGGTCCCACAGCCCCTCGGGACACCGACCGTCCTGGGCGGCCATCGCAATCGGTAAGTCCTCAGGCGCGACGGGCTCCATCTCGAATGAGACCGGAGCGAACGGATCAAGCAGAACCAAATTCCGAGTTCCCGGCAGGGCAGCACTGGGGGCGATGAACGCACGCGGGCCGTCAGACTCTTCCCGTAGGCGTTGAGCAAACTCCCGACACGGACCGTGGTCGTCCGCGACTAAATCCTCCGCGGTGAGGTCAAAGTCGTCCGCACGATCGAACGACAGCTCCAGCGGATCTTCCTCCAGATCAATCTTGAGGGCCCAAAGTGGGGGCCGAAGCATGAGGGCGCGGTCACGGTCCCTCCGATCCTGGTTTCTCAGTAACTCAGCCCACGGCGTCATCGGATGGAGGCTCAGGTACTGCGTCCAGCCATCGCCGGGGTAGTTGTACCTACCACCCGAGAAGTTGGGCGTGGACCAAAGCGGTGTTTCGTAGGCGACCAGCCTAAATGTGACCACCATCGCTACGCAGCAGAGAACGATCGCGGCACGACCGCGAGCTCAAGTAGGCGCTCCGTGGACGACGGGTCGTAAAGCAGATCAATAGGCGCCTCACCGCTGAGGTCTCGGTTCGGCACCTCGAACCAGTCCACGACGCCCGGTCCCGTTAGGACGTGCCGAAGTTGAGCAGCAATACGGGCAACGATTCTGGCTCGCAGCTCCTGTCGCCCATCAGGAGCTGCCGATTCGCTCGGAGAGATCCAGCGTTGATACGTCCTCTCCCCAACTCCCAAGAGATCCGCCTTTCGCTTTTGTGGCACGTCGAGCTTCGAGTCAAGCCAAAGAAGGACATCCTTAATGGGCTGATCCTCGGCGACCGGCTGCCTTTCGGCCAAGCGGGCGAAAAGGAAGCGGAGTTCTTCAAGGGAGAGACGAGTCGCGCGTCGTTGCTCCCGCTCGTCCTCGAGATGCGCGGCATGCTGGGCCCGTAGTGCGGCGGCTTGGATGTTGATCCAGAGAAACGGATCTACCGATTCCAGGCTCGTGGCATCGGCGTCCCCGATCGAGAGGGTGAGGTCCTCGACAAGACCGCGGATCGACGGAGGCACCTCGGACTCGCGAGCAAGCCGGCGGTTCGCCTCCCATAGCTCTCGGGTAACCGCCTCGGGATTCCGGATGTCGAACGCGACTGGCATGGCGGTACTCTGGCGCTATGGTACGTCACCTTCACGCCAATGTCTAGATTATCGGCAAGTTCTCTTCCAGCTTGAGCCTCAGCTACTGCTAATCGGAGCCGGCTGTCCGCTCGTCGAGCACCGCCCGCAGCACGCCGCGTACTCGGCGATCATCCGGGAACGCCGCATCGAGCGCCGCCGCGCGTCTGCGACCTCGCGGACATACACGACACGCGTGACGGTCGCATCCCTATGTCCGAGCAAGAACGCAACCTCATCCACGCTCTCGCCCGCGAGTAGAGCCCGCGAGGCGACGGTGTGACGGAAGGAGTGCATCGAGGGCAAGGAACCGGCAGGCACTGGCACACGTCCGCCCGCGGCGTCCCTCTCGTGGAGGATCGGGAACGCTGGTCGGCCATTCTCGTCCGTCGCGCTCCTGAGCCTTCCTCAGCGCCCGCTGGACGTTCCGCTGCCCGAGCAGTGGGCGATCCAGGACTCGAACCTGGGACCTCTTCCTTATCAGAGAAGCGCTCTAACCGACTGAGCTAATCGCCCGTGCTCGCCCAGGCAGTCTATCGGCCATCCGCTGACGCGGATGAGGACCGTAGGCCGGTAGTTAAGCGGCCGGACGCACGCGCAGCCGGCGCGCCAACTCGATCGCGTCGTCGGCCGATTCGACCGTGAACTGGACGCGGAAGCCGTCGCGCTTGCTCGGGGATACCGCGAGCTCGCGACCGAGCGCCGGGCCGAGCGTGTCCGCGATCAACTCCGCCGTCGCCTGCTGATCGGGGTGAAGCGACGGGGTCGATCGGGCTCGCGTCCTTGAACCGGAGCCGGCGCCGCGGGCGCGCGACTCGAGCTCCCGGACCGACCAGCCCCCCTGCGCCGCGGCTCGGGCCAGGTTCCGGCGCTCTGCGTGGTCCTCGGCCATCAGCAGCGCCCGTCCGTGGCCTTCGGTCAAGGCGCCTCGCTCGATCAGCGACAGCGCCTCGTCGGGCAGCTCGAGCAAGCGGATCAGGTTCGAGACCGCCACACGGCTTCGCCCGACGCGCAGCCCGACGGCCTCCCGCGAGAGCCCGAGCTCGTCGACGAGCGCGGCGCACGCTCGTGCCTCGTCGATCGGATTGAGGTCCTCGCGCGCCATGTTCTCGATCACCGCCAGCTCCAGCGACGCGGCGTCGTCCCGGTGGCGAATGACGGCTGGGACGGTCTCGCGCTCGGCCAGCTGCGCCGCTCGCCAGCGGCGTTCGCCGGCGATCAGCTCGTATCGCCCGCTCGCGAGTGGCCGGACAAGCACCGGCTGAAGCACCCCCCGCGCCCTGATCGAGTCGGCCAGGGCCAGCAGGGACTCGTCACCGAGGCTGCTCCGAGGCTGCCGCGGGTTGGGGTCGATCAGCTCGACCGGTAGCTCCCGCAGCTCCTCGGACTCATCCTTGGGAGCGACGGACAGGATCGCGGCCAAGCCCCGTCCCATCCCCTTTGGTCGATCAGCCACGAGCAGCTACCTCCTTGGCAAATTCGAAGTACGCATCGGCCCCCGAGCAGTGCGGATCGTGGTGGATGACGGGCTTGCCGAAGCTCGGCGCCTCGCCAAGGCGGACATTTCGGGGAATCACGGTATCGAACACCAGTTCGGGGAAGTGCTCACGGATCTCGCGCTCCACGTCCTGGGCCAGCCGGGTCCGCCCGTCGTACATCGTCAAGACCATCCCCGCCACTGTCAACCTCGGGTTGAGCTCGCGCTGGACCAGCGCCAAGGTGTCAAGCAAGCCGGCCAGCCCCTCCAGCGCAAAGTACTCCGCCTGCACCGGCACGATCACGCGATCGGCCGCAACCAGCGCGTTCACCGTCAACGGCCCCAGCGAGGGAGGGCAGTCGAGCAGCGTGAATGCATACCGCTCCCGCACCGGGCTCAACGCGTCCCGGAGGCGCGTCTCGGACCCCGCGACGCGAGGGAGCTCAACGGTGGCGCCGGCCAAATAGGGCCCGGCAGGGGCAACCGACAACCGCTCTATCTCCGTGCCGACCACGATCTCGGTGAGGGGGACATCCGCGATCAGCACGTCGTAGAGGGTGCGCGGCAGGTCCTTGCCGAGTCCGAGCGCAATCGTCGCGTTGCACTGCGGATCGATGTCGACGAGCAGCGTCTCGTAACCCGCTTCGGCGACGCACGCTGCCAGATTGACCGCTGTCGTCGTCTTGCCGACTCCGCCCTTCTGGTTGGCGATCGCGTGGACGATGCCCATGCGCCTCACGCTACCTGGAGCGGCGGTCAGACGGTCCGGTCGGAGCGAGGTCGCCGCGAGCGCAAGGTCGGCGTCAACGACCGACTGCGGTTCACCCGAGCGGATGCTTGGCAGCGACGCCCGGCCGTCGCGGAAACCGCGACGGCGTCGGCCTAACCTTCGACGTCAGGTAGAGGTGCCTGCTATGGCTTTCGGGAAATGGTTCGACGCGGCGGACGTCGAGTCCTTCAAGGCCCAGCTCCTGCGCCGCGCGGATAGCGGCCGCCTCGCCGGCTGTCGATCGCTTGCCCGCCCAGGCGAGGAGTGTCCCGCCGACGCGCAACAGCGGCGCTGCGTACTCCGCTGTCACCTCCAGGCCAGCCACGGCCCGGGCCGTCACAAGGTCATGCCGGTCGCGGCCTTGGCGATACGACTCGGCCCGCTCGTGGACGACCTTCACGTTTGACAATCCGCACTCACTCACCACGCTTTCGAGGAACAGGCACTTGCGGGCGGCGCTCTCGAGCAACGTAAATGACGTCCGTGGCAGCGCGATCGCCAGCGGAATCCCAGGTAGGCCGGCGCCCGAGCCGAGATCGAGCGCGACCGTGGACTCGCGCACAGGCTCAAGCTCGAGCGCCACCAGCGAATCCGCCAAGTGATTGTCCACAATCCCAAGCGGGTCCCGAACGGACGTCGGCGCATGCGGATCATCTGCCAGGCGCTCCAGCAGCAGCTGGAGCTTGTCGACCGCTTCACCCGACAGGCAAAACCGCTCCTCCAGAGAGGAGAGGCGGGCGTCGACGGCGTCGCGGGACGAGCTCGCGGCACCGAGGCGCGGCGCGCGACCGCTCACGGCGTCGGCCCGCGGTCACGGAGCAACGCCTGCCGCTCGCGCTCGATATAGCCCGCGTAGCGGCGGCACATTTCCTCGAAACGCTCCGCTGCATGGCCATCGATGCCCTCGCTCAGGTGCTCCTCGAGCAGCGGCAGGAGATCCCTGACCAGGACCGATCCGCGGGCCATCCACTGAAAGTACGACCGGCCACCGTGGTGGTAGGGCCCGTACAGCTTGCTATCGGGAAAGCGCTCGACGAGCCAGCGAAAGATCGCCTCGTGGCGGGTGTGCATCCGCAGCGTCACCTGCGGCTGCTTGCCGTCTCCACCGAACGATCCCTCTCCCACCAGCAGCCCGATCAGGACCCCACGGTCGAAGTCGGACAGATCAGGCATTGTCACGCGATTGTTTCACCGTCATGAAAAACGTGAAACACGGCGTGACGATGGCGTGACAATGGCGTAGCGCGACGATGGCGGCGTCATGAGCCTGGGCGCAAAAGCGTCCCCACAGGACGCTTTTGCGCCCACCCCTCGGAGACCGCAGAACCCGCAACGCCGGGGGCCCGCAACCCCAACCGCCCCAAACCTACTCAACCAACGGCGCGACGACCAGCCGCCGATCGGGCTCCTCCCCCTGGCTGTAGGTCTCGACGTCGTGGCGGCCCTTGAGGTGTTCGTGCACGACCTTGCGCTCGAGCGCGCTCATCGCCTCGAGCTCAACCGGCCGGCGATCGTGGACCGCGGTCTGGGCAGCCTGGTCAGCCGCCGCTCGCAGCGCCACCGCCCGGCGCTCGCGATAACCGGCGGCGTCGATCACGACTCGCAGCGGAGCTCCGCAGCGGCGGAACGCGATTCGATACGCGAGGTGCTGGATCGCGTCGATCGTCTGTCCATGATGCCCGATCAACAGCCCGAGGTCCTCGCCGACGAACTCGGCGCTGATCCCGTCGGCCTGCTCTTGAACATCGATGCGCGCCTCGACGCCGATTCCGGCCGCGACCCGCTCGAGCAGCTCGCGAACGCACTCCGCGGCGCTTAGGACCTCCGGCGCCATCGCTAGCGCCGCCGTCCGGAACGCTTCTTCTTCTTGCGCGGCGGGGGTGGGGGCGGCGCTTCGCGCCGGTGCCGACTGCTCGAGCCGACCGCCGCCGGCTGCTTCTCCTCGGTGCGGCCGCGGCCGCGAAGCAGGCCGGCAAGGCCGCCGGACCCCGCTCCGTTCGCGACGGCCCCATCCGACTTCGCAGCGCCGGCCGCAGCCGTTGCCGGCGCGGTCGCAGGCGCGGGTGTCACCGGCCCGATCCGCCTGCGGATCACGTACTGCTGGGCCATCGTCCAGGCATTGGTGGTGATCCAGTAGACGATCAGACCCGCCGGGAACCGCACGATGAAGATCACGAAGAACAGCGGCAGCAGCATCATCATTCGCTGCTGCGTCTTGTCCATCGTCGGCGCCTGCATCATCAGCGTCGAGAACAGCTGCGTGCCGATGTAGAGCACGATCAGCACGACGAGCGTCACGCCGGTGGCGGTGGTCGTGAGGTCGTGGATGAAGAGGAACCCGGCTCCGTTGTGCGCCCCGCACGCCACGGTCGGCTTGGCGTAATTGATCACCGAGTGACCGTTGACGAGGTGATGCGGCTGTAGGTGCGGGCAAATATCCGCCCGCAGCCTTGACCGCAGCGTGTAGAACAGCCCGATGAAGACCGGAATCTGCGCGACCAGCGGGAGACACGACGCAAACGGGTTGATGTCGTTCTCCTTGTAGAACTTCATCATCTCCTGCTGTTGGCGCTGCTTGTCCTCCTTGTACTTGGCCTGAATCGCCTTCAGCTGCGGCGCCACCCGCTGGAGCTTCTGCATCGAATGCATCTGCTTGAACGCCAGCGGCAGCAGCAGCGCCCGGATCACGACCGTCAGCAGCACGATCGACCAGCCCCACGACCCCCCGACGACGTCGTGGAAGAACACGAGGACCGGACCGAAGATGTCGATCAGCGGCTGGAAGATGTTGGCGAAGATCATGGTCAGGTGCTGGGAGCGGTTGCCTTCGGCGCGAACAGCCGCTGGTCCTCGACCGGGTCGACCCCGCCGCGGCTCCACGGGTTGCAGCGGAGCAACCGCCAGGCGGCGAGCGTCAGCCCACGCAGTATCCCGAATCGCTGGACGGCCTGGACCGCGTATTCCGAACACGAGGGGTAATAGCGACAGCGCTGGCCGAACGCCGGCGAGATCCACCGCTGATAGAAGCGCAACAGCAGCACGATCAGCGAGCGCGGCGCCGCCGGGAGGTGAGCGGACCTTGCCACGCCGTGAGCCGACCCCGACGCCAGGACGTGAGCGAACCTTGCCATGCCGTGAGCCGACCCCGACGCCGGGACGTGAGCGGACCTTGTCATGCCGTGAGCCGACTCTCGAGTTCGCCGGACTCCGGCCCCGCCGGAACCTGACCGCGCGCATCGGCGGGCGCAGCCACCCGGTCGATCAACTCCGACAAGCCGCGCCTGATCCCAGCTAGACCCTCACGTTCAGCTAGACCCCAAGCTTCAGGCCTGGCGACGACCACCGCGTCCGTGCCCGCCGGCAACCGCGGCGCCTCGAGCGCGAACGCCTCCCGCAGCAGCCGCTTTACGCGATTGCGCTGGACCGCTCCGCCGACCCGTCGCGACACGGAGAGCCCCAGCCGCGGACCCGCCTGCTCCTCCCTCGGGAACACGTACAGGACAAGCTCGCGCGTCGCATGGGAGCTGCCACGGCGGATCACCCGATCAAAGTCAGCGCTGCGCGAGAGCCTTGCCCGGCCCGGCCGGAGACGGGCCCTCGGTCCACGGGTCATCAGACCGTCAGTCGCTTGCGGCCCTTGGCCCGTCGATGCTTGAGCGTCAGCCGGCCTGCGCGCGTGCGCATCCGCGCGCGGAACCCGTGGGTCCGCGCCCGCTTGCGTTTCTTTGGCTGGTAGGTGCGTTTCATGGCTCACAGCCCAGGCGGGATCAAGGCCAGTATACGCAGCGCCTCCGGGCTGCCAGTGATTTTCACGCGCATTGCGCCATCCGGCATCCGCTCCGAAATCGGCCGCTCCTGCGCCCAAAACTTCGTTGCTATATTCGCCCCCCCAGCCGCCAACGGCGGGGCCTCACCCCCAGCCGCCAACGGCCGGGCCTCACGAAGAGTTTTACGGACCCTCCGAGAAGGAGTCGCTTGCCGCTGCCCGAGAATCTCGAGCCGATCGCTGCGTGGGAGGCCATCCGCACGGAGCTTCGCAGCAAGCTTGGGGAGTCCGCCTACGCCATCTGGATCGCCCCGCTCGAGGTGAGGGCATTTGAGGGGACGATGCTGCTCCTGGCGGCGCCGCAGGAGACTCGCGCGTGGGTCGCGAAGCGCTTCGGGCGGACCCTCGAAAGCTGCGCCAGGGCGGTGCTCGGCGTCGACGTACAGGTGGCTGTCGAGGGAGCCGGCGGCGGACAGCGGGAGCCGGCGGCGGATGTCGATAACCCTGTTGAGAGCCTCAACCCGCGCTACAGCTTCGACCAGTTCATCATCGGCGATTCCAATCGTCTGGCCCACGCCGCAGCGCTGGTCGCCGCTGAGCTGCCGGGGCAGGCGTACAACCCACTGTTCCTGCACGCGCCGCCGGGCCTCGGCAAGACGCACCTCCTGCACGCGATCGGGAACTACGTGTTCGCGTTCGGCGGCAGCACCAGGGTGCGCTACACGACGATCGAGAGCTTCACCAACCACTTCATCAGCGCGCTGAACACCCGTTCGCTCGAGCGCTTCAAGCACAGCTATCGCGACGTCGACGTGCTCCTGATCGACGACGTCCAGTTTCTCGCGAGCAAGGCCAAGACCGAGGAGGAGTTCTTTCACACCTTCAACGCGGTGTACGAGAACGGCCGCCAGCTCGTGCTCACGTGCGACCGGCTCCCCAGCGCCCTGGTGTCGGTCGAGGAACGGCTGCGCGAGCGCTTCGAGGCCGGGCTGGTCGCCGACATCAAGCCGCCGGATTTCTCCACGCGCGTCGCGATCCTGCGCAAGCGGGCGATGCTCGACCGGGTGCCGATCACCGACCAGTCGATCCTGGAAGCGATCGCGGAACGAGTCACCGACAACGTGCGCTCACTCGAGGGCGCGCTGATCCGCGTGGTCGCCTACCAGTCGCTGACGGGGCGGGCCCTGGACCTCGAGCTGACGCGGACCGTGCTCGACACGATGTACCCGCTCCGCGGGCGCCCTTCGCTGACTGTCGGCCAGATCCAGGCGATCGTCGCCTCCCACTACAACCTGGCCGTCTCCGAGCTCGTCTCTGGCAACCGTGCCGCCAGGATCGCGTGGCCGCGGCAGGTCGCGATCTACCTCGCACGCGAACTCACCGGCACCCCGCTTCAGACGATCGGCGAGGCCTTCGGCGGACGCAATCACGCGACTGTGCTACACGCGTGCAAGCGAGTTGCCGATCGAATCGCCGCCGATCAGGATGCGGAAGTTGAGCTCGAAGAGCTGAAGTCCGAGCTCACCGCCGGTTGACGACCGCGGTTATTGACAGACTTCCCTGCCTTTCTGACATGAGAACTTTGCCGCTATCAGCGCCCGATGGAGCGCCTTTCAACAGCCGTGACCTCCCCTATGACTACTAACTTCCTTCAGAGGTATTCGTCGTGAAGATTTCACTGCAGCGAGACCACCTCCTCTCGCAACTCCAGACCGTCACGCGAGTGGCGTCAACGAGGAGCGCGATCCAAGCGCTGTCTGGAGTGCAGTTGGTTGTCTCCTCAAGCATCTCCGAGATCCGCGCCACCGATATGGACGTGAGCCTGCGGGTTCCACTCCAGGCCGAGCCCGTCCGGGAGGGGATGGTGGTCCTGCCGGCGCGCCTGCTGCTCGACGTCGTTCGTGCCCTTCCCACTCCCGAGGTCTCGATGGAGCTTCGGCCGGCCGAGCAGGACGTCGAGCTCGTCTCCGGAAAGGCCACCTTCCACATCCGCACGCTCCGGGCCGAGGACTTTCCTCCGTTCCCCGAGCCGGACGCCGACCGTGCCGTGTCCGTCCCGGTCGAGGCGTTTGTCGAGACCGCGATGAAGGTTGCCGGGTCGGCGTCACGAGATGAGACGCGCCCGGTCTTGACCGGGATCCTGGTCTCGGCGTCTGAGCGGGAGCTGCGAATGGTGGCGACCGACTCCTATCGCCTGAGCGTGAAGGAGACTCAGCTCGAGGCGCCGCTTGCCTCCCCGATCGAGGTCAACGTCCCCGCCCGAGCTCTGCAGGAGCTCTCGCGGATCGCGAGTGCCGCCGGCGAGCAGCAGCTGAGCCTCAGTGTTCTGCAAAACCAGGTCGTGTTCTCGATCGACGGTGTGGTCCTGTCCTCGCGGCTGATCGAGGGACAGTTTCCGAACTACAGGCAGCTGCTGCCGGAGAGCTTTGAGCACGAGCTGCGGCTGGCCGGATCAGAGCTGACCGAGGTCGTTCGCCGGATCAGCCTCCTGGCGCAGAAGAACGCGCCGCTGCGCCTGTCCTTTACATCAGGCGAGCTGACCGTCTCCGCGCAGACGCCGGACGTGGGGGAGGCCTCCGAATCGCTGCCGGTGGCTTTTCAGGGAGAGCCGCTGGAAATCGGGTTCAACCCCGAGTTCCTGCGCGACGGCCTCGAGGCGGTGGAGGGGGACGTGATGCTCAAGCTGATCAGCCCACTGCGGCCGGGACTGATCCAATCCGCCGACGGAAGCGGCTTTCAGTACCTGATCATGCCGATCCGGCTCAACGTGTAAGCGCGGCGGCGTAGGTGCGCCCGGAGCTCCAGCTGGTGCGCGTACTCAGCCTGGCACTGCGCGACTTCCGCTGTTACGAGAACGTCGTCGTCAACTTCGGCGATGGTCTCACGGTCATCAGCGGCCCGAACGGGTCCGGCAAGACCAACCTGCTCGAGGGGTTGTACTTCGGGTGCACCGGACGCTCCTGCCGCACGACCAACGAGCGAGAGCTCCTCAGGTTCGGGTGCCCGACGGCGCGGGCGGTCGTTCGACTGGTGGCCGACGACGGAGAGCATGAGCTGGCGGTCGGGTTCACCCCCGGAGAGGCCAAGCGGCTGTCGGTCGACGGGGCGGCTGTGGAGCGGCTGCTCGACGCTCCCGTTCGCCCGCTGATCAGCGTGTTTTTGCCTGATCGCCTCGACTTGGTCAAGGGGCCGCCGGCGTTGCGCCGGTCCCATCTCGATCAGCTGGCGGCGGCGCTGTGGCCGGCGCGGCGAGATACTCGCCGCAGATACGCCCAGGCGCTCGCCCAGCGCAATGCGCTGATCATGCGAATCCGTGCGGGCCGGGCTTCCCGTGGGTCGCTAGCGAGCTGGGATGAGCAACTCGCCCGGACCGGGCTGGAGTTGATGCGCCAGCGCCATCAGGCCGTCGCGGCGGTTGCCGGCGTGGCCACCGAGGTCGCGGCGGGACTCGGACTTCAGACGCCGCTGAAGGTCGCCTACCGCCCGCGCTCGAGGGCGGCCGTGGCCGAGCAACTGGTGGCTGAGCTCAGGGATCGCGTCAGCCAGGACCTGGAGCGCGGCTTCACCGGCCACGGCCCCCATCGCGACGAGCTCTCACTGTTGCTGGCCGATCGCGATGTCCGGGCGTACGGCTCTCAGGGCCAGCAGCGGCTTTCGCTGCTCGCGCTGCTACTCGCCGAGCGGCACGCGATCGCGGCGCAGCGGGGCACGCCGCCGGTGATGCTGCTCGACGATGTGATGAGCGAGCTCGATCACGTGCGGCGCGAGGCGCTGGTCGAGCTGCTGCATGGTCAGGAGGGCCAGGCGATCATCACCACCACTGAGCTCGAGCAGGTCCCCGGCGCGACGGACGGCGGCGTGCTGCACCTCACCGTCGCCGCGGGTGACCTTGTCGATCAGGTGGTCGCGTGACGCGGCGGCGCAGCCCGCGGCCGCTTGGGATCGCGCTCGAGCTCGTCCGCGACGAGCTGGCGCCGCAGACGCTCTTGGCCGAGGCGCAGCGGGCGTGGCCCGGCGCGGTCGGGCCGGCGATCGCCGCCGAGGCGCAGCCCACCGCGGAGCGCGGCGGCGTGCTCGTGGTCTCATGCTCCGCTTCGGTGTGGGCGCAGGAGCTCGACCTGATGGGGCCTGTGATCGTCGAGCGCCTGAACGCGGCGCTGGGGGAGGGCCGGCTCGCTCGCCTGAGGTGCGTAACCGTGCCGCCGCCCGGCGGCTGATCCATTCGGGCAACAAGCTGCTCGATCCGTTCAGGCCAACAGAACGGGGAAGAGCCGGTGACGGGGTCCCACGCTCGTCACCGGCTCGTTATGCCCCGGTTTACTGCCCCCAGTTATTGCCCGAAGTAGGTCGACCAGGAGCTCGTGCTCCAGCTCGACGTGCTCGGCCCCACCGAGCCCGTGCTCGACTGCATGCAGCTGCAGGTGAAGCTCGACTGGGCGTACGGCGCAGCAAACGAACCGCTGGCCGTGCTCCAGCTCGACGTGCTCCAGCTGGAGGTGTTGTAGTTGATGTCGCCCTGTGAGTCGCTGATCAGGGAGTTCGGGGTGAGGCCCTGATTCGCGACCGGCGGGTTCCACAACATTCCCAGCTTCATGCCGTCGGGCTCCTGGATGTTCGGATTCGACGAGATGACCGGGTCCGTCAGCGCGCCCTTGACCATGTTCGGCGTCCAGCTCGGGTGGTACTGGAGCAGGTCGGCTACCAGCCCCGAGATCATCGGGGTCGCCAGCGACGTCCCGCTCGCGCGGATGTAGGCGCCGCCGACGATGCAGCTGGGGCAGTAGTTCGCAAATGCGCTGCCCGGCGCGAGCACCGAGACGATGTGTGCGCCTGGGGCGTACACGTCGGGCTTCTGGAAGCCGTCCTGGGTGGTGCCCTGGCTCGACCACGAGGCGATCGTGTCGTCGAGCGGGTTGGCGGTGCCGTTCTCGTCGACCGCGCCGACCGTGATCACGTACGGGTCGTTGGCGGGCGAGTACTGCACCGCGTCAGACGCCGTGCCGCGGTTACCGGCCGCGACGACCACCACGATCCCGTGCATCCACACTGACTCGACGGCCGCGTCGAGCGGGTCGGTCGTGTAGGACTGCGGCGTGTTCGAGTCCAGCGACAGGTTGACGACGCGGATGTTGTAGTCCGACTGGTGGTCGAGCACGAACTGCAGCCCGTAGATCACGTTCAGGACCGTCGCGTTCCCGTTGTTGTCGGAGGCCTTGATCGAGACCAAGTCCGCGTGCGGAGCGACGCCGATGAACTGGCCGTAGAGCGAGTCTGAGCTCGGACGGCTGAGGCCATTGCCGGCGATCACGCCCGCGACCATCGTGCCGTGACCGTACTCATCGCTCGCGTCGGTCGCATTCGGATTGGTCACCGCGGTCTCGACCACGCGCGACTGGCCGTTCGACGTCAGGAAGTCCGGCAGGTTCCCGTCGACGCCGGTGTCGATCACAGCGACTCCGACACCCGCGCCGGTGACGCCGCGCGTCCACGCGGGCAGCACGTCCAGCGTCTGGTCATACGTGCTCTGGAGCGATCCGAGCAGATAGCTCGGGATCGCCGAGAAGCTGCCGATGTACGACTGCGGCTTGATCGTCGCGTTCAGCGACACCGCGTGGACGTCACGGTCGGCGGCGAGCCAGCGTGCGCGCTCCGCCGTCAGCTTGACCGCGAGCCCGTTGATGATCGGGAGGTTCCCGAAGACCTTGCCCTGGGCGCGGAGCACGTCCCAGCGGGCGCGCTCGGGAGTGACTCCCGCCTTGAACTGGACGATCGTCTGCACGACCTCGTTCGGGTGCCGCGCGGCGATGCTCGCGATCCTCGGGTCCAGCGGAGCCGAAGAGCCGGCGGGGGACGAGGAGGATGCGGCCTGCAGGCTCGGCAGCTGCCCGTGGCCTGCGGCCATGGCAACGGTCCAGGCGAGCGCGAGGGCGGTGAGTGCCGCCAGCGCCGACATCCACCGGATCCGGTCGAGTGTTCTGATCGATCGTGTCATCTCAGGGCAACCTCCATGTTGCAAAGTCGACTACCAGCGTCTTTTGATCTGGCAGCTGGGCCGTCTCGCCGTCCTAGCGAGACCCCTGGCTTTGCGTCCCCGCCTCACGACGGGTTTGCCCTGAGCAGTGTTATGTGGCGTTCTGCCGTCGGTTTCATCGGCACCCGCGAGCTCGAGCATTCGCTTTATCGACGAATGTTCGAGCCAGGCGGTGAACTCGTTGAGATCGAGCATCGAGTCCACCGTTAGCTTCCGCTCGAGGTGCGGTCAAAGTAAGTCGACCAGGAGCTCGTGCTCCAGCTCGACGTGCTCGGGCCTACGGAGCTCGTACCGGAAGCGCCGCAGGTGCAGCTCCAGCTCGACTGCGCGAACGCCGCCGCCAGCGCTCCGCCGGCCTGGCTCCAGCTCGACTGGCTCCAGCTCGACTGGCTCCAGCTCGACTGGCTGTAGTCGATGTCGCCGGTGGACGGGTTGAGCAACGAGTTCGGCGTCAGCCCGCCGTCGGCAGGTGCTGGGCTCCCGAGCGCGAGCGCCTTTGCCGCGTCCACCTCCTTCGTGGAGGGGTTCGAGGCGGCCGCGGAGCTCATCAGCGCTCCCTTGACCTGGTTCGGCGTCCAGTCCGGATGTGCCTGGAGCAAGAGCGCGGCGAGTCCCGAGATCATCGGGGTCGCCATCGAGGTCCCGCTCGTACGGATGTACTCGTTGTCGATCAGGCAGGTCGGGCACGTCCTCGCGAACGTGCTGCCCGGCGCGAGCACCGAGACGATGTGCGCGCCTGGGGCGTACACGTCGGGCTTCTGGAAGCCGTCCTGGGTGGTGCCCTGGCTCGACCACGAGGCGATCGTGTCGTCGAGCGGGTTGGCGG
>Ga0070739_10004488_pt1 | contig 16469 bp, 13 predicted proteins | sample Coa_R1_7_FD_66445 | JGI IMG/M metagenome (GOLD analysis project Ga0070739, IMG submission 66445) | Surface soil microbial communities from Centralia Pennsylvania, which are recovering from an underground coalmine fire - Coalmine... | ecosystem: Environmental > Terrestrial > Soil > Unclassified ... | reverse complement strand
TCGCGCACGGGGCCCCGCTGCAGCTGCCGGGACATGCGTACGGCTTGACCATGGCCGGCGGCTTGGCGGTCTGTCTCGCCGTCATCGTCTTGACGCTGCCGCTGCTCGGGCGGATCACGGCGTCCGACAACGCGCGGTTTGAGTAGGGGCGGCGAGTAGGCGCTGCAAAGACACCCCCGGGGGAGCAGGGGGAAGGGCGGCGGGGCCTGCCGACAGGCGGAACGGCAGGCCCCGCCTGAGCGCCGGACCGCGGCGTGGTCCGGCACCTGCTCGAGGTGCGGTGAAGCAGGGTCGCTTCGTGAAGCTGTGCTCGTTTGTGCGGCGCGGTGTGGAGTGCGACGACGTCTCGCGAAATTGTGTTGCGTGACACCAAATTCCGCAAGAGGTCATGACGAATTCGTTGCGATTCCCGCACTCGAGGCCAAGAACTCGCAGGAAGGTGCCGCGAAGCGCTCCAGGATTGTTTTCCGCTACAACGAATGAAGGCCGATCGTCGCCCGCGCACCGGACGTGGTAGGCAAGTCGCATGCGAATCTGCGTCCTGGGTGCCGGAGCGATCGGCGGATTCATCGGCGCGCGGCTGGCCGCGTCCGGCGTGCAGACCACGGCGTTGGCCCGCGGCGCCACGCTCGAAGCGCTGCGCACTCACGGCTGGCGCGTGCAGGACGGCACCGAACTGCTCACCGCGCCGGTCCACGCCTCCGACAGCCCCGCCGAGCTTGGTCCGCAGGACGTGGTCGTCATCGCCGTCAAGGCGCACTCGCTCGCGGCGGCCGCGTCGAACGCCGGTCCGCTGCTCGGCCCGGACACGATCGTGCTGACCGCGATGAACGGCGTGCCGTGGTGGTTCTTCGACGGCTTCGGCGGGCCCTGCGCGGGGCGGCGGCTGACGAGCGTCGACCCCCACGGTTCGATCGCCGCCGCGATCCCGACCGAGCGCGTGCTCGGCGCCGTGGTGCACATGAGCTGCAGCGCGCCGGAACCGGGCCTGGTCCGGCACCACCGAGGCAGCGGTCTGATCATCGGGGAACCCGGCAACCGCGACTCCGCCCGCCTGAACGACCTCGTCGCGGTGCTCAAAGGGGCGGGCCTCGACGCCACCGCCACCACTGAGATCCACAAGGAGATCTGGTACAAGCTGTGGGGCAATCTGACCGTCAACCCGGTCTCCGCCCTCACCGGCGCCACCGCGGACCTGATCCTCGACGACGACCTCGTGCGCGGCTTCTGCCACGCGGCGATGCTGGAGGCGCAGCGCATCGGCGCCGTGATCGGCTGCCCGATCGACCAGAGCCCGCAGGACCGCAGCGAGATCACCCGCAAGCTCGGCGCCTTCAAGTCCTCGATGCTCCAAGACGCCGAGGCCGGCCGCAGGCTCGAACTCGACGCGCTGGTCGGGGCGGTGCGCGAGATCGGACAGGCGGTGGACGTGCCGACGCCGTACATCGACGCGCTGCTCGGCCTCACCCGGCTCAGCGCCAGAGTCCGTGGACTGTGACGGCGTCCGCGGCCCGGCGCGCCGACCCGCGTCAACCCGAGGGTTGACGCCGCGAACCAACCTGCGGGCCAACCCTGTGGCCGACGATCCAGGGCGCTGATCGCGGCACTCTCAGAGCCATGACGACTACCGATTACCTCATCGCAGCGGCCCTGATCCTTCTCGTGATCCCGCAGATCCGCGGAATGCGCCTGACGATGCGCAGCCTCGTGCTGCCGATCGTGCTGGTCGGCGCCGCGGCCGCCTACTACCTCAAGTCGGTCCCGACGCAGGGCAACGACGTATTGCTCGACGGCCTGTGCATCGCCGCCGGTGCTCTTCTCGGCATCGGCTGCGGACTGACCACCCGGCTCGTGCGCGGATCGGACGGCGTGCTGATCGCAAAGGCCGGACTGGTCGCCGCGCTGCTGTGGATCGTCGGCATGGCCGCACGCACCGGCTTCGAATACGCGGCCACGCATGGCGGCGCGCACAGCATCGCCGACTTCAGCCGCAGCAACTCGATCACCGGTGCCGACGCCTGGACGGCCGCCCTGCTGCTCATGGCGCTGATGCAGGTGCTGTCGCGTACTGCGGTGGTGCGCCTGCGGGCCGCGCGCCTCAACAACTCCGCCCGCCGCCCGGCCCTGGCGGATGCGTGACGCGGCGCGCGCGGATGACCTCTTCGCTTGACTCGCGCCTCGCCCCGGCGGCCCGGTCCCGCACCCGCGGATCCGGGCCGCCGGCCGTTACTCCGCGGGCCCGAACTGCCGCCCCGAGCCGCAGCACACCTATTCTTCAGAGCATGACCGACTTCGCCGACCACGAGCAGCCTGCGGTCAGCCAGCGGGTGGCGGTAGCGCTGGCCGGCGTTCGCGACCGGCGCGAACGCTGGAGCAGGCGGCTTCGGCCGGTGCTCGGCGTCGTGATCGCCACCATCCTGGTCGCGACGCTGCGCGGGAAGCCGGCCCCCGGCTGGACGGGCCCGCATCTCGGCGTCACCATCGCGCTGGCCGGTTGCCTGCTGCCGATGCTCTGGGCGATCGCGCACCGGAGCTGGCCGCTCGACTCGATGCTGCGCACAGCGACGATGTCGCTGGTGATCGGGGCGTTCGGTGTCGCGCTCGCCGCGCTTCAACCGGCCGGCATCTCCGCGTTGCCCGCGTCGGTGTCCATCATGGTCGGGTTCTTCTTCCTCCCGCCGCGCCGCGCGGCACTGATCGCCGCCGTGGTGGGAGCAGGTCTGGTCGCGGCGATGCTGGCGAGCGGTTCCACCGTGCTCAACGCGGTCACCGACCTGCTGTTCTGCGGGGTGCTCGGAGTCATGGCGCTCTGCATGATCCAGGCCGGGCGCAACTCGGACCGCGCCGAACTGCTGCTGGCTCAGCTGGAGGACGCCCGCGCGGCCGAGGCGGAGGCGGCCGCGCTGGCCGAGCGCACGCGGATCGCCCAAGACCTGCACGACGTGCTCGCCCAGTCGCTCTCCGGCCTGGCCATCCAGACGGAGGCGGCGCGGCGGCTGGCGCGGCGCGGACAGAGCGGCGAGGACCTCACCGACCTGCTTGACCGCTGCGCCAAGCTGGCCAAGGAAGGCCTGACCGACGCGCGCCGAGCGGTCGGCGCGCTGCGCGGTGACGCCGTGGCCACCCTCGACCGGCTGCCGGAGTTGATCGAGCGCTACCGCGGGGACCTCGAACTCGACGCGACACTCACCGTGTCTGGCACACGCCGCGACCTGCCGGGCGAGGCCGGACTCGCGCTGTACCGCGGCGCACAGGAAGCGCTAACCAACGCGGCGCGCTACGCCCGCGGCTCGCAGACCTTGGTGACACTGCGCTACGAGCAGGACGCCACGGTGCTGACCGTCGAGGATCGGCGGACCAAAGAAGACGGCGTGGAGCCGGCCGGGTCGCAAGCCGCGTCCGGGATCGAACCCGCGCCGATCGTCTATGGTTCGGGCCTCGGCCTGGTCGGCATGCGCGAACGCCTCGCCGAGGTCGGCGGGACCGCGACGGCCGGACCCACCCGCGAGGGTTGGATCGTGCGGATGGAGATCCCGGCGTGAGCGGCACGAGCGGAGGGTCCGCCGCGGCGGGCAGCGGACCGGCGGCACAGCGGCCGATCAGGGTGCTGATCGCGGACGACCAGCGGGTCGTGCGCGACGGCCTGGTGCTGCTGATCGGGACGCTCGACGGCACCGAAGTCGTGGGCGCGGCGAAGGACGGCGCCGAGGCCGTGCAGCTCGCCGAGCAACTGCGGCCGGACGTGGTCTTGATGGACCTGAACATGCCGGTGCTCGACGGGACGGCCGCGACCGCGGCGCTGCGCGAGCGAGTTCCGGACTGCGCGGTGCTCGTGCTGACGACTTACGCGGACGACGACTCGGTGTTCCCGGCGCTGCGGGCCGGGGCGCGCGGATACCTGACCAAGGACGCCGACGGAGACCAGGTCGAAACGGCGATCCGGAATGTCCACAGCGGCCGGACCTGGCTTGATCCGATCGTGCAGGAGCGGCTCGTCGCGGCGCTGCTGCCGGGCGGCCCGGCAGCAGCCACGGCGCACGACGCCGCTCCCGTCGCGGCCGGACCGGGCGCGCATTCGGCCTGTGATCCGACGGCAGAACGCGCGCTTCCCGACGGCCTGACGCCCCGTGAGGCCGAAGTACTCGCGCTGATCGCCGAGGGCCTGTCCAACGCGCAGATCTGCGCCCGACTCGTCGTCAGCCAGGCTACCGTAAAGACCCACATCAACCGGATCTTCGCCAAGATCGGCGCCCGCGACCGCGCCCAAGCCGTGCGCTACGCCTACCGCAACGACCTCGCCGGGCGCGGCTGACGGCTTGTCACCCACTGAGGCGACGCGTGTCCTCCCGATAGGGCAATCGCTCGCGCCCGAACGCACACCATCGGCCGTGTTCCCTGCTCATCGACGGTTCCCGCACCTACATTGGCAAGCGAACGGCGTCTGCGAACGGCGTGCGCGAGTTTCAACCAACGGGGCATATCGGACGTCTTTGGTCATGAAGGCTTCTGGTGCTTCGGGCGACTGAGAGGTGCGGTCATGAACAGGTTCACCCTTGCGGCATCACGCCGCGGATTCGGCGCGATCTGCCTCGTGGCGGGCGCCGTCGCGCTGTCCGCGGCCTGCTCCTCCGCCAGCACGCCCGGCCCGAGCCCCAGCGCGGTCGGCGGCTCCGGCGCGGCGAGTCCCACGCCGACCGCGAGCGCGGGCGGCGGCGCCAGTGCCGGCGCGTCAGACACGGCGCAGGCCGGCGGCGGTGCCGGCGGATCCGGCGGCGCCACCACTGCCGCGGGCGGGCACCCGGCCGGGGCGAACACGTGCCTGGTGCGTTACCTCCACGGCGACATCGGCCAGGTCGGGGCAGCCGCCGGCTCGGAGTACGTGACCATCACGTTCAAGAACCTCAACAACCAGCCGTGCACGCTCTACGGCTACCCCGGCGTCTCGGCCGGAAATGGCACCCCGGTCAACCAGGTCGGCCAGCCGGCGAACCGCAACAACGCGGTGTCGCCGACCGTTGTCACCCTCGCGCCGGGCGGCTACGCGTACACCACGCTTCAGATCGCAAACGCCCTTAACTACCCGACCGCGACCTGCAAGCCCGCCTCGACCTCGTGGCTGCTGGTCTACCCGCCGAACACCTCGAATCTGCTTTATGTCCCGTACGACACCAAGGTCTGCACGACGAGCACCGTGAACCTGAGCATCCAGGCCGTACGGCCGGGCAAGGGCGGTGCCTGACGCCGGGAAACTCCGCGCTGCCCGGCGCCAGGCCACCGCCCCGCGATCTACGACCTCTTACCCGCGGTCAACGGGCCGTCGCCGCTGCGGCTCAGCCGTTCGTGGCAAGGGCCTGCAACCGCGTGTACGCACCGTTGAAGACGTCTTGGTCGCCGGGCAGCGATCCGGATGAGGCGTACTGCCAGAACGTGTAGTAGCCCCAGCCGGCCGGCAACGGACCGCCCCCGCTGGCCGAGAAGTTTGCGATCCACAGCGGGTCGTACGCCGCGAATCCGGAGTAGTTGCCGGTGCAGGTGGTCCACCAGTCGGTGGTCGAGTAGATCGGCGGGTAGGCGTGCTCACGCGCCGCGTACTCGTTCACGAAGTTCCAGATCCAGCTGACCATCGCCGAGTGCGACAGGCCGAAGCATTCGGCGCCGTACGGGTTGTACTCGATGTCGAGCGCGCCCGGCAGCGTCCTGCCGTCGGCGGACCAGCCGCCGCCGTGCCCGATGAAGTAGTCGGCCTGCGCGGACCCGGAGGAGTTGCTCGGGATCGCGAAGTGGTACGCGCCGCGGATCACGCCGTTGTTGTACGAGCCGTTGTACTGCTGCGCGAAGTACGCGTTGGTGTAGTAGGTGCCCTCGGTGGCTTTGATGTAGACGAAGTCGATGTACGGCGCGACCGACGCCCAGTTGACGTTGCCCTGATAGGCGCTGACGTCGATCCCGGGCAGCTGCGGAGTGGCGGCCGCGGAGACCGGGGCGACCCCCGCGGAGCGCTGTGCGACCGGCTCGTGCGACGGGATGGTCGATCCCATGAAGTCAGCGACCGGGTGAGTGATCTTCTCGGGATTGACCGGGGTCGGGTAGTGCGTCGGGCTGACCGGCACTCGCTGGCCGGTCACGGTGGTCGCCCAGCTGGTGCCTGCACCCGATCCGGCGGCGGTACCTCCGCCGGCGGCCAGCGCGGCGGCCGAGGCGGCGCCCGCCCCGGTTCCGGCGACGGTCAGCAGGGCACCGAGCAGCACCGTCGTGATCAACGCGGCGTTGGTGCGGCGGGTCGCGGCGTGGGTAGGCCGCGAACGCCCAAAGCGTTCCATGGTCTTCCTCATCAGGTTGTGGGTGTAAGTCCGGGCAGATCGGACTTTTTGTCAGGATACTGCGACTGCGCGCGGCGTCGGTCAGCGCGTCGTAAAGATTCACCAAGGCTTCACTGGTGCTGTGCGCACGGTTCCGTCATCGCGTGGATCGCGCGGCGGGCGCAGGAGCCGGCGGGGACTGCGACGCGGTCTTGGCCGGCCTAAGGAACGCGGCCGATACGGCGGTGGCGACGATCAGAGCGCAGATACCGAAGACGGCGGCCGTGTCGTAGCCGGATGAGGCCGGGATACTGCGGCCGCGGGGTGTGGCCGACGTGAGGACGGTGGCGCTCAGGGCGCTGCCAAGGGCGAAGCCGGTGGAGCGCACGACCTGGTAGAAGCCGGTGGCGCTGCCGGTCTCGTGCGGTGGGACGCCGCGCACGAGCTGCAACGGGTTGGCCGCGAAGACCCAGCCGACGCCGAAGCCGGCCAGCGCCATCGCGATCCCCAGCTCCCACAGCGTGCCGCGGCCAAGCCGGAACTGCGCCATCGCCGCGACCAGCAGCACGCATCCGGCCACGACGACCGTGTCCGGCCCGCGCCGGCGCAGCAGCGCGCCGGCCGCCTTGTTCGCCGCGAAGCTCGCGAAGGAGAAGGGCACCAGCAGCGAACCGGCCACGAGCGGTGACTCGCCGAAACCGTAGCCCGCGCCGGTCGGCGTCTGCACCAGGCGAACCACCAGCGAGAGCAGCGGGTAGATCCCGACGCCGACCAAGAGCACGGATACGTTCGCGGCGAGCACGGCGCGGTGTCGCAGCAGCCGTACATCGACCAGCGGCCGCCGCGTGTTCAGCTCACGCGCGACCCAGCCGGCCAGCATCGCCACGGCCAGCGCGATGGCCGCCAGGGTGCGGATCGAGACCCAGCCCCAGGACTGGCCCTGGGAGAGCGCGAGCAGCACCGCCGCGACGCACACCGCGAGCAGCGTCGCGCCCGGCCAGTCGAGTCCGCGCGCCTCCCGGTCCGGCCCCTCGGGAAGCACCCGCGCGGCGGCGAGCAGTGCGAGCGCGGTGACCGCGGCGCCTGCCCAGAACGCCGCGGCCATGCCGAACTGCTGCGTGATGGCGCCGACGACCGGGTAGCCGACGCCGATTCCGATCGCGGTGGTCACGCCGAGCAGCGCGATCGCCGGCCTGCCGCGCTCGGCCGGCAGCTCGTCGCGCGCGGTCGCGATGGCCAGCGGCACCAGCCCGCCGCCCGCGCCCTGCAGCATCCTCCCAATTAACAGGCCCACAAAGCCGGTGGGCAGCGCGGAGAGCACGCAGCCGACGAGCGCGGCGGCGAGCGAGGCGAGGACGACGGGCCGCCGCAGCCGTCCGTCGCCGAGTCGGCCGGCGACCGGCGCCGCGATCGCACCGACCAGGAGTGAAACGGTCAGCGCCCACTGCGAGGCCGCCAGCGAGACGTGCTCGACCGCCGCGACCGTGGGCAGCAGGGGAGCGCCGAGGCTGCCGCCCGCCGCCGTCACCACCCCGAGGAAGACCAGGACCGGGACCAGCAGGCGCGGTGGTCCGGGTCGGCAGTCCGGCTCGTTCGCGGGAGCTTGCATGCCCGGAACGTAGGCCGCGCGGGTCGCCGCCGTCGAAGTCGATTCGCCGATCGTGCGCATAGGCGGCGGCTATGTGCACCGTGCATCCGCGGCTAAGAGGAATGACCGTCCGGCGCGGCGATCCGGTGGGTGACGTCCGTGGCCGGTGCCTGGTCGATGTGTTCCAGCAGAATCGCGCGGAACTCCTGCGCCGCCCGGGAGAGGCCGGCGTCGCGGCGCCAGGCGAGGCCGATCGTGCGCTGCGGAGCGGGTTCGGTCAGCCGAGTGATCGTCAGACCGGCCCGGCGCGCGGCGATCGCCGGCAGCAGGGCGAGGCCGGCTCCGCAGCGCACCAGCGCGATCACCGCGTCCAGCTCGCCGCCGTCCACGGCGATCTTGGGTTCGAATCCGGCTTGGCGGCACAGCCCGGTCGCGTGTTCGCGCAGCGCGTAACCGTGTCGCGGGAGCACCAGCGGTCTTTCATGCAAGTCGGCGGGCGTGCATACCCCGCGTTCGCCCGGCGGCAGCTGTCCGGTGCCCGAGACGATGACCAACTCCTCGCGCACCAGAGGCTCGAACGCGATCGCCGCGCTGAGGGCCGAGGGCAGCGGCAGGATGAGCAGCGCCACATCGAGCTCGCCGAGGCGCAGCCGTTCCGCCAGATCGCTCGTGCCGCTCTCCGCCAGGCAGGGCTCGATGCCGGGCCAGCGCTGCGCGAAGGCGCGCAGGACCTCGGCGAGCACGCCCTGGCACAGGCTCGGCGTCCCGCCGACGCGCACGCGGCCGCGCCGCAGCTGCGTGATCTCCTGAACCTCGCGGCGCGCGCCGTCCAGGTCCGCGAGCACCCGCCGCGCCACCGGAAGCAGCGCGGCCCCGGCCTCGGTGAGAGTCACCCCGCCGCGGGCGCGCACGAACAGCGCCGCGCCGAGCTCCCGCTCCAGCGACCTGATCTGTTGCGACAGCGACGGCTGGGCAACGTGGAGATTGCGCGCCGCCCGGGTGAAGTGCCGGGTCTCGGCCACTTCCAGGACGTAGCGGAGCTGAGTCAGCTGCACCCTTTCACGATAGAGCAGCGATAGGCGTCGCCTATGGGGTCACGCACTCACATCGCCAACGGCAATGGCCGGCGGCCGGCCGTCAGCGCCCGGTGCCGACGTTCGCGATGAACATGCGGACCTGCGCGCGGCTGCGCAGCCCGTTGGGCGACTGCGGCCGGAACCACGCGAACTGCGGAAAGCGGCCGTCGGCGCCGCGCACCGGGTCGACCTGGAGCACCCCCGAGACGATCGGCGCCTCACCCGCGCGGAAGGTGATCGGCGACCAGAGGTACATCAGGCACGCCTCCTCCGCCCGCCGCACGCTCGATTCGTCCTCCACCTCGACGCCCACCCGCCGCACGACCTCGGCGGCGTCGTCGCGCAGTCGCGCCAGGACCGGGCCGAACTGCACGTTGACGGTCGGGCCGCCCGCAGCCGACAACCAGCCGTCCGGGCCGAGCCGGAAGGGTGTGTAAACAGTCTCTGTTTCCTGATGTTCCTGTGCATATGCCGCCGCCAGGTCCTGATTGGAGGGGAAGAGGTACCAGAGGTCGCCGGGCATGAACCCGAGCGGCACCCCGGCCATCTGCACCAGCCACTCGTTCAGCGCGCCGGCGAGCGTGGGCGCCAGATCCCGGCCGACCTCCCCCCGGCTGATCGAGTGTTCCGGATGGGTGTGCGCGAGCGGCTCGAGTCCGCGCAGCGACGGGTGGCTCCAGTCGACCAGGTTCGGGCCGCCGAGTATCAGATAGCAGTCCCCGTACGCGCGATCGCGGCCGAGACCCCACTCGTGCCGGCGCGTGTCATAGGGACGCCGGGCGACGACGCCCGACTCGATCAACGCGCTCTGATCCCCGACGGCCAGTCTGCTGAGCACCGCGTGCCCCTGAGCCGCACTGTGCAGACGCGCGACGATCCGCGGTGCGCCGTCCACCGCGCGGGCCGGATCCGTCAGCTCCACCGCAGCCCAGCGGCGCGCCCCGCCCGGCGGCTCGTGCCGCGAGTTGTACTGGAACATCGGGCCGCCTCCAAGGTCGGTAGGTCCCCGCGGCCGCCGACCGGCCGCCGCGCTCTGCTGCGCCGCACCAACAAGAGGCGCGGCACGTCGCCGGTGATACACGCGGAGCGCGGCTGGTGGCCGAGTCGTGATGGGAGATTCGACGCGGCTGGCCTGACCCACGGTGAGGAGCACCACGCCGCTGGTAGCGATCCCCGACAGCGCCAGCTGCGCCAACTCCAGGCCGCGCAACACCAGGTTGCGCGAGCTGGCTTCCCTTTAGCCGGGGAGAGTACTTAGGTTACTTTTGCTAAGTAAATTGGGCCGGGTGAGAAAGGGCGGGCGCGGATGACGACGGGAACCCAGGGAGACACGGCCAAGGGCACGGCGGCCAGGCAGCGCGGCCGCTGGGTGAGCGCCCACCATCCGCGCTACAAGTGGATCGCCCTGTCCAACACCACGCTCGGCATGCTGATCGCGACGATCAACAGCTCCATCGTGCTGATCTCCCTGCCGGCCATCTTCAACGGCATCCGGCTCGACCCGCTGCGGCCCGGCAACGTCAGCTACCTGCTGTGGATGCTGATGGGCTACATGCTGGTCTCCGCGGTGCTCGTAGTCGCCCTGGGCCGGCTCGGCGACATCTGGGGCCGGGTGCGCATCTACAACGCCGGCTTCCTGATCTTCGCCGTGACCTCGGTCATCCTGTCACTCGACCCGATGCACGGCGGCGCGGGCGCGCTCTGGCTGATCCTGTGGCGCATCGCGCAGGCGGTCGGCGGGTCGATGCTGATGGCGAACTCGGCCGCGATCATCACCGACGCCTTCCCGGCCGCACAGCGCGGCATGGCGCTGGGGGTGAACATGGTCGCGGGCATCGCCGGATCCTTCATCGGCCTGGTGCTCGGCGGCGCGCTGGCGGAATGGGACTGGCGCTCCATCTTCTGGGTCAACGTGCCCATCGGGATCATCGGCACCTACTGGGCGTACCGGTCGCTGCACGAGACCGGCATCCGCAAGGCCGCCCGCATCGACTGGTGGGGCAACCTGACCTTCGCGGTCGGCCTGACCGCGCTGCTGGCCGGGATCACCTACGGCATCCAGCCCTACGGCGGCCACACCATGGGCTGGACCAACCCGTGGGTCATCGCCGGACTGGTGGGCGGCGTGGTGCTGCTCGCGGTGTTCTGCCTGATCGAGATGCGCGTGCCGGAGCCGATGTTCCCGCTGCGCCTGTTCCGCAACGCGGCCTTCACCGGCGGCAACGCGGCGGCGCTGCTCGGCTCGATCGGCCGCGGCGGCATGCAGTTCATGCTGATCATCTGGCTGCAGGGCATCTGGCTGCCGCTGCACGGCTACGACTATGCGCAGACCCCGCTGTGGGCGGGGATCTACCTGCTGCCGCTGACCGTCGGATTCCTCGCCGCGGGGCCGATATCCGGGCACCTGTCCGACCTGTTCGGCGCGCGGCTGTTCGCCGCCGGCGGCCTCACCGTGATGGCGGCCTCGTTCGCCGGCCTGCTGCTGTTGCCCACCAACTTCGGCTACCTGTGGTTCGCCGCGCTGGTCTTCCTCAACGGGCTCGGCGGCGGCCTGTTCGCCGCACCGAACACCTCGATCATCATGTCGAACGTGCCGGCCGAGGCGCGCGGCGCGGCCTCCGGGATGCGCGCGACCTTCCAGAACGCCGGCATGGTGCTTTCGATCGGAATCTTCTTCTCGCTCATGGTCGCGGGGCTGGCCGGCTCCCTGCCGCACACGCTCACCAGCGGGCTGACCGCTCAGGGGGTGCCGCTCGCCGACGCGCGGACCGTGGCCGCGCTGCCGCCGGTCGGCACCCTGTTCGCCGCCTTCCTCGGCTACAACCCGATCCAGGAGCTGCTCGGCCCGCACGTGCTCGGCCAACTGCCGGCCGCGAACGCGCACACGCTGACCGGCCGTCAGTTCTTCCCGAATCTCATCTCAGGCCCCTTCCACACCGGCCTGGTCGTGGTCTTCTCGCTGGCCATCGCCATGTGCCTGATCGCCGCCGGAACCTGCCTGATCCGCAACAAGCCCGAGGCCGAGGAAGACCTCGTACCGGTGCCGGCACCGACGCCGGGATCAGGACGGTAGCTGGCGCGGGACGGTAGCAAGAGCGGGACGGTAGTGGGCCGGATCAGCGATCGTGGCCGGCACGCAGCCAATCGACGTAGTCGGCCACGGCGCGTTGCGTGTCGTAGGCGGGCTCGTAGCCGGCGTCCTGCCGAACGCGGGTGATGTCGAGGTAGAAGTCCCGGGCCGGTCCATGCGGATTGCGCCCTTCGGGCAGCTCTATGCGCGAGCCCGGGACGACCTCGGCGAGCGCGTCGGCGAGTTGCTGGTATGTCGTGGCGCGGCCGCCACCGACGTTGTACGTGCGGTGGTTGAGCCGCGGCGCCAGCTGCAACAGCGCGAGAGCGCGCCCGCAGTCCCTCGCGTAGCAGAGGTCGAGGCTGTCCTGCGCGTGTGCGGGGGAGTAGAGCTCTGAGAAGTCCGGCGCGGTGCCGCGAACGGCCGCGTGCACGAGCTGGGGCGCGCCGAAGAAGCGAGAAACCGGTCGTCCGAGCGGACCCCAGATCCCTGCGACGCGCGCGTTGTAGACCTCGAGTCCCGTGGCTCCCGCGACGTAATCGGCCAGCAGTTCACCGATCTTCTTGGACGCGGGGATGGCGTGGCCGGCGGTCGGCGGCAGCGGCATGTCCTCACGCATCGCCACTGCCACGCCATTCGCCGCCGAGTCCTCGGGCAGCGGCACGCCACCGTAAACGCCGATCGTGCTGGCCACCCCGACGCGCGCCACGCCCCAGTCGCGCGCCGCTTGCAGGACGTTCAGCAGGCCATTGACCGTGGCGCGCGCGTCCTCGATCGGATTCGCACTCGGCGGCCAGCCGCCTGCCGCGAGATGCACCACTCCCGTGATCTCGTGCCGCGCACCCACCTTGAGCAGCGACGACAGGTCGGTCACGTCGCCCTGCTCGATGAACGCGCGGCTGCCGATCTCGGAGGCGATCAGGTCCGACACGTCCGCGTCGGCGACGGCGCGCCGCCCGAGCAGGACGCAAGATTGGCCGAGATCAAGCAGGGCGCGGGCGGTGTGCGTGCCGATGAAGCCGAGTCCACCCGTGACGAGGATCATTCCGCCCCCAAACTAGCGTCAGTATGTTCAATCATCAGCGATACTGACAATCAGGCTAGCGGTAGGCTCGGAGGGTGTCCAGTGCAGCCAAGGACGCGGCCGCCGCGGCGGAGCGCAGCCCGGAACTGACCAGCCGCCTCGGCTATCTGCTCAAGCACGCCCAGTTGCGGCTCGCCGAGCTGACTGCCGCCGCGCTGGAGCCGTTCGGCGTCAACGGCCGGGAGTTGGCCGTGCTGATGGTGCTGGCCGAGGGCGAGCCCGCCTCGCAGCAGGAAGCCGCGCGGCGGCTCGGCATCGACCGCACGAGCATGGTCGCCTTCCTGGACGCGCTGGAGGAGAAGGGCCTGGTCGAGCGGCACCCGCACGCGCACGACCGGCGCCGCAACGTGGTCGAGCTCACGACGGCGGGACGCGAGACGATGCGAGCCGCCCGCCGCGCCGGTGACGAGGCGGAACGGCGCTTCCTCGCCCCGCTCGGCCGGACCGCCGGCGCGGCGCTCAAGGAATCGCTGCTGGCTCTCATTGAATCAAAAGGCTGACTAAGCGCCGCCGGTGGTGCCGGCGGTGTTCAGCGGCGTGCCCTCAGTCTCGGTGTAATGAGGGCACTGACTAGGCATCCGCTCCTGCTGCCGCTACGAGCCGCTCGCGACCGCCACCGCCAGTGCCTGCTCGGCGATCTCGAGCTCCTCGTCGGTCGGCACGACCAGGACCGGCACCTCGGCCCCCTCCGGCGAGATGAACCGCTCGCCGCTCCCGGCCGCCCGATTGCGCTGCTCGTCGACGACGATTCCCAGCCGCTCGAGCCCACGCAGAGCCAGCCCCCTGATAAGGTCGTCGTTCTCACCGACGCCCGCAGTGAAGACGACCGCGTCGACGCGACCGAGCACCGCGTAGTACGCGCCGATGTACTTACGGATGCGGTGGCAGTACACGTCGATGGCCAGGCGGGCGTCGCCGTCGCCGCTTTCCCGCGCCCTGCCCACGTCGCGCAGGTCGTTGCTGCCGGCCAGCGCCAGCAGGCCGCTCTCCTGATTCAGTGCGTCGTCGATCCGCTTGGCGTCGAAGCCGGCGACGCGTTCGAGATACGCGGGCACGGCGGGATCGAGATCCCCGCTGCGGGTGCCCATGACGAGACCTTCGAGCGGTGTCAGGCCCATCGAGGTCTCCACGCTGCGCCCGCCCTCGACCGCGCACACGCTTGCGCCGTTCCCGAGATGCAGGACGATCAGGTTCGTCTCCTGCGGCGACTTGCCCAGCAGTCGCGCGGCCTGCCTCGCCACGTACTGGTGCGACGTACCGTGGAATCCGTAGCGCCGCACCGAATATCGGTCCCGCCACTCGCGCGGCACCGCGTACGTATAGGCCGCAGGCGGCAGTGTTCGATGAAACGCGGTGTCGAACACCGCGATGTGCGGCACGTCCGGGAAAGCCTTGCGCGCCACCTCGATCCCGGTCGCGTTGGCCGGATTGTGCAGCGGTGCGAGTGCTGTCAGCTCCCTGATCTCGGCGAGTACGGCGTCGTCGACCAGGGTCGGCTGGTCGAACCGGTCGCCGCCGTGCACGACGCGATGCCCGACGGCCACCAGATCGGTCCCGGCCAGGTCCGGCCCGGAAGCCTTGAACGCGGCCAGGATCGCGTCGAGCGCCTGCGCGTGGTCGGCGAACCGATCCCGCACCTCGTACGGCGCGCCATGCGCGGGCCGGTGGGTAAGTTCGCCCGCTGCGTCCTCGCCGATCCTGCCGACCTGCCCCGTGGCCAGCCGCTCGCGCCGCGCCAAGCCGATCAGCTGGTATTTCACCGAAGACGACCCGGCGTTGAACACCAGCACGTCATGCGCCATCCCTACCTCCGCATTCGCGCCGCCCTCGGTGCCACCCTCGCCGTTGCGTGGTACCCGCCCCAGGTGCCTTCGACCCGCGGCCGATGGGACTAACGACCCATCCGGGCGACCAGGCCGGGCGGCCAGTCTTGAAGTGGGCGAACAATCGAGGAAGAACCGAAAACCGAAAGGGGCCGGCAATGGCCGATCGCGAGGCGGGGGCGCTTTCCCGTCGCGACCTTGACCTGATCGACGCCTACTGGCGTGCCGCCAACTACCTCTCCGTCGGGCAGATCTACCTGCTCGACAACCCGCTGCTGCGCGAGCCGCTGCGCGAGGAGCACATCAAGCCGCGCCTGCTCGGCCACTGGGGCACCACGCCCGGCCTTAACTTCATCTACGCGCACCTCAACCGGCAGATCAAGGCGCGCGACCTGAACGCGATCTACATCGCGGGACCCGGCCACGGCGGCCCAGGGCTGGTCGCGAACGCCTACTTGGAGGGCACGTACAGCGAGGTCTACCCGCGCATCGGCCTCGACGAGGAGGGCATGCGCCGGCTCTTTCGCCAGTTCTCCTTCCCCGGCGGCATCCCGAGCCACGTCGCGCCCGAGACCCCCGGGTCGATCCACGAGGGCGGCGAACTGGGCTACTCGGTGGCGCACGCCTACGGCGCGGCCTTCGACAACCCGGACCTCGTGGTCGCCTGCGTGGTCGGCGACGGCGAGGCGGAGACCGGGCCGCTGGCCGCCTCCTGGCACTCGAACAAGTTCCTCGACCCGGTGCGCGACGGCGCGGTGCTGCCCATCCTGCACCTGAACGGCTTCAAGATCGCGAACCCGACCGTGCTGGCCCGGATTCCGAAGGACGAGCTGGACAAGCTGTTCGAGGGCTACGGGTATCGTCCGATCACCGTCGAGATCGCAGACCCCGACGACCACGACGCCGCGCACCAGGCCATGGCCGCGGCGCTCGATGACGCGCTCGACGAGATCAGGACCATTCAGGCCGAGGCGCGAGGACTGGCAAATGGGCACAGTCGCGCCGAGGTGCGCGGCGGCGCTGCTTCGGCCGACGGGCAGCTGACCGCGGACGACCAGGTGGCGGTCGACCGCCCGCGTTGGCCGATGATCATATTCCGGTCGCCCAAGGGATGGACCGGCCCGAAGAGCGTGGACGGCAACCGCACCGAGGGCAACTGGCGCTCGCACCAGGTCCCGCTCGCGAACCTGCGGGAGAACCCGGACCATCTCGCGCAACTGGAGCGGTGGCTCGCCTCCTACCGTCCGCAGGAGCTGTTCGACCGCTCCGGCCGCCTGATCCCGGAACTGGCCGAACTGCCGCCGCAGGGCCTGCGCCGGATGAGCGCCAACCCGCACGCCAACGGCGGCATCCTGCTGCGCGACCTGGACCTGCCGGACTTCCGCGACTACGCGGTCGAGGTCAAGGAGCACGGCACGACCTTCGCCGAGGCCACCCGCGTGCTCGGCGCTTTCCTGCGCGACGTGATGGCGCGCAACGAGACCCCCGGCGCCGACACACCCGGCAACTTCCGGGTCTTCGGACCCGAC
>Ga0070739_10004483_pt1 | contig 16477 bp, 15 predicted proteins | sample Coa_R1_7_FD_66445 | JGI IMG/M metagenome (GOLD analysis project Ga0070739, IMG submission 66445) | Surface soil microbial communities from Centralia Pennsylvania, which are recovering from an underground coalmine fire - Coalmine... | ecosystem: Environmental > Terrestrial > Soil > Unclassified ... | reverse complement strand
GAACCGGCGATCTTCGCCTTGAAAGGGCGATGTCCTAGGCCGCTAGACGACGGGGCCGCGACGGCAAATTCTAACAATGCGATTCGCCGGCCCATGCTTCCGGCATGCCGGACGTGGACTCGGTTTGCCTCTGTCCAGACGCCCATTTGCAACTGGAGAGCCCGTGCAGGACAATGGGAGCGATTGCGGATGATAAAGAGTGGAGGCGGACGAATGAGAGCTGTGCGGGCCGGGGGGATACTGACTTTCTTGACGACGCTGATGTTCTGGGGCATGGGCCTGGCACCCGCCGCCTCAACCGCCGCCTGGGGTGGCGGCTCGACAAGCCACCTCTGTGCCCGAAGTAATGTCTTCTGCGCAGAGGTCGCGTCGCCGTACGAGAAGGCCGCATTCGGCAACAAGATCGTGGGCCATGATGAGCCCTCCATCCTCTTCTACTCCGATAAGGTGGGCTCCGGCTACCGGCAGCACTACACGCTCAGGCTCCCCAAGGATCCGCCGCCGACACCGATTACCGGGCGCAGCTACACCTTCGAGCTGACGCCTGCGTTCTGGTTTGGACTCGCTATGTGTGCGGACCAGTCGGCGCCCGATCCCGGGAAAACGTGCAAGCCCGACAGCGACAGCAACATCGTCTCCAATCTCAACCACGCACCCGGTGCGGCCTACATGGAGATGCAGTTCTATCCACCGGGCTGGGTACCCTTCCAAGAGGCTGGCGGCATCAGCTGTTCGAGCACGCAGTGGTGCGCGGCCTTGAACATCGACAGCTACTCGGAGAATATGAGCACCGGGCAAACTCTCAATCAGTCGTGTGCGAAAGCCGTCGGGGTGGAAAACGTCAACTTCGCCTTCATCACCAAGACCGGTGTTCCCCAAGGACCACCCAATCCGGTCCAGGCAACGCTGGCCGACACCTACACTCCGGATGCAACCAAGGACCTGATGATGAACCCCAACGATCTGCTATCGGTCAACATCTTCGACACCACGAACGGACTCGAGATCGCCATCAAGGATCTGACCACCCATGGCGTTGGGAAGATGGTGGCCAGCGGCCGTAACGGGTTTGGTCAGGTCAGGTTCGCACCCGATCCGTCGACTGTCTGCGCCAATGTGCCCTATAACTTTCATCCGATGTTCGCCACCTCCTCGCCCCGAACGAGAGTCGCGTGGGCGGCGCATAGCTACAACGTGGCCTATGATCCCGAGACCGGGCACTTCGATTGGTGTCAGGGAAGCCCGAGCGGCGCGTCCATCCAACCTGGAGGTGCCTGCCCCTCGGACGCATTCGAAGGACCTCAGACTCTCAGCTGGAGCGATTACGACGACCTGGACTGCGCCGACGGAACCTGGTCGCTGAGGGTTCAGGTTTCCGGCTGCGTCGGGGCGAATTACGGCTTTGACGGCGCCGCCTATCTGCGGGACTGGCCTGACGGCAACACCAAGCTGCATCCCACGCCTATCAAGGTCAGCAGCCCGACGTTCGGCGCCACGTTCACAGACCAGTACTCCAGGATTGGATTCGAAGTAGATACGCCGCGAGTCGAAGGAACCTACTGCCTTCGACAGTCCAGCGGCCGCGGCTGCACCCTGGTACCGCTGACCGATGACGGCACGCCGGCGGCCTTCTATCCCTTCTTCTCGACGGTGAAAGAAGGCACGGCGGGCTGTTTCTGGGCCGCAGGCAACAAGCTGCCGGGCGGAAACGACTTTGGCGGCGTCAAGCAGTACGGAAAGATATTTGCGCTGCCCTACCCGCTGAACGGAGCCATCCAGTACCGCTACAACGACTACCGCTCGATCCTGTCGAGCAACCCCTGTCCCGCCAAGCTGTGAAGGCCCGACGACCGGAAGGAAGATGGTACCGGCTCAGCTTGGCGACTGTTGGAGCGCCCCGTGCGCTGACTCCTTGGGAAGCTGTCGGGCTTGAGGCGGCCATCTTCATCAATTTTTCACGGACGAACCGGCATGATTGGATGGGTAGAGCAGATGCTGCATTGACAAGCGCGGTATCCTGCACAAAGAATGATGGAGTCCGAGAGGTGACGGCATCATTCTGTCGTCCCAAAGCCATGAACCAGGACAGGAGGTGAGACTGCCGGGAGACCTGCATCGTGTCTCGATAGAAGACGTCACTCTGAGCAGATACAAGGAGAACGGAGTATCAATGAAGAAGTTTCGTTTTGTGGTCGCAGCGCTCGCAACGGCCAGTATGGTCGGAGCGAGCCTATTTCTAGCGGCGCCAATCAGCGCTCACGGCATTGCGCATCACGTCACGGCCAAGAAGGTCATCACCGTCGGGTTGGTCACAGATAAGGGCGGCTTGAACGACAAGTCTTTCAACCACCTAGCCGACGTTGGACTGACCCGGGCTGAGAAGCAGCTCAAGATCAAGGGTGCAGTCCTGCAGTCGCACACTGCCGGCGACTATCAGCCGAACCTGACCAAGTTCGCGCAGCAGAAGAAGAGCTTGATCATTGCGGTCGGCTTCCTGATGGAGAACGCCCTCTACAACGTGGCAAAGCAGTACCCGAAGGAGCACTTCGCAATCGTGGACGGCGCTCCCGCAAACTCCAAGGGTCAGAACGTCAATCTGCCCAATGTCGCCAATCTCTTCTTCAAGCCCGAGCAGTCGGGTTATCTCGTGGGCGTGATCGCGGGCCTGCTCGAGAAGAACCACAAGGGGCCTCCCGGGAAGGACCACAACACCGTCGCCAGCATCGCCGGCGCCAACTTCCTCGCGGTGACAGCCTACAATTGCGGCTATCAGGAAGGCGTCTGGTCGGTTGACCCCAAGGCCAAGGTGCTGATCGCCTTCGACGACGGCACATTCCAGAACACGGCCAACGCCAAGGCCATCGGACAGAAGCAGATCTCACAGGGTGCCGACATCCTATTCCAGGTTGACGGCGGGGCCGGGCTCGGCTACCTTCAGGCCGCCGAGGAGGCGCACAAGTACGGCATCGGCGTAGACGCCGATCAGGACTACCTCAGCCCCTGGATTATCACCAGTGCACTGAAGAAGGTGGACCAGGCCGTCTACGTCACCATCAAGCGCCTGGTTAGCGGCGGCTTCCACGCCGGCAACAACATCTTTGACCTGAAGAACAAGGCTACCGGCTATGCCACCGACACGCACCACGTGCCGGCGAGCATCAAGAGTAAGGTCAAGAAAATCGCCAAGGAGATCAAGTCGGGCAAGATCAAGGTCAAAGCGACCTGCACGCTCGGCAAGAAGAAGTAGTTTCAAGGACCGAAACGATGAATGAGGGCGGGCCCAGGCCCGTCCTCATTTAGTTTTCGTCAGGCTCCGCTGAGTGCACGGTCCTGGGACAGCCCGCCTCTAGATCTGGAGCGCCACCTCTCGCCCACGTCGGATGGCCGACCAATTACAGGCTGGTAGTTGGGGCAGGGCCTCAACCTGCCTCGAGTGCCGGAGCATTGAGATCGATGGCCTGCTCGTGGGTCTTCTCGTCACCGCCGGTCATCAGTAGTCCGAGTCGGTTCTCGTCCACGGTTCCGGCGTCGAAGATACCCATGATCTGGCCCTCATAAATGACGGCGATGCGATCGGACAGCTCCATGACCTCATCCAGTTCCGCGGAAACCAGGAGCACGGCTGCCCCGTCGTCCCGCTTCTCCACCAAACCCTTATGGACGAACTCCGCAGCTCCGATGTCGAGACCGCGTGTGGGCTGTGAGGCGATAAGAAGCTTTGGGTTCTCCGAGAACTCCCGCGCCAGGACGACCTTCTGCTGGTTCCCACCACTGAGAGTACCGGCTGGAACTGCCCACCGAGGCGGCCTGATGTCGAATTGTGGGATAAGCTTACGGGCATTCTCGCGAATCCTGGCCGGCACCATCACGCCCCGACGGGAGAACGGTCGCTTGTCCTCAATGCCCAAAATGAGATTGTCCGCGACGCTATAGCCAAGAACGAGTCCCCGGTCGCGTCGGTCCTCCGGGATGTAGCCAACACCCAGCTCGCGGATCTGCTTGGGCGATCGATTGCCGATCGACACGGTTCGACCGCCGGTGCGCAGAATGATCTCGCCGGCGCTCACAGGTCGCAGCCCGGTTAGAACTTCGACCAGCTCAGTCTGTCCGTTGCCTTCCACTCCGGCGACGCCGAATATCTCGCCTGCCCGAACCTCGAAGCTCACGCCTCCGAGTGCCTCAAGGCCCCGGTCGGATTGGCAGCGCACATTGCGTACTTCAACGACTGACTCTCCGAGATTCGGTGATTCCTTGTGCACGCTTGGGAGCACGTCGCGGCCGATCATGTATTTCGTGATCTCAGTTGGATTCGTCTCAGCCGTAACTAGATTGCCCACCACCTTTCCAAGCCGGAGCACCGTGACCCGATCTGAGATCGCCATAACCTCCTTGAGCTTGTGGGTGATGAAGATGATGGTCTTGCCCTGAGCTGCAAGATCGCGTAGGACAACGAAGAGCTCCCGGCTCTCTTGGGGCGTGAGCACCGCGGTCGGCTCATCAAAGATGAGAATGTCGGAGCCACGGTACAGAACCTTGAGGATCTCGACACGCTGCTGCAGACCCACCGGAAGGTTCTGAACCTTATCATCCGGATTGAGCCTGAGCCCGTACTGCTGGGATAGGCTGCCGACCTCACGCCTCGCCTCTCGAGCATTGAAGACCACCGGACTGTTCGGCTCGAGCCCCAAGACCACGTTCTCGGCCACCGTGAACACCGGAATGAGCATAAAGTGCTGGTGAACCATGCCGATGTGCGCAGCGATAGCGTCGCGCGGGCTCTTGAATTGAACGGGTCGGCCGTCGAGCAAGATGTCGCCCTCGTCCGGATGCAGCATGCCCGAAAGCATGTTCATCAGGGTCGACTTGCCGGCACCGTTCTCACCGACCACAGCCAGAATCTGTCCCCGATAGGCCTCCAGGCTGACGCGGTCGTTGGCCACCAGCGATCCGAAGCGTTTGGTGATGTTTCGTGCTGCGACGGCGGGGGTCTGGCCGGCCGTCAACTCAGGCGGCTTCTGCCGGGTCGTACGGTAGACCGTCGGCCGCAGGCGGAGTGGAGCGACCGATCAGGCCGCCCACCGCGACGATGGTGATCAGATAAGGCAGCATGTTGACGATATAGACCGAGAGCTGGAAGTTGCCCAGCGTCGTCCCCGCGACCTGAATGGCCAGCGCCTGACCGAACCCGAACAACAGGCATGCACCCATAGCACCAAAGGGCGTCCACTTCCCAACGATCATGGCCGCAAGGGCGATGAATCCACGCCCGCCCGTTATGTTGTCCGTAAATAGACCATGAGGGCCATTGAGAGCTAAATAGGCACCGCCGAGCCCGGAAAGCGCTCCCGATAGAATGACGGCCAAATATCGCAGCCGCTGCACATTTATGCCGGCGGCGTCCGCGGCACGGGGGTGCTCCCCAACAGACCGGATTCGTAGACCAAGAGTGGTGTGAAAGAGAAAGAAGTGCGCCAAGACCACCGACGCGAAGGCCAGGTAGACGATTGGGTTCTGCTGAAAGAGGATTGAACCCAGCGAGAGAAAGCTGATGCCGCTGAGGGCGGGTATGTGAACGTTTGGGATGCCTGCAAGGTTACTAGGGGTTCCGTTTGAGCCATACAGGGTGTAGTAGAGGTAGCTGGTGAGTCCAAGGGCGAGAAGGTTGATGGCCATGCCACTGACCACCTGATTGGCATGGAACCGGATACAGGCCCATGCGTGCAGCCATGCGATGAGTGAGGCCGTGATGATGGCGCCGGCGACACCGGCAAGAGCCGCTTCCGGAGGGCCGAGCCCCCAAGCCGTGCCGGCTTGGTCGGCCACATAAGCGCTAAAAAAGGCCGCCACCAGCATCATGCCTTCCATGGCGATATTGACCACGCCCGACCGTTCCGAGATGGTGCCACCGACCGCAGCCAGCATTAGAGGACACGAGAAAGCCAGCGTGGTCTGCCACAAGAGCGGCTGTCTCAGGGTGTTCCAGATGCCCAGACTCCAGAAGCTTCCACCCACGAGCAGGTAATGGCTCAGCAAGCTCATACGGCCGCCCTCTCAGCCGGCACCTCGGTTTCGGGCTTGGCGGCTCGGAAGCGCGTCACGGTGAAGCCGCGACCTCCAAGGAACCGCACCAGCGCCTCCGCACCCACGAAGAAGATGATAAGGCCTTGAATGATGGAGATGATATGCGTATCAATGCCGGCAGTAGCCTGCATGGTGGTGCCGCCATGGTCGAGAGCCCCGAAGAGCACAGCGGCCAAGATAGCGCCGACCGCCGTGTTCTTGCCCAGCAAGGCCACCGCGATGGCATCGAAACCGTAGGTGAAGTTGTCAAAAGTGTCGGCCATCTGACCGCCCCCGATGCCGAAGACATAGGACATTCCCGCTAAGCCCGCGAAACCACCCGAGATGAGCATGGTCAAAACGATGGTGCGGTTGACATGTATGCCCGCGTAGCGGGCAGCCTTGATGTTCGAGCCGACGGCCCGAACCGCATAACCCAATGTGGTCCTAAAAAGCAGGAACGTAAAAATCACTCCACAGATGAGCGCGAGGACCAGCGAGAGGTTCAGCTGGGCGTTGGGCACCCACGAATGGGGGACGATGATGGGGAAGGTCGTATTGGTCGACTTCGAGATGGGGTTGCCCGGAAGGGGGCCTTGCATGAAACCAGGGGTTCCGGTGATCCCATTGATAAGCAGGAAGTGCATGAGGTTGAGGGCGACGTAGTTCAGCATCATGGTTGTTATGACTTCGTGGGCCCCCCGATAGGCCTTCAGTAGGCCTGGTATCAACGCCCACAGTGCGCCCGCGAGAACCCCCACGACGATGCAAACAGGCAAGAGAATCCAGCCCGGCCAGGTCAGAGAGTACCCGACAAATGTGGAGGCGATGGCGGCCGCGTAGAGCTGACCCTCCGCGCCGATATTGAAGAGCCCACCTCGGAAGGCGAAGGCGACGGCAAAGGCAGCAAACATGAGCGGGACGGCGTAGACCAGCGTTTCCTGGATGTCGTACGGTGTGCCAAAAGCCCCAATCAGCAGCTGCCAGTAGGCGTTCAGAGGGACGGAGATGTGCTTCGGGAGGCCCGAAGAGCAGATACTTCCGCCCTGACAGCTTGAAACTGCCACGCCCATGACAACGCCACCGATGATGATGGCCAACGCGATGGCACCCAGCGGGACGGCAAGCTGGCCGAGCGGTGCGTACCACCTTCGGTGGGGCTCCTCGGCCGGGGGTGACGGGTTGGGGGCTGCGGGCCGTGCCTCCGTGGCCTCGATCACGCTGCGCTCCATACAGACGGATTCATCGAGCCGCCGTCTCTACTGATTGCACTCTATCCTATCCGTGCGAGCCAATATGAGGTCTCGGTGCAGCTCAATCTCGAGCTTCGGAATCCGTATTCGGAACAGGTAACTGAGGCTCGATTGCTATACTTAAGAGATGAACGCTGTCGGTCTCGCCACACAAACTGTAGAGTACGGCTGGTATTGGTGGGGCGTGGGCAGGGCCTAACGAGCCATATCTGAGGCTCCTGGCGCTGCCCAACCAGAGGCTTGAGCCTCTGGTTTTTTGTATCCAAAGACCGTGCCCCTTGGAATCGAGCCGCGAATTTGTCGTCGCGAAGAGGAATCTTCGAAACCGAGGGTTGAGCTGCATCGCGAAAATCGAAACTCGGTCAAGGGCGGGATAATGACGGGTCTATCCGGAGAGTCGAGAGACATGATCATCGTCATGCGCCGTAACGCCACTCACCAGCATGTCGAGAACGTGGTCGGCCATGTCCATGAATTGGGCTACCGAGCTCATGTCTCTGCCGGGGAGGAGACCGTGATCATCGGCGTCATCGGCCACAGCCGGCCCGATCAGCTGGAGTCGCTGGCCGACTTGCCGGGAGTCGACCATCTCATGCCCGTCACCAAGCCCTACAAGCTGGCAAGCCGCGACTTCAGCCCCCTCGACAGCCTCATTCAGGTCGAGGATGTCACCTTTGGAACCGACCAGGTGGTGGTCATGGCCGGTCCCTGCGCCGTCGAGGATGAGGCCCAGCTCTGGGAGACGGCCGCCGCGGTCAAGGCCGAGGGCATTCGAATCATGCGTGGCGGAGCCTTCAAGCCGCGCTCCTCGCCCTACAGCTTCCAGGGACTCGGCAAGCAGGGCCTAGAGATGCTGGATGCCGTCCGCAAGGAGATGGATCTCCTCATCGTCTCGGAAGTCCTGTCCGAGGATCAGGTAGACCTCGTCTGCCGCCACGTGGACATACTCCAGATCGGTACCCGCAATATGCAGAACTTCGCCCTCCTGCAGGCCGCCGGGCGTAGCGGGCATCCTGTGCTGCTGAAACGCGGAATGAGCGCGACCCTCGAGGAGCTCCTGCAGGCGGCCGAGTACATCCTGGCCAACAACAATCCCAACGTCATTTTGTGCGAGCGTGGCATTCGCACCTTCGAGACCGCTACCCGCAACACCCTCGACATCAGCGCCGTGCCCGTGCTCAAGACTTTGACCCATCTACCCGTGGTCGTGGACCCCAGTCAGGCCACGGGGCGGTGGTCATTCGTCGGACCGGTCGCCAGGGCCTCGGTCGCCGCCGGCGCCGACGGGCTTCTGGTCGAGGTCCATCCGCGCCCGACGGAGGCGCTCTCTGACGGCGCGCAGTCTCTCAGGCTCGACCGCTTCCACGATCTCATGATCGAGCTGCGCCTCATCGCCAGTGCCATCGGCCGCTCCATCCCGGAGGGGACGTGCGCGTCGGTATCGTCGGCCTCGGCCTGATCGGAGCCTCTCTCGGCGGGGCCCTTCGCAAGTCCAGTCACGTGTCGGGGTTCGACGCCGATCCCACCCACGCGGACACCGCACTCCACCGCGGCTTTGTGGATCAGATTGTCCCAACGTTGGAAGACTGCGTCTCACCTGCCGACGTTGTGGTGCTGGCCACGCCCCTCTCGGCAACCCTGGCCCTCATCCCTGAGGCAGCGGAGGCGATGTCGCACGGCGCTATCCTCACGGACGCCTGCAGCGTCAAGATTCCCGTGGTCGAGGCGATGGAGCGGCTGCCCGCGCGCGTTCGCGCCGTTGGTGGTCATCCGATCGCCGGGAAAGAGAGCAGCGGTCCCGATGCCGCCGACCCGCAGATCTTCGCCGGGGCCGGCTACGCGGTGGTTCCGACCGAGCGCTCCGATCAGGCTGCGGTGGAACGCATCGACCGGATGGCGCGGGAGATTGGCTCGCGACCGGTCCACGTCTCCGCCGCTGAACACGACCGGACGGTGGCACGCACCAGCCACCTTCCCCAGGTGCTGGCGAGTGCCCTTGCGGTCTCGACCAAGGATTGCGACCCCTCGCTGGTGGGGCCCGGCCTGCGCGGGATGACAAGACTCGCCGGCAGCGATCCCGATCTATGGGCGGGCATTCTCATTGCCAATCGATCCCAGGTTGCCCCTATCCTCCGCTCGATGTCAGCCGCCATGGACTCCTGGGCCGAGGCGGTCGAAGCGGAGGATGGAGACTGGATCCGGGTACAGATGCGCACCGGACAGAAGATCATCTCGAGGTGAGGTGGACTGTCTCGCGCTCGACGCTCTCAGGGGAGGCCGACGTTCCCGGCGACAAGTCCATTGCCCACCGGGCACTGATTCTAGGAGCGCTTGCCGCCGGAGAGAGCACCATCCGAAACCTACCAGCCGGCGGGGACGTCCGCAGCACGATGGTTTGCCTACGAGCTCTGGGAACCGAGATGGAAGCCTCGCATGGCGTGACCCGGGTACAGGGCGGGTGTCTCGCCGCCGCTTCGAGGGCGCTGGACGCCGGCAACTCCGGTACAACCATGCGCTTACTGGCAGGTATCCTGGCCGGGCAGACCTTCGACAGCTGCATTGATGGCGACGGTTCGCTGAGGAGGCGGCCAATGGGGCGGATCGTAAAGCCGCTCCGGCTGATGGGCGCGGACATCCAGGACAACGGTGGCTATCCTCCATTGACCATGCGCGCTGCGGGGCTTCAGGCAGTGAGCTACCGGCTTCCGGTTGCCAGCGCTCAGGTCAAGAGCTGTTTGTTGCTGGCGGGCCTGTTTGCCGTGGGAACAACGAGCGTGGTCGAGCCGGTACCTTCCCGAGACCACACGGAGCGCATGTTCGCCGCCACAGGAATCGAGATCGAGGAGAGCACCGAGGCCCTGGACCGCGTGGTCTCGGTCGCCGGCGGTCAGCGTCCGCACGCGTTCAGCCTTGAGGTCCCGGGCGACATCTCCTCGGCTGCCTTCCTATTCGCGGCAGCCGCGCTTACCGGTTCCTCGGTGACGGTTCGAGGCATCGGCGTCAACGAGACGCGCACCGGCTTTCTGGGGGTACTGGAACGGATGGGATGTGAGCTGCAGATCCGGAACCGGCGTCTCAGCACGGGAGAGCCTGTGGCCGACGTTCAGGTATCGGGAGATATACGTCAACCCCTCACCGTCGATGCGTCCGAGGTTCCCCGTCTCATCGACGAACTGCCACTGGTGGCGCTGCTGGCCTCGGCCGCCGAGGGCGAGACCACCGTTTCCGGGGCCGGCGAGCTTCGAGTCAAGGAGTCCGACCGCATCGCCTCGGTCGCCACCGAGCTGGCGCGGATGGGCGTGTCGGTCGAGGAGCGGAGCGACGGTTTCCGTGTCCGGGGCCCACAAGGCCTGCGGGGTGCACATTGCACTGCCGGTGGAGATCACCGGATGGCGATGCTGCTGGCGGTCGCCGGTCTTGCCGCTTCCGGAACCACGACGGTTGAGGGTGCAGAGGCGGCGGATGTCTCGTTTCCCGGCTTTGCCGCTACCATGTCCGGTCTGGGAGGGGCAATTGCAGAAGACTAGCCTCAAATTGGCGGTCATTGGGGATCCCGTCGCTCACAGCCTCTCGCCCTCCATCCACCGCGCTGCGCTCATGGCAGCCGGCCTGGAGGGCAGCTACGAGGCGATCAAAGTCGAGCCGGAGGATCTGCGGGCCGAGGTCGGCCGGCTCAGGGAGGCAGGCTACGCGGGCTTCAACGTCACCATTCCCCACAAGACGGCCATTCTGCCGTTGCTGGACATGGTCGATGCCGTCTCGCGCAGCACGGGCGCCGTCAACACGGTGAGGGTTACGGCTGTGGGGCTTGAAGGGTTCAACACCGACGTCGGAGGCATCAGGTCAGTGCTGGATGCGCGAGTCGGGGAGCAAGGATGGGCCAATCGTGTCGCAATCGTACTGGGAACGGGCGGGGCAGCCAGAGCGGCGGTGACGGCGCTGCAGCAGAACGGAAGCGAGGTGGTCGTCGCGGCCCGCTCGCGTCAGCGCGCCCGCGACGCCTTGCCCCACGTCAACAGGATCTTGGCACTTGCGGAGGTCTCCCGCCTTCAAACCGAGCTGGATCGCGCCATGCTCCTCATCAACGCTACGTCCGTGGGTATGGGCCGGCCGGAGGAGTCTCCACTGCCCGACGGCTGCCTCTTGCCGCCACGGCTGCTGGTGTGCGATCTCGTCTACAGTCCGCGCTGCACGCGCCTGCTCAGGACAGCCGAGGCAGCCGGCTGCCGCACCGCGGACGGAATCGAGTTTCTGATCGCCCAGGCGGCACAGTCGTTCGTTCTTTGGACGGGCGTTGAGCCCGACCTCGCCGCCATGCGCCGGGCATGCCAGGAGCCTGCGCCGTCAGGCGCGACTGCCATTGGAGCGGGCTGAAGTGCTCACTGTTCTCCGCTTTCTGACGGCCGGTGAGTCACACGGACCGTCCCTGACCGGCATTCTCGATGGCATGCCGGCCGGCCTGAGGCTGTCAGAGGATGATATCGACGTCGATCTACGTCGCCGTCAGGGCGGCCACGGACGCTCGGGGCGGCAGGTCATCGAGAAGGACCACATTCAGCTGACCGGTGGAGTCGCCGGTGGGGCAACTACCGGAGGACCGATTGCACTCGTGATCGAGAATCGGGATTGGAAGAACTGGCAGAACCGGAGTGTGACCGCGATGACGGTTCCGCGACCGGGCCATGCCGACCTGGCCGGAGCCATCAAGTACAACCATCGGGACTTCCGTCTGGTGCTGGAGCGGGCGAGCGCCCGGGAAACAGCCATGCGAGTGGCAAGCGGCGCCATCGCCAAACGGTTGCTGGCCGAGTTCGGAGTGGTCGTTGCCAGTCAGGTGATCTCGATTGGCGAGATCGACGCCGAGCCTGGTGACCTCTCGAACCGGGAGGTCAGAGACCGGGTCGAGGCCTCAACCGTGAGAGCTGCCGGCGAAGACGCCGGCCGGGCATTTATTGACCGCATTGATCAGGCCCGAAAAGCCAGAGACACGGTAGGCGGAATCTGCTCGATAGAGGCATTCGGAGTCCCGGCTGGTCTCGGAAGCCACGTGCAGTGGGACCGGAAGCTCGACGGACGCCTGGCTCAGGCGGTCATGAGCATCCAGGCCATCAAGGGAGTCGAGATTGGCGCCGGCTTCGAGGGCAGCCGTTTGCCGGGTAGCAAGCTTCACGACGCGATTCTTCCCTCCGACCCTCCTACCCCTGACCCAGCCGGCTGGCGGCGACAGGGAAACAACGCCGGGGGACTCGAGGGGGGCGTGACCAATGGGCAGCCGGTGGTGGTGAGGATGGCCATGAAGCCCATCTCTACCCTGCTGTCCGGCATGCCCTCGGTGGACATGGCGTCAGGTGAGGCGACTCGGGCCGAGTACCAGCGATCCGATATTTGTGCCGTTCCCGCGGCAGGTGTGGTGGGCGAAGCCATGGTCAGCCTGGTTCTGGCAGATGCCTTTCTCGAAAAGTTCGGCGGCGATAGCCTAATGGAGACGCGCCGCAACTACGAGTCCTCGTGCCGCATCTGATGCTGACCGGCTTTATGGGCGTCGGGAAGTCCATCGCCGGACGGGAATCGGCCGGGATGCTCGGGCTGCCCTTCGTCGACACGGATGAGCTGATCGAGGAGCGCCTCGGACTGACTGTGGCGGCGGCCTTCGAGCAGCTCGGGGAGGAGCACTTCCGGAAGGTTGAGGCACAGGTGGTTCGCGATGTGCTGAGCGGACCGGATGCGGTCATCGCCCTCGGCGGCGGCACGTTGCTCGACCGGGATAGTCGTGCGATGGCTGAAGGCGTGGGGTTGATCGTGACCTTGACCTGCTCTCCGGAGGAAATCGAACGCCGGTTGCAGCATGACGAGACTCGGCCACTGATTGGCGACGGCGAGCCACGGGAGAGGTCGAGCCGTATCCGGCGGCTTCTGGACGAGCGGGCGGAGGTGTACGGCCCGTATCCGCAGGTTTCGACTGAAGAGCGCACCCCTCGCGCCGTGGCAGAGGACCTCACCGTCCTGTTCAAAGCCTTCCTAGATGGAGATCGGGGAGAGGGTCTGGAACTCGACTTGGGTGTGCGTGTCCGTACCAGCGTTAGGTTCGGAGCTCTCAAGTCGCTCGTCGCTCGTCCTCCCTGCTCGCAGCTCCTTGGGTCCGAGGCGAACATCGTGCTCATCTGTGACACCACGGTGGCCGGTCTTCACCTCGAGACCATCAGGGAGGCTCTCGGCTGTCGCGCTCCAGTAATCGAAATTTTGCTGCCACCGGGCGAGCGGATGAAGACCCTGGACACGGTGGCCGGCATCTACCGACGGCTCCAGGCTACAGGCATCGACCGACTTAGCGTAGTGGTGGGTGCGGGAGGCGGCGTGGTCACCGATGTGGCGGGGTTCGTGGCGGCCACTTATCTGCGTGGCCTTCGTCTGGTGCTGGTGCCCACCACCCTACTGGCTCAGGTCGACGCCGCCATCGGAGGCAAGACGGGAGTCGACCTCGGCGCTGCCAAGAATGCCGTAGGAGCATTCCATCCGGCCGAGATGGTGCTGATCGATCCGGCGCTGCTGTGCACACTTTCCTCCGGGGCGCTGGCCGATGGGCTGGCGGAGATGATCAAGATCGCGGTGGTTTGGGATGCCGGGATGCTCGCCGAGCTGGAAGGCCTGGTCGAGCCGCGCGACATCCTCGGCCGGCCGGACCTGATCCGGCGGGCGGCAGCGGCCAAGGTCGAGGTGGTGCGACAGGATCCGCGAGAAATGGGCGTACGCACTCTCCTGAACTTTGGACACACCACCGGCCACGCCCTGGAGGCCGCGACCGGCTACTCCGTCTCGCATGGGCAAGCCATCGCCGTGGGGATGGTCGTGGCTACGGCTCTGGCCATCGATTTAGACGTGTGTGAGCCGGAGCTTCTGGGCCGGCTCCAGTCGCTCCTCTTCCGGCTCGGACTCCCCGGCCTCCTGCCGCCGGTCGACCAGGGACTGGTGATGGAGCTGATGCGTCACGACAAGAAGCGGCAGGCGGGCCAAACGCGGATGGTCCTGCCCGTTGCGGCGGGTTCGGCAGTCGTACGGTTCGTAGACGAGGGGAACATCGCTTCGACTCTGGACAGGTGGCTGACGAAGCTGTGAGCATGAGAGGACGAGGCGCGCCATGAGTTCCGAACCCAAAGGTCGAATCCTGGTTCTCAACGGTCCCAATCTGAACCTGCTCGGAAGCCGGGAGCCCGAGGTATACGGAGCCCTCACCCTGGATGAGATCGAGAGCCGCCTGCGGAAGGCGGCAGAGCCGCGCGGCTGCACGCTTACTTTCCTTCAGTCAAACCACGAGGGCGAGTTGATCGATGCTCTTCACGAGGGACGGGATCAGGCCGGAGGCGCCATTATCAATCCTGGCGCCTATGGCCATTCCAGCTACGCCCTCCGCGACGCCATTGCAGCCGTGGGCTATCCGGTGATCGAGGTTCATCTATCGAACGTGTACGCTCGTGAGCCGTTTCGCCGGCGGTCCCTGCTGGCTCCCGTCTGTCGCGGGCAGATCAGTGGACTCGGTTGGAGGGGTTATCTTCTGGCCCTCACAGCTCTCCTCGGAGATGAGGAGTGACTACGGGTCAAGGTACCGTACGCGATTGAGGTCCTGGAACGGCACCCCCGGCAGTACGTCTCAGGCAAGGATTTGATGCGCACGCATCACGAGTTGTGATGACATAATTCATTATGAGAACAACCGTCAGCTTGGATTCCGATGTCGCCGAGCTGGTGCGCCGGTCCATGGCGGAGAGGCACGTCAGCTTCAAGGAAGTGGTTAACTCGTCCCTGCGCCGTGCGCTTGCCCCGGACAGACAATTCTCCGTGGACCTTCCGGTGTTCCACATGGGGCGGCCTCGCGAGGATCTAACCATCGCCCTGAAGCTGGCCGCGGATCTCGAGGACGAGGAGAACCTCAGGAAGCTGGCGAATAGGACTTGAATGACGATTCCTGATCTCAATGTTCTGCTTTACGCAGTAAACGCCGAGAGTCCGCACCATCCGGAGGCCAGAAGGTGGCTAGGCTCAGCACTGGACGGTCGAGACGCAGTCGGATTCCCTTGGGCGGTCCTCCTAGGCTTCATGCGGCTCTCGACCCGTGAGTTGATTTTTCCGAGGCCACTATCCGCTGATGAGGCGGTTTCGGTTGTTGAAACCTGGCTCAACAGCCCCTCTTCGATCCCGATTGAGCCCACGCCACGACATCTCTCAGTGCTTGCCGAATTACTTCGGGTGCGGGGCGCGGCGGGCAACACGACGACGGATGCCCACCTCGCCGCCCTTGCTATCGAGCACAAGGCCGAGGTAGCAACATTCGATCACGGTTTTGGACGCTTCCCAGGTGTTCGAGTGGCGATTCTTGGATGATATTCATGAAGGTGGGCTCTGATGCGGGCAGTGCGAGGAGCCATCACCGCTAGTGGGAACACCGTCGAAGCCATCGAGGAGGCGACGTGCTCGATGCTCAAAGAGATCGAGCGCCTCAACCGCATCGGTCCGGATGACGTTGTAAGCGCCTTCTTCAGTCTCACCGCCGATCTCAATGCCACCTATCCGGCCAGAGCGGCCAGGTCGATCGGCTGGGACGCCGTGCCGATGCTCGACACTGTCGAGGTCGACGTTCCCGGCGGACTGCGGCGGACCATCCGGGTGCTGCTCCACGTCGACGTGTCCCGCCCTGTCCGTCATGCCTACCTGGGCGAGGCGCGATCGCTTAGACCCGACCTCGGGAGTGACTCGTGAGTCGAGCCGCTCCTGCCGAGGCTTCGTGCTATCCAACCTGGGAGGCCGTCCGCGATCTTCCCGAGAGCCGTGGCACGGTTTCCATCCAGCGCGACATCCTGGCCGACCTCGACACGCCGGTGTCGGCATTCTTGAAGGTTCGTGAGGGCGGTCTCTCGTTCCTCCTGGAAAGTGTTGAAGGCGGCGAGCGTGCCGGACGTTTCTCCTTCATTGGCAACGGGAGCTGGCGCTGGGAGTTGGGCCGCGAGCGGCCGGAACAGCCGCAGCCTGCAGTGGGAGGCATTACGCCGTCGGCTTTCGTCCCGCTCCGAGATCGGCTGGACGCGATGCGCTCCGTCCTACCCTCAACCGATACCCGGTTCGACGGCGGGGCCATCGGCTACCTTGGCTATGAGGCCGTGGGGTACGCGGAA
>Ga0070739_10004482_pt1 | contig 16479 bp, 11 predicted proteins | sample Coa_R1_7_FD_66445 | JGI IMG/M metagenome (GOLD analysis project Ga0070739, IMG submission 66445) | Surface soil microbial communities from Centralia Pennsylvania, which are recovering from an underground coalmine fire - Coalmine... | ecosystem: Environmental > Terrestrial > Soil > Unclassified ... | reverse complement strand
CTCCGCGCGACCACAATTCGATCCCTCGTGCGGCGATGGCAAAGCGCAAGCTGAACGACGCTTTATGCGAATCGCCTGTCTCGAAAGCAATTTGATCACGGCTCCAGCTCACGAGCGGCCCCAGCACGACATAGAGGCAAAGAATCCCCATCCCGGTAAATCCAAGCTCATTGATGTTCTTGCGGGCCAGATAGCGACTAAGAGCGACCATGATGAAAACCAAAATAAACTGGAGCTTACTAAAGCAGATGAAGTTCGTGACGGTTTCCATCACGAACAGCATCCAGAAGCCGCCCCTCCACAGACCTCCACGTTTGGCCCCCAAGTAAGAGAGCATGAACAGACTGAGATTGCTGAGGCAATTCAGAACATAAAGACTGCCGGGCACCTCGATGCCCAGCAGCCCAAATTGATAGGGCAATAACAATAGATAACGGAGGGGCAAGCCTGCGCCGAGAAAGATAAGTGCCGCCGTTTTGGCGGGATCCTCGCCACCCATAACTGCCTGAGATGTCGTCAGGCCAAGGCTTCTATCTGTATCCAGCAATTTATCCGTGATCAAAAACGCCACCGTAATCGCCAGCAAACCGACTGTATTGAGTAAGTTGGTGCGCCATAAATCCAAGGGATAAACCAACCAAGCGCTGTCCAGATAAGAGATGGCTGCCTTGCTGCCAAAGGGATAGATCAAGGGGCCAAAACCGAAATAAATCGCCGCGGTAAGGGTGAACCAGGGCAAAGGGGTCCAGATGGTCCGAGGGTTGGTAGCCACCAGCTTGTAGCCGGTCCACAGACCAGCCACGCAAAGCGCGACTGGGCCTATCGAATTGATAAGTCCCCATTCGTTTTCGATTGGAGACGGACCGGAGACCAAATAACCGATGAACAGTAAAGCCAAGACAGCGGCGAACCGCGCAAGCGCAGCTTGGTCAATGTGAAGATACCGCGTTGATGAAAGAGCAGCGGCAGCCCTCTGCCGATCGAGAGCCGTTTTCCTCTCTTCGGAACCCTTGGTTGGCAGGCCTGCTCCCCAGCTCAAAGCTGCATCTCGGCGCTCATTCATCGCGTCCCTACTCCCGTCTTCAGCATCCACCGTAAGCGATCGTGATAGCTGTACCCGCTTCGCAGGCAGCGTTCGCGGCCCGCTGTGGCAATGCGTTTGCGCTCTTCAGGATGATCCAGATAATAACGCACCTTCGACACCAGTTCCTCATCCGAACCGAAGAACTCGGCTTCCTGTCCCTCCTTGAAAAGCTCGAGATGTTCGTCGGTCCGCTCCGCCAGCATGAACGCTCCGCAGGCAGGTATCTCAACGCTCCGCTGTGTCTGCCGGTCGCGATTGGCTCGCCGCAGGAAACACAGATTGATGTCGCACGCGCACAGAACTTCGGCGTACTCGTCTCCGTAGACAGCCCGCCCCTCGATCCGTAGGTTCGGCGTCGAAGAACGGAAAGTCTCCCAATCATTACCATAGATGCGCACGTCGATGCCTTGCGAGGCCAAATAGTCCATGGACCGGGCGCGCTCCTCTTCAAAAGTGCCGATAAAACCAACCGAAGCGCCGATGAGTTTCTTGCGTTCCGCAGTGAGCGTAACGGGACGATGCGTATTGGGGTCGAAGGCATTGGCCACGAAATGCACGCACGGGCAACCCAGCGCCTTCAGTTCTGCTACACCGTAGGACTTGGTAGTGAAGTACACGTCATACCACGGAAGACTACGCAGAAATTGGCCGGATTGATTGTGGCGTGCGGCCATGTCATCGGGACAATAACCGATAATGGTGCAAGACGGGCGAACCTGCTTGACCCGTCGCAAGGTGCCTGGCCGAACTTGTAGGCCCTTCTCCAACCACAGGACATCGATGGGATGTTTGTCTACCAGCTTGAGGATCTGCCGGTTTGCTTGCGTGAGATCGAGCGGTCCCAAGTAGGGAACCCCCAGTCGGAAAAGCTTGTGGGAGATACGAGAGAGGATGGCACCAGAAGAGATCTCAGTAGGTGGGTAGATGTCCACCGGCCAAACGCGATGCCCGAGTTGCTCGAGGGCGCAGAAACGCTGGTGGGAGGTCGTTCCCTTCCGCAGATGGCCGCCAAAAAGTATAGACAAGCAATCGCTCATAACTTTAGACCAAGAGCCTCGGTAATGCCCGTCGCACTTGCCTCCGTGGAATAGCGGCGAATGTGTTCACCGGCAGCAGCACCCATTTCGCGCGCTCGCTCCGGCTTATGAAGAAATGCTTCCAGACATTCCGCCAATGCCTTGTCATCGCCCACTGGAAACACTCTCCCCGTCTCACCATCGCGAATCAGGTCCGGTGCGCAGCCGACGCCGGAGCTAGCAATCGCCGGTAGGCGAAAGTGCATAGCCTCGTTGACGACCAGCCCCCAGGTTTCGTAAATGGACGGGAGCACGAACAGGTCGGCGGCGCGGAAATAGCGCCCCAATTGCGTCTGATTCACGAACCCTGGAATGATGGCGCGGCCGCCCAGAATCTCTCGTGCCCGCGTCTCGATCTCGGTCCGCAATTCACCGTCACCGAGCATGATGAGCGTGAGCTTTTCTCTGTGGGGAAGCCGGGCGATTGCTTCAAGCAGGAAGAGCGGGGCTTTGCGGGGTATGAATTTGCCGCTGAATAACAGTACGAGCTGTTCGGGAGCGATTCCCAACTCCCCACGACAGGCCGCCCGGTCAAATCGCCGCGACTGTTCCTCAAACAAGGCGGAATCCACCGAATACGGCGAGAAGTACAGACGGTCTTCGCTCACGCCCAGGCGTAGCAAATGACGACGAGCATTGGCGCCGACGTAACAAAAACGGTCCACATGGCCATAGAACCATTTCAAATAGTGATCTCGGAGCAGGCGGCGATACCACACGATCTCATGCGGTGTGGCGTCCGTCAATTCTCCCCGAAGCAGGACGGGGATGCCAAGCCGCCGAGCAGCGCGGATGACCTGCCTCTCGAACCGGTACACATAACCGTGGATCATGACCCAATCGAAACGCCCTTCTCGCAAGACGCTCCGAGCGTCGGTAATAGAGACACTCGTCGGCCGGGAGAGGTCAGCAGATCGGTCAAGAAACGAATGATCGTAACCTTCAAGCAATGGCACGTCCCAAGCGACCGGCATTTTGAAACCGGCATCTTGCCCGCCACGGACACTTTGATCGCTGAAGAAATGGACGCGAACCGACAGGCCGGGCTTGGCGGCCAGGCAGCGCCACAAGGGCGCAAAATACTGGATCGGATGGCTGACAAAAATGCCCAGTCGCTTGCTCATCGATGGTGTCCGCTTCCTCGCATTTGCTGTGCAGACGATATGAATAGCTGAGTGCCGTTGCTACCGATGTAGTAAGTTCGCCCTAGAAAACACTCCATTATACACCAGAGAGACAAGAGGTAGCAAGTCCTTCACTCCTGAACAAAAAGACGCCATCATGATGCTCCTGGGGATACAGCCGAATCTACCCGATTCATCAGGTGTTACCGTGCGCAAGCCCTGCAAGATTGGAAAGTCGGCATGGAGCTGAATGGATGAGGATGGAAGACAAATCCGCAGGCTCTATGAAAGGAACCCATGACTTGTTATTTATGAATCCACTCTTATCTCATCATCAAGAGGGCAGCTTGTTCCGTACCACGTTCTCATCACCGCGGAGTATGAAGCATCGCTCCTTGAAGAAGAGCGAAGTGCAATGGGGCAATATCACTCCCGGCGCGTACCCATAAAAATCCACCCTGTTAAAACCAGCACCTCGGAACAAATCAAGTATAGGATACTCCTTCGTAGCGTCTCCTCCCCAGTAACCTTCAGAGTTGTCGACGAGGATGGCCCCTTCCTCTTGAAGCAATCCTATCGAACGGCTTGCCGCCTTAAATCTATCAAGACCGTCAATGATAATTACATCGAACTTATTGTCATGCAGATTGTCGTCTAGCCCCGTCAAATCCTTTGAGATAAGAAACACCTCCGCATTTGCGGGTAAACTTGACCTAACGTATGCAAACCATTCAGAGTCGCTTTCCAAGGCAACAACTCGCTTAGCTCGCTTAGCCCACCACAGAGTAGATTGCCCCGATCCGAATTCCAAGACACTCTTGTTTGAAAAGTCCTTTGTACCGAGGAAATCAATCGCCGGATAAGTGTACCAGGGAAGAGGATTGCCGTGCTTGTCCAGTGCTGCGGATCGCATTGAACTTTTGAAATGACCCGTGTGCAAGCTGAATCGAATTGGAGTCAAAACAGCAGTCATGACTCTCCTGGCAGGAGACCAAACCCATCTCGGAAGCACTCGCTTCGCCACAGCGCTCATGTTATTGAGGACCATCGTGAATCACCTAAACCGATCCCAAAGGTACATTGTTCAGATTATACAACTTCCCATCCCAAAAGGCCAGTGATCTACAACGGAACTACAGCCGGGATGAGACAGGGTGCCGGTAATCATCGAAAAAGAGTTTTGCAGCAATCCGTAGCTTCGCATCTCAGATACATTTGTCTCTCATACTAACCCCACTTCTTTCAAGTGAAAACGAACCCATTTACCATGTATGCTTCCCGCACAGACGATTGGAAGAAATTACTATCTATGTCTCCTTGCTTGACGGACACTAGCTGCACGAGGACGAAACGGCAACTTTGCGCTCAACGAACCGGCAGTAAGCCGAGTAAATACGATCTCCGTAATCATCCCAGGTAAAACCACTGCACACACGCTCCCGCGCAGCGCGACCCATTTCGAGACATTGGGCGCGATGATCGTATGCCCAGAGAATCTTCTCCTTTAATGCTTCCACATCGCGGATGGGAACCACAAACCCTTCAACCCCTTCGCGGATGACGTCTTTGCCGGCGGTGTTCGTGGTGCAGATAGCCGGCAGTTGGCAGGCCATGGCCTGAAGAATCACCATGCCAAAACCATCTTGAATGGACGGCAAGCAAAAGATGCTCCCTTGACTGTAATACCACGATAGTTTGGACTGCGGCTTGGGCCCATGAGTAATGATATCAGCCCGACGGTAGCGTTCGAGAAAGGGATGCATTTCTTCTGCCACAGCTCCCACGAGCCAGAGTTCCGCATCGGGCAACCGCAATTCGTAGAACGCTTGCAGCAGGTAATGCACGCCCTTTTGGAGAGTCAGGCCTCCACAAAAAATCACGCGGAACTTGTCGTCTTCCTTGGCAACGGGGTGGAAAGCCGATAGCTCGGCACCGTAGGGAACTGTAACCAGCTTCTCCTCCGCCACGCCTTCGTCCAGAAAGGAGCGTCTGGCGAAGGAGCTGGGTGTGACGATGACGTCCGCCTCCTGGTATTCGGCAAGCTCCTGATCCATCACTTTCGGGTGTGTGCGTTCACGACTACCCTGGCGTTCGTACTCCTCGGCAAGAATTCTTTGTTGATAAAGTATGTGACTGCTGCCGCGCTCGATGACGCCGATCATGCCGAGTTCCTTGGCACGCCGCAGAGTTCTCAGCGAACTCCCTGACCAACCCACGAAGAGATCCGCCCCCGCCCTCAGAGCGTCGGCAGCGCGGCGATCGTGAAGGGAAGAAAAAAAATACTGCGCGTTCCACGCTGATTTCAGTGGCGTTTTATACCATATTCGCTTCATCGCTTCCAACCACACAAACGACGACACCAGCTCAGCATGGATGCCATGCTCGACCGCTTTGAACTTGGGGTAGCTGGTCAGCAGCTGTGCCAGCGCATCGCGCTTTTGTAACTGCTGAGCCAGGTGGAAGGCGTGAAAGCGGCCCAAGACGGAAATGGCAACTTGCATCTCTGAACTCCTCATTGCATTCAATTCGGGCGAGCAATTCGACCTGTTCCGTCGAAGTTGCATTGAAAGTTCCTCACGCCGTTCTCGCAACCGGACGGCAGCGGTCCTTTAATCGAAGGATTGGCTGTTCCAACAGTATGAAAGACAGAATCGCACAAGCAAAGGACAAGAACAACCCCAGGAGGAACTTAAGGGGTTGAGGGTCCGTCTCCCTGTCCATTAAACCGAGGGAATGAAGAATGGGATAGTGATATAGGTAAAGTCCATAGCTGATCCGGCCAATCGACCTCAACAACTGTCCCTTGACGATCCAGCCAAGCCAAGACGTCGATGGATCCAAGGCAATACCCAGCAACACGATCGACGTTGACGCCGGGATGCCGCCGACTAACATGAGGAACTCTCCGAAGTGCCTGGGTCTGAAATGTATGGATGCCACGCCAATTCCGAATGTTAGGAGGACTCCCAAAACAGAAAAAACAACTACCTTTCGAGGGTTGGATCGCAGGGTCTGCTCGACGAATGCGAGAAGACCACCGAGAGCAAGCGAGCTAAAGCGACACATCGAGCCGTAAGAGATCAAGCTGCGAAGTTCCGCGGTTGGAGCGAAAACAAGAACAAAAGCTGAAAGAAGACTTGCAGCAATCAGGGCGCCGGCTACCACGAAACTGCTTCGGCGCGGGAGAAAAAAAATGATGAAGGGCCAGATTAGATAAAAGTGTTCCTCCACACAAAGCGACCAGGTGTGACGCAGCGGACTGTTCCCGTCGTGGAAACAGAAATAGAAATTCGAGAGATAGCTCGCACACCATATTAACTCTCTATCCGGCCGCAATACGACAAATAACGCTAAGAGAAGATAATAAATAGGAAAAATTCTCAAGAAGCGCCGCGCCAAAAAAAGACTGATAGAATCCCCGTTCGCCTTGCCGGCGAGCAGAATCCGGGTGATAAGAAAACCGCTGAGAACAAAGAAAATGTCTACACCAAAGTGTCCAGGGAGAAAAAATCGAAGAATCCGATCATTCAGCTGAGAAATGCCGAGGGAGTGGTCCCATAACACAAGGAGAATCGCGATCCCTCGTACACTATCAAGGGCTTTAATTTGAGAGACGCTCAGCTTCGAGTGTGAGCCCATCTTGTCTACCCTCGATATCTCGACTCCACAAGTTGATTCCTGCACGGTGGATAACATTCATAGAACCCAATCAGGAGCTCGCTTCGCAAAAATTCTCCCTTGCAATGACAGTCCTTGAGGAACTGAAAGGGAGAGCCCAGATTCTTTCGTACATTTCTCCTCGGCACACCGGAGTGCGGTGTGCCAGCAACTTCGTAATACCTCCACACCAAGCTACCGCGCCGTGTGGGGCTTCGCGAACACTCCCAAGATGTTAACCCGAAACATGGAGAGTAGGTTCGAGCTATTGACCAATCGTTCGTAACCCATGAAAAGAAAGAACAAAACTCGAGAATACATTCCGTACGAGGGGTTCTTTTCTATCATGACAAGCTCAACTTCATCAAAACCCGCCTTACGCATTAAACTCCGAATGGTGCGGCAACGATTCATTCGATAGTACGTTGGATAGGGATCGTGCGCGCCGGGAGGAATATTGCGTAATCGGTTAGCGACCAGATTATGGAACCAATGAGGGGAGAGTAAGGAAATCATGCTAACATAATGCCAAAGGTTCGGAGTGCGGAAGATAAACATCCCGCCTGGTCGGAGCACCCGGAACGCTTCGGCAACCGTTTTTGCTGGATTTTCAAGGTGTTCAAGCACGAAATCAGCCACCACGGCATCATAACTGTCATCCTTGATCGGCCAATCCCCACCGTCATAAATGTAGACGTTCCGAAGGTGCGGATTCTTCCTCGCCTCTTCATCCACATCCAGACCGTCTAAGGATGCGAAATTGCCGCATAAGAACGCGGAGGTTTTGTTTTGTGGCCCAGGACCGAGTTCAAGGATCTGTTTGTCTTCCGACAAGTGCTTCCGGATCAATTCGTGGAATTGTTGAGTCCCATTGACCCAGTTCTTCCGTTTGCGATAAAAACGATCAAGGTAGCGTTCCTGCCATGTCTCATTTAGTGTAATCATTGACGTCTTCCTCTGGATAGTCTTCAGAAGCGTGTCGCGTCGATCTTGCAATATTACTGGTTACCACCGGCACGCCAGGCTAAAGGCGGCCGTAAGACGACTAGAGCGAAGTCGAGGAATCGGTCTTGCAGCAGAGCCAGCGAATTGGGCAAGACCTGACATAGCATCACCGCATCGATGGCAAAGAGCGCCAGGCCAGCACCGACAAGTCCCAGACGCGGCAGCATCCAGGTCGCCAAAGCAAGAGCCATTGCCGCTCCGGCCAGAAACCAAAGTGCGGTACGTTGGTGACGGTTGATCGCCATCGGAACCATGGAGCTCGTATACCAGATTGAGTTGGCGACAATGACCAATAGCAGCGTGTAAAACAGCGGTAGGTGCAGTTCAATTTCCCCGTTGGTCCATATTCGGTAGATCCATCCACCCAGGAAAAACAAGCCAATAATGCTAACAACCGAGAGCCAAAACGATGCACGACAGGAATGACGGTGCAGCCCCTTCGCCAAATGTAGATCCCCGGAACCGAACGCCGCAGACATTTCCGGCCAGACGGAAAGATGAATAATGCCCATGAGTTGGAAGACCGCATTGGTCAGCGTGCGTACCGTCGTAAACACTACGACGCCTACCGGCCCCAGGAACTTGCCGACGACAATAACAATCCCTTGGTTTTTCAACGCGTATCCCAAGGGGAACGCCATGAAGGAAAATGCCGGCCCTGCCAGCCGCCGGATCTGTGCGAACCGACTGTGCCTCCAACCAAACGCCAGCCAGGGAGATACGCGGTACAAGTGAACGCGCATCAGGACCGTGCCTGCCAGGCGGATGAAGAGAGCCGCCGCGGCAACCATCAGTGGTTGGCCTCCCGTGGCCACCACTCCTCCCGTCAGCAGTAGCTCTCCCATTCGTAAGGCATTGGCCCAATTCACCCCAAGGGCCGCCGAGCCTTCACAGCGGAAGCCGGCTTGAATCAGTCCGGTTTGCTGGCTTACGGCCGTCTGGCCCAGTAGCAACAGGATTATGAGAGTCGTTCGCCAATGACCCAAATGCGTGATGTTTAACCAGCTATCGACCGGTAGCCACATCAGCACCGACGCCAGTGCGATCAGCAGGAAGAGAGAAGTAGCGCTAATCAGCACCCAGATGCTCTGAAATACTTCCAGCGCTGCTGCTCGCTCGTTGCGTGCCACAAGAACCGTCATCTCCGTCGCCCCAGCGCCGGCGAATCCGACGTCGTTCATGGCAAAGTAAGCGGGGATCGTGCTCAGAAGCAGCCACTCGCCATAGAGTTCCTTGCCCCAAAAATAAAGAAAGAGGGGCACCATCACGAGCTGGCCGAAGGTGTTGACGGCTTGGGCCAGAGTATTGGCAAACAGATTGTGCAAAATCCGGATGTGGTATCTCTTATTGTCTAAGAGACTACGAACCAATCTACGCAGCGTGTGCCCCTTCATCATGAAGCCGATCACCTTGAGAACGATTTTTGCCACCATCCGGCGAACCAACGAATTCCTCGTGGCTCCGGTTTTGGCAACCGAAGGGGCAACCCCTGCAAAATGGCCATTCCGAACGTGCTGCACACACGATCCGCGATGGCATGACCGGCCCATACCTGTATCTGCTGGTATGCCTTCGCCATCAACGGCGGACGCCGCGTCGATGAATGCCCGTCCGAGCCCAGGCAATGGACGATGCCCCGTTTGAACCAGTTCCTTAATGCCTTAGCATCCGCATTGCTGCGCGGACGAACGATGCTGGAAGCATTGACCTGGACCAGACAGCCGGCCTCGATCAGCCGCTCGATCTGCCCGGCTTCGTGCAGCAATTCCTCTTGCCGTTCCGGATGCGCTAGAATCGGCCGCACTCCCTGAGCGACCAGACTCCGCACCATCGCTTCCAGGTCGAGGAAGCACCGATGTGGCATCTCGATCAGCATATAGCGGCCCCGGTCCGCCATGCTGAGAAGGCGGCCATTGGCCCATGCCGATTCCATTTCCGGATGGACCATGACCTCGGCGCAGGGAAACACTGTCAGAGGAATCCCGGCGTCGTGAAGCGAACGCACCAGACGTTCCCAACTCATTCGGATGCGTTCCGGCGTGACTTCGGGGTAGTCGTCGTTTTGATGCGCCGTCGCCGCCGCCATTCGGGTGCCGTCGCCATAAGCCAAACGGCACATCTCCAACGCTTCCTCCTGTGTAGCTGGACCGTCATCCAATCCGGCCAGCAGATGACAATGCATGTCTACAAGAGGAATCATCACCCATCCCCAATCTGTTAAAGCGTGAAGTTTTGTAGGGTGAGCCGAGTCTTCCAAGTCCAGCAGTCGGCGACTGACGTGCCTGGAAGACTCGGCCCACCCTACAACCCGAAGCGTGGCCGATTAGGCGTTCGCTATCGGCGTGCCGTTGCCTTCATGAGTCGCGCTCGGCTCTTTGGCGTGCTTCGAACGACTCGGCCCGTCCTGGCCGTCTTCGTTCGGGTCGGACTCATGGTAATCATAGTATCTGTAATAGCCGTAATACCCGTATTGATCCTGCTTCTTGGACTCATCCAGCGCATTGACGACCACGCCGAAGATATTAATTCCGAGATTGTCGAGAATCTCCTTGGCCCGTTTGGCTTCGACGCGGGCATTTTTCGTCGAACGCAAGGTCAGGATGACGCCATCAACCTGCGGCCCCACCACACCCGGGTCCGTCACGGCCAGGAGCGGCGGCGTATCCACGATCACATAATCGTAGCGATCCCGCAGCGATTCGAGCACCGGGCGCAGACGCAGTCCGGTGAGCAATTCCGCCGGGTTCGGCGGCGTCGGGCCGGCGGGAATAATGGACAGGCCAGGGATCGCTGTCGGGCGAATGGTTTCACTGGCCTCTACCAGGCCCGCCAGTACAGAGGAGAAACCCTCCGGATGGTTAATGCCGAACAGCTTGGAGACTTGCGGCCGCCGCAGGTCCGCATCGACCAGCAGGACGCTCTTGCCCGACTGAGCAATAGAGATGGCGAGGTTGGCTGCCAAGGTGCTCTTGCCATCGCCCTTGTTGGGGCTGGTGACCTGGATGAGTTTGCGCCCCTGCCCGTGCGTGCTGAAATATAGAGCCGTTCGCACACCGCGGTAGGCTTCGGCCTCTTTGGATTTGGCGCGGTACCAGGCGAAAAGCGAGGGAGCCGGCTCCGCTTCGCCTCGGACCTGCGGGACGCCGTCCTTGCCATTGACTTTGACCATGGGAATGATGCCCATGATCGGCAAACCGAGACGGCGGCGGATCTCTTCGGGAGAGCGGAAGCTCTTGTCGGTAATCTCGGCAAGGTAGGCGAGGCCGCATCCCAGCAAAAGACCCAAGAACAAGGACAGCGGGAGCACCAGAGAGCCGCGTGGCGATACCTTTTCCGCTTCCGCTGGCGGCGAGATGACCTGGGTTTCGTAGCCTTGCGTGCCGCTCACCACGTTCGCCTCGCGCAGATGCTGGTTCACGGTATCGAAAAGGAGTTCGCTGCGGGAGATGGCGCGGCTGAAGGCTTCCGCTTTATTGAGGAAGGGTAAGGCTTTCTTCGCTTCTTTCAACTCAATTTGATACAGCGAATCCAGCGATTTGAGCCCGCGCTCAGACTCCGACAGGTCCTGCTTCAACTGCGTCAGCCTCACCGCGATCAAGCTCTCCATGGCGTGTGCGTCACGAGCGCGCTGCTCGGCCGTCTCCGCCTCCGGAGTGGCGGTCGGCGCAACCAAGGTGCGAATGGTTTGTATGCGATCTTGGAGGGACTTGACGCGGGGATGGTTGGTTCCATGGTCAACCAGCAGTCTTGCCTCTTCCAGTTGAAGTGTAATCAACTCCTTTTCGAGAGAATTCGACGCGCTGAAGGGTGATGCCCCTGCGCCCCCCTCCATCGGGGTGGAACCCATGATCGAACGCAATGCCCCCGCTGCTGCTCCCATTGGAGGCATCCCGCCTACCATGGTCGATTGGCTGGAGGCCGCATTCGAGACGAGATCCAATATGTACGCCGGACCCTTTCCTTGCTTCTTAGCCACTTCCACTGCATCGAGCGTGGCCCGAATCCGTTCGATATGCATGTGAAGGGTGGTCCGTTGGGTATCGAGGGTAGCTAACCGTTCCTGCTCCAAGGTGGTGCCTAACCCGGTCTTCCATACGACAGGAGCGTTGCGGATAAATTCATCGCGCACCTTCTCCTTCTCCTCCAAGTCTTCCTGCAAAACCTTACTAGCTTTCTCAATGAGATTCAGCGTCTGCTTGGAAGATCCTTTCGTATGTTCTGCCAAATAACCTTGGTAGCTTTCGATGACGGCGCTCAAGACCGGAGCGCAATCCTCGGGATGACCGCATTGGAAGGAGATATTGAGGACCTGGCTATTGGAATTGCCCCCCGTGCTCTTATCGCGGTCACGATTGACGGTGAGGGCGCGAGCGAGGTCGTAGGCGGGTCGAAGACTGGTGCGGAAAGTCGGCCGATGGCCAAGTTGTCCCTTCTCGACAGCATCGCCGACGACGACCGCGCTTTTGAGCAGGGTTCGATGCGTGCTCAAGAAGTCCTCGGCGGCATTCGCTTGAGCGGCCACCAAGGGCGCGTCCGCGGTAAGGGGAACATCCGGTTGCCTCTTGAGCACCCATATCTGCGCCGTCGATTCGTAGACGCGCGGCGCCATCGACCAATAGAGCACTCCCAGAACCACGCCGATGAATGCGCCCAAGGCGACATACGCCTTGCGCTGCCAGAAGATTTCCCATGGCGTTGGCCCGGGCATCCGGACAAGATGTTCAGCCGTGATCGGCTGTTCCAATAGTTGGTCGTTCATAGGATCGTTCTCCCTCTCCGCGGAGGCTCAACCTCCGCTCAAGCTCGGATCACACGTCCCTCGTCATCTTGAACGCCGCGAGTGGCGTTGCGTGTATCGACGATGAGAGGAGCATGCCGAACAACGTGTTGCCAATCATAAGCCGAGTGGTCCGTGACAATGACGACGCAATCGCGCGTGCGCAAATATTCCGCAGTTAACTCCTGGCTCGTCAGGTCTAGAAAAGGATGGCGTCGAGTCCGCGGCAGCCGCGGAACATGCGGATCATTATACTCGACGACGGCCCCTTTGCGCAGAAGCAGAGTCAGCAATTCAAGCCCCGGAGACTCGCGCGTGTCATCGACATCTTTTTTGTAAGCGATTCCCAGCAAAGTGATCTTGCTGCCGCGAATCGCTTTGCCGCAGTCGTTGAGAGCGTCCCCTATTCGCTCGACAACGTACGCGGGCATGGCTGTATTGATCTCGCCGGCTAATTCGATTAAACGAGTAGAAAGACCGTATTTACGCGCTATCCACGTCAAGTAAAAAGGATCGATGGGGATACAATGACCACCCAATCCTGGTCCTGGATAGAAAGGTTGGAAGCCGAACGGCTTGGTCTTGGCGGCTTCAATCACTTCCCATATGTTGATACCCATCCGATTATAAAGCACTTTTAATTCGTTGACCAGGGCAATATTGACGGCCCGATACGTGTTTTCCAGAATCTTGCAGGCTTCGGCGACTTCCGGACTGGAAACGCGGATCACGATTCCTTCCGCTTTGCCCGGCTCCGTCTGAGCATTCGATGAATGCACGGCCCCACCACGCAACCCATGCGCGTACAAGTGGGCAGCCAGTTCAAGACTGCACGGCTCAATCCCCCCGACCACCTTGGGGATATTGGTCGCCGAGAATACGGGATTGCCTGGATCTTCGCGCTCCGGACTGAAGGCCAAGAAAAAGTCCTGTCCGACACGTTGTCCATTTTTCTGCAAAAGGGGCAGCACGACTTGACGTGTGGTTCCGGGGTAGGTCGTGCTCTCCAGCACGACGAGCCGTCCAGGTCGAGGATGAGCGGCGATAGACTCTACGGAATTGATTACAAAAGAAAGGTCCGGATCACGGTTTTCGGTCAAGGGCGTCGGCACACAGATCAAAACCGCGTCAACTTGGTCCAGACGTTCAAATTGGTTGGTCGCCTCGAAGCCGCTCAACTTCATGTCACGGATGCTATCGCCGGAAATACGTCCGATGTAGCTCTTGCCTTCATTGAGTCGATCAACCTTGGCCACATCGACGTCGAAACCGAGAACGGGAAAACCGTTGCGGCTGAACACACGTGCCAGCGGCAAACCCACGTAGCCCAGGCCGATGATGCCTATGCGTGCGCTTCGCTGTTCTATCCGAGTCAATAAGTTCGTGAATGTATCCGGGCGCGGACCATCTTCTCGGTTGCCGAACTCCGTTCGGTTTTCATTCCCCTGTGCAGTATGGGAATGATGACCGGGCCGCGACACGCTGGCCGCGAGATATTGCAACGATCCGATCATAAGAGCCTATTCGAGAGGATAGATGCCCGTTTTCTCGAAAGAAGCCATCAATCCCATAAGGTACTACAGATTCGCACGCAGAAACTCGGGATCTTCCCGGTCTGCCGTGCGAAAAACGGATGCGCTAGTCAAATGCGAGATAGGCCGCTGCATGGAGGAGCGATTCGCTATGAGAAGGACATTGTCTTCAAAGTCTTGAACCAATTTAGCCAGCATGGAAATCTTATCACCGACCGATTCGCCATTGCCGCCCCCTTTGACCTCTAATTTGCCAATCGATCGGCCCTTGAACGTCAAGGGGATTTGCGCGCTCCACAAGGTTTCCTCCTCCTCATGCTTGTCGCTTCCGCGTTCCCAGCGGGCGTGATAGCCCTCGCCGAGAGCCGGAGCATTCACGTCCAGGCGCAGGCAGCACAAGCTCAGCGTCTCCTCCCATTCGAGCAGCCGCAGCCACAATTCCCGCCAGTCCACATTGCCATGCAGTCGCATTTCGATTTGTCGCGGTTCACTTGCGGAGGGCATGTGGAACAAGGAGACGAGCAAGGATTGTCCGCTCTGCAGGACCAAACGAAGCTCTGCGTGGCCAAAAAGGCGCGTTGCGATCAGGGCAACGACCACAGAGAGGGTGGAAAGGACGATTACCCATTCGTTGTCGAACAACCGCCCCGCCAACACTCCCGCGCCCGTCACCACGCAGCAGAAGGAGATGACGAACAAGACGAGGCGAGGATCGCCGAGCCGCCGCAGCAAGCAGTGGTGCAGGTGGCTTCGATCCGTATTGTAAATGCTCCGGCCGGTCAGTTTGCGACGCAAGATAGCAGCGACCGTGTCGAGAATGGGAAGGATTAGCAGCGCGATCGGAACGATCAGCGTTACCACCTCCGGATGTCCCCGATGTTCCTTCAATGAGCTTTTGATGGCCAAGACTCCAATGACTAAACCGATCAACATACTCCCTGAGTCGCCCAGAAAGATGGTCGCGGGGGGGAAGTTGTAGCGGAGGAAGGCCAACAGGGCGCCTGCGGTGACGAATGCGGCATAAGCGGTCAAGGTCACCTGATAATTGTGCGCCAGCAGATCAAGGCAACCGAGAACAAGACAAAGAAAGAAAGCAATACTAGACAGCAGTCCGTCCATGCCGTCGAGCAGGTTCAAGGAGTTGATAGCCCCCAGCAGGAAGAAAGCCGTGAAGGGAATGGCCAAGTTTCCCAATTCGGCATCGACGCCGTTGAATAAGTAGATGTGGTTAATCCGAACACCCGAGGCAATGACGATGGCGACGGCAATTACTTGTCCCAAAAGTTTATGGCGACCGCGCAAGCGGCCGAGATCGTCCAGGACACCTATGGCGCAGATGATAACGGCGGCCAGAACAAGGCCAACCAAGGGAGTGGTCTTCTTCAGAATCTCACTTTGAATTTCACCGGAACTCAGAAAGGCGGCCAACAAAGCAACGCCGACCGAGAGCAGAAGCAAAGGACCGCCCGCCGCAGGAATGCATCGGCCATGTAGTTTGCGTCGTCCGTCGGGCTTATCTACCAACCCCAGGCGCGAGGCCCATCGGCGTACCTGAGGAGTCAAGAGATAACATAAAGCAAAGCTCCACACCATTCCGATACATAGTTCTACCATCGTTGGTACCTGATCAGGGTGCAAGGCTCAAGAGGACTAACATTGTCGAGTACCGCAATTAAGCAATCGTGCTCTCTCCTGCTTGAAGGATTTCAAGAAGGATCGAGCCGTCAGGTCAAAATCGTTCTAAGGCGCGGCATCGTGCCTCGGATGCGGTGGAGGCGCCGCACTAGCTGGATGAATCAGTCGCTACCAATGTTCCATCACCACGCAGCAACTCCTGATAGCGCAACTCCCGCAACGCGCCATCGGAAGGGGATTCAGCAAAGCCTGGCCCCTACACAAGGCGGAGGCACAAGCCCGAGAGGGTCTTGGTTAGACCAAGTCGGTCTCGGCCTCATCTCACTCGCATCGACAGTCACACGATCATTCAATCAACAACTCCCATTTTGAGAACTTATTATTCGACTGTTGTCGATTAGGCATAGTTCCCAAAAAAGATTTAGAATATTTTTAGGGTACCATCTGAATTCAGCCTCGTCCAGCCGAATAGTTATTGAACTCTTCAGTGGAGGCCATCCACAGCTTTGCAAGGCGGAGTCGTGTGTCCTATAAAGGGCTGAGGAATTGCTTTTTCCCTTTGGTCGCAAGTACAAGGCGGTACTCACCA
>Ga0070739_10004481_pt1 | contig 16480 bp, 14 predicted proteins | sample Coa_R1_7_FD_66445 | JGI IMG/M metagenome (GOLD analysis project Ga0070739, IMG submission 66445) | Surface soil microbial communities from Centralia Pennsylvania, which are recovering from an underground coalmine fire - Coalmine... | ecosystem: Environmental > Terrestrial > Soil > Unclassified ... | reverse complement strand
TTCTTGGCGGCCTCTTCCGAGGTCCCCAGGCTCTCGCCGATGGCCCGCAGCCGCATGCCATGATAATGCCGCAGCTCGAACACCATCCGCTCCCGCGGCGTCAGCGCCTGCAGCGCCTCGCCGATCCGCTCCCGCAGCTCGTTGCTCAACAGCTCCCGCTGCGGGTCGCCGTGGGCCCGCTCTTCTTCAATGGAAACCATGCGGTCCAGCGCCCCATCCGCCGTCTCCACGGTCCCCGATTCCTCCTTGCGAACCTTCCGCCGGCGCAGCGCGTCCAGGCAGAGGTTAGTCACGATCCGATACAGCCAGGTCTGGAAGCTGCAGTCGAACCGGAACGCGTGCAGGTTCCGGTAAACCCGCAGGTACGCTTCCTGATAAACGTCGTTGGCGTCCTCGGCCGACCGAAGCAGATTATAAGCCAGCCGCAGGACGTTCTGGTCGTACAGACGCACCAGCGCCTCGAAGGCGCGCTCGTCACCTTTTTGCGCCGCTCGTATGAGCGCCGCCTCATCCATGCGCTGAACGGTACCGGTCACCGCGGCCGCCGCGACCTGCTCCATCTCTCCCTGCAACCTCTGATGTAGACGAGGCAAACGGCAATTCGTTAGGCCGCGCCAGGGGCGCTGTTATTCCGCCAGCTCCAGCTCGATGCGCTTGTTCGCGGGATCGAGATGGGTGATGCGGAACGACCGGATCTGGCCGGCGCGGATGGCCTCGGCCTTCGGAGCAGTGGCCGCTCCTCCGGCGCCCTGTTTCCAGCGGGCCGCCAGCATGGCGGTCATGGACGAGAGGTCTGCCGAACCCGCTTTCGCCGGGGTTTCGGCCGCGACCTCCTCCTTCCTGGCCGCCAGAACGCAGTCGCCGTGGACGCCCTCGCCCAGCTCCACCCGGGCGCGGGTATTGCGGACGTCCACAATGCGTCCGGTTACGGCATCTCCTTCCTTGTGCTCGGCGATGTAATTATCGGCGCTGGTTGGCTCCAGCTGCTTCATACCGAGCCGGATGCGCCGCTTGGACTTGTCCACGTCCAGAACCTGGGCGCGAACGGTCTGCCCGCTGGCCAGCGCCTCCCGGGGATGGTTCAGGCGGCGGTCCCGGCTGATGTCCCCGATATGAATCATGCCCTCGATCCCGTCGCCAAGGTCCACGAATGCGCCGAAGCTGGCGAGACTCACCACCGGCCCTTCCACCACGGCGCCCGGCTGGTACTTCTTTTCTGCTTCGTCCCAGGGATCGCCCAGGGCCTGCTTCAGCCCAAGCGAAATGCGGTGCTCCGCCGCGTTCACTCCCAGGATCTGTACCTGTACACGCTCGCCCTTCTTAACCACGTCGCCGGGCCGCTTCAGCTTCTTCGACCACGACATCTCGGAGATATGGATCAGCCCGTCCACGCCGGGCATCAGCTCCACGAAAGCGCCGAAATCGGTAATGCGGGAAACCGTCCCGTCCACCCGATCGCCCGGATTGAAGCGGCTGGCGGCCTCGGTCCAGGGATCGGGAACCAGTTGCTTCATCCCGAGGGAAATCTTGTGGGTCTCGGGGTTAATCTTCAGGATCTTGACGTCCACCTGATCGCCGGGCTTCAGGATGTCGGACGGTTTCGCGACCCGCGTCCACGACATATCGGCCACATGCAGCAGGCCGTCGACGCCGCCAATGTCGACAAAGGCTCCGAAGTCGGTCACGCTGCGCACCGTGCCGCGGACCGCCCGCCCCTCCTGCATCTCTGAGAAGATCTTCTCTTTCGCGCGAACGGCGTCCTCTTCAAGCACGGCGCGGCGGTCGACCACGACGTCCTCGTGGACCGTGTCGAGCTTGATAATGCGGCACTCGATCTCCTGCCCGATCAGCTTATCCATCTCGGCCTGATCGCGGGCCCCGCTGCGCGAGGCGGGCATGAACCCGCGAATGCCGCTGATCTCCACCCGCAGGCCGCCTTTGATCGCTTCGATGACGGTGCCGGCAACGCGATGGCCTTCGGAAAAGGCCTTCTCGAAGGCGCTCCAGTCGCGCGGGCGCTCCACCTTCAGGGTCGAGAGCTGATACAGGCCCTCTTCGTCGCGGCCAGTGACGTTGACGATGAGCGTATCGCCCACATGGACGGTGACTTGCCCGGCGGCGTCGGTGAAATGCGCCGCTGGGATGACCCCGTCCATCTTGCGGCCGATATCCACGAACACTGCTTCCGGCGTGATGGACACCACGCGGCCCTGGATGGCCTGATCGTGGCCGTTCAGGTGATGTTCCTGCTCGAACTGGGAAAGGATGGACGCGAAGGAAGCGTCCTCGGAGGCTGCGGCCTGCGCCTCCGGAGGGACACCGGCAGAACTCTGATTAGGCATGGGAGAAAAACGCTTGCGTGTGCTTCCATTGTGTCACACCGCCGCCGTTGGAATCTCGGCGGACTGTGTCAAACCGACGGCGGCGGTGAGTCAGGCTTTCACGGCTGCGTGGCGGCGCCCGGGGGGTCCTGCACCGGCCTCGCGAGGGACTAGAGTCTATCCGATCGGGATCAAGTGTATCTGCCTGAGGTGAGGGCTAAGGCGTAAACCTCAGAGATTAGGCCGCCGGAGTACGGCCATCGGATTGCTAACTACTTAACCCGTCATGGCGACTGCAAGGCTCGGTTTTGTGGTTCGTGAGACTCATTACTCCTGCGCGGAGCTCGTCGAAGTGACTTGGCCGCACGGGGACGGCGCCTATTCGGAGTTCGCGATCCTGGCCGAGATCTGGAGCCGAGGCGGGGTACTCCTCGCGGAGGAAGAGGCGGCTCCTGAGACGCCGATCCACATCTCGCTGCCGCACGCGGAGGTGACGGGCACGGTCCGGTCTTGCCGGCGAGAACGCTGCTCGTACGCTCTGGAAGTATCCGTCGATGCGACAGAGGAGTGGTTCGGCGGGCGGTACCGGCCGGCGGTGCTCGATCCAGCGGAGGTGAGCAAAACCTCGTCAGCGCTGCCGGCCGGCCGTTCTGCGGAACTCGCCATGAAGCCCCTTCACATCCAGCCGCGCGCCCTGTAATACAGGATCTTCGTCGTTTCGCCACACAGGCCGAGAAACGCGTTCCAGCGGTTCCACGGCGAAACGATGGCCTTGAGCATGTCCGGCACGGGCCGCGGTTGCACTTCGAGCCCGGCTTTCCGGAATGCGCCCGTAGCGCGATAGTCGTGATAATCGCTGGTGACCAGCACCTTTCTGCCTGGGACTCCATGCAGCAGGCGGGCGGTGAACAGGGCGTTCTCGCGAGTGCTCACGGCGGCATTCTCCACAAGGATGGCGGAGGCGGGCACGCCGGAGGCGACGAGGAAATCGCGCATGGCGGCGGATATGTCTCTGCCGGTCACGACGATCTTCTTCCAGCCGCCCTGGCGCCAGATGCGGACGGCGTAGACAGTGCGCCAGTAAGTGCCCGGGCCGATCATGCCGTCGCTTTGCATCTCGGCGCCGGGGACGATCATGATGTCGCCGGAAGGGTCGTTCCAGGGCTCATCCAGATGACCGATCCACCACGCATCGAGCGGGGTGAAGGTGACCAGCATGAACAGCAGCCCGAACGCCGCGAGCAAACCTCGCACAATGCGATACAGCCGCTGCACTCTATTTCCAGGCCATGCGGCGCCGGCTGGTCAGGGCGTGATAAGCGCCGAAGAACGTCGCGGCGTTGATCATGCAGAAGTAGAAAGGCAGAAGCAGGGTTTTGGGGCGCAGCTTCCACACCGTTCCCAGCAGAGCCATTCCATAAAAGACCACCTGAATCCAGAAAAGCGACAAGTAAAGCGGCGAGCTCAGCAGGAAAAGGTTGGCGCCGAGGGCCGTCAGCATGGCGAAGGGCACCAGCAGGCGGCTGCCTTTATGGGACAGGAAGAAGAACACCGGCAGGGGCCGGAAAGGCCACAGAATGCCTTTGATCTCGCGCAGCTGCTGAAAGTTGCCCGCCATGATCCGCACCCGGCGGCCGAAGCCGGCCATCTCATGCGCTTCTTCGTAAACCACGGCCGCCGGTTCGTAGACCGCGCGGTATTGTCTGGCCAGCACGGAGACGGGGATGACGTAATCGTCGTTGATGGTTCCGGGCGGGGGGAAAGGGTACAACTCGCGGCGGATGGCGTGCAGGTGACCGTGGCCGCCGAGGGTGGAGGCGATTTCTGACTCTTTCTTCTTCAGGAACGTCTCATATTTCCAGTAGAAGTCCTCTGATTTTCCGATGCCGACGTCATCGGCCTTTACCACGGTATAGCGGCCGCTGACGGCGCCCACCTGCGGGTCGGCGAAGTTCATGACCAGCCTTCGCACGGAATCGCGATACAGGAACGCGGTGGCGTCGGAGAAAACGACGATGTCGCCGCGGCAGTGACGGACGCCCTCGTTGAGCGTGGCGATCTTGCCGCGATTCACCGGGAACGCGAGCACCCGGATGCGGTCCCCGTCGGCGCGCCGCCGGGCGACCTCAGGGGTGTTGTCCTTCGAGCCGTCACAGGCAATGACGATCTCCAGACGATCGGCCGGATAATCGAGTTCGAGGCAGTTGCGGATCTTGGCTTCGATCACGTCGGCCTCGTTGTAAGCGGGGATCAGCAGCGAGATAGTGGGCTCGAACGGCGCGCGATGAACACGGCGCCGGATCACCAGCGCCAGCAGGACAAGCACCACCGGGTAGCCGATGTAGGCGTAAACGGGGGCCGCGGCCGACAACCAGAAGACGACCTGCGGCAGCACCGGCATTGAATGTAGCTTACTTCGGACGCGCTTCCACGCAGAAGAGCTTGCCGACGGTATCCACGCGCTGCACCGTGAAGCCCGCGTCCTCGATCAGCTTACGGACCTGCGGTTCGCGATAGAAATATACCGGGCAGCCCTGAATGTACTGCAGGCGCACCTTGCGCACGGGCATGCGCCAGGTCCAGAACCGCGGCCACGCGGAGAGGAATTTCTCCTTCGTCAGCTTGCGGATCAGGCGCAGGCGCTCGGGCGGCGCCATGATGTAATCCCAGAAACCGATGGCGATGGTGATGTCGTAGGTGTTCGCGGTTTTCCAGTTCAGGACGTCAGCATGGACGAAGTCGGTGCGGTCGGCAACGCCGTTCTCCGCGGCGAGTCCCTCGGCGATTTTCAGCATTTCGGGGGCAACATCGACCCCGGTGATATGCTGCGCGCCGTTTTTTCCGAACTGAACCACGAAGCGGCCGGAGCCACAGCCGATGTCGCAGATCGTCTTACCGCGCACGTCGCCACAGCGTTCCATCACCCAGTCAAACCGGCCGTAGATGTCGGCGCGGAAATAATGGTCGAGGAAACGCGCGAAGGCGCTCTTGTTTTTTCCGGTGTAGATGGCGTCGAAGTCCTGCGCGATATCGTTCCAGAATCGCGCGACCTGAGGCATGTTGTCCTTCATTGTTTCAGGTTCCTTAAATCCAGGGTTTCGGTGGCGTCATCGAATCCGCGATCGCGAAAGCTGCGGAAATCGCCGAGCGCGAGCAGGCGCCGCAGCCGCTCAGCGGTATGGCTGAGATTGGTGTAATGGCGCAGCCGCGATTTGAGCCGGGCGCGCATGCGGGGCTGTTCGGGGTCGAACTCCCATGGGTGAATGTAGCTGACCACGGGCAGGCCTTCGGCCCAGGCGCGGCGCAGGCCCAGGCGCGTGTACCAGGAGGGGAAGATACGCAGGTAACCACCGCCGCCGAAGGGCATGTTGAGCGATCCGACTTTGAAGGTGGGCATCGGGAACTCAGTCAGATTGCCGGCGGCGGTTTGAATCACGAAGGGCCGGCGCGGTACGCCGCGGAAGCCGTAGGTATCGTGATGCACCGGGTAGATGCTGGAATCGTACGTGAACCCGGCTTCGGCCAAGACCGTGGGGGCCCACAGCGAGCGCGGCGTGATGGAGAAACTGGGCGCGCGGTAACCATGGACCGGCATGCCCGCCGCCTGTTCGATGCAGGCCTTGGCGCGTTTGGTGTCTTCCGCGAATTCGGCCGGCGTGAGCGAATAAATCAGGCGGTGCCAGTAGGAGTGGCAGGCCGGTTCGTGGCCGCGGCTGACAATTTCCCGAACCAGATGAGGATACCGCTCCGCCACCCAGCCCAGAATAAAGAACGTAGCTTTGACGCCGGCCTGATCGAAGAGGTCGAGCACGCGATGGGTGTTGGGTTCGACGCGGCAGGCGTAGGACTCCCAGCGCTCTCGGGGGACGATGGCGCTGAAGGCCTCCACGTGAAAATAATCCTCTACATCGACCGAGACGATGTTGCGGGGGCGCGGCGCTGGGGGATTGCCGGGGTTCACGTTGCGCCTGGCCATTATCGCATGTGGTTTCAGGGAGATCACACGGGACGAAGGTACTGGGAACCGCCCTGAAATGCCAATTGTGGTGCGAGCCTTTGGCTTGCACTCTGGACTCTGGACATTCTCCTGAATTGCCGATTGTAATGCGAGCCTTTGGCTTGCACCGACCGCGTGCTCCCACCCTGCCCCGGGAACTGCTACAATTCCGCAATGCCCGATTCCGCCGCCGCGACTGCGCGCGTCATGCGCGTCCGCGCGCGCCATGGAGCGGTGGTTAGGGTGACGCACTGGATAACGGCCGTCGCGTTTCTGGCGCTGCTGCTCACCGGCCTGGAGATTGTCATCTCGCATCCGCGCTTCTACTGGGGCGAAACGGGCAACGTGCTGAGCCGGCCACTGTTCAAAATCCCGATTCCGGCATCGAGGGTGACGGTCCCGACCGGGTACGGTTACGTGATGCCCGATCAGAACGGCTGGAGCCGGTACCTGCATTTCGAATCGGCATGGGCGGCGGTCATTACCGGATTGATTTACGTCATTTTCGGGTTATTCACGGGGCACTTCCGGCGCAATCTGGCGCCCGGTCGGGCCGACCTCACCTTTCGCGCGCTCTCTTCTGTGGTGGCCGGGCATTTGCGGCTGCGCCGGGTGAGCGAGGACGAGGCGTCCTCGTATAACGTGCTCCAGCGAGTCGCGTATCTGCTGGTCATTTTCGTTCTGTTTCCGCTGGTCATCTGGACGGGGCTGGCCATGTCGCCGGCGGTCGCGTCCGCCATTCCATGGGCGGTCAGTGTTTTGGGCGGTCAGCAATCGGCGCGCACGATACATTTCTTCGTTTCGATCGCGCTGGCGCTTTTCCTGCTGGTTCACGTGGCCATGGTGTGCGTGTCGGGTTTTCGAAGCCGCATGCGCGCCATGCTGACGGGCGGCGGCGCCCGGGAGGTGGGGCGAACATGAGCGGAATATCCAGACGCGGACTGATTACAGCCGGAGTGGCGGTGGCCGCGGGAGCCTCGGGCGTCGGCGTGGCCGCTTCGCTGGCGCGCCGCTATGGTCTGGTTCCGCCCGATGGCGGCGGAGTGTACGGAGCTGGCGAAACGCTGACCTACGCGGCGCAGCGCTTGCTGACGCGGCACTCCCTCGCTCGGGAGTTTTCGCGAAGCCAGATCTCCAGGCCGCCGTTCGCCAACGTTGTGGATCCTTTGGGCGAGGATTTCAAGCGGCTCCAGGCGGGCGGGTTCGCGGACTGGCGGCTGGCAATTGACGGAATGGTTGCAGCGCCGGCTTCGTTTTCCGTGGCGGAGATTCGGGCCTTTCCCTGGCGCAGCCAGATCACCCACCTGCAGTGCGAGGAGGGCTGGTCCTATATCGCGGAGTGGATTGGCGCGCCGCTGTCGCACATTCTCCACCTCACCGGCGCGCTGCCGCAGGCGCGCTACGTGGTGTATCGCTCCTTACAGCCCGACTGGTGGGACAGCATCGACATGGCCGATGCACTACACCCGCAGACAATCGTCGCCCACGGGATGAACGGCGGCGAGCTGCCGGTCCCGTTCGGCGGGCCACTGCGGCTGCGCGTCCCGCGGCAGCTGGGGTACAAGAGCGTCAAGTACATCACGCGGCTGACGGTGACCGACGATCTGAAGCGATTCGGGAAGGGGTTGGGGTCGTCGGCCCCGGAGGGCGGGTACGCGTGGTATGCGGGGATGTGAAAAGGGAGCAGCAGCCGCCGTGTCAGCGTTTCTTCCGCGCTAACGCCAGAAACGCTGCCCGGATTACCTCGTCCGGGAGCAGTTCCGGAGTCAGTAGTCTCTGGAAGACCAATCCCTCCGTGAGGACGTGCAGCACACGGACCAGGTGGCCGGCGGGCATCGGCAGATCTTCCTCTTTCACCATTTCGCTAAGCCATTGCTCGCCGAAGGCGTAACTCTCCGCCGTGACTGCGGCCACGCGCGCGCGCAGCTCCTCGTCCCCGAGCGTGTACGCCAGGCCGGTGAGACGGCCGGCGGCGACCGTGGCGCGGTCAGGAATCGCCGCGATCGTCGCGTCCGCCATCGCCTCCATCACCTCCGAGAAGCTCGCCCCGGCTTTGACCCTCGGTTTGATAGGAGCCCAGTACGCCTGCGCAAGCGCGATAAACAACTCATTGCGGTTCCTGAAGTTGCCATAGATCGCGCCGGTGGTCATGCCGGCGCGCTCGGCAATCTCTTCGAGCGTCGTGTGTTCATGGCCTTTTTCCCGGATCAGCGCGCGAGCGGCCTCCAGCAGTTTGGCCCTTGTGCGCTCGCGCTTGTCGCCCTTCGGCCCTGATCGCGGCGAAGGACCGCTGTCGTCTGGCATACGACTTGATTATATAACGAAACTATTTTATAGTTGATCTACAAAATTAGCGCCGGGACGGTGGTGCATGGACCAGGAGCTTGGGATGCGGGAAGTCATACAGCGGGCAGTCAAGGACGGAGACCTCGCCGGGGCGGCAGCCGCCATTTGGCGCGACGGTGATTGCGAAACGGTTTGCGCGGGATGGCGGGATGCGGAAGCCCGGCTGCCTGTCGAGCGGGACACGATTTTCCGGATTGCGTCGATGACCAAGCCAATCACCTCCGTTGCGGCTCTCATGCTGGTGGATGAGGGCAGGATTGCGCTGGACGATCCCATTTCTGACGACGCCCCCGAGTTTGCGCGGATGCGCGTCCTGAGGTCCGTTGATGGTCCTCTGGAGCAAACGGAGGACAGTCACCGCGGCATCACTTTCAAAGACCTGCTCACGCACCGGTCGGGTCTGACCTACGCCGATTTTCATCGAGGTCCCATCGGGCGGGCATACTCCGAAGCGCTCGGCGGCGACATTGACAGCGATGTTGCTCCGGACGAGTGGATTCGGAGGCTCGCCGCCTTGCCCCTCATTGGCCAGCCCGGAAGCGGGATGTACTACGGGAGATCGACGGACCTGCTTGGACTGCTCATCGCGCGAATCGAAGGCAGCTCGCTGGGAGCGGTTCTCGAGCGGCGTATCTTCGGCCCGCTCGGGATGAAGGACACCGGTTTCATTGTTCCCGAGGAGAAGCGGCATCGCCGTGCGGCCGCATACGGCTTTGATGACACGGGCCGGTTGGTGAAGCGGACGACATGGGGCGGCACGTGGGGTGACGTGGTGGTGGCGGAGAGGCCGCGGAACATGGCGTACGAGTCCGGCGGCCAGGGACTGTGGTCCACCCTCGACGACTACCTGAAATTCGCGCGTCTGTTCCTCGGAGACGGCGCTGTGGATGGCGTGCGCCTGCTGAAACCGGAAACTCTGGCCATGATGATGACCAACCAGCTCGCGGCTGCCGAGCGCGCTAACCCCGCGTGGCTGGGTCTGGGCGGCGGGCGTGGTTTCGGTCTGGGGCTATCGGTAGTTCTGGAACCGGACAAAGCCGATTTCATGCGTCGCGGCAGCAGGGGAACCGTCAGTTGGCCCGGCGCTTTCGGAGGATGGTGGCAGGCAGATCCCGTGCAGAAATCCCTGCTCATTTTCCTGGCGCACAATATGCTTACTCTGGCGCAAATGGCCAAAGGCGTCGGTCTTGGCGTCTGGGCGACCATCGAGGGCTTTCAGAACGCAGCCATGGCGTCGGAGAGACAACGCGCAGGATACACAGTTGTCTGAAGCAGGCGGACCGGTCAGGCCGTCGTCAGACCGGATCAGCATCCGTGCTCGACAATATGCCGATGAATCGCTTCTTTGGCGCACCGGCACGCTTCGCAGGCCAGATGGCAGTCCCTTTGGGCATCGTCGAATTCCGGCGTCCCTACGGCCAGATCCAGGGCCTCAATTGCGGCGGCATATGTCTGTGCGCTCACTTCGTACTCCGACATCAACCGCTTCCGCTCCGGACATCCGGCGAAACTGGTCAACCGCGTCACGCAAGTGGGATGCTGACGCGGGCACAGGAATGGTTGCGTCTTACCGTAACGCTACGTCGTGAGGCAGGTTAGTTGTTGCTAAGCGAAGTCGCCGGAGAGTTTACGCCGCGCCCGGCGACGCCTGCCACGCGCCGTTGCCGCGCAGCGCGAAATTCGCCACATGTCCGGCCCGCGCGGCGGCGACCCCCGTCTCTACCGCGGCGTTTGGCGTGTTGCGCGAGCGCACGCAATCGAGAAAGTTGCGCATGTGATCGAGCGCGCCGTCGTGCGTGGACTTCGCCTCCAGCACGGGGCTGCTCGAGTTCGGCGATTCCGTGTAGCGCGGCACTTCGTCGTACACCAGATAGCCGCCGCGCCATAGCCGCATCATCGCCTTCGGACCGCGGAACACCAGCCCCCCGCCTTCCAGGTACCCGAGCAGGGCGCTGTCGAACTCCACCACGACGTCATTCGGATACGCGAGCGCGGCGCTCATCGTATCGGGCGTCTGGCGCATCTTCAGGAGCGCACGCGTGCCCGTCGCCGTCGCGCGAAGGGGCGTGTCGGAGTCCATCACCCAGTGCGCCACGTCCACCCAGTGCAGGAACAGGTCGGTCATCGCCCCGCCGCCGAAATCCCAGTACCAGCGCCAGTTGGCATACTGGTCCGCGTCAAACGGACGATCGGGCGCAGAACCCAGGAATCGCTTCCAGTCGAGCTTCGATGTATCGACATCGGCCGGTTCGGCGGCGTGCAGATGGTTCTGATACCAATAGGTGCGAATGAAGGTTACCTGGCCCAGCCTGCCGGAGCGGATCAGATCGCGGGCCTCTCGGAAGTGTTCCCAGCTTCGCTGCTGCATGCCGCACTGCATCACTCGTTTCGAATCGCGCACCGCGGCGATGAGCCGGTCGCCTTCCTCCAGCAGATGCGTGACCGGCTTCTCGCAGTACACGTCCTTGCCGGCGGCCACGGCGTCGATGGTGACCGGCACGTGCCAGTGATCCGGAGTCCCCACGACCACCGCGTCAATGTCTTTGCGATCGAGAACCGCGCGATGGTCGCCATACTCCTGCGCATCCGGAGCGTACTTCGCCTTGGCGTAATCGCGGTGGGGCTCGTAAACATCGCAGACCGCGACGATATCGTTGCCGGGAATTTTGTTCACCAGCGAGAGCAGGTACTGGCAGCGTTCGCCGGTCCCAATAGCGCCGACGCGAATACGGTCGTTCGCTCCCAGAATTCGGGCGTATGAAGCGGCGGTAAGCGCGGCGCCGGCGCGGATGAAGTTACGGCGATCGATCATGGCAGCTATATATCGAGCATATCGCGGGCTGTTCACGCGTTCCCGGCCACGATCGGTTCCGGCGGGAGCGACGACATTCGCGCCTGAGCGTCAACGACGGCGATGGCGGCCACGTTGACGATGTCACTGGCTTCGGCGTCGCGGCGGAGCACGTGCACCGGTTTCGATAAGCCCATCAGCACCGGGCCGATGGCCTCCGCCCCTCCAATTCGGGCGACCAGAGTATAGGCCGTGTTGGCGGCATCCAGGTTCGGGAAGATCAGGACGTTCGCGCCGCCGCGCAGCGTGCTGAACGGATAGGTGGACTGGATGATCTCCGGAACCACGGCCGTGTCGCCCTGCATTTCCCCGTCCACCATCAGGCCGGGAGCGCGCTCCCGCAGCAGTTCCACCGCACGCCGGACCTTGTTAGTGGCCGCGTTGCGCGTGCTGCCGAAATTGGAGAACGACAGCATGGCCACCCGCGGCGTGACATCGAAGCGGCGCGCGGTCGCCGCGGCCATCATGGCGATCTCGGCCAGCGTTTCCGCATCAGGGTCAACGTTGACCGTGGTGTCGGCGAAGAAGAACACGTTGCCGTCACGCGGCACGATGATGTGCAGCCCGGCCACGCGGCGCACACCCTCGAGCAGGGGCAGCAGTTGCAGCGCCGGACGAATGATGCCCGAATAGTTCTGGGTGATGCCGCCGATGAGCACGTCGGCTTCTCCCATCTTCATCATGAGGGACGCGAAGTAAGCGGGCCGGGTGGCAAGCTGGCGCGCGTCGCTGCGAGTGACGCCTTTACGCTGGCGTGTGCGGAACAGCTCCTCGGCGTATCGCGCGGCGTTCGGACTCGCCGCTGGATCGATAATCTCCGCCCCCTCGATGTGCAGGTGCAACTCACGCGCCCTTGCCCGGATGACTTCCTCGTGGCCGAGCAGAATGGGATCGGCAATATGGTCGTGGATGAGCGTTTGCGTGGCGCGCAGTATCCGCGGTTCTTCCCCCTCGGGAAACACGATCCGCTGCGGCGCGCGCCGCGCCTGATGAATCACGAAGCGCATCAGCCCCTGGGTGCGGCCCTGCCGCCGAACCAGCTGGTCGTGGTATTCGTCGAGGTCGATCTGCCGGCGCGCCACGCCGGTTTCCATGGCGGCTTTGGCAACGGCCCAGGCTTCGCGCACGAGCACGCGAGGATCAAACGGCTTGGGGATGATGTACTCGGGCCCCAGCTCCAGCCGGTCCACGCCGTAGGTGCGCAGCACCGAGTCCGGCACGTCTTCCTTCGCGAGGTCGGCAAGCGCGCGCGTCGCGGCCAGCTTCATTTCGTCGTTAATGGTGGTAGCCTGCACGTCCAGCGCGCCGCGGAAGATGAACGGGAATCCCAGGACGTTGTTCACCTGGTTAGGACAATCCGAGCGGCCGGTGGCGACAATCCCATCAGGCCGCGCCTCTTTGGCGACCTCGTATGGGATCTCCGGCTCAGGATTCGCCAGAGCGAAGATGATCGGCCGCGGCGCCATTTCGCGCAGCATTTCCGGCGTGATTGCGCCCGCTACCGACAGCCCGACGAACACGTCCGCGCCGCGCAGGGCCTCCGCCAGGGTGCGGTCTTTCGTGCGCGAGGCATAACGCGCTTTCCACGGGTTCATGCCTTCGCTGCGGCCCTCGTAGATCACGCCGTGCGAATCGCACATCACGATGTTCTCGGGCGAGACACCGAGCCGAATCACGTGGGCAGCGCAGGCGATGGCGCTCGCTCCCGCCCCGTTGAAGACGACTCGCGCCGCCTCGATGCGCTTGCCGGTCAGCAGCAGCGCGTTCAGCAGCGCGGCCCCAGCAATGATCGCGGTCCCGTGCTGGTCGTCGTGGAAGACGGGAATGCGCATGGTCCGCCGCAGTTCGTCCTCGACGAGGAAGCACTCCGGGGCTTTGATGTCCTCCAGATTAATACCGCCGAAGGTGGGCTCCAGCATCTGGCAGGCGCGGATGATGTCCTTTGGATCGGACGCGGCCAGTTCCAGATCGAAGACGTCGATGTCGGCGAAGCGCTTGAACAGGACCGCCTTGCCCTCCATGACCGGTTTTCCCGCCGCGGGACCGATGTTGCCCAGCCCCAGCACTGCCGTGCCGTTGGTGACCACCGCGACGAGATTGCCTTTCGCCGTGTAGGAGTAAACACGGGAGGGGTCCTTCTCGATCTCGCGGCACGGAACGGCGACCCCGGGCGTGTAAGCGAGGCTCAGATCGCGCTGGCTGTTGCAGGGTTTGCTGGGCGTAACCGAGATCTTGCCCGCCGGCGGTGACGAGTGATAATCGAGCGCGTCCTGGCCGCGGCTGTCCATGCCCTGACACTATATACTGCATCGAAGACCTGCCGGGGCACGCCGAAAATTTCTTTCGCGCGGCTGTCGATTGCGGCGGCGGTCGTTCGACCTATGAGTGGAGGCAGCACGGATGAGATACCTATTACTCGCTTACATCGATGAAAAGGCGTGGGCCGAACTCGGCGAGGCCGAACAGAGCCGTGTCCGGGCTGAGTCGCAGCCCCATGTCCAGAATCTGTCGAAAACCGGCAGGTTTATTTCCGGAGCCGGATTGCGGCCCACTTCCACGGCAGTGACCGTCAAAGTCGAGGGTGGGAAGCGGTTGGTCACAGACGGCCCGTTCGCCGAGACCCGCGAGCAGCTCGGCGGATACGCGCTCATCGATGCCAACGATCTTGACGAAGCGATCGGCATTGCCGGCTTGTTCGCGCAACGGTCATTTCCGGCCACCATCGAGATTCGACCGCTCATGGACGGTGCGGGAGCGCACCCCGATGCTCCGGTTCAGGGAGAAGCGCGATGAAGTACATGCTGCTCACCTACCTCGATGAGAAGGCCTGGGGCGAACTGGGCGAAACCGAACAGGAGAGGGTCATCTCGGAATGCAACCCGCATATCGAGAATCTCTTGAAGAACGGGAAACTACTCGCTGGCGCGCCGCTGCACCCCACCTCCACCGCGACCACGCTCCGGCTACAGGATGGGAAGCGCCTGGTGACCGACGGCCCGTTCGCCGAAACCCGCGAGCAGCTGGGCGGATACACGCTGCTCGAAGCCGACAACCTGGATGAGGCCATCGCCATCGCCGGCAAGTTCCTCGGCCGTTCCTTCCCGACCGCCATCGAGATCCGCCCGATCCGCGATTTTCCCGGTACACCGAGCCATTAGCGAGGACACTGCGATGCGCATACACGAGACAGCCCTGGCGTTCCTGAACGATCTGAAGTTTGCGGCGCGATCGCTCGGCCGCGCCAAAGGCCTGACCATTACGGTCGTGCTCACTCTGGCCCTGGGCATCGGCGGCAACGCCGCGATCTTCAGCCTGGTGCGCGGCGTGCTGCTGCGACCGCTGGTCAACCGCGACGAGAATCGGCTCATTTACATCCGGCAAACCGCGCCGGGATTCGGCGATAGCGACATGCCGTTCTCCGTGCCGGAAATTCAGGACCTGCGCAGCGGCACGAAATCGTTCAGTGAGTTCGGCGATTTCTCGGTGATGGGGTTCACCATGATCGGCCTCGGGCCGGCGCGCGAGGTGCGTTCCGGGGTGGTGAACGGGTCGTACTTCCATGTGATGGGACTGCGTCCGGTGCTGGGGCGTCTGCTGGATGCGCGCGACGATGGTCCGGCGGCGGCCGGCGCGGCGGTGCTGACCTGGAAATTCTGGTCCACTGTACTGCACAGCGATCCCTCCGTCATTGGCAAGACCGTACGGCTCGACTCGCGTACCGCCACCATTGTCGGCGTGCTGGAGCCGTGCGTGCCGTATCCGGCCGACACGGAGATGATCGCCAACATCGTCACCAGCCCTCACCATCTGTCGGCGACCATGGTCACCGGCCGTGTGCATCGCATGACGCAGCTCTTCGCGCGGCTCGCGCCCGGCGTGGATCTGGACAAAGCGCGCGCCGACCTCCGTGCCGTATACGGGGCGATGCTGCGCCAGCATCCCGAGGCCTATCCGGCATCGGCGCATTTCGCGGTCGATGCCGTTCTGCTGCGCGACCAGATCACGGCCAAAGCCAGGACGGTCCTGCTGGTGCTGCTGGCCGCATCCGCTCTGGTGTTCATCATCGCGTGCTCGAACGTGGCGAACCTGGTTCTGGCGCGCACGGTGCGGCGCGAAGGCGAGCTGGCCATTCGGGCGGCGCTCGGCGCCGGAACGGCGGCATTGCGGCGCGCGCTGCTCGCCGAGAGTCTGCTGCTGTGCGTTGCCGGAGCCGCGGTCGGCCTGGCCATCGCCAGCCCCATGGTTTCCATCCTCGCCCGCTACGCGGCGCGGTTCTCCGTTCGCGCCCTGGAGCTGCGAGTCGATTCCACTCTGCTTTGGACCGGCGGCCTGCTGGCGGTGATCGCGGCCGTGCTGCTGGCCTATGTGCCGCGTTTGCCCGGCGCCGGGAGCACCGCCGGATTCAGCCTCGCCAACAGCAATCTGCGGATAACCGGAAGCACCACGCGGCGCCTGCGCGCCTTCGTCGTAGTGCAGATCGCGGCGTCATTTCTGCTGCTGGCGGGCGCGGGCGTCCTGGTGAAGACGCTGCTGTCGCTCCAGGCCGCGCAAACCGGCATGGATGTGCGCCGTGTGCTGGTGCTGAACGTTCCGGCGGTGAGCTACGGCAAGACGCCCGACCAGATCGTGCAGTTCTATAAGGAAGCCATCCGCCGCGTGGAAGCGCTGCCGGCCGTCGATCGCGTGGCCGTGGGCATCGTCACGCCGTGGCGCGACGCGGACTCGTTCGGCCTCGGATTCGACTTCACCGCCGACGGGCACCTCCACGGCCCTGGCGAACAGGATCCGCGCGCGCAGTTCCGCACCGTGTCTCCGGGATTCTTCGCCGCGCTCGGCGTGCCGCTGATCGCCGGCCGTGATTTCAACGACAACGACCGCCGCGGCTCCGAGCCCGTGGTCATCGTCAGCCAGACGCTCGCCAACCGCATGTTCCCCAATGGCGACGCGCTCAACCGGCACGTGCGC
>Ga0070739_10004480_pt1 | contig 16484 bp, 19 predicted proteins | sample Coa_R1_7_FD_66445 | JGI IMG/M metagenome (GOLD analysis project Ga0070739, IMG submission 66445) | Surface soil microbial communities from Centralia Pennsylvania, which are recovering from an underground coalmine fire - Coalmine... | ecosystem: Environmental > Terrestrial > Soil > Unclassified ... | reverse complement strand
GCCGCTCCATAACCTCCACCACCACGGGCCTCCTTCTCGAGCTTGGGTCGACAACCGCAAGCTCGCGGGAGGCCCGGACGGATCAGACCCGTCTCACACGTGTGTGGTCGTCACACCTAGGTCGTCGATCTCGGTGGCGACGTAGTTGCCGTTGGACCGCCAGGGAGCAAGGAGGAGGACGAGCGCGTCTCCGACCCGGATCTTCTCGTGCTTCCGCAATAGGCCGCGGAAGAAGGGAGATGCCGACTTCGCCAGGGCGAGGGAATGACACGCCCCAGGAGATTGCCGTCGTACGGGCCCGTCGACGTGACCTGGACGCGGGCCAGTCCGGCGCCCAGGCCCACGACCGTGCCGATGGCGCTCGCGCCGGTTGCCTTGCCCGGGATCGGCGCGACCGGCCATTCCCGGAGCGGGAGGGGCCGACGAGGCTTCTGCCGGAAGTTGAAGTCCTTGCGCAGGTCGCCCAGGATCTTCGCCGTCTCGCGGACGTCGGGGCGCGGGTCAGGCCGTCCGTCCGTGCGCGGGTTGAGGCGCTGCCGGTGCAAAAAGTCGTCCTCGATGAACTTGAGGTACGCATCCGCGCTGAGCGTCTGGTGATCGATGTACCCGCGCCTGGCGTACGGGCTGATGACGAGCCCGGGGACGCGCAAGCCCGTCTCACTTCGCTACGAGCACCGGGTCCGGCGCGACGGCTACAGCCCCCTCTTCCCTCGCAGCTCCCCGAGAGACCGCTTCACCCGGAGGTAGCCGTGCCGGTCAGGTGGCGCCGACGACGAAGACGGCGATCGCGACGTACAGGCAGACGAGAGCGACGATCGTCAACGCGGGAAAGAGCTCGTGGTAGCCGAAGACGCGCGGCAGCGGATCGGGCCGGCGCGAGGCGTAGACGAGGGCTCCGGCGGTATAGGCGAGACCGCCGGCCGCCAGCAGGAAGACGGGCGCGAGGCCCTCATTGTGGGCGAGCTGCGGCACCGCGAGGACCGCGACCCAGCCGAGGGCGATTCCGATCGCCGCCGATACCCATTTCGGCGACCGCACCCAGTACATCTTCGTGACGGCCGCGAGAGCGGCTCCCGCCCAGACGAACGCGAGGACCCAGGTTCGCCACGCGCCTTCGAGGGCGATCAACGCGACCGGCGTGTAGGTGCCGGCGACCAAGAGGAAAAGGCTCGCGTGGTCGGCCCGGCGCCCCCACAGCCGGTGCTCGGGTACCCACGTGATGCGGTGATAGAGCGCGCTCGTCCCGAGCATGACGCTGGCCGAGAGGGCGAAGACCGCCGCTCCGAGCTCGTGCCGGTTCGGGCTGTAGGCGATGAGGAATGCGCCGACCACGCAGGAAAAGGCGAACGCGACCGCGTGGATGACGCCGCTCGGTCCGTCCCCGGGCGCCGCCTCCGGCCGCAGGCGTGAGCGTGCGCCAAGTACGAGGTCGGCCGCGGACTCCGCACACTCCGGCGAGGGAGCGGGGAGCGGCGAGAGCAGGGCCTGTCGCAGCTCGTCGCGGTTGGTGGCGTGGAGCGCGACGTTCTGCTCTGCCATCGCCCGAGCGAGCGAGGGGGCGTGGCCCGCCGGGGCGCCGTAGGCGACGAGCGGACAGCCGGCGGTCAGGGCTTCCAGACAGGTGACTCCGCCCGTGGAGTGGACGAGCACATCCGCCGCCGCGAGCAGTCGTGGCATCTCCTCGGTGAAGCCGAGTACGCGCACTCGGTCCGCGTCGCGGTAGGCGGCTTCGAGCTTGGCCTCGAGGGCGCCGTTGCGGCCGGTGACCACGATCACCGTCGTCGCCGGTAGTTCGGCGGCCTCGGCCACGGCTCCGGCGAGGTCACCGACGCCCCAGCCTCCGCCGGACACCACCACCAGGCGGTCGGATGGCGCCAGGCCGAGGCGCCGCCGCTCCTCGTCGCGCCGGCGGGCGGCTTCTCGGAACGTCCGGGCGGCGAGCGGCGCGACAGCGCAGGCGCTGCCCGGGCCCGCCTCTCGCTCGACGAGGCGGATGAGCGAGGGGTGCATGACGAGGTGGAGGTCGATGCCCGGGTGCGACCAGAACTGCACGCCGGCGAAGTCGGTGATCGTCGCGAGCGCGGGAACGGTAACCCGGCCTTGTCCGCGCAGCGTTCCCAGGACGCTGGTGGCGGCCGGATAGGTGGAGACGACGACGTCGGGTGCGAGCTCTTCGAGCTGTGTCTCGAGGCCCCGGCCGCCGAGGGCGACGAGCGCTGCGCGCCCGAGGGTGCGCAGGGCCCGCACGTGAAGAAAGAGCCAGAAGAGCGCGTGGAAGACGCGCGGGATGTACCGCAGCTGGAAGCGGTAGGCGTCGAGCAGGAGGAGGCGCAGGACCAAGCCGAAGGCATCCAGGGCGTCGACGAGCACGACCTCCACCTCGGGGTCGGCCCGCCGTAACTCTTCCGCCAGCACGCGGGCTGCGGCGAGGTGCCCCTCCCCGACGTCGGCCGTGAGGATGGCGATCGAGCGACGCCGGGGATTCACGGCCCCACCGTACAACCCGGCTCGGTGGGAGTCACCGCAGGGCCCGAAAGGTCAGGCCCGCGTCCGCGACCGCCTTCGCGATCTCGGGCAGCGCGGCTACCGTCGCACGCCAGGATCCCGTGGCTGCATAGTGGTCGGCGTCGTGGAGGAGCAGGATCTCGCCGCCGCGAAGGCCGCGGCTCGCGTTCGCCGCGACCGATGCGGCGCTCGCGCGCCGCTCCCAGTCACGCCCCCACCGAGCCCAGAGCACGGGGCGAAGCCCTGCGCGTCGCGCGGCCAGCAGGACCGCGGGATTGGCCACGCCGTACGGCGGCCGGTACAGCCCCGGCGTGGAGCCGGCAGCGTCCTCGATCGCGGCGCACGCCAACCGCAGATCGGTCGCGGTCGCGCGCGGAGTGCGGAGGGTCAGAAGGCGGTGGCGGTGCCCGTGCACCCCGATCGTGTGCCCGCAGGCGGCGATCTCGCGGGCCACCTCCGGGTAGCGGAGAACCTGCTCACCCGTGAGGAAGAACGCGGCACGAAGGCCGAGTTGCGTGAGTGTGTCGAGGATGGCCGGCGTCCCTTGCGGATGCGGGCCGTCGTCGAACGTGAGCGCGACGCCTCGCGCGTCCTCGAGGTGCGTCTGGAGGCCGAAGAGGTGCGCGACCTCCTTCGACGCGAGCGCGAGGGTCGGCAGCGTCCAAAACCCGGCCGCTGCGAGCGCCGCTCCGAGACGGGTTCGCACGGCCGTACTCTGACTGCGCCGAACGGGTAGAGGGGGCGGATGCACACGGCGCGATGCCCGGCGTTTCGGGGACGCTCCTCGACCGCAGGTTCGGGGTTCCGACGATGACGCGGCTGCTGATCGCGATCGTGGCCTCGGCCGTGTCGGCGGTGATGGCCTACAGCGGCTCCGCCCTCCAGGCGCACGAGGCGCGGCAGATGCCCGACGAGCTGTCGCTCCGTCCCGGCCTCCTGCTCGAGCTGCTGCAGCGACCCCTCTGGCTGCTCGGCACCGCCATGAACATCCTCGCGTTCGTGATCCAAGTCGTCGCCCTGAGCCTCGCCTCGCTCGCGATCGTGCAGCCGACGTTCGCGCTCGGCCTCGTCGTGCTGGTCGTGATCGCTGCCTGGAAGCTCCAGGAGCGTGTGGGCCGGCAGGAGGTGATCGGGATCGGCGCGATCATCGTCGGGCTGGCCGGGTTGGCAGCGGTGGCGCCGCGTCACAACCGCCTGCCGCTCCAACCGCTGACCGCGATCGTGCTGGGCAGCGCGCTCGCCCTGCTCGCGGCCCTGCTTCTGCTGATGCAGCGCCAGAACGTCGTCGGCGGGCTCGTCGCGAGCATCGCCGCCGGTCTCGCCTACGCATGGGTGAGCTTCGGCGGCACGCTCGTCGGCGAGGGGTTCAACCAGCGCCGCTGGCTGGAGACGGGGGCGTGGGCCTGCGCGACCGTCGTCGGCGCGGTCCTCGCGCTCGGTACCGAGATGACCGCGCTGCAGCGCTGGCCGGTGACGCGCTCGAAACCGGTCGTCTTCGTCCTGCAGACGTTGGCGCCGGCGCTGGCGGCCCCGTTCTTCGCCGCAGCCGGCTTCGGGCCGGTTCAAGGGATCCCCTTCGCCGTCTCGCTGCTCGTCGTCTCGGCCGGCGCCGCGGCTGTCGGGGCCTCCAAGTCGGTCGCCAAGGTGGCAGGGTGACGTGGGCCTCGCCGTCGGCGCCATAGCAGCTTCCCTCGCGTCGGCGTTCTACAACGCCGGCCTGTTGCTGCAGGCGGAAGCCTCGCGCCGTGAGCCCGTAAGCGTCGCGTACGCGCAACGGCTGCTCGTCCGGCTAGTCCAGCGCCGCCGCTGGCTCGCGGGAAGCGCGATCGCCGTCCTGGGTTGGCCGCTGCAGGCGTTTGCTCTCACCCGTGCCCCCTTGACGGTGGTGCAGCCGCTGCTCGCGGTCGGCCTGATCATCCCGCTCGGGTTCGGTAAGCGAATGCTCGGCGACCATGTCCGCTGGCCCGATCTCCTCAACATCGGCGCTCTCGTTGCCGGTGCGTCGCTGCTCGTCGTGCTCGCGCCACCGCGTTCGACCGTGACCGGGGCGAGCGTCCCGCTCGTGGTCGCGCTGGCGGTGATGGCGGCGGTTCTGATCTGCGCCCTGCTGCTCGCGGCGGTGGTGCGCGCCCGCCGCGGCCTCACGCTGATGCTCTCGGCCGGCGTCGGCTTCGCACTGTCGAGCATCACGACCAAGCTCCTCGCCGACGCCCTGTCGCGGAGAGACTGGATCGCGCTCGCAGGTTGGTTCGCGTGCACGATGCTGGCGGGCGGCGTGGCTCTGATCGGCGAGATGAACGCGTTGCAGGTTTCGGCCGCCAGCACCGTCTCGGCTCTCGTGCTCGCGCTCGAGACGATCATTCCCGTGGCGCTCTCGCCCTTCCTCTTCGGCGAACGGCTCGGCGGCTCGGCGTCGTCCATCGCACTCCGGAGCGCGGCGCTCGCGCTGACGATCGGGGCGGCGATCGTGCTGACCCGGACACGCCCGGTGGTCGAGGCGCTTACGGAGTCCTGAGCGACGGAGCCCGCTCGGACGCAGCCCCGGCTCAGGGCGGTGGGTGATCGCCGTGACCGAGGAGTGGCCCGGCGCTGGCCCACGCGGCCTAGGTGGTTCCCGACGTTGTCGACGCTCGGCCGCGGCCGTGACGTCAGAGAGCCCTCCTAGGGTCGCGGCTGTCGAAGGCGTCCCAGGGAGGGCTCAATGAAGCTGCATGGTAATGCCGCGCTCAGCCAGCGCCAGCGGCGCCGGCTCGTTGTGCTCGCTATCCCGGCCGCGGCCGGATCGGCTCGCTAGTGCCGGGAGTGTTCTGGGGAGTCGAAACGGTGAGAACTAGTCTGCAGATGACGCGGTCGCATGCTGAGCGCCTGCGGGCCCGAGACGGATTCTTTGGCCCCGACAGTGTCGTACGGCGACTCGGGAATTCGCCGGTAACACCGTTCCTGGGTGGTGGCGCTGCCGTGCTGCTTCAGGTTGCCCACCCCCTCGTCGCCTCTGGGGTGGTCGACCACTCTGGCTATGACCGCAATCTCTGGCGCCGCCTGGTTGGCACGTTGCGAGCGTTGTACCTCATCACGTTCGGTGACCTCGTAGAGGCCCGACAGGCTGGCGCGAGGGTGCAAGCGGTGCACAAACGAGTCCGCGGCCAGACGCTTGAGCAGCTCGGGCGGTTCCCGCCCGGAACCCCATACGCCGCCTCCGATCCCGACCTAATGCTTTGGGTGCATGCAACTCTCGTCTACAGCTCCCTCGCGGCCTATGAGCGCTTCGTTCGGCCACTCACCGAGGCTGAGCGTGAGCGCTACCACGAAGAGATGCGCCTCGTCGCTCGCATCTTCGGCGCCCCGGCGGAGGTTCTGCCCAAGAGTTACAGCGAGTTTGTCGAGTACTGGGATTCGCAGCTGCGTAGCGACACGATCACCGTAACGCAGCCGGCTCGCGCGGTGGCGGAAGTCATCCTCGCCGCACCATTGCCAGTCCCGCTGCGACTGCTCGCACCCGCCCATCGGCTGGCAACAGCACGCCTCCTTCCGCCGCGGCTGCGCACGGAGTACGACCTCCCCTGGACGCCGCTTCACCAGCTCGCCCTACCTCTGGCCGGCGCCAGCGTTCGCTACGGCACCGCGCCGATCCTCAGTGTGGTCGAACGGCTGCCGGTACATAGGCCCAAGTTCGCGGGGTAGCGTACGGAGGCACTGCCGCTCTGGTCTCTGTTCGGGCTCTGGCTCCAGGGACACGCGGGGAGATCGCAGCGCTCGCCGAGATCTTCGACCAGTATCGAGCTCATTACGGCGAGGCTCCCGACGCCGCTCGATCGGCCTGCTGGCTGGAGGAGACCCTCAGCACGAGCGGCCTTCGCGCCTTCGTCGCCGAAGCCGGCGGGAGGCTCGTCGGATTCGCGCTCACCGTGGAGTTTCCGGCTCCTTTGCGCCTCGGGCCTTCTGGCAGATCGGAGACCTCTTCGTCCTGCCGACGCACCGGCGGCGCGGCGTTGCTCGAGCCCTGCTTGCTTCCGCCCGAGAGGCTGGATCGCGTCGGGCGCACTCCGCCTGGCAGGTTCAAACAGAGAAGGACAACGATCCCGCTCTCCCTCTCTACAGCCACAGCGGCTACGTCCCGATCGAGGGCCACCGCTCACTGATGCTGCCGCTCGACCCCGAACCTCGCGAGGGTAGAGCTGCCCCGTGATCCATCTTCCTCCCGGGCAGAACACGGGCCGGCCGCCCGAGCTCGGGTCAGCCCTCTAGTAGCAGGGTGGGGAGGTGCAGTTCGTCGTCGTGGTCGTGGTCGTCGAGGTCGTCCCGCCCGGGCGCGGCTTGACCGCATTCCCTTTGCGAGACACGGCGTACCACCTGGCGCCGAACGCGTTCACCGCCTCGCCGTTAGTCTGCCCGACGCCCGTGTCGAGCTTGTAGGTGTACAGCGGGTGCCTGTTGTAGATGAGCTGGCGTGTGCCGTTCCTGCGTCGGGTCGTTCCGAGCAGCGATTTCTTCACGCCGACGCCCAGCGTCGGCTTTCCGTGCTTGAGTAGAGCGGGCCAGTATTTCGCGCAACTGCGGTAGCACATGCTCTTACCGTGCTTGTCTCGCTTGAAGAGGTAGAGCGTGTGGCCCTTGGAGTCGACGAGCACCCGGCCGAGCCGCGTCGGGCAGAGGGCGATCGTGTGCCCTGTCGCGGCGCAGCTCGCGGCTGCCGACGGCCGCGCGACCGCGCCGGCGGCCAGGAAGCCCGCGATTCCGAGAGCCACGCCGAACACCAACCCGAACCACACGTTTTGTCCGGCCCGGCTCCGTCCGGACCCCCCGTTCGTCCCTCTACCGCTCACCGCGATTCACCTCCAGTGCAGAACGCGATGGTCTGCCTCGCGAAACACATTGCATGAACCTTCCCCAGAGGAGCCTCGCCCTAACGGCCGCGGAGCGGAGAGACGAGAGGGCCGCCTGTGGCGGCCCTCCTACGTCAGTCCAGTCGGGTCTCGGTCAGTCGGGATCGGCGCCCGGAGCCGGGCAGGGGTTGGAACCGAGCGTCCTATGGAAGGTTTCGTAGATGCCCTGGGTCGTGAAGCCGGCCGCCGGGTAGATCTGCTCCTGGAGCCCACCGTACTCGGCGGGGGCGGTTCCTCCGAAGTTGTTGACGGTTCCGGGGATGCTCCCGCCGCCCTCCTGCCAGAGACACGAGCCGTGCAACCTGGTCGTCGTGTAGATCGGATAGAAGGACGCGCCGACCGGCAACTTCACGCACCCCGAGCCGGGGCTCGGGTCCATCGGGTTGTAGACGTGGCGCTGGCAGGGCGGAGACGTGGCGTTCTCGACGCGGGGAAGATCGTTCTCGAACGCGACCCGCGCGTAGTTGTGCAGCTCGCTGTCGGAGCCGGTGAACAGCGGGCTCGTGAACCGGATCGGCGTCGAGACGGTCCTGCCGATGACTCCGGATCCGCTTCCGGGCCAGGTTCCGGTCTGATATTCGGGCCCGTCGAAGTCGGAGTCGATTCCCAGGCAGCCGCCGAACGCGGGGTTCACGGTAGCCCCGGCGGTGTCGAGCACCGGCAGGGAGAAGCAGTTGTAATCGTCGCCGTCCCAGGCCGAGTCGGTGGGGTTGGGGTAGCCGGTGCAGCCGAGGTTGCTGGGGTCGACCGAGTTGCAGTACTCGAAGTGACCGATCTCGTCCGAGAAGGCGACGTTGTAGGAGTGCGCCGCCCACGGCACGCGGGTGTTCGGCCCGGACGTGCTGTACATCGGATGGAAGGCGTACGGCTGGTCGGTGCACGTTTTCGAGTTCGGCTGGTACAGGGGATGCCCGAACCCGTTGGCGACGCTGGCCTTCATCGAGCCAGTCTGGCCGGTCGTCCAGTCGTGAATCACGACCTTGAAGCCGGCCGGCGTGTCGTGCATTCGCACCGTCAGCCGATCACCGCTGTTCATCTCCAGCGTGTCCGGTCCCGTCTCGAAGCTCGCCAGGGTCTGCCGGAGCGGATCTGCCGGAGCTTGCGAGTGCCCGCTCTTGGTGATGATCGCGTAGTTGACGTACTCCTCTCCAACCCGGTTCAGACAATCCGCGTTGTTCGGGACGCCGGTGTTCATGTTCGTCGACAGGCTGTCGATGTTCAGCGCGGCACACCACTGAGTGTTGTCGGGACCGCAGGCGACTCCCGTCCCGACGTTTCCCCAGCCGGGCGGATAGAACTGCATCTCCATGAAAGCAGTGCCCGGAGCCCGGCCGATGTAGTGGGGCGAGCTCGGGTCCAGGCTCGTGTGGATGTTCGCGTTGCTGTCGGCAGGGCATGGGTCGCCAGGATCCGGAGCCGACTGGTTGTCGCACATCGCCATGCCGAACCAGAAGGCCGGGTGGAGCATGAAGTTCCAGGTGCCCCCCTCTCCGTTCGCCGCGGGCGGAGTCGACGGATCCGTCGGCAGGGTCAGGTGATAGACGTTCGAGTTGCCCGAGCCCGGGGTGTTGGAGTAGTACAGGAGCGAGGGCTCGTCATGACCGGAGACATACGTGTATCCGGGGTACCGCACCGGATTGTTGACCTCGGTGCACAGCTGCGGGTGCAGGACGCAGAACGGCGTGCTGTAGGAATCCGCGTGCGCCGGCCCCACCGCGCTGCCCCCGAGGGCGCTCACGACCGCGGCGATACCCAAGACAATCAGTCCGCCGATCCAAAGACGACGAGGGACGGGAAACGGCCGCATAACCTCCCCTTCCTTTGATGGCTCAGGCCCGTTGGGCTCGCCGAGCCTACTACATCGCCCCACGACTTGACGCGCACGCCAGAACGGCGTCAGCCCCGACTTCGCTCGGGGCCATACGGACTACCCGGCCGAGATGCTCTCCCCCGCAGCCGTCGCAAAGCGGAGCGCGGTGATGGTGCGCGTCGAGGACGTCGACGCACACCACGAGCACGCCCGGGGCCCCCGCATCCTGGATCCGCCGACGGACTTTCCCTATGGTGAGTGCCAGTACGACTGGGACCGCGCCGTAAGAATCGAGCGTTCCTGGCAAAGGGGCGCCCAACCGATGAGTTTCCGGCTTCGACGCGGTCTAAGCTCGGAGATCGCGAAGGAGACGAGACGACGGACGACATCCCAACTGACAGGAGGCGGGTCCTGGGCAGGCTGGCCGAGGAGGGCGGTGCCGGCATGGTGCGCATCGAGAGCCGTCTCGACGCCGACATCGCGGCGGTCTGGTCTGCGCTCACTGACCCCGATCGTCTTGCCCACTGGTACGGCGAAGTCGACGGTGAGCTTCGACCCGGTGGCGAGTACCGTGCCCGCCTTCATGCGAGCGGATGGCAAGGCAAGGGTAGGGTCAAAGAGTGCGAGCCGCCACGGCGATTCCTCGTCGTCTCCAGAGACCCTGACGAGCCGCACGAGGACTCTACCGAGGTCACGCTTGTCGAGCAGCGTGGCTTGCCCCTGGATCTGGTCTGGGCATACGGAGCAGGGCTCCAGATCCACGTCGAGGATCTCGCTGCGCACGTCGCCGGACAGGACCGAGTCGACGCCGAGAAGCGGTTCGACGAACTCGAACCCTCCTACAAACGCTTGGCAGCCGGCCTGAGCTAGCTCGGGCGCCGGGAGGCCGGCGTTGAGGATCGATTTCCGTTTGCAGCCGAGGTCTAGTCCGAGTCGTTTGGCCTCCGGTCCTGCGCGGCGATCTGACGGTGCAGAGACCGACCAAACGAGACGGCGAGCACAGTCGACACTGCGGCCCCGCTCAGTGGCCCGCCCGCGCCGTGATCGGATCCCGTGATCAGCCGTCCGAGACCGTCCAAGAAGAGCAAAGTGGCGGACACCGCGGTAAGGCTCGTTGCAACCGTCGCCTCGAACGCCGCGGGCAGGCGTGACCGGAACGGCTTCCAGCGCCGGCCGAGCAACGGCAGAAAGCACAGCAGCACGAGACCCGCCGCCCCTACCGCCAAGCGTCCCGAGACAATCTCACCGAAGTGGTGGCTGACAGCGGCCTGCTCGCAGATCCGCGCCTTCGGCGCGTACTCGTGCAGCTCACGGCAGCGCGCGGCGGTGTACGTGACGCCCGCCGGATCGCCGGCGACGAAGGCCCTCCCCACCCACCGACCTGCAAGCCAGGCAAGCGCGCCGCTCACCCCGATCGCGCACGCCGCCACCGCTGCAAGCCGGGCGAGCACGAGCCCGAGCTCTCGCCGCACCGCCCGCGAAAGCCCGAAACGATGCGGCGCTGCAGACGCGCTCGCCACGCCACTCACGTTAGACGCCGACGCTCGATGTCCTCAGCCATCCGGGAGGATTGGCGCGCCCGGCCCAGCTGGAGCGAGCGCGAGGATCATCGAGAGCAACACATCGTTGGCCAGGTGCCGAATCTCCTCGCCGCGGGCATTCGTTGACCTGGGAAACGCCCAGAGGAGAGTGGGGTATGGCCACACGTCGGCAGCAGACGAGGCAGAGCCGATACGACGCGGGACGACCCGTTCCGGACGAGGCGCAGGCGGAGGATTCTCTCCAGCCCCAGCCCGAACATCACGAGGAGCGGCTGCACGATCCAGGAGTAGGCGACCTCTCGAAGCGCGACTGGTTCGCCGTCGTCAAGCGCGCCGGCAAGGAGATGCTCGACGACAACATGACGATGTTCGCCCAGGCGCTGGCGTACAGCTCCTTCTTTGCCATCCCGTCGGTGCTGCTGCTCGGGATCGGCTTGTTCACGTTGCTGGCCGGCCCGGCGACGATTACGAACGTGATGAACCACCTCGGTGGGGTCATGCCCGGTCAGGCGAAGACTCTTCTTTCCGGCAGCATCCAGCGGCTCGGACATCAGCAGCGCTCGTCGCTGGTGATGGTGATCGTTGGTGCGGTGCTTGCGCTCTGGTCGACGACGGGGGCGATGACGAGCTTCATGACCGCCCTCAACGTCGCCTACGACCGGAAGGACCGGCGCAGCTTCTTGAAGAAGCGGCTGACGGCGCTGCTCATGGTCGCCTGTATAGGCTTCGCGTTCCTTCTCGTCGCTGTGTTCCTGATCTTCGGGCCGCAGATCGAGAAGCATCTCGGCAACGCGCTCGGCATCCAGAGCTTCCTCACGTATGTCTGGTGGGCAGCGCAGTGGCCGATCCTCATCGGCGGCTTGCTGGCCGCGTTCGCCACCTTGCACTACCTCGGCCCGGATGTGGACCACCCTCGCTGGCGCTTCCTGACCCTCGGCTCGGCGATCGCAGTCTTCATCTGGCTGGCGGCCTCAGGCGCATTCGCCTTCTACACGGCAAAGTTCGGCAGCTACAACAAGACCTGGGGCTCGCTCTCGGCCGTGATCATCATGCTCACCTGGCTCTGGCTGAGCGCGCTCGCTCTCTTGTTCGGGGCGGAAGTGAACGCCGAGGCTGAACGGAGCCGCGAACTACGACAGGGCGAGCCGGCCCACCACGACCTTCAAGCCCCGTCCCGGGCCTAGATCCGAACCGAGACCCGAACTGCGGTGGCCGCTGGAAACGGCGGCCACCGACAGTGCTTGCGCGTCGCTTGTGCCCAAGTCGTTTCGCGTTCCTCAGGCGTGGGATCCGCTCGCGAAGCCAACTGGAAGGAGGGGTCTATGGCCACCCAGGAAAGGCCGGAAATGGGGGCGGGAGATGGTGCGACCAAGGAGGTGCAGGAGGTCGCCGGGCAGGCGAAAGAGCAAGCCCAGCAGAAGGCCGAGGAGGTAAAGGCGCGCGCCTCAGACCGCTTGCGCACCCAGCTGGATATGCGCTCGACGGAGGCCGCGGAGCAGATCACGCCCTTCGCGCAAGCGCTCCACAAGGCGGGCGACCATCTGGCGAGTCAAGGAAACTCCACGGGCGGCAAGGCGGCGCACCGCGCCGGCGATCAAGTCGAGCAGCTCGCGAGCTACTTGCGCAACTCCGGTACGGATCGTTTCCTCGGCGACATCGAGGGCTTTGCGCGCGAGCGGCCCTGGGCCGCAGGCGGTATCGGGGTCGTAGCCGGCTTCATGGCTGCCCGGTTCCTGAAGGCCTCGTCAGAGAGCCGCTACAGCGGCAGGCAGCAGTGGGACGACAACGGGGCAGCTCGTGACCTGCCGCTCCGGCGAGATACAGAGGTGGTCGCTCCACTGCCGTCGGCTCACGGAGACGCCTGGTGACGGCGATGAGCGCGAGAGTGACCAACGGTCAGCAGGCCGACCTCCGCGAGCGCGGCACCGGGGAGCTGGTCAAGCAGACTCTCCAATCAGGTCTCGACGCTGGTGCGCCAGGAGGTCGAGCTGGCGAAGGCCGAGGCGGCGGAGAAGGGCAAGAAGGCAGGCCTCGGGGCGGGCATGTTCGGCGGCGCCGGGTGGCGGGACTACTCACCCTGGGGTCGCTGACGGCATGTCTGATCCTCGTCCTCGCGCTGGCGATCCCGGCCTGGGCCTCTGCGCTTCTGATCACCGTTCTGTGGGCGGCAGTCGCGGGGGCTCTCGCCTTGCAGGGTCGAAACAGGCTGCGCGAGATGGGCAAGCCGGTTCCCGAGAAGACGGTCGAGACGGTCAAGGAGGATGTGCAGTGGTTGAAAAATCGGAGGTGATCCGCGGCGACATCGAGCAGACGCGTTCAGAAATGGGCGAGACGCTCGACGCCCTTGGCTACAAGGCCAACGTCCCGGCGCGCACCAAGGGGTGGATCGGACGGAAGAAGCAAACAGTGACCGGCGCCTGCGGCACCGGCCTGTCCAGGGTCTCGGGCGCCGCCGATTCCGTCGTCGCCAGGGTCTCGGGGGCAACGCCTGACTCGAGCCAGGTTCAAGCTGGTGCGGGCCGGATGAAGGTGACCGCTGAGCGCAACCCGCTCGGGCTCGCATTCGCCGGCGCGGCAGTCGGCTTCCTCGCCGGTCTCTTCGCTCCGTCGAGCAGCGTCGAGGACGAGAAGCTCGGCCCTGTGTCCGACGACCTGAAGTCGAAGGCGGTCGAGGCGGGTCAGGAGGCCGTCGAGCACGGGAAACAGGTGGCGCAGGCCGCTGCACAGAGCGCCGTCGAAACGGCCAAACAGGAGGGCCAGCATCACGGCGACGAGCTGTCGTCGTCACTGCAGGAGAAGGCGCGCGGAGTCAGCCCCACCGGCACCTGACGCCCTTTGCGAGGAGGGCGGGCAAGGCCGCCCTCCTCGAGGGCTCACCGACGTTAACCCACCAGCAGGGCTCCGCCTCGATCGGGTCTCAGCCGCCGTCCTGCCGGCGGAGATGGAGACGGGCCGCCTCTTCACCTGCCACGCCGAGCTTCTCGACGACGGCGTAGCCATGTTCGGCCCGCCCGGCAGCAGCGGAACCGGCTGAAGCGGGCCGCCGGGCAGGCGAATCGCGTTGGCGCCTCGTGTGGCACCTCCGCGCGCTCGCTCGGTGAAGCTTGATCCGAGTCCGCGAAGGCGGCCGTGGCAGCTTCGCGCTTGACGCTTCCAAGTTGACAGGGGAAGCGCCGCCCGGCGTCGAAATCGCTTCGCAATGCCGCGCCGTTACCCATCGGACGGGTTTGAGTGGAAGGGCATCATCGTGCCCGGCGAACCACCGACAAGCCGCCGAATCGAAGCGGCGAGACGGGCCAACATGCACCTCTTCTCACTGGCCCAGCAGCAGCACCTGAACGCGCGCGACGAACACCTCGTGGGGTTTCTCTGCGAGTGCGGCTGCATGGACACCGCCACCCTGACCATCGCCGAATTCGAGGCGGCGGGCGGAGCATGGTGCGCCGGCCACAAGCCGGTGAGCTCGCCGGCTCACGTACTCCATTAGCTTCCGGCGACCGTGGTCTACGCGGTCGATGTGTCCTCAGGGGCCCTACGTCGAGGGACGCGTCGCGCCCGGGTCGCGGAGAGCGGGCCGTCGCCGCTTTCGCGCCTCTGACGGTCGCCCCCACCGGGTGTCGTCGCCTTCACGCGCAACATCGACTCGTCGGCGGAGTGGATCAGCGAAGCCGGATCCGCGCTCGGGTCATCGGTGATCGCGATGCCTGCCGCGGCTGAGACGCGGACGTCTCGGCCGGCGATGCGGTAGGGGGTTCCGAGCGAATGACCGATCCGACTCGAGAGGCGTTCGGCCTGGCGCTCGTCTTCCAGACCCTCCAGCAAGACGAGGAACTCGTCGCCGCCGAAGCGTGCCGCCGTGTCGCTGGAGCGGATGCTTCGCTGCAATCGAGCGGCGACCTCGATCAGCAGCTGGTCGCCTGCGTCATGTCCGATTTCGTCGTTGATCGACTTGAAGCCGTCGAGATCGAGAAACACGACGGCCACCAGACCCGGCTTGCGAGACAGTCGGGCGAGTGCATGTTCGAGACGGTCGAGGAACAGCGCGCGATTGGGCAGACCTGTCAGCTGATCATGCAGCACGCGATGGCTGAGAACTTCCGCCTCGCGCCGTAACTCTGCGAGATCCACGAAAACCTTCACCTTCGTTCGCAGGATCTCTGGATCGAACGGCTTCAGCAGATAGTCCGCAGCGCCGAGCTCGTAGCCGCGCCGCACCTGTTCGTCTCCGATCTGGCCGGTCAGGAAGATGACAGGCGTGTGCCGCGTGGCCGGCGTCTGTCTCATCAGGCGGGCAGTCTCGAATCCATCGATCCCCGGCAGCCCGACGTCCAACAGCACCACCGCGTAGCCGCCTCTCTTCAACTCCTCCAATGCGAACTCGCCCGACTCGACGGTCGTGATCTTCGCGAGCGACCCGAGCACCGCCGTGATCAGCTCGAGGCTCGCGGGATCGTCATCCACCGCGAGCACCCTAACCGGGGGCCTCAGCGGGAAAGAGTCCGAATGGCCGACGACCACGCGAAAACAACGGCCGGCTCAGCGCGGCGGTTCCGCGTGGGCTATTTCTTCAGGAAGCTCATCGTGCCGCTCGCCTCTACCACGGCGAACTTGATCTCATCGAGGCTCTCGATCTCGTTGCTGCGGGCTTCTTCCATCACGTCGTCGACCGTCAGGCGCTCCTCTTTGAGGTTGTGCTCGATCAGCTTTCCGTCCTGGACGACGATCAGCGGCTCGCCTTGCAGCACCCGTCGCGCGCGGGCCGACTTGAACCCCAGATAGGACGAGAAGACGGTCAGCACGACGAACGTCGAGATGGCGATCGTCACGCCCGTCATCGACATGTCGGACTGCGTCACGCCGTTCTGGATCAAGTCCCCCAGAACGACGAGCAGCACGAGGTCCTGGGGAGCGAGATCGGATAGCTCGCGGCGGCCCATGATCCGCAGGACGAAGACGATGAAGACGTAAGCGAAGGCTGCGCGGAGAACGATGTCCATGCTCTAGGGCCAGATCAGGACGTGGCGGTGGACGGTCAGCAGAGCCTTGTTGCCGTCGTAGAGCCAGACGGTCTGAGCCGGGTCTCCCACCGTGGTCGGGTTCACCTGGAGGGAGACGAAGAGCGTGTAGTGCTGACCCCGCGCGATCTTGCCGAGCGTCAGGGCGAGCTTTCCGTCCGCCGAGGACTCGCTTGCCGGCTGCGGCGCCGAGCCATTGAACGTGTAACCGGCAGCCCAGCCCGGTGCGAGGACGAGGACCGCCCGCTTGATCTCTCGAAGCGCATCGATCCGAAAGCGAACGGTGTAGATCAATCCGCTCCGCGCCTGTGTCGGAGCGTAGATCTGCAACCGTGCTGCCCCCGATGCGGCGGTCGTGGTCTGGGGCCGCTGACCGAACACATCCAGGAGCGCAGCGATCACGATCGCACCCAGGAGCGCGATTCCGATCCGAGAGGGCCACGGCCCCACCCAGCCTTTGCGATCGCGGTGTCGCGACAGCGTCAGCGTCTGCGGCGCAGAAGACATCGAGGCGACTCATGCGCCGTCTCGGCCTCGATTCCTGCCGCAGCGCGCCGCGTCAGCGAGCGGCTGAACCAAGGCGATGGCTCTACTGTGGCGAGGGTGGGGTTAGCTGGTCGTCGCGGGGATGTGGAGCACGACGATCCGGGTGGTCGCCCAGTTCGCGTTGTATCGAGCGAGTGTCCAGTAGGCGTGGTAGCGATTGTTGGTGTGGGCGTCGACGAGGTCC
>Ga0070739_10004479_pt1 | contig 16485 bp, 10 predicted proteins | sample Coa_R1_7_FD_66445 | JGI IMG/M metagenome (GOLD analysis project Ga0070739, IMG submission 66445) | Surface soil microbial communities from Centralia Pennsylvania, which are recovering from an underground coalmine fire - Coalmine... | ecosystem: Environmental > Terrestrial > Soil > Unclassified ... | reverse complement strand
CAGCCGGGAGATCAGGTCGTAGTGGCTGCCCGAGTTGAACGAGTACAGCAGGCCGTACACTGCGCCGGCCGCCGCCGCCGTCGCCGCGCCGATCCCGAAGCCGGCGGCCGCCACGACCCGCGAATTCACCCCGAGCAGCTGGGCCGCCTCAGGGTTCTGCACCGTGGCGCGGATCGCGCGGCCGAACTTCGTGCGCTGGAGCGCCAGATACAGCAGGCCGAGCAGCGCCGCGGAAAGCAGAAACGCGTACAGCCGCACCGCAGAGATCTGATAGCCGCCGACCGTGAACGAGCGGTCCGCGTAGCCGGCTTGGATCGTGCGGTAGTTCGTCTTGTACGTCACGCTGAGCACGCCCTCAATGCCGAGCGCGACCGCGAAGGTGACCAGCAGCGAGAGTTCCGCCCGGTCCTCCTCGCGCAGCGGGCGCAGGAACAGCCACTGCAGCCCCGCCCCGACGCCGAACAGCGCCGGGGTGGTGACCAGGATCGAGAGGAAGGGATCGAGGCCGAAGGAGGTGAACAGCGAGTAGCTCAGGTACGCCCCGGCGATCACCAGCGCGCCCTGCGCGAGGTTGACCACCTTCATCACGCCGAAGATGATCGTCTGACCGCTGGCCATCAGGGCGTAGACGCCCCCGGTCAACACGCCCAGAATCAGCGCCTGGATGACGGTGTGCACGCGACCGGCCTACTTTCCGGCCCAGGCCAGCGGTTCGGTGACCGGAGCGTGCTCGGCGCTGCTGGGCGGATAGACGGCGAGCAGCTTGCCGCCGATCCACTGCTCCAGCAGATACGAGCCCTGCGGCTGGCCTGAGGAGTCCCAGGACAGGTTGCCTTCCAGCGTTGGCCAGGTGCCCGAATGCAGGGTGCTGATGATGGTCGCGTTGTCGACCTTGCCGGTCTTGGCGGCCACCTCCTCCAGCAGCATTCCGCAGGAGTAGGCCTCGGCCGAGGTGCTGTCGATCTGGTCGGCCGTGCCGCCGTACTTCTTGATGTACGCGGCGATGAAGGCGGCGCTGCCCGAGGCGGTGCTGCCGGAGAACCAGTCCCCTGAGGAGAAGATGCCCTCGGTGTTCTTCAGCCCGACCGCGTTGGGGAAGTCGACCGGCGAGTTGGCGCCGTTGGACAGGAACAGCCACTTGGGCGCCCACTTGAGCTGGATCATGGCCCTGACGTCGGCGTAGGCGTCCTCGGACTGTGTACCCGCCACCACCACATCCGGCTTGGCCGCAGCCACCTTGGCGATGATCGGGGTCAGGTCTGTGGTCTCGGCGGGGTAGATCGACTTGTACACGGTCTGGATCCCGGCCGCCTCGAAGCGCTGGCGCACCGCGTCGGCGATCGGCGAGGCGAACGGGTCGTCAAGGGACGGATACGCGGCGGTCTTCGGGCGCTGATCCGCCGGCAGCGACAGGATGTAGTCCGCGAACACCATCCCGCCCTGCACCGTCGCGGCCGGCTGGACGAAGAAGAGGTTGTGCAGATGCTGCGCGAAGACCGCGGGCCCGCCGCCGGCCGGCTCGATGAACGCGTAGTGGTAGCGGTTGACCACCGCCGAGGACGGGATGGTCAGCAGCGAGGAGAAGGGCCCGAAGACCAGGTCCACATGGTCGCGGTTGATCAGGTTCTGATAGTTGCTGACGGCCTGGTTCGGGCTTGAGGCGTCGTCCACGATCTTGAGGTTCACCTTGCGCCCGAGCACGCCGCCCTTGGCGTTCACCGTGTCGGCCCACAGCTGATAGCCGCGCTCGGCGGCCTTGCCGGGGTCCGCGAAGTCCCCGGTGAGCGAGAGCGAGATGCCGATGTTCAGGGTCGTCGGGGCCTTGGCGGCGGGATGCGAGCTCCCGCAGGCCGTAGCGAGGGTGCTCGCGGTCACCACCAGGGCGACGGCGGCGGCGCGGGTTCGAAGGGAAAAGACGTGGCGGATGCCGATGCGGCGGACCGCCCGCTGTGACGGATCGAGGAGCTGCATACGATTGCAGTGAAGCATGTGCTCTGTCCTCCTCGGGACTACCTGATCCGGTGTGGGAAGGAGGTGCGGACTGACGGACGCGGGGTGAGCTGGTCGAAGCCGTCGATTGCGGTGCAATATCCGCCCAGGCAGCCGCGGTGTCAATGCTTACCCGGCGCGGATCTCCACTCGGCGCCCCCGCCTGCGCCTTCGCGCCCCCGTGCTCGCGACTCGCGCGGCCTCGGCCTGCAATCGATTGTCGGATCACCCGGAGTTACACTCGGCGCGTGTCCCGAACGTCCACCCTGTCCGACGTCGCACGGCGCGCCGGCGTCCACCAGGCAACCGCGTCCCGCGCGCTGAACCCGGCGAGCCGCCACCTGGTGAACCACGCCACCGCCGAGCGGGTACTGGCTGCCGCCCGGGAGCTCGGCTACGTCCCGAACGCGATCGCCCGCGGTCTGCGCACCAGCCGCACGGGCACGGTCGGCGTGATCATTCCGGACCTGATGAACCCGCTGTTCCCGCCGATCGTGCGCGGCATCGAGGACGTACTCGCGCAGGAGGGTTACACCGCGCTGCTGGCCAACACGGACAACGACGAACAGCGCGAGCGCGCTCTGTTCGAGTCCTTAGTCACTAGGCGGGTGGACGGCTTCATCGTCGCGACGGCCCGCCGGACTCACCCGCTGCTGGACGAGGCGGCGCGCCGCGGGCTCAAGGTGGTGCTGGTCTACCGCGGCACCGACCGCACCGACTTCTGCGCGGTGACCGCCGACGACTGGCTCGGCATCACGCTGGCGACGGAGCATCTGATCGAACTCGGGCACCGCCGCATCGGCCACCTGGCGGGCCCTCAGGACGTGTACACCGGCTCGATCCGGGCCCGCTCGTTCAACGAGGCGCTGCGATCGCATGACCAGGACGTGCCCGCGGAGCACATCGTGGTCTGCGATGCGTACAGCGAGGCCGCCGGGGTGTCCGGGACGCGGCGGCTCCTGGACCAGGCCCCGGACCTCACCGCGATCGTCGCGGCCAACGACCTGCTCGCCCTCGGTGCCTGCGACGTGCTGCGGGAGCGCGGCCTGCGCTGCCCCGATCAGGTTTCCGTCACCGGCTTCAACGACATGCCGTTCGCGGACAAGTTCGACCCGCCGCTGACCACCGTGCGCGTGCCGCACTACGACCTCGGCGCGGAGGCCGGCCGGCTGCTGCTCGACCAGCTCACCCGCTCGGGCCCGCACCCGACCAAGCGGCTCTCCCTCACACCCACGCTCATCAAGCGCGGCTCGACGGCACCGCCGTCGATACGTGAAGCGCCGTCCACTCACGGCCCCGCCTGAAGGCCGTGAGCGGACGACGCCGCTCCGTTCTCCCGATCGCTGTCGCTATGGCTTAGGAGGTGCTGCAGGCCACGCCGTTGAGGGCGAAGCCGGTGGGCGGTGCGGAGTTGCCGGTGTGGTTGGCCTGGAACCCGAAGCTGGTGTTGCCGCCGGGCGGGATCGCGGCGTTGTAGCTGACGTTCGTGGCCGTGACCGCGCCGCTAGTCGGGCTGATCGTGGCGTTCCACGCGTTGGTGACGGTTTGGCCGCCCGCCAGGGTGAACGCCAGTCGCCAGCCGTTGATCGCCGTGCTGCCGGTGTTGGTGACGGTGATGTTCTCAGTCATCCCGGTGTTCCAAGCGCTCACCGTGTCCGAGACGCGGCACGCGCCAGAACCGCCAGTTGCCGAAGCGGAGGGCGACGCCGAGGGTGACGTGGACGGTGACTGCGTCGGCGTCGGGCTTCCGCTCGGCTGGCCCGGATTGCCGATGCTGCCGGGCACTGAGAGCAGGGCGCGGTACCAGACTGCTGCCATCTTGTCGTAGCCCGCGGCGTTGGGGTGGACACCGTCTTGCAGGTCCGCAGTCGTCAGCGCGTCGTACATGTCTACCAGGTGCACGTGCTTGCCCGCCGCCACCTTGCTTTGCACGATGCCGGGGATCGCCGCGTTGAACGCCTGCAGTTGGGCGGCGTCATAGCTGAGCGGGATGATCTGCGCGACGAACACCTCAGCGCTCGGCAGGGTGTTGGTGATGTGGTCGATCAGCGCGGACAGCCGGTTCGGCGCGTTGGGCAGGTCGTAGTTCTGGCTGATGTCGTTGGTGCCGATGTGCAACAGCACCGTGTGCGGCTGGTAGGTGTTGAGCCAGCCCACGATGTTCGCGTCGATCTGGTCGATGCGCCAGCCGGAGTGGCCTTCGTGGTTCTGGGAGCACGCGAGGGCCGGGCCGTTGGAGAGCGATCCGACGAAGTTGACGTTGTAACCGCCGGCGACCAGCCGCTGGCACAGGCCGATGCGGTACCCGCCGGGCACCGTCAGGCCGTCGGTGATGGAGTCGCCCAGCGGCATGACCTTCACGCCGTTGGAAGCCGCGACTGCGACGTTTGCCTTGATCGCCGCTCCGGCCGCGAGCGCCCCGACCGCCAGTGCCGGTGCCAGCGCGGCGGCCAGCCATTGTCTGCGTATGCCCATGCCCGATCCTTCCCGCGTGGCGACAGGCGCAGTGTGAAGTGGGCCAGGCCGGCGGGCAAGGATCGCTTGCGGCCCTTGCGGCGTCCCTCGCGCACATACATCGGGTCGGTACGGGCCGCCTTCGCCCTCTGACGTGGCCCGCTCGTGTCGTCGAACATTTCGGCCGCTGTGGTCAAACAGCCCGAATCTTGTGCGCACTCTGCGAAAGTTTCTGCCAACAGAGCCTCCCCGACGGCGGCGAAGATCTAGGCGTCCGGTGGTCGGCGGACGAGCGCCGACGCTCTCGAGGCGACTTGCGCAGCAGCGCGGCGCGGAGGTCTCCGAATGCAAGTTTCGAAGGCCTTAACCGGTTTTGCCGCACAGCGCCGGATTTCGTTGACCGCACAGGTTTCCGCAACTACCGTCGCGCGGCGAGTCGGGGCACCGCTCCGTCATCCGTCACCCGTCATCCGTCAGGCGCAGGTCGAGCCCTCGCACGGCGCATCAGGCCACAGCGACGGCACGGAGGGAGAGGACTGCGATGAGAACGCACAAGACTCGCGCGGCGCTGGCCGCCACACTCGCGACGGTCACGGCGACCGCCTTATCCGCCCTGGTCGTGCTCGCGCCGAGCGCGTCGGCGGCCTCGCTGGTGCAGATCAGCAACTTCGGGAACAACCCGACCGGCCTGTCGATGTACGAGTACATTCCGGCCAATGTGAGCGCTCATCCGCCGCTGCTGGTCGTCCTGCACTACTGCGGCGGTTCCGCGCAGTCGGAGTTCAGCGGCACCGAGTTCGCCTCGCTGGCCGACCGTTATGGGTTCATGGAGATCTACCCGCAGGTCAACAACCCGAGCAATGACTGCTGGGACGTCGCCTCCGACGGAGCGCTGACCCACAACGGCAACAGCGACCCCGCGGGTATCATCGCAATGGTCCAGTACGCCGAGGCGCACAACAACGTCGACACCAGCCGCATCTACGTCACCGGCAACTCCTCCGGCGGCATGATGACCAACGTCATGCTCGGCGACTACCCGGACGTGTTCAAGGCCGGGGCCGCGTTCATGGGCGTGCCCTTCCACTGCTTCTACACCGGCACCGTGCGCGGCTGGAACTCCGCTTGCGCCCAGGGTCAGGTCAGCAACACCCCGCAGGCCTGGGGCGACTACGTCCGCGGCGCCTATCCGGGTTACTCCGGCCCGCGCCCGCGCATGCAGCTGTGGCACGGCACCACCGACACCACGCTCAGCTACAACAACTTCGGCGAAGAGATCAAGCAGTGGACCAACGTGCTCGGCGTGAGCCAGACGCCGACATCCAGCAGCGTCATCAACGGAAACTGGACGCACACCACCTACGGCGACGCCAACAACCCGGCCGTCGACGCCTACAGCATCGCAGGGGTCGGACACGCCTTGCCACAGACCGGCATGGCCGCGGTCGCCATCCACTTCTTCGGCCTCGACGGCAGCGGCAGCACCGGCAGCCCATCGCCCAGCGCCTCCTCCTCGCCGTCCGCCAGCGCCTCCCCGTCGCCCTCGGCATCGGCGTCGCCTTCCGCGTCGGCGTCGGCGTCGAGCACCGGCACTGCGGGCGCGTGCAAGGTCACCAACCAGGTCAGCGCGTGGAACACCGGGCTGACGAACAACGTCACCATCACCAACACCGGCAGCAGCGCGATCAACGGCTGGCGGCTGACCTTCACGCTGGCCGGCGGCCAGACCGTGACCAATGCCTGGAACGCGACGATCAGCCCCTCCAGCGGAGCGGTCACCGCGACGAACGTCAGCTACAACGCGTCCATCCCAGCTGGCGGCAGCACCAGCTTCGGCTACCAGGCCAACCACACAGGCAATACAGCTGTGCCTACCGGTTTCGCCCTCAACGGCAGCCCGTGCAGCAGTAGCTGAAGCTGACCCGCCCGCGGTCGCAGGTCCGCGATGCGGAGATCCCGTGGCGCGCCGCCGTCTACCCGAATCTGCCGTGGATGTAGTCGGCGGTGCGGGGATCCGTCGGCGCGCCGAACATCGCCTCGGTGGTGCCGTGTTCGACGATCCGGCCGGGCGTGCCCTGCTCGGCGAGGAAGAAGGCGCAGCGATCCGAGATCCGCGCCGCCTGCTGCATGTTGTGGGTGACGATCACGATGGTCACCTCGTGCATCAGCTCCCTGATCGTCTCCTCGATCCGCCGGGTCGAGGTCGGATCCAGGGCGGAGCAGGGTTCGTCCATCAGCAGCACGCGTGGGCTGACCGCCAGCGACCGGGCGATGCACAGCCGCTGCTGCTGGCCACCCGACAACGCGCCGCCCGGCTGGCGCAGCCGGTCCGCCACCTCGTTCCACAGCCCTGCCTTGATCAGGCAGGACTCCACGAGATCGTCCTTCTGCGCGCGACTGAGCCGCCGGCCGGTGAGCTTGAGCCCGGCGGTGACGTTGTCGTAGATCGACATGGCGGGGAACGGATTCGGCTTCTGGAACACCATCCCGACGTGCGCACGCACTTCGGTGAAACGGCGCTGTGGCGCGTACACGTCCACGCCATCGAGCAAGACCTCGCCGGCGAGTGAGGCCGAGGGTACGAGTTCGTGCATCCGGTTGAGGATGCGCAGGAACGTGGACTTCCCGCAGCCGGACGGCCCGATGAGTGCGGTGACCTGTCCGGCCGGCATCGCGAGCGAGACGCGGTCGAGCACCTTGCGCTCGCCGAACCAGGCGGATACAGCGCGCGCGTGCAGGTCGGCCGGATCCGCGGTGATCGGGGCGTTCGGCATGGCGACGGTCGCCAATCCGGGATCGAACTCGCCCTCCGGCGCCGGTTCGCGTCCCGGCTCTGAGCCAGGTTCGCGTCCCGGTCCCGGTCCGCGTCCCGGGTCAGGCTCGGCGAAGGGCGGCAGCATGGCGGTCGGCTCGGACACGGGCGGGGCTCCGATCACAGGAGGTTGGGCAGAAGGCGGGCGATCTGGTCGGCGACGGCGAGACCGAGTGCGGCCAGCGTCGGCAGGCCGACCAGCCAGGCCTGGCGCACGCCCCAGCGCAGCCGCGCCCAGGTGAGTCCGATCGCGGCGAGCACGAGGGCCTGCGCCCAGAGCACCAGCGGCATCCAGGCAGCCGGCTCGCCGGCCAGCGCGTCCTCGTTCGGCGGGTTGGCGTCGAACAAGCGCGCCGGCGTGGGCTGCACCTTGGAGATGAGTTCGGCGTCGACCCGCAGGATGTCGGACGGCACGAAGGCGTTCCCGTCGGCGGTCATCAACGTCAACCGGCCCTGATTCGCGGCCGGCGTCGGCGGAAGCGGGTCGTCCGCGTGCCTGACGTCGAGCACGCGGTAGGTGCTGACGCCTTGGCCGGTCGTCACGGTGAAGGTGTCCTTCGGCCGCAGCTGATCCAGGTAGTGGAAGGGGCCGCCGAACAGCAGCCGCCGGGCCATGATGACGCTGATGCCGGCCTGGCCGGGCAGTACCGTGCCGGGCAGATGTCCAGGTCCTGACATGAGTGTCGCGGAGGAGGTGCCCTCGGCGACCACCTGGCGCAGGCCGAGTTCGGGGATGTCCAGCAGCGCCACCGGCGTGCCGATGCCCACCACGTGTCCGTTCACGTCGAGCGGCCCGACCGGCGCGCTGGCGTTGGCCAGTGCGTAGCGGAACGCCGCGTACTGCACCTGCTGGTCGCGGCTGTGCCGCAGCGAGCCGATCACCCAGACGTCCGCGACGAAACCGAGCAGCAGCGCGCCGAGGACGGTCAGAGCCGCGCCGAGCATCCACACGCTCGCGTGGCTCTGCGTGTCAGGTTCGGCTTCGGGCGGTTGCTCGGCGGCGGGCGCGCCGGGTTCGGGCTCCGGCGCGGCCGCTTCGGCGGACTCAAGGGTGAGCGACACGGATCAGCCTCCTGCCTTGATGCGGGTGGCCGCGCTCTTGGACACAGAGTTCTTCATTGCCGCGCTCTTCGTCGCCGTGCTCTTCGCGGGCGCGTTCTTGGGCGGCGCGATCGGAGTGCGGCGTCGGCGCCGGTACTCGAAGCCGAGGCCGCCGAGCAGCAGAATCAACACGAACTGCGGCCACGGGATGCTCGCCGCGGACCCGGTCGCCGAGACGCTGGAGGCCTTGGGGTCGAGGTCACCGGGCAGCGCGGAGGGGTCGATGGTCACCCGGCCGGTGGTCACGAATGAGGGCAACACGCCCGAGACGCTCGTGCTCAGCGTGATCTGCTGACCAGGAAGCAGTTCCTTGATATCGCCGATCTTTACGGCCTGGCGCGCACCGCCGATGAATCCGCTGACTCGCACGTTCTGCGCGCCGGCAAGCCGGACGTTGCCGGTGTTACGCACCGTGTAGGTGACCGTCGCGCTTCCCGCGCCGAACGGGTTCCACGAGTTGTGATACGTGGTGCTGACGCTTGTGAGCGCGAGCGAGGCGGTCAGCTTCCCGGGGACGCGGATGTAAATACGGGTGCCGACACGCTCCTCGACGTTGACCCGGTTTCCCTTCGCGTCTGTGGTGATCCGGGTCAAGCCAGCGACGATGCCGCCCGCGTGGTCGCCCGGCGACGCGTTGACCGGAACGAGGATCTTGACGGGCACGATGATCTGCGAGCGCGGCGGCACGGTGATGAAGTTGCCGCCGAGTCGTACCCAGGCGCCTGTGTCGGTCGGCGTGACTGCGGCGGCCTGGATGTCGAAGCCTCCGTCGGAGGTGTTGAACGCGTCGGCGGCGTAGACGTGGAGCTGCAGCGCCGCGGTGCCGAAGTTCTGGATCGCTACGTGGTCGGTGATCTGCGCCCCGGGCGTCGCCGAGTAGGTGAGCCGGGCGCGGCTGTCCGGCTTGTCGCCGGTCGCCGGCTGGATGCCGAAGGTGGCGCTGGTCGAGCCGGCGCTCGCGGAGTTCGGGCCGGTGTCCGCGGACGCGGACAGCACGGGCGTGAGCGAGAGTAAAGCAGTGGCGGCCAGGAACGCGGCGAGCCTGCCGAAGCGGCGGGAGAGGCGCGGCCGCGTCGTCCTGGTCCTGTTCCTCGTGGGGATCACAGCGTCCTCCGGTCGGGCTGAAACGGTCCTGGCTGAGGGGTCTGGCGTTGGTGCGGGACAATGGGGGCGGGGGTAGCCGGGCAATTGCGCTGCCCGGCTGCCCCCTTGCGATCCGCGCGGTCACGGGGTCAGCGTCAGGCTCACACCGCGGGATCGCCGTCTGTCCTGCGCGATCGATCTCAGCGTGCTGCTGCTCAGATCGCCGTCAGGGTGAGGGTGGCGGTGTAGGTACCGGCCACGGTCGTGGTCGGCACGTTGAGCGTCAGGGACGCCGACAGGTGCGTGGTGCCGAGGCCGGTGCCGGTCGCCAGGGTGCGCGACTGCTTGAGGCCCGCGGTGCCGTTGTCGCCGGAGGCCACGCCGTTGGCCGCGGGCACCGCGGCGCCCAGCGTGACGGTCTGCGCGGTCGAGTTGTCCACGACCGTCGGGGTCCAGCCCAGGTTCTCGCCGTTGATGGCGTGGCTCTGGCCGTCCGAGAAGTCGTTGATCTGGCCGCTGACCGTCCAGCCCGGGTTGCCCGCGCGGCTGTCGGTCACCGTCACCGGCTTGAGCGTGCCGCTGGTGGTGAACAGGTCGCCCGCGCTGTCCAGGGTCGGCGAGGGTAGCGTCACCTGGTTGTCCGGCACGCTGATCACCAGCGAGCCGGGCACCACGGTGGTGGTGATCGTCTCGGTGGCGGAGGAGCCGGAGAACGCGGTGATCGAGTACGGGACCGCGGCCGACGTGGAGCCGACGTAAGCGGTCGAGTTCGTCGGGACGAACGTCGCGGTGAACGAGTGCGCCCCCACGGCCAGCGAGCTGCTGCTGAATGTGGCGCTGCCGCCGGAGACCGCGACCGGCGAGCCGAGAGCCGTTCCGTTGTCGCTGAACTGCACGGCGCCCGCGGCCGCGGCCGGGGAGACCGTCGCGGTCAGGGACACGGTCGAGAACTGCGCGGCGGTGTTCGCCGGGCTGACCGCGAGCGCGGTGGTGGTCGGCGTGGCCGCGGCCGGGTTGACCGTGTAGGCCAGCGCGGAGGAGGTCGAGGCCGAGAAACCGTTGCCGCTCGGGGTGAAGGCCGCGGTGATCGAGTGCGCGCCGGCCGCCAGGGAGCCGGTGGTGAAGGTGGCCGTGCCGTTCGAGACCGCGACCGCCGCGCCGAGCGCGGCGCCGCCGTCGGCGAACTGGACGGAGCCCGCGGCGTTGGCCGGGGAGACCGTGGCGGTGAAGGTGACGGAGGTGCCCGCGGTCACCGGGCTGGCCGGGTTCGCCGCGACCGTCGTGGTGGTCGGGGTGGCGGCGTTCGGGTCGGTGTTCTGCCAGTGCGTGTTGTCGGTGAACCAGATCGACCCGGTGAAGTCGCCGAAGTCGGTGGTGCCGAACGCGCCGCGGCACATCAGGTCGAAGTCGTAGCGGCCGGACAGCGTGGTGACGCCGTTGTCGTTGGCGTACTGGCGCATGGTCTCGGTCAGCGGCACGACCAGGCCGCCGCTGGAGTTGGTCTGGTAGATCGACTGGGAGGTGTTGGCCACCGCGTTCACGCCGGCGGCCGGGAAGCCGGCGCCGGTCAGCGAGACGGACAGGTTGGTGCCGCCGGGGCAGGCCGCCGAGGTGCTGACGCTGAACGGCGTGGTGTCCAGGCCGTTGGCCACGGAGGTGGTCAGGCTGCCTACGGTCGCGGCGTTCGCGGACCCGGCGGCCAGCACGCTGACCGTGCCGGCGACGACGAGGGTCGCCAGTCCGGCCGCGGCCGAGCGCAGTAGTCTGTGCTCGAACACAGTGCTGCTCTCCTTACGAAGGGGGCGAAGAGGCGTCACGGGGTGTGCTGCGACGTGCTGCCGCAGTTCGGGTTGGTGGAGAAGCCGTACTGGTTGATGACCGCGGTCTGCTGGCAGATCGCGGAGTTCGGGCCGACGAACACGGTGCTGTACGGCGCGTTGCCGATCTGCGAGGTCGGGACCACGTTGTACACGCTGCGGGAGACCTCGAAGTTCTGGTTGATCACCTGCGGCGTGAAGCCGTCGATGACCCCGAGGACCGCCTTGCCGCGCAGGTCGGGGATGGTGTTCTCGCTCTGCGCGATGTACTGCGAGATGGAGAACGGCGCGATCGAGTTGTCGTCGAGGACCCGGCCGTCGTGCTCTTCGATCGGCTGGCCGTTCTTGTGGTCGATGATGCACGGGTACTTACCGGCGACCACGTCGGAGTCCAGGATGTTCATGGTGCTCTCCCAGAACGAGCGGGTGCCCGAGCCGGCCTGGGGGAGGATCACCGTGATCGCGTAGTTCGGGCCGGTGCCCACGAAGTTCGGGTCGCAGTGGTAGATCGCCTGGACCTGGGTGAGCGTCAGCGTCTTGGGGATGTTGCTGTTCGCGGTCACCGCGAAGCTCACCGCGTCGGTCGCGAACGGGATATAGGTCAGACCGGGGGTCGCGGCCGCCAGGTTCAGGCTGGAGGAGCGCGAGAACTGAAGGCAGCCGTCGTTCGCCTGCAGCGAGTTGAGCAGCGCGGTGCGGCCGGCGCCCGAGCCGTTGGGCCGGGCGATCGCGGAACACGCGGTGGTCGACTTGGTCGCGATGGTGGCCGAGCCGGTCGCGTCATAGGAACCGATCAGCTTGTTGCCACTGCTGTCGGTGATGACGTTGGCCAGGCCGTTCATCACGCCCTGGGTGGTGTCGGAGCCGACGCCGGCCAGCTGGCGGAACTGCGGCGGGCCGCTCGGGTCCGCCTGCGCCGGGCCGGCCGCGGCCACGCCGCCGACGAGCGCGAGGCCCGCCGCCGCGGCGAGTGCCCGCTTCCAACTCTTCACTGTGTGGTTTCCCTTCGTGGAGGGCACGCCGGGCGGGCGCCCGGCGTGGGCATGGGGGTTGGTTCGCCGCGACGGCGCCACGGATGCGGCCGGGCGCCGTCGCGGCCGATCACCTGCGCAACAAGGTGGATAGGCGGTTGGAGCGGGACAGCACGGTCAGGCCGGGGCCAGCGGCCGCGGCGATCCCGCCGAACAGCAGCGCGAACAGCAGCACGTAGCGGACGCCGCCGAGCGGGCGGGCCGCGGTCAGGGCTCCGGTTCCGGAGCCCGTGGCGGTCGGGAGTGGTGACGCGGTGAAGATGCGGGCCGAGGGGGCGGGCGAGGCGGACAGCTGCGCGGTCGGGCCGAGGCCGCTGCCGGTGCCCGATCCGGAGCCGCCGCCCGAGCCGCCGACGCTCACCGTCACGGTCTCGCCGCCGGCGACCGGGCTCGGCGAGGCCGAGGGCGAGTGTTCGGCCACCGCGAGGATGCTGTCGGCCGCTGCCAGGGTCTGCTGCTGCATTGCCTGCGGCAGCGGGACGTAGCCCAGCGGCAGCTGTCCCGGCTCGTTGCCGGTCGCCTGGCCCGGGCCGGCGGCGTAGCGCAGCAGCGCGGCGTAGTCCTTCGCCTCGGCGACCGACAGCTCGCTCGGCACCGTGGCCGCGTAGGTGAGGGTGGTGATCGGATAAGCACCCTGCTTCAGGCCGCTGGGGACGGGCACGACCACGCCGTCCACGCCGCTTGGCGCCATCGACGCCGCGCCGGCCAGCAGGCTGCTGTTGTTCGGCGCCACGCAGTCGTTCCCCGTGTCATCGCAGAGGCTTGCCATGGGCAGGCCGTCGCGGGTCGCGGTGGCGACGTCGGCCAGGGCAAGCACCGCGCGCTGGCCCTCAGGTTGCGCCGGGGTCGGACCCCAGGTGGCCGGATTGCCGCCGAAGTTCCAGGTGGTGCGCAGCAGCAGATCGCCGCGGCCGGCCGCCCGGGCGCCCGCGTGCATGGTGCTGGCGTAGGGGAACCAGTCGAGGGTGCACAGCGGGGTCTGCGGCGCCGGGAAGTCCTGGCAGGCCGGGTCGTCCTTGGGGTAGTCGTCGCGGGGCAGCTGGAGGTTCGCGTAGTTGGGGTTGACCTTCATTCCCCAGGGGTCCGGTTTCCCATCGAGGAACGCGCGTGCGCCCGTGTCGGCGTTGACCCACGCCCACAGCTCGTCGGTGGCGTCGGACGGGGAGAGCGGCACCAGCATGCTCGCGATGCCCGAGCTGAAGGTCAACGCCTTGAAATCGGGGTTGAGCGCGAGGAAGTCGGGGTCGGTGGTCAGGTCCGCCGGGTTGCCGTTCACGTCGGTCGCGCCGGGCACTACGCCGTCCCGGTAAGACTGGGTCAGCAGTTTGGCGACGAGTCGGGGGCTGAGGTTGAGGCTGGTGATCCGGGTGCCGTTGCGCTGTTGCACGCTGCTGGGCGCACTGAACGAGGACTGACTCTCCACGTTGAACGCGATGGCGAGCCCGGAAAGGGCGACCGGCGCGTACAGCGGCTTCTTGTCAGGGGACGTACTTCCGGCGGGCAGCGGCCGGGAGAGGAACGCCAGTCCCGGGTCCGATGCCGTCAGCTGCTGGCGTATCAGGTCGTCGGTCAGCTGGGAGTAGCCGTATACGGCGGTGGTGTGCTGGCACAGCGCGGGCTGCCATTGCGTCATCGCCTCGGTGATCTGCTCGTCGCCCGAGGTGGCCCGCTCGGCGGCGCCGATCGAGCAGGAACTGCCGACCGGCTGGTAGCTGAGCGGGACCACGATGCGCTGGTTCCAGTTGCTCATGCTCAGCGGCGAGGAGAGCAGCCCGGTCTGCGTGGTCACCCCGCGCCGGGTGGTGCCGTCCACCTCCTGGTTGTCCCGGGGCACGATGACCAGCCAGCACCCGCGCGGCACGTTCTGCCCGGCCTTGTTCCGCTCCGGCGCGCCGCAGCCGAGACCGGGGGCCTGGGTGACCGTCTGGGTCTCGAAGTAGCTCTGCCCGGTGCCGTCCGAGGTGGTCAGCGCGAACGGGATCTCGTTGCTTGAGCTCTGGTCGTAGAAGGGATTCGGGCCGTCGGTGACCGTGGTGCCGGTGACCGAATCGAAGGGCACGTTGAGGCTGCCCTGCTGGCCCGCCGGCAGCTTGATCGGTTCGAGTGGATCGAGCAGGGAGGAACCGTAGGTGACCTGCCGGGAGGCGACGTAGGCGCCGCCGCGCGAATCGCCCGCGTACGCGCCGTACTCGCACTGGGTGCGGTCCGGGCCGGCCGGATCGTCGCCCCAGCACTCCATCATCTGCAGGTAGTTGACGCCGAACACCTGGCCGCCCTGGAAGGTGGGCGTCCCACCACTCCAGGTCACGTTGACGACCTGGTCGATGAGGTTCTTGGTCTGACTGACCGTCACCTTGAGTTTGGCGAAACGACCGGTGCCGGAGACGGTGACCGCCGAGCCGGAGTCGCGGGCACTGACATGGCCGGACGTTGAAGCCACACCGAGCGCGGGGGCGGCGAATCCGAGGACGGATACGGCCACCGCGAACAGGCCCGCGAACAGTCGCAGCCGCGCGACCCGATTCAGCCTGCGGCCAGTCACGACTGTTTCCGCCGATTCAGGTAGCGGCTCAGCAGCGGCGGGCCGATCGTGGCGGCCAGCAGCAGCGCGGCGGCCAGGCCCATGAGTGCGTGCTCGAATCCGCTGTCGATGCCGTCGCCGACCAGGACGCTTTGCGCTACCGCGGCGCCGTTGCCGGTGGTCCCGTTCCCGGTACCGGAACCGCCGCCATAGGGCAGGCCGGTGTCGGGGTTGATCCCCGTGGCTCCCGCACCCGATCCGGTTCCCCCGGCCGCGCCGGTGCCATTGCCCGTGCCGGTTCCGGTCCCTGCGCCGCCCGTGGCCGATCCGCCGGTGCCGCCCGAGCCGCCGGTCCCCCCGGTGCCCGAACCCGATCCGCCGGTGCCGCCTGAGCCACCGCCGGAGCCGTCTCCCGAGCCGCACTGGATCGGCCCCTGCTTGTCGCAGGGCTGCGGCATCGGCGCGTTCGTGGCCAGCGTGTTGGTGCCGTTGGTGGAGAAGGTCGGGTTGTTGCAGTTCGCGACGTTGATGCTCTGCACGTTGACGCCCGGAATGCGGCGCACCTGGTTGAATCCCGCTTGCACCAGGTTGATCGGAAGCGGCGAGTAGCCGAGCCTGTCAGCGTCCTGCTGCCCTTGGCACAGGAAGTAGTACGCGAACGCGCCGAGCGTTCGGCCCTTGTCCGTCGTGAACGGGGCCTCGGTCGAGGTCGGCAGGATCATGTAGCTGTAGCTGGAGAGCGGATACGTGCGCGGGTCAGAGTCCGTGTAGACGTTGCCCAGGTTCTGCGTCAGGTCCGGATTGATCTGCGCTTTGAGCAGCGCCACGGCGACGTCCGACGCAGTGGGCGAGGTGTAGTACCCGGAGGAGTTGAGCATCTTCGCGACGGGGAAGTTCGCGTTGCGTGCGTAGGAGTACTCGACGTACGTGATCGCGCCTTCACTCGTGGGCTGCGCCACGTATCCGGCCACTCCGGTCGACAATGACTTGACGATGAAGTCACTGCCTGAGGCCACCGGATAGAACGACGTGGTGCCGCACGGGTTGCTGTTGCGACCGGCCTTCGCGCAGTAGGCGTTCCAGATCGACGGATACTGCCTGGCCATCCACGTGGTCAGCTGCGCTGTCGTACCGGAGCCGTCGCCGCGCACGACCGGCACGATCTGACGCGGCGGCAACGAGATCTGCGGGTTGTCCGCTCGGATCTCAGGGTCGTTCCACATGGTCACGTTGCCGGTGAAGATGTCCGCGATCGTCTTTCCGGACAGGCGCAGGTTCGTGATCCGCTGCCCGCCGACATCCAGGTGGTACATGAACGAGGTACCGCCGGCCACGATCGGCATGTAGGCGTAGGGGCGGGAGGGTGGCGGCTCGGTCACGCCGTTGTCGGTCACGCCGTAGGGGATCTCGGAGACCGCGAAGTCGACCGTGTGGTTCTTGAACTGGTTGCGGCCGTCGGAGGAACCGGTGCCCGCGTAGTTGATCTGCATGCCGTACTGCTGCACGTTGCTGGACCAGTCGATGATGGCGTTCTCGCTCCAGGTCGAGCCCGCGCCGGACACCGGCACGTATCCGGCCGCCCGCGCCGGTCCAGCGGTGCCCGCGAGGCTCGCGAGAACGGCGGACAACGCGAACGCGAGAGCGGTGATCCTGTGGATGATCGGAACGCCGATCAGA
>Ga0070739_10004472_pt1 | contig 16500 bp, 12 predicted proteins | sample Coa_R1_7_FD_66445 | JGI IMG/M metagenome (GOLD analysis project Ga0070739, IMG submission 66445) | Surface soil microbial communities from Centralia Pennsylvania, which are recovering from an underground coalmine fire - Coalmine... | ecosystem: Environmental > Terrestrial > Soil > Unclassified ... | reverse complement strand
AACGCGGGTGAAGGCGGGTACGCGGGCGGAGAGGGGAGGAAGGTGGGAGGGGCGGTGTATCACCATGGGGGGTTTCATCAGGCGTTGCTCACGCAGGCACTCGACTCGCTGAACCTGGCCCTCCTCTCGACCGGACAGCTTTCGCTGGCGAGGCTGGACCTGATGTTCCACCCCGAGTTCACGAGCCTGCGCCCGTTCCTCGCCGACGGCGAGCCCGCGAGCTCTGGCGTGATGATCCTGGAAAACTCGGCCCACGACGCACTGTCGGAGCTTCGCAACGCGGCGATGCCTGCCGGTCTCGGTCATGCGACGCTCTCGCGTGGCGTCGAGGAACACTCTCCATTCACCAGCCAGTCGGCACGCCAGACGGCACGCGCTGCCGACGCGTTGCAGCTGGTTCTCGCGACGGAGTTGGTCGGCGCGGTGCGCACCCTCCGCCTGCGCGGCCGAAAGCCTTCGCCCGCAACGCCATTGGCGGATCTGTATGCGATCGCGGAAGCCCTCGACCCGCGCACAGCTGACCGGTCATCGACCGCTGATGTGCACGAGGCCGTGGGCTTGCTGCGGCGGCTTGCGGATGTTGCGCGGGGAGTGGAGGCGGGGGATAGGGGTGAGCAAGTGGCGGACGGATAAGTAGCCGCCGGGGGTGGGAATAGGGGGCCGAGGAAAGCGGCGGGGTGGGGATAGGTGGCCGAGGAAAGCGGCGGCCGGGCTCGAGGAGCCCGGCCGTGGAGTTGGTGGCGGTGGTTATCTGTCGGGGTTGTCCGGTGGGGGCGGCACTCTGACAAGTGGCGCGGTTAGAGCAGAGCGCGGTGCCGGCGGACGAAGGGGAGCTTGGCCCACATCGCCCCGAGTCCGAGTCGGCTGCCAGTGCCGAACGCCGCGATCGTGAACAGCGCGAGGGCGTCCATCACGTGCTCGTCCACGAACGGGTTGACCGATCCGCTCGCCGAGCCGTCCGCCGCGTGCTTCGCGGGCGGGAAGACCGCGAACCACATCATCGCCACCAGGATCGTTCCGGCGACGGCCGCGAACCGCAGGCCGATGCCGAGGATCAGGGCCAGGCCGATGCCGAGCAGGCCGAGCATGAAAAGCCAGTCAGCCCACTGCTTTCCGGCCCACGCGTGGTACATCGACTGCCACGGGCCGACGTTCACGCTGGCCAGGAAGCCCTTGGTCGGGGAGCCGCCGTGGATCCAGGCACGGGCCGAGGGGGTCGAGTAGCCCAGCCCGAAGGTCTTGTCCAGGAACGCCCAGAAGAACGCGAACCCGACGCCGACGCGCAGCGCCGCGATGGCCGCCTCGCGCACGCCGACCGCGCTCGTCACCTTCGCCGCGACGTCCGCCTTCATCGCCCCGGGGTGGGCCCGCAGGTGGAACCGGCCGCCCACGTGGAATCCGTGTAGCCCGTGCTGCGTCGCCATGGGATATCGCTCCTCGGTCTTTCGTTTCCGCTTCGCTTCGCTTCGAGTGTCGTGCGCGAACGGGAACGCCGGAGCCTGCCAAAAGTCCCGAAACCGGCCGCCAAAGGTCGGATCACAGCAAGTCAAGGCATTGTGATGATGCTACTTGAGGTCGGCCGCCACATGATCGTCAACGTCGGGACCTTCGGCCCTTGGGTCTCCTTGCGCACTTTGATGGAGTGGAGGTGAGCGGGAAGGACCCGAAGACATCAGGACGCGGAGCAGCGGTCCCCGAGCCGCGCACCACGCGATCAGGATCCGCGAGAAGCGGGTCGGGCCTTCCCGCCCGTCATGCCCGGACGACGTAACGGATCAACGCGCCGGCCGTGCAAGTGCACGAGGGGAAGAGATGACTGCGATATCCACGCAGGAGCAGCCAGGAACGGCGGAGGCCTCCGAACGCGATCCGTGGGAAGGCTTCACAGGCACTAAGTGGCGCAAAGCGATTGACGTGCGCGACTTCATCCAGGCCAACTACACGCCTTACACCGGCGACGGATCGTTCCTCGCCGGGCCGACCGCGCGAACCACGGCCCTGTGGGCGCGGCTGACCGCGATGTTCCCGGTCGAGCGGAAACTCGGGATCTACGACGTGGACGTGCACACGCCGGCCGCGATCACCGCGCACGCCCCGGGCTACATCGACCGGGACAACGAGCTGATCGTCGGGCTGCAGACAGACGCCCCACTCAAGCGCGCGATCATGCCGAACGGCGGCTGGCGGATGGTCGCGAGCGGCCTGGCCGCCTACGGGATCGACGCCGACCCGCGTATCGCAGAGATCTACACCAAGTACCGCAAGACGCACAACGACGGGGTCTTCGACGCCTATACGCCGCAGATTCTGGCCGCGCGCCGGGCCGGAGTCATCACCGGCCTGCCGGACGCCTACGGGCGTGGCCGGATCATCGGCGACTATCGGCGCGTCGCGCTCTACGGCGTGGACCGGCTGATCGCCGCGAAGCGGGAGGAGCGCGCCGAACTGGACGCGCTCTGGGCCGACGACCAGACCATCCGGCTGCGCGAGGAGTTGGCCGAGCAGATCAGGGCCCTGGGTGAGCTGAAGCAGATGGCTGCTTCCTACGGGTTCGACATCTCCGGTCCGGCGGCGACGGCGCGCGAGGCGATCCAGTGGCTGTACTTCGGATTCCTGGCCGCGGTCAAGGAGCAGAACGGCGCGGCCATGTCGCTCGGCCGGGTCTCCACCTTCCTCGACGTCTATCTGGCTCGCGATCTGGCGGCCGGGCGGCTGGATGAGAGCACGGCGCAGGAACTGATCGACGACTTCGTGATCAAGCTGCGGATCGTGCGGTTCCTGCGCACGCCCGAATACGACGAACTGTTCTCCGGCGATCCGACCTGGGTGACCGAGACGATCGGCGGCACCGGCCGCGATGGCCGGCCGCTGGTGACGCGCACCAGCTTCCGGTTCCTGCAGACGCTCTACAACCTCGGCTCCGCGCCGGAACCGAACCTGACCGTGCTGTGGTCGAGCCGCTTGCCGGTCGGGTTCAAGGACTTCTGCGCGAAGGTGTCCATCGACACCAGCGCGATCCAGTACGAGTCGGACGAGCTGACCCGGCGGCACACCGGCGACGACACCGCGATCGCCTGCTGCGTCTCCGCGATGCGGGTCGGCAAGCAGATGCAGTTCTTCGGCGCGCGGGTCAATCTGGCCAAGGCGCTGCTGTACGCGATCAACGGCGGCCGGGACGAGATCAGCGGCGCGGTCGTGGCGCCGGGGCTCGAGCCGATCGCGGACGAGTATCTGGAGTATGACAAGCTCGACGTCGCACTGGACAAGGTGCTCGACTGGCTGGCCGAGACGTACGTACACGCCCTCAACGTGATCCACTACATGCACGACAAGTACGCCTACGAGCGGATCGAGATGGCGCTGCACGACCGTGACGTTGAGCGCACGCTGGCCTGCGGTATCGCCGGGCTCGCCGTCGCGGCGGACTCCCTGTCGGCGGTCAAGCACGCGAGAGTCAGGGTACTGCGAGACGAGAGCGGCCTGGCGACGGACTTCGAGACCACGGGCGATTTCCCCGCCTACGGCAACAACGACGAGCGCGCGGATGCGATCGCGGTCGATCTGGTGGACCGGTTCATGACGAAGATCCGCAGGTATCCGGCTTATCGCGGCGCGCGGCACACCCAGTCGGTGCTGACAATCACCTCGAATGTGGTCTACGGCCACAAGACCGGGAACACTCCGGACGGCCGGCGCGCCGGTGTGGCCTTCTCCCCGGGTGCGAACCCGATGAACGGACGCGACCGACACGGCCTGGTCGCCGCGGCGCTCTCCGTGGCGAAGCTGCCCTACGACTACGCGCAGGACGGTATCTCGCTCACCGCGACCATCGTGCCCTCCGGGCTCGGGCGGGAGCCGGGCGAGCGGGTCGCGAACCTGGCCGGAATCCTCGACGGGTACTTCGCTTCTGGCGGCTACCACATGAATGTCAATGTCCTGGATCGGGCTGTGCTCGAGGATGCGATGGAGCACCCTGAGAGGTATCCGCAGCTGACCATCCGGGTCTCGGGGTATGCGGTCAACTTCGTCCGGCTGAGCCGTAAGCAGCAGCTCGACGTGATCAGCCGTACCTTCCACGAGGCGCCTTGAAAGGCATGAGCACAGCACGAGGCGACGCCATGACCGGTATGACGGGTCCTGGCGTCGAGACAACGGAAGTCGGCGTCGCGTCAGTCCTCGGATCGATCCACTCCTGGGACTTGTCCACGGGAGTGGACGGGCCCGGAACCCGGTTCGTGGTGTTCACTCAGGGCTGCCCGCTGCGTTGTGCCTATTGTCATAACCCTGAGACTTGGCGGATGCGCGACGGACAGCAGGTCGAGTCGGCGGACCTAGTGGCGGAGGCGGCCAAGTACGCACCCTTCATTCGGTCGGCCGGCGGCGGGGCGACGGTCAGCGGCGGTGAGCCGCTGCTTCAGCCCCGATTCACCGCCGCGCTGTTCCACGGGTTCCGGGCGCTGGGATTGCACACAGCGCTGGACACCTCCGGGTACCTCGGTGCCCGGGCCGGCGACGGACTGCTGGCCGCGACCGATCTGGTCCTGCTGGACGTCAAGTCCTGGGACCGGGCGCTGTATCGCCGTCTCACCGGCCGGGACCTGCACCCGACCCTCGCCTTCGCGCGCCGGCTCGCGGATCGGCCGCAGCCGGTACCGGTGCACCTGCGCTTCGTCCTCGTGCCCGGCCTGACCGACGCCGCCGCGAACGTCGCGGGAGTGGCCCGCTTCGCAGCGTCGCTCGGCAATGTCGAGCGCGTCGACGTGCTGCCCTTCCACAAGCTCGGCGCGGCGAAGTACGCGGCGCTCGGCATCCCGTTTCCCCTCGCCGACACCCCGGCGCCGACCGACCGGCAGGTCAGCGCAGCGCGCGAGCAGTTCGCGGCCGAGGGGTTGGCCGTCTTCTGACAGTCAACCCCTCGGCTTCGGGTCCAGCAGTCTGGGGTCAGACACTGTGGTCGCGGTGCCAGCCGGAGAAGACGCCCTTGAAGGGCGGTTCCTTGACCGGACGCAGATCCGTGTCGTCCTCGGCGTATGTGAGGTCGCTCTCGACGGCCACCACGCCGTCGATCCGGCGCACCGCGCTCTCCGCGATGCGGACCGTGCTGCGCCGGTCCATCCGGCCGGAAAGCAGCACGCGGCCGTCGTAGACCTGCGCGGTCCAGCCCTCGGGGTCGATCCAGAAGGCGTCGACCAGCAGCGAGCGGACCTCCTCCTCAAGTTCGTCGTCGCTGCGCAGGAAGACGCGCAGCAGGTCGCGCCGGCTGACGATGCCGACGAGGCGGCCGTTGCCGTCCACGACCGGCATCCGCTTGATCCGGTGCGCCTCAAGCTTCCGGGCGGCGGCGGAGACGTCCTCGTCCGCGCCGATGGTCACCGCGGGCGCCGTCATCAGCTCCACCGCGGTGGCGGCCTGGGCCTTGTGCCGGGTGATCGACTCCTTCGGCGTCAGCGGCGGCCGCAGCGGATCGGGCGCCTGCGCCCGGCTCTCCTTGGCCAGCAGGTCGGCCTCGGAGACGATGCCGAGCACGCGCTTGGCCTCGCCGAGCACCGGCAGCGCGCTGACCGCGTGCTCCGTCAGCAGCCTGACGATCTCCTTGTACGCGGTTCCCGGGCTCACGGTGACGACCTGCTCGGCCGGCGTCATCACATTGCCCACGGTGCGGTGCGGCATGTCACTACTCCTCTTCGCCGCGGTGGCCCGATCGGATCTGCGGCTTCTGTGCTCAGTACATTCGCCTCTTGCATCGTCACGCGCCGAACGCGGCCCGGTGAGGGCCGAAAGGCCCGGTCGTGACGGATCCAGAGGACCGTTCGGCCGCGCAGCTCGCGATGCAGGTTGAGCTCCACGGCAGCGGCGGTCTGCGCGTCGAGGTGGGCGAGCGGTTCGTCCAGCACGACGACGGGGGCGCGGCTGAGCAGCACGCGGGCGAGGGCGATGCGCTGGCGTTCGCCGCCCGAAACGGCGTCGCCGAACTGGCCGACGGCGGCGTCCAGGCCGTTGGGCAGCGCGGCGACCCATTCGTCGAGGCGGACGGCCTTCAGGATCCGCCACAGCTCGCTTACGGTGGCGTCGGGGCGGGCGATGCGCAGGTTCTCCCGGATGGTCGCGTCGAACAGGTGCGCGTCCTGTCCGCAGACGACCACCGTGTCGCGGACCCGGCCCGGATCGATCTCGCGCAGGTCGGTGCCGTCGATGCGCACGGAGCCGGAGACCGGATCCAGGAAGCGCGCGGCGAGGGCGGCCAAGGTGGATTTTCCGATGCCGCTCGGACCGGATATTTCGACCTGCTCGCCCGCGCGTACCCGGAATGACACGTCGCGCACGGCCGGCCCGGCGTTGTCGCAGGGCTCGATGACGTGCCGGGAGCGTGGGTCGGGGTCGGGCCAGACGGCGGTGACCTCATCGAATTCGAGCACGGATTCGGCAGTCCACGCGAGCGCCCTCGGGCGTTCGGGCGTCGGGACGAGTGGTGGGGCGTCGGCGATTCGGCGCAGCCGTTCCCAACCGGCTTTGCCGTGGTCGTAGGCGCGCGCGGCGTCGGGAAGCGTGGCGAGCAGTTCGAAGAGGGCCAGCGGGGCGAGGACGAGTGCCGCGGCGATCGGGCTGCCGACGTGCCCGGCGCGCACTGCGTTACCGGCGACCACCGCAAGGGCGGCGCAAGTGGTCCCGGAGGCAAGCAGGTTAAGGGCCTGGCCGAGTCCGCCGGCCAGCGCGCTGCGGCGTTCGAGAACGCTGAGCCGCCGATCGTCCTCGGCGATGCGCTGCGCATGCCGCGCGGCCGCGCCGTACGCGACAAGGTCGGGTAACGCGCCGAGCAGGTCCACGGTGTGTTCCGTGAGCCGACCGCGCACGGCGGCGGTCCGGGTCTCGGCGCCTCGGCTCGTCGCCCGCGCGACCAGCGGAACGAGGACCGCGCCGACGCTGATCCCGAGACACAGCACCAGAGCGCTCGAGGGCAACGCGAGCAGGTCGAAGAGGAGCAGTCCTGAGCAGGAGAGCACGACGCCGGCCACCGGAAGCAGCACCTTGAGGAAGAGATCCTGCACGGCGTCGACATCAGAGGTCAGATTGGCCAGCAGGTCGCCTCCGCGCTCGGCCGCCATTCCGGCCGGAGCGCGCCGCGCGAGCGCGCGATAGACCCGCACGCGCAGGTCGGCTAGCAGACGTAGCGTGGCGTCGTGCCCGGAGAGGCGTTCGGCGTAGCGCAGGACGGCGCGGCCGATACCGAAGGCTTGAACAGCGGCGATACCGACCTGCAGGGTGAGCAGCGGCGGACGCAGCGCGGCGGTGGCGATCAGCCAGGCCGAGGCTGCGGCCAGACCGACGCTGCACAGCGCGGCTGCACCGGCGAGTCCCGCCGCGGCGATAATTCGGGACCTGATTCGTCCGGGGGTGGCGGATTCCTCGGCTGTGCTTCCGTTTTCGCGCGAAGTGACGGCGGCGCGTGACACGGCACGACCAGGCTCCAGCGTCGCTGGCGGAGCGGCTGGCTGTGCGGGTTCGGTTTTCGGCGACGGTTCGAGGTGCACGATTGTGTCGCAGAGTTCGAGCAACACGGGTCGGTGCGTGATCAGCAGTGCGGTGCGGCCGGGCAACCAGCTCCGGAGCGATTCCGTGATGGATCGCTCGGTGTCGGGGTCGAGATGTTCGGTCGGCTCGTCGAGCAGCACGATCGGGGCGTCACGCAGGATCGCGCGGGCGAGCCCGACGCGCCGCGCCTGCCCGCCGGAGATTGCGGTCCCGTCGCGGCCCAGCGGTGTGTCGAGGGGGAAGTCGATGCCGACCGCCAAGGCGGCGTGCGCGACCTCCTCGTCCGCGGCGAGCGGCTTACCGAGCCGAATGGCTTCGGCGACGGTGCGGCCGGTCAGCAGTGGTCGCTGAGGCAACCAGGCCAGTCGCGCGCGCCACTGTTCGAGGTCAGTGTCGGAGAGTTGTGTGTCGCCGATGGTGATGCGGCCACTGGCAGGGGTGTCGAAGCCGAGTAGCAGGTGCAGCAACGTGGTCTTGCCGGCACCGCTCGGGCCGACCAGCGCGGTGGTCCGCCCCACTTCGAGCGGGAGTTCGAGGTCTGGCACGACCTGGTCCGTGCGGCCTTCGCGGGAAATGCGTACGCCCGAGAAACGGATGATGCCTGGGGATGCGGAGGCAATCGCGACGCTGTGGGTTGAGGATGAAGTCCGTGTGGGAGCGGCGTCTTCGTGGGACGTCTGTGCGGCGGCAGTGTTCGCGAAGATCTGGTCTGTGGCCGCGAGTCCCTCTGCCGCCTCGTGATATCGCGCCCCCACGAGGCGCAACGGCAGGTAGACCTCCGGTGCGCAGATCAGCACGAGTAGGCCGGTGCGCAGGCTCAGGCTGCCGTCCGCGAGCCGCAGGCCGATCGCCACGGCGACTAGCGCCACCGAGAGCATCGCGATCAGTTCCAGCACGAGCGAGGAAAGGAACGCGACCCGCAGCGTCCGGCTCGTCGCCCGCCGGTGCGCGTCTGCGGCGCGCCGGATCGCGGCCCGCTGGGCCTTGGCCCGGCCGAACGCGACGAGAGTGGGCAGTCCGGCGACCACCTCCAGGAAGTGGCCGCCCAGGCGTTCGAGAGTGGACCAGCGCTCGGCCATGTGGTCGCGGGTCATGAGTCCGATCAGGATCATGAACAGCGGGATGAGCGGGATGGTGAGCGCGATGATCAGGGCACTGAGCGGATCGGCCGTCAGGATGCGGACGCCGAGCACGGCAGGCACGATCGCGGCCAGCGCCAGCTGCGGCAGGTAGCGCGCGAAGTAACCGTCGAGGGCGTCGATCCCGCGCGTCGCCAGGACCGCGGCCTCGCCGGCCCGTTCCCGGTCCGCTGCCCGGACTCGTCCCGTCGTCAGCGCCTTGATCAAGTCGGCTCGCAGGGCGGCCTTCACCGCCGTGGAGGTGCGTACTGCGCAGGCCTCGCGGAACCAGGCGAGCGCCGCGCGCCCGAGACTCGCGGCGATCAACCCGGCCACCGGACCCGCATACGAAGCCTGCGATCGCGGCGTGAGCACCAGCCCGGAGATCAGGTCCGCCAGCAGCGTGGCCTGCACGATCAGCAGTACGGCGGCTGCCGCGCCGATCCCGGCCAGTGCGCCGAGGAATGCCCGTACTGGCCGGGCACGACGCACCAGCCGAGGATCGACTGGTTTCACGCGGCGCTGCCTTCCTGGTGGCGGTGTGGCAGCTCCTTGTCAGCGGACTTACGCGCCGTCGGCAACGACACCTTGCCGTCACCGTTGACGCGCGCTCGGAACACCCAGTACGTCCAGGTTTGATAAGCCAGCACGATCGGTGTGAAAGCGAGCGCCACCCAGCTCATCACCGTCAGGGTGTAATGGCTCGACGACGCGTTGGTCACGGTCAGGCTGTACGCGGCCGACGTGGTCGACGGCATCACCGCCGGGTGCAGCGTCAGGAACAGGGCCGCGGCGGTCGCCACGATCGCGGCCGCGGTGCCCGCGAAGGCCCAGCCGTCACGGTCGCGCCAGGTCGCCGCGAGCCCGCCGAGCAGCGACACGGCGGCGATCACCGCGACCACCGCGGCGGCGGCCACGTGTCCGCGCGAGCCACCGCTTGCCTGAACCAGCGTCCAGACCAGGAAGCCCACAGCGAAGATGGCCGCGCCCGGCCCGAGGAGCAGCACCGCCTTTCGCGCGCGGTCGCGCAGCTCGCCGGTCGTCTTGAGCGCGATGAACACCGCTCCGTGCAAGGTGAACACGGTCAGCGTGGTCAGGCCGCCGAGCAGGGCGTAAGGATTAAGCAGGGTGAAGAAGGACCCTGTGTAGTTGTGCGCCGCGTCGATCGGCACGCCGCGCACGATGTTCCCGAACGCCACTCCCCACAGCAGCGCCGGAAGGGCGGCGCTGATGGTGTGCGCCCAGTCCCAGCGCCGCCGCCAGACCGGGTCGGTCTCCTTGTTGCGGTATTCGATCGCGGCGATGCGCACGATCAGCGCCACCAGGATAAGCAGCAGCGCCAGATAGAAGCCGCTGAAGAGGGTGGCGTACCACTGCGGGAACGCTGCGAAGGTCGCCCCGCCGGCCACCAGCAGCCAGACCTCGTTGCCGTCCCAGACCGGGCCGATGGTGCGCAGCATCAGGCCGCGCTCGCGCTCGTCCCGGCCGACCGCTTGCAGCAGCACGCCGACGCCGAAGTCGAATCCCTCGAGCATGAAGTAGCCGCACCAGAGCACCGCGATGAGGGTGAACCACAGGTTCTGCAGAGACATGTTAGGACCCTTACTCCTGTTGTCAGTACGCGAAGCCGAGGTCTGGCTCGGTGTCGAGGGCCTTGTCCGCGCCCGGGCCGCCGGAACCGCCCGGCCCGCGGCGGGCGGCGCGCACCGTCAGGCCGACCTCGACGACCGCCAGCCCCGCGTACAGCAGGGTGAGCACGATCAGCGAGGTGAGGATGGTGCCCGCGCCTACCGTCGGCGAGACGGACTGCCTGGTGGCCAGCACCCCGAACACCGACCAGGGCTGGCGGCCCATCTCGGTGAAGATCCAGCCGAAGCTCGAGGCCAGCGGGCCCAGGGCCATCGCCCACAGCGCGGCGCGCCAGAACCAGCGCCGCTCCGGCTCCGGGGTGCGCCCGCGCCGGGTCAGCCAGAGCCCGAGCAGCGCCACCAGGCCGGCGACCAGGCCGAAGCCGATCATGAGCCGGAAGGACCAGTAGGTGACCGGGATCACCGGCGTGTACGTGCCCGGGCCGTACTTGGCGACCTCAGCCGCCTGCACGTCGTTGATCCCCTGCACCTGCCCGTGGAAGGAGCCGGTCGCGAGGAAGGAGAGCAGGTTGGGCAGCCGCACCGACCAGACCTCGGACTTGCCGTCCAGCGAGCCGATCGTGAACAGCGAGAAGGAGGCGGGCTGCGAGGTGTGGTACAGCGCCTCGGCCGCGGCCATCTTCATCGGCTGCTGCTCGGTCATGATCTTGCCGTCGATGTCGCCGGTCACCGCGGTCAGCGCGCAGGCGATGAGGGCGGTCCACAGGCCGAGGCGCAGTGAGGGCCGCATTGTGTCCGCGTGCTGGCGGCGGCGCAGGTGCCAGGCGCTGACCGCGATCAGCAGCAGTCCGGACATCAGGAACGCGGCGGCGATGGTGTGCCCGAAGGCGACCAGCGCGGTGGAGTTGGTCAGCACCGCCCAGATGCTGGTCAGCCGCGCGGTGTGGGTCGCCGGGTCGAGCACGAAGCCGACCGGATGCTGCATCCAGGCGTTGGCGGCCAGGATGAAGTAGGCGGAGAGCATGGTGCCGATGCCGGCCAGCCAGATGCAGGCGGTGTGCACGCGCGGCGGCAGCCGGTCCCAGCCGAAGATCCACAGGCCGAGGAAGGTGGACTCCAGGAAGAAGGCCAGCAGCCCCTCGATCGCCAGCGGTGCGCCGAAGACGTCGCCGACGAAGCGCGAGTACTCGCTCCAGGCCATCCCGAACTGGAACTCCTGCACGATGCCGGTGGCCACGCCGAGCGCGAAGTTGATCAGGAACAGCTTCCCCCAGAACTTCGCGGCGCGCAGATAGTGCTCGCGGCCGGTGCGCAGCCACGCGGTTTGCAGTCCGGCGGTGAGCAGCGAGAGGCCGATCGTCAGCGGCACGAAGAAGAAGTGGTACACGGTGGTAATGCCGAACTGCCAGCGGGCGAGCAGCAACGCGTCCACGGCTCATGGTCCTTTCGGGGACGTACGCGGTCGTGCTGTCAGCTTCGCCAGCCGCGCCGGGCCCGCGGCAGGGCGTACCGGCCTGGCCGGAAGGGACCAAGGTCCCGAACCGGCGCCGGGCTTGCCGTCCGAATGGCCCGAGACGCCGGGCGCGCGGCGCGCGATAGTGAGCGGAAGGTGCGATGGTGCACCGGGAGGCTGGGAGGACGGACGGCGCGATGGACACGACCTTGCTGGTTCCTTGGGACGATGCGCTCACGTCGTACGACTTCGGGCACGACCATCCGCTCGCTCCGGTGCGGGTCGAGCTGACCATGCGCCTGGCGCGCGAGCTCGGCGTACTCGACGCCCCGGGCGTGGTGCTGGCGCCGGTGGCCGCGGCGAAGGACGGCGTGCTCGAGCTCGTCCACGCCCCGGAGTACATCGCCGCGGTGAAGAACGTCGCCCACGCGACGCGCTCCGAGCGCAGCCGCTACGGCCTGGGCACCGACGACAATCCGATCTTCCCCGGCATGCACGAGGCCTCGGCGCTGGTCGTCGGGGCGAGCGTGGCGGCGGCGGACGCGGTGTGGTCCGGCATGACCGAGCACGCCGCGAACCTGGCCGGCGGCCTGCACCACGCGATGCGGGCGCACGCGTCAGGGTTCTGTCTCTACAACGACGTCGCGATCGCCATTGCGCGACTGCTTGAGCAGGGCGCGACCAGGGTCGCTTACGTGGACGTCGACGCGCACCACGGCGACGGCGTGCAATCAGCCTTCTACAACGATCCTAGAGTCCTGACGATCAGCCTTCATGAGCACCCCAGCACCCTGTTCCCCGGCACCGGACTGCCGGAGGAGTCAGGCGGCCGGAACGCCGAGGGCATGAGCGTGAACGTGGCGCTGCCGGCCGGCACCCGCGACGCGCACTGGCTGCGCGCGTTCGACGCGATCGTCCCGCCGCTGCTGCACGCCTTCCGGCCTGAGGTACTCGTAACGCAGCACGGTTGTGACAGCCACGCGCTCGACCCGCTTGCACACCTGATGCTCACCATCGATGGTCAGCGTATGGCCGCTGAGGCACTGCACCGGCTCGCCCACAAGCACACTGAAGGCCGCTGGCTGCTCTTCGGCGGAGGCGGGTACGCGGTGGTCGACGTGGTACCGCGGATCTGGACGCACGTCCTGGCCGAGGCCGCGCACCAGCCGGTCCCGCCGCAGACCGAGACTCCCGACTCCTGGCGCACCTTCGCCGCCGAACGCGCCGGGCAGATCGCGCCGCGGTCGATGACCGACGGGCACCAGCCGCAGCCGCGCCCCTGGGCCAACGGCTTCGATCCGGCCGACCCGATCGACCGCGCGGTTCTGGCCACCCGCCGCGCCGTCTTCCCGCACCACGGCCTCGAAGTCACCCACTGAGTCCGGGGAGAACAGGGAACCGCTCTCTCGGAAAGCTCCTGCGCTCCGCCGCATCGCGCCACGCCGGGGCTTGATCGCGATCACGTCCGCCGCAAGACAGGGCCACGCAAGACAGGGCCAACGGTCGGGCCCCGGCGGGACGTTCGGCCGTACTGCGCCGGCCGCCCCGCGCAGCACGCTGATTACTGGAGAGACGGCAGCCAGCGGCGATGAGCGCCACGAGCGGACCAGAGGAGCGCGACACCATGAAGAAATTCGGTCACCCTCGCGTCGTCGTCGGCATCGATGACTCTCTGACCGGCCTCGCCGCGATCCGGACCGCTGTGGCAGAGGCGCGCCGGCGCATGCTCCCGCTCTACGCCGTGCGGTCCCGCACCACCGCGATCGCGTGCGTGGACTCGACCACCATCACCACCGCGTTCCTCGACGCGCTCGGCTCCGTGCCGACCGACATCGAGATCGAGACCGCGGTGTCCTTCCTGCCCATCAGGGACGCGCTGTGCACGGCCGCCGCCGATCCGCGCGACCTGCTCGTCGTGGGCTGCAGCGGCAAGGGTTTCTGGCACACGCTGTGGTCCGGCTCGGTCGCGCACGCCGTGATGCGCCGGGCCCGCTGCCCGGTGCTCGCCGTGCCGGTGCCGGAAATGGCCCGCGCGGTGCATCGTCCGCACCGCTGGCGCGGTCGCAGCCAGTGGGACCCGATCCGGCAGCTCGAAGCCGAGCGGCCCGAGTTCCACGGCCGCCCTTACTCAGGCATCTGAGTCGTACGGGGGTGCCCGGCACCCGGCGCCCCCGGCTTCTGCGGGCCGGCTTTCGGTCCCGCCCCGGCCCGTCACGCCCCCATCGCAGAAGGCAGAGAAACATAATGATGAAAGCAGCCGTCGTCACCGACTTCGCCAGGCCGCTGCAGATCAAGCAGGTACCGGTGCCGGTTCCCGGCCCGGGCCAGGCGCTGGTGCGCATCGAGGCCAGCGGGGTATGCCACACTGACATCCACGCCGCGCACGGCGACTGGCCGGTCAAGCCGCCGCTGCCGTTCATTCCGGGCCACGAGGGCGTCGGCGTCATCGAGGCGCTGGGCCCGGGCGTGCAGGTGCGCAGCATCGGCGAGCGGGTCGCGATCCCGTGGCTCGGCTCCGCGTGCGGGCACTGCCGCTACTGCGTTTCCGGCCGCGAGACGCTGTGCGAGTCGCAGACGAACACCGGCTACTCGGTCAATGGCGCCTATGCCGAGTACGCGCTGGCTGCCGCCGACTACGTGGTGCCGGTGCCTGACTGGGTCAGCACCGTGGAGGCCGCCCCGCTCACCTGCGCCGGCGTGACCACCTACAAGGCGATCAAGGTAGCCGGGGTCGGGCCGACCGACCATGTCGCGGTCTTCGGCGTCGGCGGGCTCGGCCACCTCGCGGTGCAGTACGCGCGCATCGCCGGCGGTTTCGTCACCGCGGTCGATCTGGACGAGGGCAAACTGGAGCTGGCCCGGGAACTGGGCGCCGAGCACGTCGTCAACGCGGCCGAGCACAATCCGGCCGAGCTGATCCGGGCCGAGGGCGGCGCGGACGTGGCGATCGCCCTTGCCGCCTCGCCGCAATCCTTCCACCAGGCCTTCGCCAGCCTGCGCCGCGGCGGCCGGCTGGTGTGCGTCGCGCTGCCCGCGGGCGGCACGCTGACCGTCCCGATCTTCGACACCGTGCTCGGCGGGATCAGCGTCATCGGCTCGATCGTCGGCACCCGCCAGGATCTGGCGGAGGTCTTCGAGCTGCACCGCGCCGGGCGCACCCGGGTGTTCGCCGAGAGCCGGAAGCTGGAGCAGGTCAACGAGACCTTCTCCGACGTGCTGGCCGGACGGGTCCAGGCGCGCATCGTCTTCGAGTTCTAAGTTCGCGCCGGAATCCGCGCCGCGGCCCGCGCGGCCCGCCCCGCCCGCCGCGGTCCTTCCCCAGACCTGGAGTCACCATGATTCAGAACCTTTCAACACCGCGGCGCATCGTCGTCGGCGTCGATTCCTCGGATAACGCGTCGCGCGCGGCCGAGTGGGCCGCGCGCCAGGCCGCCGATCTCGGCGTGCCGCTGTACCTGTTGCACGCTCTCGATTTGTCCGCAGGGCCCAGCGGCTCAGACGGGCACCATGGCGCCGGACACGAGGCCGGCGAACGCAGCGGCTTCGTCGAGGCCCGCTGGCAGGACGGCGAGCGGCTCGTCGACCGGATCGCGATACGGCTGGGCGAGCGGTTCCCCGGCGTGGCCGTGCGGGCCGAGCTGTCCGAGTCGAACGCGCCGGAGGCGCTGATCGACCAGAGCGGCCAGTCCACGATGGTGGTCACCGGGACGCGCGGGCACGGCGGTTTCGCCGGCCTGCTGCTCGGCTCGGTCAGCCTGAAGGTCGCCGCGCACGGGCTCGGCCCGGCGGTCGTGGTCCGCGGCGAGCAGCCGGGCGAGCCGTACAACGAGATCGTTCTCGGCGTGGAGCCCGGCGAGGCAGAACCACCGATGCGCTACGCCTTCGCGATGGCCGCGGCGCTGCGCTCGACACTGACTGTCGTCCGGGCGTGGTGGCCGCACCCGGCCTATGGCGGCTACTACACCGGCGACCACGAACTGACCGAGACCAATCAGACCGCTGAGGCGGACACGCTGATCAAGGGGCTGCGCGAGGAGTACCCGGACGTGGACGTCTCGACCGCCGCGATGCGCGGCAACGCGGTGCCGATGCTGATCGAAGCGGCGCGCGGATCGCGGCTGCTGGTGATCGGCGCGCACCGTCGGCGCAGTCCGCTGTCGGTCGGCGCCGGTTACGTGCTGCAGGGGTTGCTGTCGCACTCACCGACGCCGGTCGCTGTCGTGCCGATCGAGTAGGCAGCGACCTCGTCCGCGATCGCTCGTCCTCATTCGACTGGCGCGCGGCGCAGCCTGCGCAGGTACGGGTCCTTACGCTGTGCCGGAGCGACCTGCCCATCGCCGCCTGTGACGCGCAGGGATCCGCTCTCGTCGAGCGCGACGTTGACGCGCACCGAGGCCAGTTGCGGGGAGTCGTCGATGAGTGCTGCGACGCGTGCCAGCAGATCGGTAAGGCGACCGCCCTCCACCGCGGTCGCGCGCCGCTCCGACAGGACGGTGTGGGCCAGTGCGGCAAGTTCGCCGGCTCCGGCCGGAACGAGCAGCGTCCTGGCCGCATCCGGGTCGCCGTCACGCGTGCAGGTGAGCAGGGGGCCGAAGACCGGGTCCTGCCACGCGGTCACGGTCAGCCGGCGCGCCCGGTTCGCGCCGCCGTCGTCGATGGGTCCGCGCGCGGACGCGATTCCGAAGGCTTCCAGCAGTTCCGCGCGCTCGGAGGCGTAGAGCGAGCGCCCGCGTGGCGTCGCGGCGAGAGCGGACCCGATCACGCGGCGCACTGCGGCGCGGTCGACGTGTCCGAGCTCGGGCTCCGGGTC
>Ga0070739_10004471_pt1 | contig 16501 bp, 14 predicted proteins | sample Coa_R1_7_FD_66445 | JGI IMG/M metagenome (GOLD analysis project Ga0070739, IMG submission 66445) | Surface soil microbial communities from Centralia Pennsylvania, which are recovering from an underground coalmine fire - Coalmine... | ecosystem: Environmental > Terrestrial > Soil > Unclassified ... | reverse complement strand
TCACGACGAGGACGAGCCGGACCCACCCCAGTGGCGCGACGTCGACCGCGATTGGGTCGGCATCTACACGCGCGATCCGTTTAGCGCCGTCCACCAATTGAGTATCTGCCTGAACGATCCGACGCACGACCACTGCACGGTGCGGCGCTATCCTACCGCCGCCCAGTAGGAGCGCACGGTTATAATTCCCCAGGTGACGCGGCCGGTAACCGCGCCTGCCGCATACGCTCAGCCGTAGACCGAGCGTCGGGTGAGGTGGCTTGATGAACGTGCGAACAGCCTCCGACGTGACTTCCCATGAGCCGTTGGTCGACCTGGCCCGCGGCTGGGTTAGCCGGAAGATCTTCTCCGACGAGGCGATCTACGAGCGCGAGCTGGAACGGATCTTCGGTCGGTGCTGGCTGTTCCTCGCCCACGAATCGGCCCTGCCGCGGCCCGGCGACTTCGTCACCAGCTACATGGGCACCGACCCGGTCATTGTCTGCCGTGACCCCCGCGGCCGCGTCCGTGCTTATCTCAACTCTTGTCGCCACCGCGGCAACACCGTCTGCGTGCTCGAGCGTGGCCGGACGATGGCCTTCACCTGCGGCTACCACGGCTGGAGCTACAGCACCGAGGGCAAGCTCGTCAACGTGCCCTTCCACGCCGAAGCCTACTACGACGACCTCGATCGTAGCGAGCTGGGCCTGATCGAGGTGCCGCGGCTGGAGGTGCTGGGCGGGATGATCTTCGGCTGCTGGGACCCCGATGCCCTGCCGCTCGCCGATTTCCTCGGCGGCATGGGCTGGTACCTCGAGCGGCTCGTGGCGGCCGAGGACCTCGGCGGGCTGGAGGTGGTGGCCACCACGCGCTACCGCGCGCGCGGGAACTGGAAGATCCTCTGCGAGAACGCGGCCGGCGACCACTACCACACGCCGACGACCCACGGCTCGGCCAACCGGCTGGGCATCCGCGGCGGCGACAGCGGCTTCGAGTGGGGGCAGGGCGACCACGGGCCGTTCGAGGTGGCGCTCGAGCGCGGCCACGGGCTGGGTGGGCTGGTGACCGGCACGGTCAACTACGAGGCGGACCTGAAGCGCGCCGCGAGCATGGGCCCGGCCGCGGTCGATTACGTCGAGAAGCGCTACGCGCGGCTTCAGGAGCGGCTGGCCGACGACTCGGCGCGGCCCTACGTCTTCTCGCACGGCAACGTCTTCCCCAACTTCTCGCTGATCGGCGGCCAGACCGCCCTGCGCGGCTGGCTGTTCTACCTGATCGTGCCGCGCGGGCCGCTCGAGAGCGAGGTCTGGCAGTGGATCCTCGTGCCCCGCGACGCGCCGGCGGCGATCCGCGACGCGGCGCTGCTCCAGTTCCGGCGCGAGGGCCATTTTGCGGCTGGCTTCTTCGAGCAGGAGGACGCGGAGAACTTCGATCGGGTCACCGAGAGCACCCGCTCGCCCCAGGCCCGCAAGTACCCGTTCCACTACGGGATGGCCCTGCGGCAAGAGGGCCACTGGCCCGGCCAGGAGCAGTGGGACGTGCGGGGGCTGCCCGGGCTAATCGGCCCGCGCTTCTCCGAGCACAACCAGCGCAACTTCTACCGCTACTGGTCGGCGCTCGTCGAGGGCGAGGACGATTAGTGTTCTGGGACACTTGATTCGAGCTGGGTGTGCCGTGGCAAACCCAACTCGAATCACCAGTAACGGAGTACTAGATGGCCGAGCGGATGGGCCGGGTCGAGCGCCAGTACGAGATCGAGCAGTTCCTCTACCGCGAGGCCCGTCTCCTCGACCAGCGTCGGTTCTCGGAGTGGCTGGCCCTGTTCGCCGACGACGCGACCTACGCCATGCCGCTCGGCGATCCCGACCCGCGCCTGGAGGAGGGCGCGGGTCGCGCGGCGCTCGGCCTGCCGGCGGGGGACTACGACCGACCGTTCTTGGCGCTGGTCGTCCAGCGGCTGGAAGCGAGCCAGACCTACGCCGAGCGGCCGCCCTCGATCACCCGCCACCTGATCGCGAACGTGGAGGTGGCGGACGGCGAGGCGGCTGACGAGGTGAGTGTGCGGTCGTGCTTCGCCGTGTTCCAGACCCGGCCGGGCCGCTTCGAGCAGACCTACTTTGGCGAGCGGACCGATCGGCTGCGGCGCGTCGGCGACGACTGGCGCATCGTCCAGCGGACGGTGACCCTCGACCACAGCCCCCTGCCCCGCGCCATCAGCATCCTGTTCTGAGCGGACCTGGCGCTGCTCGCCTGTCTGAGACGGACCGCGGCCTGCTGGCCATCGCCAGCAGGCCGCGCGCTGCTCTCGGCGCTCTGTCAGTACCGCGTCAAATGCTGCGTGGTGCCAGTTGCCACCACGCAGCACATCACTCGTGGTGATCCCCTAGCTAGCCTGGATCGTCGAGACGACGGCCATGCTTACCGCGTCCAGGACGACGAGGCGGCCGTCGTAGAAGGCCACGTAGGCGTGGCTATTATCGCCGCTAACGGCGATGCTGTAGGCGGCCGCCTGCATCGGCACCTCGGCGATCACGCCGCTGGTGGTCGTGTCCACGACCGTGACTGTCGCCGAGCCGTTGGCGACAAACAGCCGCTGGCCGTTCGGGGCGATGGCGATCGCCACCGGTGCGCCGCCGAGCGGGATCGTGTTCACGACCTTCCGCGCGGACACGTCCACGACGCTGACGTCGCCGCCGGCGTTGGCCACGTACAGCCGGCTGCCATCGTTGGACACGGCCAGGTCGAGCGGGTTCGTCCCCACCGGCACGGTCCCATCGATCTCGTTGCGGGAGAGGTCGACGAAGGCCACAACGTTCTTCGGCGGATCGGCCACGTAGGCGTACGTGCCGTCGTGGCTGACCGCCACGCTGCTCGGCGCCTCGCCGACCGGCAGGCTGCGCAGCACGCGGTTGTTCGTGGCGTCGATGGTGTAGAGGTTCTTGTCACCGCTCGTGACGTAGACGTAGCGGCTGTCGGGCGACACGACGACGCCCTCCGTACCGGCCGGCATTTGGATGGTAGCGGTCACGGCGTTGCTACCAGTGTCGATCACCGCGACCCCGTTGCTCGTCGTGGTCACGTAGACATGGGCGCCATCGGGCGCGATGGCGAGGTTCTGGGCCCCTCCCTGGATGGGGATGCTGCTCTGCACGGCGCTCGTCGCCGCGTCGGCGACGACGACGGCGCTGCCATCGGGCTTGATGGCGTACAGGCGCGTGCCGCCCGGGTAGGCCGCGAGCCCGTCGGCGTGCGCCCCGACCGACGGACTGTCGGCGGGCCGTGCCTGTGGGGTGGGGGTGGCCGGCCCGGCCGGCGGCAGCGGCGCGCCGGCCCGCAACCAGGCGCCGGCCGGCCAGAGCCAGGGCACGATCATCACCGGAATACCCGCCAGGACTATGGCGATCGCAACCCAGATCAGTAGGCGTCGCATCAGCACTCCCCAGGCCCGTTGTCGGATGGGGCCTTCACGCCTTCAGTCGCGACTGGCGAGCCGCTAGCGAGCCCGCCGCTACTGCCGGGAGTGCAGAGCGCATGCCCGGCCGCCCGCCGGACCGGCGCGATCTGAGTCGCCGGGGGCTGGCCGAGCCGCTCGCCGCGCCCAGAGAGACTAGCGCGCGGCGTCGGCGGCCGGCGTGCGGCCCATCTGGGCGAGCACGGCGTACAGCGGCGCGGAGTCCGCCACGCGCGCTGGGCACGTCCTCGGCGATGCCGAGCTGCTTCTTCTCGGCGTCGATGGTGTAGCGCAGGGCGCGCTCGCTCACCGTGCCGTCGTCGCTGCAGGCCTGGAGGACCCCGTGGTGAGCCTGTTCGGCGCGCTCACGGGGCAAGGTGAGGAACGCCATGAAGGTGGGCAAGCTGCCCTCGCGGTTCGCCTTGGCATAGCGCAGCGCCCGGACGGGGGCGCGCAGCACGCGGCGCACGTGGTCCGGCTTGTTCTGCGGTGGCGCGCGCTCCCCGCGGCCGGGGCCGCCGGTGCCGCAGCCGGCGAGGCGGCTCGCCAGCAGCCGCAATGGCAGCCCATGCCAAGCGCTCATGCCCCCGCCGCTGGGTGCCGGGTGCTACGGCGTCCAGGGACGGCGCGCGGGCGCGCCAGCCGGGCCTTGCTCGCCAGCACCCGAGCGCCGCGCGCTACGGCGTCCAGTCGATGCCGACGGCCTCGGTACGGTCGGTGAGGCGGACGACCCGTCCGCTGTCGTAGTGCACGAGGTATAGACCGCCCGTGCCCTGCAAGGCCAGCCAGGCGCCGTCCGGCGACCAGGCCAGCGAGGCGTCGTCCACGGCCAGCCGCGTCAGCCGCCGCAGGCCGGAGCCGTCACGCTGCATCACCCAGAGGTCCCACGGCGAGCCGTGCGCGCTCGGTCGACTCGCCGTCCGTGCCGCCCGGCCGCGGCCGCCGGCGGGCAGCTCCAGGGCGTGCACGCCCGGCAAGTGGAACGAGACGGCCACCGCGCCCGCGGACGATAGAGCCGTGTCGGGCTCTGCCCGGCCAGCCGGCTCCCGCTGTTCGGCCACGGTGTCTGGCGGCCGGCCGCCACTGGGCCAATCGGTGGCGGCGAAGGCCAGGCGGCTGCCGTCCGGCGAGAAGCGCGGGTAGCCGATGGAGAGGAAGCGGCGCTCCGGCACCAGCTCGCGCGCCGCGTCGGGACTCCCTTCGGCCAGCCACAGGCTCTCGCCACGGCCCCCTCGGCGGACGAAAGCCAGGCTCTGACCGTCGGCGGACAGCCCGGGCGCGTAGGCGTCGTCGACCAGCACGGTCCGCTGCCCGTCGGCTAGGCTGACGCGCTCGATGCGGTTCACCGCGCCGCCGCCGCTGCCTGGGAAGCGGCTGTAGAAGTAGACCAGGCTGCCGCCGTCAGGAGTCCAGCTCGGCTCCTCGAAGCGGGTGCCGGCCGTGCCCTCCATGAGCAGGGTCGTCGCCTCGCCACCCGTGACGGGCAGCAGGTAGAGCCCGCCGATGCCCAGCGACTCCGTGGCCGTGTAGGCCACCTGGCTGACGGCGAGGCGGCTGGCGTCCGGCGCCCAGGCGACCTGGTCGGCGACGCGCCCGGCCGGGATCGTCGCCAGCCGCTGAGGGTTGCCGCTCGCCGCGTCCACTGCCCACACGACGCGCTGCCAGACGGTGGCGATGCGGCCGCCGGGCCGCGGCAGCGGCGGCTCGAGCCCGAGCAGCCCGAGGGGGGGTAGCCCCGGCTCGTCGGACAGGCGCCGGACGACCAGCACGCCGCCGAGCAGCACCACGAGCGCGAGGAGCGCCGCCGCGCGCCGGGCCCACCAGGCCGCCGAGCGGGCCGCAGTCGGTGGAGCGGAGCGCTTCGTCGTCGTCCGGGGCACCTGCCGTCGCCGTGTCACCCGTGGCTCTCTCCGTGATCGCTGTGCCGGCGATTCTAGGCGGCTGGCTGGGCGGGCGACAAGAGCATCGGACGGCGGTTCCTGGTATGGTGAAGGCGCCAAGCGTGGCCGCTCTCAGGAGTCATGCACGTAGGCCCCGGCATCGTTCTTGCCTACCGCCGCGGGCGCCAGCCAGGGCTGGCGTTCGTTAGCGGCCGCCGCGGCCGCTCGGAGCGAAGGGAAAGCTCGTGGCGCTGAGCGCGGACGACCTGGTCCAGTTCCTGACCCAGGCCCTCTACGTCGCCATCTTCATCCTGGTGGTCCTCCAGACCGTCCGTGAGCCACAGCGCAGCAACCTCGACATCGCCCTGCTGTTCGGGGTGATCTCGCTGATCGTCGGCGTGCAGTGGCTCACCCAGGCATTGCACCTGCCGCCCTCGGCGTGGCTGGGGGCCCTCTCCGGCGCGCTGCTGATGGCGCTGCCCTACCTGCTCCTGCGGCTGCTCGATGATTTCGCCGACGTGCCCCGCGCGGTGGTGCGCGCGGCGGTGGTGGGGCTGATGCTGTCCGTGCTGGCCCTCTTCCTCGTGCCGGCACCGCTGCACCCGGTGCTCGTGCTGCTGATGGTGACGTACTTCCTCGCGTTGACCGGCTACGTCGCCGCGGCGTTCGTCCGCGAGGCGCGACGGTCCGCCGGGGTGACGCGCAGCCGCATGCAGGCCGTGGCGCTCGCCACGATCTGGCTCGGGCTGACGATCCTGGCCGCCGGCCTCGTCGCGCTGGTGCCGGCGCTCACGCCGCAGTGGATCCTGGTCGGCCGGGTGACCGGGCTCGCCTCGGGACTCTGCTACTTCGCGGGGTTCGCGCCGCCAACCTGGCTGCGGCGGGCCTGGCAGGAGCCGGAGCTGCGCGCCTTCCTCGGTCGGGCGGCCAGCCTGCCGCGCTTGCCCGACACGGAGGCGATCCTGGCGGAGCTGCGGGCCGGCGTGGCGAAGGCGCTCGGCGCGCCGGGCTCGGCGATCGGGATCTGGGACGAGGCGGCGCAGGCACTCCGGTTCTACTACCTGGACGCTTCTCCCGCCCTGGATGTCGTCGAGGCGCAGCGAGCGGCGCTACCGCCGGGGGCCGTGCTTCGCACCGACAGCTTGGAGGTGAAGCCCGGGCAGATGTGGGCTGGGCGGGCGTTCGCGGAGCAGCGGCCACTGTACTCGCGGGACGCGGCGGCGACCGACCCGGCCAACGCCGCCCTCTACCACGCCTTCGGCGTGACGGCGATCCTCGCCGCGCCGATCACGGCCGGCGCCAAGCAGCTCGGCGTGCTCGTGGTGTACGCGCCGCGCGCACCGATCTTCGCCGACAGCGATCTGGAGTTGTTAGCGCTACTGGCGGACCAGGCGGCCGTGGTCCTGGAGAGCCGTGCCCTGATCGACGAGGCGGCCCGGGTGCGCGCCCGCGAGGAGGCCGCCCGCCTCAAGGACGACTTCCTGTCCTCGGCCGCCCACGACCTGCGCACGCCCCTCACGACCCTCCTCGGACAGGCCCAGCTCCTCGAGCGCCGCGCCGTCCGCGACAGGCTGCCTGCCGACTACGTCACCGGGTTCGGACGACTCGTGGCCTCGGCGCGCCACCTGAGCGCGCTCGTCCACGAGCTGCTCGACGCCTCCCGTGCCCAGCGAGGCCGGCTGCTGGGCGCGCGAGAGACGATCGACCTCGCGGCCATCGCCCGCGAGGCGACCGCGCAGCGCTCCACGGAGCGGCACGCGGTGCTGCTGGAGGCACCCGAGCCGGTCGTGGGCCGCTTCGAACCGGTGCGCGTCCGCCAGTTGATCGACAACCTGGTCGAGAACGCGGTGAAGTACAGCCCCGCTGGCGGCGAGGTGCGCGTCTGCGTGTGGCCCGAGGGCAGCCAGGCGCGGCTGAGCGTCGCAGACCGCGGCATCGGCATCCCACCGGAGGACCTGCCCGGCCTGTTCGAGCGGTACCACCGCGGCCGCAACGTCGACGACCGGCGCTTCTCCGGCCTCGGGCTCGGCCTGTACATCTGCCGCGCCGTTGCCGAGCAGCACGGTGGTCGGATCTGGGCCGAGAGCACGCTCGGCGAGGGCACGACCATTCACGTCGCGCTGCCCCTCCTCGCCGACGAGTCCGTCCCCGGAGGCGTCGAATGAACAAGGCGCGTTGGCCAGCTCCCGCGGCTCCAGCTTGTAGAGGCCGCCTCCGTAGACGCGCCCCTCTCCGACCAGCGTCCGCGGCGCAACGAGCCCGAGTGCCCGCCACACGGCTCGCTGCTTCGATGGGTCGGCCGCGAGGAGGCGTGAGAGCGCCGGCCGCGGGTAGCGGCGCGGCTGGGGCTACCCTGATCTGGGCTGAGGCGTGCAGACCAGGGTAGCCCGCGGTGAGCCGGTGCTAGTGCGTGGCGGTGAAGACGCTGATGCCGGTGCCAGCGGCGTTCGGATCGAAGATGTAGCTCTGGGTAGAGCTGGCCGTGTAGGCGGCAACGGAATGGCCGCAGCAGCCGGCCTGAGTGGCATCTTGGATCGTATGATCGGGGCCCGCACTGACCACGCCCAGCTTCCCAGGCGTGCTCACGTACCAGGCGTTGGAGCCCGGATCGAACCAGATCTCGTCGGCGCCGCCGGTAGTCGCGGCCGAGCCAAGTATGCTGCTCCTGCCGCTGTTGGCGTTGATCAACGCTACTCCGTTGTCGCACGCACCGAGAAGCTCATGGGATGCGTTGATCGCCAGACCAGTTGGGCCGCTGCCGCAGTTAGGCACGTCGATGCTCCGCAGGTAGACCAGCTTTCCAGGCTTGGGGTTGAAGATGTCGACGCGACCCACACTGGTGCCTTGCGGGATCGCCTGGTAGAAGAAGCCCTGCTGCGGGTCCCAGACCGGCTGCTCGATGCCGCCGCCCGCGGTCGAGAGTCCGCGTGCGGATGCTGGCTTCCCAACGTCGTTATCCGCATAGAAGAACTGGTCGACGATCGCCGGAGTGCCGGTGGTCGTGATCAGGCTGAGGAAGCCGTCGGCGTCGTTGGCGACCAGCAAGAGGTTATCCCGCGGGTCGAACGCCATCTCGTCCGCGCGGAACTTGCCGCCGGTGTCGAGGCAGGCGAGGCGCCCGGTCGCGCCGCTGCTGACCGCCAGCGTGTACTCCTTGACCATGCTGGTCGTTTCACCGGGGAAGCATCGGCAGGCGTCTGTAGTGCAGCTCGCAGCAGGACCGTCACCCGCCCAGACGTGGTTGTTGTCGATCAGGACGCCGTTGGGGCCGGCACAGGCATGCGGTACCGCGCAAACAGCAGGGCCTGGCCCGACAAAGCCGCCGCTTCCGATGCCGCCGAGGAACGTGAGCCCCGCGGCATCGAAGAGATCGACCGCGTTGTTCGCGCGGTCCGCGAGGATGTACCTGGCGATATCGTTCTTGACGAAGCTGATGTCGAAGCTAGTGGTCGCGGGCGGTGGCCCAATCGTCTTGTTGAACGTCACCGTCAGTGGGGCCGCCCAGACTAGGCCCGCGGTCGTGGCGAGCAGCACCGCGAGACCCAAGACGATGGACCCGGGAACAGCGATGCGAGTTGGCAGCCTGAACATCCGTTCCCCTCCCTGTAATTCCTCGCCGCTCTACGAGCCGCGGTCCGGGGCTCGTAGCATTCATGCCAGTTGGCCTACTACCCTTATCGACGCAGCCTCACGGGGCGTCGACCACTCCCCTCCTCCTACAGTGGATGATCGCGCGCGGTGGTTCAGAGCCGATGGCAGGCGGGCGCATCTCCGTCACCGTTCAGCCGCGCTGTAGTAGCGAGACTCCACGCCCGAGCCTCACCCCGCCACACCGGCAAGTGCCACGACTCTACTACGCCGCTTGCTACTGTGAGCTAAAACCATCCTAAGTGTCTGCTTAAGATCAGCTTAGAAACGGGCAGTGTTCGAGAGAGGCTACAGTATGGGTGACCCCGGCGGGTTTGACAGCCGTTCCGAGGGCTGCCTACACTCCATCGGGCGCCCGGTGAGGCGCCTTGGCGGGGTGGCGAATGCTGGCGGGCTGCGTGCCCTGGCCCGAGGATGCCGCGGCGCGCTACAGAGCGGCGGGCTACTGGCAGCCGCGGACGATCGGCGAGCTGCCGCTCCGCGCCGCCCGCGAGTTCGGCGACCGCGAGGCGGTCGTCTTTCCGCCGACGCCCGGGCTCGGCGCGGCCGGGCTGCGCCTCACCTACCGCGAGCTGGCCGTGCGCGTCGAGCGGGTCGCTGTCGGCCTCACCGACCTCGGTCTCGAGCCGGGCGAGCGCGTGCTCCTGCAGCTCCCGAACGTCCCCGAGTTCCTGCTCCTCTACTTCGCGCTGGCGCGGCTCGGCGTGCTGCCGATCATGGCCCTACCGCCCCACCGCCAGACCGAGATCGTCTACCTGGCCCAGTTCGGCCAGGCCGTGGCCTACTTCGTGCCCGCCAGCTTCCGCGGCTTCGACTATCCCGCCCTGGCCCGTGAGCTGTGGCCGAGTCTGCCGGACCTGCGCTACACGGTCGTCGTCGGCGGCGAGGCGCCGGAAGAGCCGGGCTTTGTGCCCTTCGACTACCTGCTGGCCGACGTCGACGCGGCCGAGGCGGCGAGCATCCTCGCCGCCTACCACCCGGATCCCTACGACGTCGCGCTGTTCCTGCTTTCCGGCGGGACGACCGGCCTGCCCAAGCTCATCCCGCGCACGCACACCGACTACCTGTACAACTCGGCGGCCAGCGCGGCCGTCGCCGGCTTCGACGCCGACACGGTCTACCTCGTCGCGGTGCCGGTCTCGCACAACTTCCCCCTGGCCTGCCCGGGCGTGCAGGGCACGCTGATGCGCGGCGGCAAGGTGGTCCTCGCGCCAAGCGCCGATCCGGAAGCGCTGTTCGCGCTCATCGAGCGCGAGCGTGTCACCCACACCGGCATGGTGCCGGCGATGACGATCGCCTGGCTCAACCATCCCGCCCGCGCCCGCTACGACCTCTCCTCGCTCCGCGTGCTGCAGGTCGGCGGCTCGCGGCTGAATCCCGAGGTGGCTCGCCGGGTGCCGGGAGAGCTCGGCTGCGCCGTGCAGCAGGTGTACGGGATGGCCGAGGGCCTGCTGAACTTCACCCGCCTGGACGATCCGCCGGCGGTCGTCGAGGAGACCCAGGGCCGGCCCCTCTCGCCGGCCGACGAGGTGCGCGTAGTCGACGACGACGACCGCGACTTGCCGGTCGGGGCGGTCGGCGAGCTGCTCACTCGCGGGCCCTATACTATTCGCGGCTACTACAACGCTCCCGAGCACAACGCCGTTGCCTTCACGGCGGATGGCTACTACCGCACCGGCGACCTGGTGCGCCAGGACGCGCAGGGCAACTTCATCGTCGAGGGCCGCAAGAAGGACATGATCAATCGCGGCGGCGAGAAGATCAGCGCCGAGGAGGTCGAGAACCTCATCCTCGCCCACCCGGCTGTGCACATCACCGCTGTCGTCGCGATGCCCGACCCGCTGCTCGGTGAGCGCGCCTGCGCCTGCGTCGTGCTCCGCCCGGGCACCGCCCTCACCCTGGCCGAACTGGTGCGCTTCCTCGAGGAGCGCGGCATCGCGCGCTTCAAGCTGCCCGAGCGCCTGGAAGTGCTCGACGCCCTGCCGATGACCAGCGTCGGCAAGGTCTCCAAGGCCGCCCTGCGCGAGCGCGTCGCCGCCGCGGTCACGGCCGAGCGGGCGGCGGCCGGCGAATGACCTCTCCGCTCGACGCCGTTCGCGCCTCCTGCGCGGCGGTCGCGGCCCGCGCCCGCTCGGTGGCCATCGTCCAGGAGGCGCTGCCGGCCTACGCGGCCGGCCTGCCGCTGGGGACGCTGGCCGCGCCGAGCGTCGATCCGACCTACCACGTCGTTGCCGACGAGGCCACCACCGTCGCCTACTTCGTCACCCTCGACACGATCAACTTCGGCTCCGGCTACTTCCCGCGGCTGCGCAAGCGGCCTGGCCTCAGCGGTTACTTCAACGTCGCCCTCTCGCTGAAGGAGGCCTTCGAGCGCGAGGGGCCCTGGTCGGCCGAGGCACTGGCGGCGATGACGCCGGCCCGCTGCACCGAGGTGTTCGGCCAGGAGCCGGACTTCCCGCTGATGACCCTGTTCGCGACGGCGCTGGCCGACCTCGGCCGGTTGCTGCTGGCCGAGTACGGCGGCAGCCCGCTGGCGCTGGTCCGGGCGGCCGAGGGCTCGGCGGAGCGGCTGGTCGCTCTGTTGCAGGCGCTGCCTGGCTACCGCGACGTCGCGGCCTACGACGGCCTGACCGTCGCCTTCTACAAGCGCGCGCAGCTCCTGGCCGCCGACCTCGCCCTCGCCGTGCGCACGCCGCTGACGGCGTTCCGTGACCTGGACCGCCTGACGATCTTCGCCGACAACCTGGTGCCCCACGTGCTGCGCGTCGACGGCCTGCTGCGCTACGCGCCGGCGCTGCTCGCCCGCATCGACGCCGAGAAGCCGATCGCCGCAGGCTCGCCCGAAGAGGTCGAGATCCGCGCCTGCGCGCTGCACGCCGTCGAGCTGCTGCGGGCCGAGCTTGCCCGCCAGGGCGCCACGGTGACCTCGAGCCAGCTCGACTACTACCTCTGGAACCGCGGCCAGGGGCCGCGCTACAAGGCGCTGCCGCGCCACCGCGCCCTGAGCGTGTATTACTAGCTATCAGCCCGTAGCTGAAAGCAGATCGCTGAGAGCTGATGGCTCGGAGGAGCAGATGGCCGACGTGCTGTTGATCCACGGGGCGGGGGACAGCGCCGCGATCTGGCGCTCCCAGATCGCGGCGCTGGGGCGGGAGCACCGGCTGCTCGCGCTGGACCTGCCGGGGCACGGCGCCCGCCTTGCCGAGGCGGCCCATGCCGACCACGCCGCCAACGCCGCCGAGGTCGAGCGCGCGTTGGCGGCCGCCGCGATCGAGCGCGCGGTCGTCGTCGGCCACTCGCTCGGCGGCGCGGTGGCGCTGACCTACGCGCTGGAGCAGCCGACGCGGCTGCGAGCGCTGGTGCTGGTCGCGTCGGGAGCGCGGCTGCGCATGCACCCGTCCTTGCTCGAGGCCGCCCGTGAGAAGGCCGAAGCCGCGGCCGGCGCGGCGACGCCGGTGGGATCGGTGGTGCCGCCCGAGCGCTGCCTGGCGCCCGGCGCCACGCCGGACGTGGTCGCCTGGCTGGGCGCCCACGGCGGCCAGGCCACGGCGCAGGCCGTCTACGCCGACTTCGAGGCGAACAATCGCTTCGACGTGATGGACCGGCTGGGAGAGATCCGCGTCCCGACGCTGGTGATCGGCGGCGCCCAGGACGCGATGACGCCCCCGAAGTTCGTCCAGTACCTGGCCGAGAGCATCCCGGGCGCGCAGCTCGCGCTGCTCGAGGGGGCGGGCCACTACCCGATGGTCGAGCAGGCCGACGCCTTCAACCACCGCCTGGCCCAGTTCCTGGACACGCTGTAGGACCCTACTTTCAGTCGGGCACCACCGCTGTAGCCGTGATCTCGAGGACGAGGCGCGGGTCGGTGGCCAGGCGCACGACCTCGACGGTGGTCGTCGTCGGTCGGTGGTCGCCCAGGTACTCGTTGAGCACGCGGTTGATCGGGTCCTGGTTCCGCGCCAGGTCCTTGATGAAGCGGAACATCTGCACCACGTCTGTCAGCTCCCCGCCCGCCGCCCGCAGCGCCAGGCGCAAGTTCTCCATCGTCAGCCGCGCCTGCTCGGCCGGATCGGCCGGGATGCCGTCGAACTCGGCGGCGACGTGCGGGTGCGAGTGGTAGACGGGCGCCGCCGTGACGCCCGAGACATAGACGGTGCGGCCGGAGCGCACCTTGATGGCCGGGACGTAGGGCATGTTGTACTTCGGGTCGTTGCCCTCGTGCTGGACGATCTCGAGGTGGTCGCTCATCTTCTCCCTCTCCTGAGCGATGGCCGATCGCCGGTCGGTTGGTCCGACGTTCCGGCGCCTTGGGGTAGGCGGGCCGCGCGCTCACAAGATACGGCAGCGGTAGAGACCCGCGCAGGTGGTAGCGGAACGCTCGGTCGCTGACTCGAGCGCTCGCCGGGCTGCGCACGCGCAGGCCGTGTCGTCGTCTCGCCCGTGCCGCCCTATGCCTGGCACGGCGTGTGCTGCAGACAGCCGGCTCGCTCGCGGCCGGCTGCTGGCATGCTTCATGCCGACCGCGCACGAGGGCGACGCCGCTCCGGGCCGCGCCGACAGGAGTGCGCGGCCCCAGACGTCGAATGCCGGCGCGGCTCGAAGGGGAACCGCCGCCGGCCGAGACGACGGCTGGGGAAGCTCGCCTGTCGGGGCGGGTGCGGTGGAAGGGACGCACGGCCGGGCGCGCGCCAAGCAGCAGAGGAGGCGACTAGACGATGCGAACCTCAGCGCATACCCGTCGTGGTCTGGGAGTGCTACTGGGTGTAGCGCTCCTGCTGGGCCTACCGGCGGCGAGCGGGCTTGCCGCCAGCGGCCCCGCGGGACCCGCCGCTCTGGTCACCGCTCCCGACCCCGGGCCAGCTCCGGCGCCGCTCGTCGCTCCAGGTCAGGATGCCGCTCGACAGCAGGACGGCGCCGGCCCGCACTTCGCGTTCAGTCGCATACTCAGCCAGGCTACTCCAACCGAGACATTTACTCCGACGGCGATCGCCTCGCCGACGCTGACGGTGTCGCCGACGGCAACAACCACGGCGGCGACGGCGACAGCGACCACTACTGCCACGGCGACCGTGACGGCGACGGGCACGGTGCTGCCGACGAGCACGGCGACGCCGACGATCGGACCGCCGCCGCCCCAGCCACCGTCGGGGACGCCGGGCGTGCCCTGCGCGACGACGATCGGCCAGACCTGTACAGCGACCGGCGCGGTAACGGGCACCTGGACCAAGACCGGCTCGGGCGTGTTCACCTTCACGGCCACGGGGCCGGCGAACGCGCTGGTGGGCGCCGTCCCGACGATCTTCGTGCCGACGACGGTCAACGCGTCGGGTGAGCAGTTCGCCTGCTCGCCGACTACCGCTTCGTTGACCACGACCTGCAGCGGCACCACCGCCGGCGACGTCCTGCAGGGCGCGACGATCACCGTTGCCTTCCCGCTGGTCGGCGGGGGCTTCGGCACGGTGACCGGCGTCGCGACCGGCACGAACGTCACCAACAACCTGACCCCGGCCCAGGCCCAGGCCCAAGCCCAGGCTACCGGCGGCTTCCAGACCGGCGTCGTCGGCGAGCCTTGCGCGAGCTTTGGCAGCATACTGGCCGGCCAGGCGCTGGTGCCTGGCATTGGCCAGACCGCCGCGGGCCAGACCTGCACCGTCAGTGGCGCGGTGACCGGTACGCTGACGCGCACCGGCAGCATGACCTTTACGCTGACCGCGACGGTGACCGCGGGCGTGCCGGCGGGCATCACGCCGGTGGCGGTGTTCAGCACCGACGCCGGCATCCAGGCGGTCGTCTGCGGGGCGACGACGGGCGCCGCCGGCTCGACCTACACCTGCACCGGGGCCATCACCGGCAACGCGCTGCAGAACTCTACGGCAGCGCTCTGCTTCACGGCGACGACGACCTGCCTGCTCGGGACCGTGACCGGACCGGGCGCGTCGGCGATCATCGCGCCGGGCGCCGGCTTCCCACCGCCGCCCCCGCCGCCGCTGCCGCTCGTCCCGCCGCCGCCCCCGCTGCTGCCGCCGCCCCCGCCGGCCCTGCCGCCGGGCGGTGGACCGATCGCGCCGAGCGGGTTGCCCGGGGTGCCGATCGTGCCTGAGGCGGATAGCCTGTTCCTGCTGGCCGGCGGCCTGGCCGCCCTCGGCGCCGTCGGCGCCTGGCGCGCCCGGCGGCGCGCGCGGGGCTAGAGCCCGGCTGCCGCGCCCACGACCATCCTCTTCCCTCGCCTGGCCCCGCCGATGCCGTCGGCGGGGCCAGGTGGGCTTTCCGGCGGCCGGCCCGCCGACTGGCATGCGGCTTGCGGTTGAATCGCCCAGTAAGCAGTACAGTGCCGGAGCGAGGGAGACCAGTCGTGAAACGACGGAACGTGCAGCAGGCGTTCACCGGCGAGCCGGATCCCAGCCAGGAAGGGATCGAAGCGGCACTCCACGGGCAGGATGCGATCGAGCTGGAGATCCGCGGCGGCCGGCTACTGACGACGGTGGACCACACGACGCCGGACGATGCGGTGCTGGAACGTCATGGCTACCTATCCGGCGAGCTACTCCTCGAGGATGGGCGCCGCCTGAGCTTCGAGATCCAGGACGGCGCGGTCGGCGCCCAGTGGAGCGTCACCGAGCGGGAGCAAGAGCACTTCGTCGGCCTCAGCGCGATCGACACGCCGGGCGGCGTCTAGCGCGCGCCGGCTCGGCGCGGACCGGTGCGTACGCCCCTCTCCCGGCGTCGGGGGAGGGGCTTTCTGGGTCCGGTTTCAGGCCGGGACGCTGGGGCGACCACGTCGGGCGTCTCGACTAGCGAAGCCTGGTAGGGCAAGAAGACGGCGTCGCAGCGCTCGCAGTAGAGCAGGCGGAAGGTCCGCGTCCGAGGGCGCGCCGGCCGTGGGGCCGCGACGTGATGGCCGTCGAGCACACGCCACGCGCCGACGACGAGCGGCACGACGCCCAGGAGGAGCCAGACGGCCAGGAACGGCAGCCCGATCGTTCCCGCCGCGCCGAGCAGGTAGATCAGGAACAGCGACAGCGCGCCGAGCAGGGTCGTCCACAGGCCCCAGATGAAGCAGGCGATCCACCGCTCGCCGCCGGAGATGTTCCACGTCTCGGCCGGCAGCCGCCGCGTCTCGAAGGGCGGAGCGATCGCCATTGGCGGACATCGATCCGCCGGCTCGGACCCGGTCGGCGCGGAGGCCGTTCCCGCCGCTGCCGCCTCCCGGCGATGAGCCCGGCGGAGCGGGTGGACCCGGTCGCCGCCCGCGCAATCGGGGCAGGCGTACATTGGCGCGCGTGCCGTGGCCATCGTGCTCTCCTGCTCGGGACGAACCCGCTCGTCGACAGCTAGCCGGCGTCGCCCTCCAGGCGGCGGATCAGTGCCGGGCGGCCAGCGGAAACCGTGCCAAAAAGCTCCTTATACCGAATCGCTGTGAGTTCGCCGTAAACTCTAGGAGACGAACCGGGAGGGCGAACCATGGCGGGCGGACGGCCGTTGCGGATGGACTGGCAGGACGACGTCGCGGGGCTGGGCGCGGCTTACCGCCTGGAGCGGGATG